>Ga0196970_1000863_pt1 | contig 26979 bp, 25 predicted proteins | sample S1v_513CmetaG_FD_148672 | JGI IMG/M metagenome (GOLD analysis project Ga0196970, IMG submission 148672) | Soil microbial communities from Anza Borrego desert, Southern California, United States - S1+v_5-13C | ecosystem: Environmental > Terrestrial > Soil > Desert | place: USA: California... | reverse complement strand
TGCGCTTGCAGGAGCGTTTCCATAAGGTCAAGTAACTCCTCTGCTCGGATGCTACGGGTCATGCCGGATTCCCCCTCTCCTAAGTAGAGCATAACGCAGCAATGTTCTCTCAGGAATAGAACATACCCCCAAACGCAAAATTACATAAACATTGCAATGGCCAAACTAAAGGAACGGGAGGTGACGAATGTCGCCTCCCGTTTTCGCGCGCCCGCAAGGAAGGCCAGGGGTATGTACCGAAATACGAACCAACTTGGTCGCCGATTGATTGGGGGGAAGCGTATGGAATTACGACCATCTGACCGGCACTTTCTTCGCGACGCGAATATAGTGGCCGTCGCTTCGGCCATCCGAAAGCATCAGCCCATTTCCCGGGTCGACCTCGCCGACATTACGGGATTGGGCCGATCCACCATCACCACCATCGTAAACACACTGCTGGACAGCGGGCTGGTGTGTGAGACGGGCGAGGCGGAGTCTGCCGGCCGGTGCCGAAGTACCGCACAGTGCTGACGAATGGCCGGTTGACCAGGCCGGCGGACCCCAGAGAGGAGGTGGCGCGGTGACAAGTTGCGTTTCGATGGCCGCTGCGGGAGGCTACGTGTCCGTGGCGGCCCTCAGTTCCCACATCCTCCGAATTCGGATCGGCCCCGCCCCTTTGAAGCCACGTTCCTCCTGGGCCGTAGTCATGGAGGACCGGCCGCAAGTTGCCGTCGCCGTCAGCGAGACCCCACAGGAGATGATGCTGGCGACGGACGGCCTGCGGGTTACCGTCCGCAGGCAGGACCTGCACTTGACCATCGCCCGGGCGGACGGTGCGCCGGTGCTGGAAGACGCACTGCCGGGAGCGGAGTTCCCCCCCGGGGGCGGTACCGCCCTGACCAAGCGGCTGCAGGCTGACACCCGGCTGTACGGCCTGGGCCAGCGCATGGGCTTCCTGGACAAGCGCGGCGAAACGGTCACCATGTGGGCTACGGACGACCCGCTCCATCACCCGGGCCGGGACGCCTTGTACCAGGCGATTCCGTTTGTATTGGCGCTCCAGCCGGGCGGTGCTTATGGGATCTTCCTGGACAGCCCGGCCTTCACGCAGTTTGACCTGGGCAAGACTCAGTCGGACCGGCTCCGCATCCAAACCGCAGAGAGTGAACTTGATTACTACGTCATTGTGGCCGATTCACCCAAAGGCGTCCTGAACGGCTATTCCGAGCTGACGGGGCGCACGCCCCTGCCGCCCCGGTGGAGCCTGGGGTATCAGCAGTGCCGGTGGAGCTATTATCCGGAGGAGCGCGTGCGGGAGGTTGCCCGGGAGTTCCGCTCCCGGCAGATTCCATGCGACGTGATTTACCTGGACATTGACCACATGGATGGCTACCGGGTCTTCACCTGGGACCAAGGCCGCTTCCCTGACCCGGCGCAGTTGGTGGCCGACTTACGTGCGCAGGGCTTTCGGGTGGTGACCATTGTCGATCCCGGCGTGAAAGCTGACCCGGCGTACTCGGTCTTTCAAGAAGGCCTCGCTGGTAGACACTTCATGACCACCCCGGATGGCGAAGTCTACATTGGCAAGGTGTGGCCCGGCCCCGCCGCCTTTCCGGACTTCCTGCAGGAAAGCACCCGCCGCTGGTGGGGCAGGCAGCACGCGCAGTTGCTGCATCTCGGCGTGGCAGGCATCTGGAACGATATGAATGAGCCGGCCAACTTCACCGATGCTTCTGTTACCGGCCAGTTCAAAGGCACGGTCCCCGGGACTCTGCTGCAAGGGGAGGCTGAGTGCAAGCAGCCCCACGCCCTGGTGCATAACCTCTACGGACTTGCCATGGCCAGCGCGACGACCGCGGCGCTGCAGGAGCTCCGGCCCAAGGAGCGGCCGTTCCTCGTCACCCGTTCCGGGTATGCGGGCATTCAGCGCTACGCAGCAGTCTGGATGGGCGACAACCATTCCTGGTGGGAGCACCTGCTGCAGGCCGTGCCGATGTGCCTGGGCATGGGCCTTTCCGGCGTCCCCTTTGTCGGCACCGACTGCGGCGGGTTTAGCGGCGACGCGACGGCAGAGCTGCTGGTCCGCTGGACCCAGCTTGGCGCCTTCACCCCATTCTTTCGCAACCACAGCGCTGCCGGCACGCGCAGTCAGGAGCCGTGGGCGTTCGGACCTGAGACGGAGGCGCTGGTGGCGGACGCCATCCGGCTCCGCTACCGCTTCTTGCCGTACCTGTACACGCTGTTTGCCGAGGCCCGGCGTACGGGGCTTCCGGTCATGCGGCCGCTGCTGCTGGAGTATCCGGACGATGAGCGGACACACAACCTGTCTGACCAGTTCCTGCTTGGCGAAGACCTGCTCGTCGCCCCGGTGTATCAGCCGGGGGCCGTCACGCGGATGGTCTACCTGCCGAGGGGCGAGTGGGTCGATTACTGGACGGGCGCCTTATACCCGGGAGGGCAGTACACCGTTGCCGATGCGCCGCTCCACCGGATTCCGCTCTTCGTCCGGCAGGGGGCGATCCTGCCCTTGGGACCTGTCGTCCAGCACACGGGTGAACCGGCGAAATCCCTGACTTTCGACATTTTTGGCAGCGGTGCCGGGCATGTGTACGAGGACGACGGGGCATCAATGGACTACCTGGCGGGCGATTGGAGCATCACGCGGGTGACCAGCCGGGTGGAGGCAGGCCGAACGCTAGTGACCGTTCAACCCCCGGAAGGGAAATACCGGCCCGTGCGGTCGGAAGTGCTGCTCCGCCTCCGCAACCACCGGGCGCCCGCGGCAGTGACGGCGGACGGTCATCCTCTGTCCTGGAGATTGGAGGGGAATGATCTCGTCGTCGCAGTTGCGGTGCTCGATGGGACGGAACAACTGCTCGTGGAAATATCCGGACGATAAGTCACATAGGCGGGGCCAACTGCCAGGAGTGCAGTTGGCCCCGCCGCGCTTGGACCCCGGAGCTATTTGCTGCATGCCCCCTGAAAGAAGGCATCGAAGCTCTGAGCCATCAGGGCTCCCAGAGAATCATCACCCGGACCCATGCACCAGGCCCACAAAACCCCGAAGTAGGTCTGGGCGGTCAGAAAAGCGAGCCGTTCGGCAGACAGGTCGCTCCGAAACTCGCCGCGGCTCTGCCCCTCTGCCATGACCGGAACCAGGGCATGCACCATCGCCACGGACGGACCGACATACCCCGAAACGCTCTCGTGACTGGAAAGAGAAGCCCGGAACATCGCACGAATCAGAGGGGAGGTGTACGGCAGGCGGGTCACCATCTGCACCATGATCTCCCGCACGCCGCAAGCCAGCGATCCGGAAGTGCCTGCCAGCGCGCCAAATTGCCCGACCACCCACAGCAGTTGGTCTTTGACAACCTGGATCAGCACATCCTCTTTGGTCTGGAAGTAATTGAAAAAGGTTCCCTTGGCAACACCGGCTTCCCGGGCAATTTGCGCGACGGTGGTCTCTTCATACCCCTGGCGGGCGATCAAAGCAAGGGCAGCGTCCATCAAAGCGCTGCGTGTGGCCGTTTTTAGTTCAGCTCGCTTCACCTTCGTGCACCCTCTCCCGGAAGCCCGGTGGTCTTCCTGCATGTCAACCTTTCGTGACCAGACCCCGCTTTCCTGTTTTGATCATCGACTGGATCTCCATAAGCCCCTGGAGAAACGCCTCGGGGCGGGGCGGACAGCCAGGCACATAGACGTCTACGGGAATCACCTTGTGGACTCCATCTACTACGTTGTATCCGTTCCAATAGGGTCCCCCATTGCAGGCGCAGGCCCCCATGGCAATGACGTATTTTGGCTCCGCCATTTGATCATAGAGGCGGCGCACTACGACTGCCATCTTCTCGGTAACCGTACCGGAGACGACCATGAGGTCTGCCTGGCGTGGTGAGGCCCTTAGCGCTTCTGACCCAAAGCGGGCAATGTCGTACTTGGGCATGCAGGCGGCCATGAACTCGAAGGCGCAGCAAGCAATCCCTGACGTCAGCGGCCATACCGAGCTGCCGGCGCCCCAGTTCAGCATTCGCTGGATCACGCCCGGCAGCCGCCCCACCACCACGTTCTCGTTCACTTCCACATCAGAGCGCACAACGGGATCGTTCAGCCAGTCAAGTTCGGGAGAATCATTCAAGCACATTAGCTTCACCCACTGCGACAAGAATTGAAAGCGCTTTCTACCCGGAGTATACCCGCGAAAATGACCGTGGGTCAACTTAAAATTGACCCACGGTCATTTTATTGCTACCTTTGTAGGATTCCTGTCACTCGCCTTAGCCCAGCGGCTGCTGACCGGCCCGCTGCATCGCCTGGGCATCGTTCTGCGGGCCGTCGCCGGCGGAGACGCCGGTGATGTTGCTGCCGGAGATTTGTGCATTGGTGGCCTGTGCGCCAGCGGCTGCGCCAGCGGCTGCGCCGGCGGCGTTGGTAGCGGCGGCGTTGGTAGCGGCGGCGTTGGACGCGGCGGCGTTGGTCGCGGTGGCCGTACCAGCGGTACCGGCAGTGGCACCTACCCTCCCGGCAGCCTGGCTTGCCCGCTGTATCGCCTGGGCGTTATTCTGTAGGCCGTCGCCGGCGGAGACGCCGGAAATGTTCGTGCCGGTCTGCTGCGCGTTGGTGCTCTGGTTGCCGCCGAATGCGTTGGACATAAAGAGGCCTCCTTCAGGGTGTTTAGTGAGTCCGACCATAGCGTGTCCAGTTTTCTTGACTTCCAGCCCCCGGTCCCGTAGAATATTAGTCACTATTGCATATCCCTCAATAGTGACGATGGGGAACATACCGGAATAGCGCAGCGCTTTCAGAGAGCCGCCAGCTGGTGCAAGGCGGCAGCCGGCGCCCGGAACTCACCCCGGAACTGCACGGGCCAACACTTCGGCCAGTAACCCGTGCCGGTCCGCCGGACCGTTATAACCGGGCAGAGCAGGGCCTTGAGGGGCCAAGCAGGGTGGTACCGCGGGAGAAATAAGGCTCTCGTCCCTTCGGGGGCGAGAGCTTTTCTGATTTGTACAGAGTAAGGGGGCACTCATTGATTATGGCGGAAGAACGGTTTGATTTTCGGGAAGCTGAGCCCAGGTGGCAGAAGCACTGGGCCGAACAGGGCCTGTACAAGGTGGATGAGAATCCGAACAAGCCCAAGTACTATGCGCTGGCCATGTTCCCGTATCCGTCCGGCAAGCTGCACATGGGTCACGTGCGAAACTACACGATTGTGGACGTGATCGCCCGCTACCGCCGGATGGAAGGCTACAACGTGCTCCATCCCATGGGGTACGACTCGTTTGGCATGCCCGCCGAGAACGCCGCCATCAAGAACGGCATCAGCCCCGCCATCTGGACCAAGGCCAACATTGAGGAGATGACGTCGCAGCTCAAGCAGCTGGGCTATAGCTACGACTGGGACCGGGCCGTCTACACCTACCGCGAAGACTACTACAAGTGGACGCAGTGGATTTTCCTGCAGTTCTATAAGAAGGGGCTCGCCTACAAGAAGACCGCCCCGGTCAACTGGTGCCCGACCTGTCAGACCGTGCTAGCCAACGAGCAGGTGGTGGACGGCCTCTGCTGGCGCTGCGACAGCGTGGTCACCAAGAACAACCTTTCGCAGTGGTTCTTCAAGATCACACACTACGCCGACGAGTTGCTGGCCGACCTGAAGCTGCTGGAGAAGGGCTGGCCCGAGCGGGTCCGTATCATGCAAGAGAACTGGATCGGCCGGTCGGAAGGCGCCATCGTCGACTTTACCCTGGAAGCCACGGGTGAGAAGATCCCCGTCTTCACCACCCGCCCGGACACGATCTACGGCGTTTCGTTCTTCGTTGTGGCGCCGGAGCACCCGATTGTGGAGAAGATCTGCACTTCCGGCCTGGTGGATGCCGACCGCGTCATGAAGATCCGGGCCTTCCAGGAGAAGATGAAGACCCTGAACGAGATCGCCCGCACGTCTACGGAGACGGAGAAGGAAGGCGTCTATCTCGGTCTGGACGTGGTCAATCCGTTTAACGGTGAAAAGGCCCAGCTCTGGATCGCCAACTACGTGCTGATGGAGTACGGCACCGGCGCCGTTATGGGAGTGCCGGCCCACGACCAGCGCGACTTCGACTTTGCCAAGAAGTACGGCATGGATATCCGGGTGGTCATTCAGAACCACGACCACTCGCTGGAGGCCGAGGAGATGCTGCAGGCTTTCGTCGAGCCTGGCGACATGGTCAACTCCGGGCCCTTTGACGGCACGAACAACCTCGACGGCATCGCCAAGGTCGCGGCCTACGCCGAGGAGCAGGGCTTCGGCAAGAAGACCGTCACCTACCGCCTGCGCGACTGGCTGATCAGCCGGCAGCGGGCCTGGGGCGCCCCCATTCCCGTCGTGTACTGCGACAGGTGCGGCACCGTAGCCGTACCCGACGACCAGCTGCCCGTGCGGATTCCCGACGACCTCGACTTCACCGGCGAAGGCGGCAGCCCGCTCGCCCGGCACGAGGGCTTCAGGAATTGCGCCTGCCCGCAGTGCGGCGGCCCGGCCCGGCGTGAAACCGATACCATGGACACCTTTGTCGACTCCTCCTGGTACTTCCTGCGGTACGCCGACGCCAACAACGGTCAGGCAGCCTGGGATCCGTCCAAGGTCGATTACTGGATGTCCGTCGACCAGTATGTGGGCGGCATCGAGCACGCCGTGCTCCACCTGCTGTACTCTCGCTTCTTCACCAAGGTGCTGCGGGACCTGGGCTACCTCAAGGTCGACGAGCCCTTCGCCGCCCTGCTGACCCAGGGTATGGTGATCAAGGACGGCAGCAAAATGTCCAAGTCCAAGGGTAACATCGTCTCCCCCGAGGAGATGGTCGCCCGGTACGGCGCTGATGCCTGCCGCCTGTTCATCATGTTCGCCGCCCCCGCCGAGCGCGACCTCGACTGGTCCGACGCCGGCATTGAAGGCGCCTATCGCTTTGTCAACCGCTTCTACCGGATGTGCACCAGCCTGATTCCCACCTGGCAGTGGGCCCGGACGCTGCTGCCCGTCAAGCCCGGTAACACCGCCGGCATCATGGGCGCCATCGCCCCGGATGAACTGGCCCAGGGCCTGGTCCGGATGGGCAACAGCCTGACCCCTGCCGACAAGGAACTGCGCCGGGTCATTCACTCCACGGTCAAGCGGATCACGTCCGACCTGCACGACCGGTTCGCCTTCAACACTGCCATTTCCGGCCTGATGGAGATGACCAACGCCATCTACGCTTTCCGGGAGAAGCTGACCGACGAGAAGCACAGCGCCCTGGTTCTCGCCGAGGCGCTGCAGAAGGCTGTTCTGATCGTCGCTCCGTTCTGCCCGCATTTAGCCGAGGAGATCTGGTCCCGCATGGGCTACGAGAACTCCATTCATGCAGAGCCCTGGCCTTCGTACGATGAAGAGGCCGCCCGGGCAGAGACGGTGGAGATCGTGGTCCAGATCAACGGCAAGGTGCGCGACCGGCTCGATGTGCCTGCCGGCATATCTGCCGCCGAGATGGAACAGTTCGCCATGAACACCGACAAAGTGAAGGCCCTGATCGAAGGCAAGCAAGTAGTCAAGGTGATTCCGGTGCCAGGCAAACTGGTCAACATCGTGATCAAAGGATAATGGCAAAGCCCGCCTCCCGGTTTGCCCGGGGGCGGGCTTTTGCGCACTTGCTATGATACACCCAGGCACTCTTCCATGGCGGAGAACGAGGCCTCCCGGATCGCCCGCAGCAGCGCATCAAACGCTCCGGCGTCCAAATTGTAGAAGACGCGCTGCACGTGGTTCAGGTCCACAGGGACTTCATCGGCTGCCTGCGCCGTCAGCAGCACGCGGCGTCCCAGGCCAAGCGCCTGATACACCAGCGTAACGACGCTTTCGTCACGGCCGGTCAGGTCGGCCAGCAGCAGGTAAGTCTGCTCCAGAACCTGTGCTGGCAGTTCCCGCTGTTCGGACCCCAGCAGCTTGACGTATTGAAGGCCGGCCACTTCTGCGATTTCGGGCATGTAGGCGTCCATGAGATCGATGACGGGACCCACGTCGGGAACCAGCGTCAGCAAAATCGCGGGCTGCCGGCGGTTTCGCTTCTGCAGGGCCGATCGGTCCCTGCGCAGGATTGACTCTGTACGGTCGGCAAGACGCAGCTTATCAGCGTTTCCACTCATGCGGATGCGCCTCCCCCTCATCCCGGTCGTGGAACCACATGGCGATGTATCCATTTTAAGGGAAATGGGTGCAATTGGCAATACAATACAGCGGAGAAGAATTTACTCGTGGATTAATCTGGTCTCCCTGTCCGGCATGGCTCGACAAAAGCAGCCCACATTGTTCGCCTCTGGCGAAATGGCAAAAAATCCCTTATCATGAAGGCTGACAATCCCCCAGCCCGAAGGAGGGGTTTGATTGGATGAATCGGTGGGCGTCATGCGCTTTAAGCCGGCCCCGGATTTTGAGCGCCTGCGGGCGGTCATGGATGAAGACCCGCGGGAAGTGATTCCCCAGGCCCGGCATTTCCTGGCCCATGCCCGCCCGGACGCTGCGACGCAGGCGCGGACCTACAACCTGATGTGCTACACCTCGGCCTGCGTGCTGAAGCAGTCCAGTATGGACGCGGTCTTCCATGGGCACGAAGCGGTGCGGCTTGCGCGCATGCTGCCCGGACCGGCCGGCCAGGCGATTCTGTTCGACAGCCTCATCAACCTGGGTACCGCTGCGGAGCGAATCGGCGAATACGACCGGGCAATCGAGGCATATCAGGAAGGGCTGCACATGCCGCTCGATTGGATTGGACGGAGCAACCACGAAGAGGCTGTGCTGACTTATCTCGGCCGGACGCTGTACCACCGGGGGTGCTACCGCGAGGCGCTGGCCGTCATCGAGCAGGCGGGTGCCCGGGCGGCGGAGCGGCAAGATCCCTATGCAGACGAGACGCTCCACAGCCTGCGTGGCCGCTGCTACCTGAAAATCGAAGACCTGGCCAGGGCCGAACACTTCTTGACGCAGGCCGCGGTCATCACCAACAACGAAACCCGCTATGAGCTCCGGCCCAAAGGGCGAATTTTGGCCGGCATGGCGATTGTGAAGGCCCGGCAGGGCGCACATGCCGAAGTGGAGCGCTATGCGGCAGCCGCTCTGGAGATGGCCGATGAGATTGATGATCCGCATGGCCGTGTGGAGGCCCGCATGGCCCTGGCCATATCGGCCAGGGAGCAAAAACGTGTGCGACAGGCGCTGGAACTGGCCGGTGAGGCCGGTCGGATCGCGTTCCAGTACGGCTACCTGCCCTTGATTCAGGAAATGACGTGGCTGATGGGGCTGCTTTTCCCCCAGCAGGAATTCGACGCTTAGGGGGCCTGTGCGGCAAGGTGCGACGCTGGCCTTCAACCCCGGCTCCGCCACTGACCGGCGGCGGTCGCCCCGCTGTTCATTCGGGCTGTTTTTCTTGGAATCGGAGGGCCTGCGGGCCGAAGTCCGCGACATTTGATAAGGGCTGTGCAAAAGCGGGCAGACTACGTTCAGCAAGACTGCCCAGCGAGAGGAGCACTGGCCGATGGCTGAACACCAAACGAGGAATCCGGACCGCGACAAGCCGTTCAACCCCCCGGGGGTCCAGAAGCCATATAACAACGATCGGGAACTGCAGCAGCAGGTGAAATCCGCCCTGCTCTCCGGCACCGAATCTGCCGGCATCGACATAAAGGTGATGGTGGAAGACGGCGTCGTGCGGCTTTATGGGGTGGTCGATGTCCTGTCCCACAAGACCATCGCCGATGACATTGCCCGCCGGGTGCCGGGCGTTACCCGGATTGAAAACGACATCACCGTCGCCAACGAGGAGACCCAGTCCGACAAGGAACTGCGGGAGCAGATTACCAGTAAGTTCGCCCACCGCCCTGAGTACCGCGACATGGGTGTCAGGGTGGACAAGGGTCTGGTCAGCCTGGTCGGCCACGCCGGCAGCTATGAGGACGTGCGGGAAGCCGCCCGCATGGTCGAGGACATGGCGGGCGTCAAGGAAGTCAAAATCGCCAAAGTGAAAGTCGGCGAAGGGCAGAAGGAAGATGAAGCGGACGTCAGCCGCGCCGCCGTCGCCATGCTGAAGAGCATGGGCTACGACATGGACCAGCTGACCGTTTATGCCGACGCCGGAGTCCTTTTCGTCAAGGGATTTGTCCGCACCAAAGAAGACCGAAGCCGCATCAAGACGGCCATGCATAAGATTCAGGGCTGCGATAAAGTGGAGGCGCTGCTCGTCACCGACGACGAGTTCGGCGGCGAGATTCACTAGCAGGAAAATCCTCCCAAAACGTCGAATACCCCCACTCCCATCAGGGGGTGAGGGATGTGGCGGAGCATCGGTTAGTCCGCTACGGCGTGCTGAGTTTGGTAGCAGCAATGGCTGCGGGGCTGGTCTGGATCGGATTGGTACGGTATCAGGCGGAGCGGCGGGCGTTTCAGGCGGACACGCCGGCCCTTGCCGCCTCGCCGGCGCCGGTGACGCCTGCCGCCCAGGCCACGGCAGTTGAGCCCGTCCCTGTGCCGGCACAGCCTGAGCTCGTTGTCGTGCATGTAGCGGGCGCCGTAGTCAAGCCTGGCGTGTACTCGCTGAAGCCGGGCGCCCGGGTGGATGACGCCATTGCCGCGGCCGGCGGGGTCTTGCCCGACGGCGTGAAGGATGCGCTCAGCCTGGCAGAGCACCTGGTGGACGGTCAGAAAATCGTTGTCCCGACGAAAAAAGAGCTGGAGGCGGCACCGCCACCCATAGTGGCTGTTGCCACGGGCCCGGTGCCCACCAAGCCGCCGGCGGTAAAAGCGAACGTCAACACGGCAACGTTCAAGCAGCTCGACGACCTACCCGGCGTCACGCCAACCGTGGCACAGAACATCGTGGACTACCGCGCCAAGAACGGTCCGTTCAAGAAGCTGGAGGACCTGGACAATGTCTCAGGCATTGGACCGGCCACCATCGAAAAGCTGCGGCCGTACCTGACTTTTTAGACACCAAAGCGGACGGCGGCGGGGTCGACAGCGGCAATCAGCGTCCTGGCGGCCCCGGTACCGCCTTCAGCTTTGACCACGTTACACGATGAGCCGCAGCAAAGCCATCGTGGCAATCCCCGCAAGCACGGTGCCCATCAGGCTTCGCGTGCGGGCCGCCACCACGAAGGCCGGCACGGCTGCGATTAAATGCGGGTGCGACCAGGATACTTCAAAGTGATCGCCGTTCACCAGCAGTTCCTTTGCCAGCAGCGCCGACAGCACGGCTACTGGCACAAACGAAAGCCAGCGCAGGAGCAGGGGCGGAAGCTTCAGCCTGCTCAGGACGACCAGGGGCGCCATGCGCGGCAGGTAGGTGACCAGGGCCATGCCCAGGAAAAGGGCGACGATGGCAGGGCGCACGGTCATCATGCCAGCATCACCCCCACGGTGGCGGCTACGACGGTCGCCAGGATGATGCTCCAACTCGTCCCCGGAAAGGCAACGACAATGGCTACCGAAAGCGCTGCGGCCAGTACAGCCGCCCAGAGCCGCGGCTTGCTGTCCTCCCCGCGCAAGTTGGGCATGAGCAAGCCGACAAACATGGCGGGCAGGGCAAAGTCGAGGCCCAGGGCGTTCGTATCGCCCACGAGGTGCCCCGCCAGAGCTCCGACCACTGAAGCGACAATCCAGGACCCCTGCGACACGACGTGCAGCCCGGTAACAAACTCCGGCGACGCCGGGCGCCCTTGGAGTACAGCCGTATTTACGGCAAAGGTCTCGTCAGTAATGCCGTAGGCCAGCAGTGCGTTCTGCCAGGCCGGATTATGCCGCATTGACGGCACCAGGGCCGTGCTCATAAGTAAGTGGCGCAGATTGACCAGAAACGTGGTGGCAATAATCGAAGGGGCGGCTACGCCGGAAGCGAGGAGCCCAGCACCGATGAATTGAGACGACCCTGCATAGACCAGGAGCGACATCAGCCCGGTCTCGGCCACGGAAAGACCGGCGGCCCGGGCCAGAACGCCGAACGCGAATCCGATTGGTATATAGCCCAGCATGACAGGGGCGGCGGCCCGAATGCCGTCCAGCATCGTTGTTGGCACCGGCCGTGGGTCCTGCGCAGACAAGAGCAGCACTCCTTTAAGTGTTTATCATCGGAAAGTACGATGTCCCCCGCAAGTTTCCCTGCGGGGGATCGCGGTTTTCCGGCGGTAACAGCCCGGACCGGCTTGTCATAAAGTAGGGAGGGGGTGTCGCCATGTCCTGCGCCTTTTCCAGCCGCTTTCCGAGGCCAATCTCCTGCGACCAGCCCGAGCTGACCGTCAGCTTCCCCGTCCTTCCCGCCGGCGCCAACACCGTGGTTCTGGCCAACGGGGCAGTCGTCGATCTGAACGAACTGGGTCGCATCATTGCCCGCGTATGCCCGGCCATCGTCTGCCAGCCGAACGTCGTACAAACCACCACGATGCAGGCCCTTGCCGAGACCATTCAGGCCGCCCCAATCGGGACCGGGCAGACCGTTGACATGAGCCAGGTGCTGTCACAGTTGGCCGGGAATTAACGAAAACCCGGAGGGGAAAGCCCCTCCGGGTCCCTATTTCGTCACGGTGATCAGCGACCGGGCATAGGTCATTTCGGGCAGATAGTCATCCTCCGTTTCCACGGGGGTCTCCAATATGACGGGTAACCCAGACAGGGCGGGCGACGCCAGTATTGCTGTCAAACCCTTCTCGCCGATGAAGCCTTGGCCCAGCTTCTCATGCCTGTCCTTGCGGCTCCCGTAGTCAAACTTGCTGTCGTTCAGGTGAATCACCTTTAGAAGATCCCAGTACCCGATCGATCGCGCCCGTTCGACAAAGGCTTCCCACTGCTCAGCGTGATAGGCGCCCGCGGCCATGCCGTGGCAGATGTCGAAGCAGAAGCCGATGCGGTGGGGCTGTGCCAGCCGTTGCCGGACCTCCAGACACTGTTCGAGCGTCGTTCCAAGCTCCGAGCCCTGCCCGGCTGTGTTCTCCAGAAGGATCGGGCATGGGCCCGTATAGCGTTCCAGCAGTTCATTGAGCGTATCGATCATGCGTGCGATTCCCAGTTCTTCACCTTCACCGACGTGCTTGCCCATGTGGCAGACCGTCCCGATGGCGCCGTATGCTTCGGCGTTTTCCAGGTCCTGCACCAGGGAAGCGATGGAGGTTTCTCTCAGTTCGGGGTCAGGGGTGGACAGGTTGGTGATGTAGGGCGCGTGGGCAACGGCAGTAAGGCCGTATTGGGCCAGAAGGGAGCGGCCCTTTTCCGCATCGACGGGATCGGCGGCCTTGCCCTTGAACGCCCGGGGGTTCTTCGTAAAGAACTGAAACGATTCGCAGCCCAGCCGGTGCGCGTTCTCCACGGCGGCGGGATAGCCCTTGGAAATGCTGATGTGGCAGCCCAGCTTCAACGCGATTCACCTCTGCTCCAGTATGCAGACATCTGTCTTCTTTTAGTCGATGCCAGACTGCCCCGGGATGTCAATAGGGGAAAAGAAACAGCCCCGGGGTCTCCCCCGGGGGCACCAGTGAATGTTAACGCAGTTGGTCTGCATCGAAGAAAGCTTCATCGACAGCGCGGTCCCGCACAAGCAGGATATTCACAAAGTGGGCGGCCTGCCGCTCGTTCCATCCCGCAGCCTCCAGGACCAGAGCGCCGCCCGTGGCGGGCAGGTCCAATACTGCCTTGACCTTCCCGGTACTGGCAGCCAGCACCCGCAGGACGCCGTTATCAGTCTCGAAACGGACGGCAGTTCCTTTGTACCGCTTGGCCTTGATAGAGAGCTTTTCGGCTTCCGCCCGCTTGAGGGTGCAGGCTACTTCACCGAAGGGTACCGCACGGGCCACGCTTTCCTTCAGCCGCTTGTCCGCCCATACCTGATAGTAACGGACTCCTTCCCGAACCCAGGAATGAAAGCAGTGCTCTGAGAGCTCCAGACCGGCTTCTGCCAGGTGTTCCTTGGCCTCTTCCAGGGATAGCGCAGTAAAGAGCGGTTCTGCCTCCGTGTAGGCCCCAATCTCACGCGTGGCAATCCGGCGCAGGGAGCGGCGCATGCTAAGTACCTCCTTGCAACATCACCAAGAGTGTCCTCTACGCATATTGTCGAAAATGCATGTTGTTTATTTAACAGGGTTTTGCACCCAGTAAAAACGCATTGTACCCATCACGGGGAGGGGACCGGTACGGTTTATGTCGGGTTGGTGCGGATTTCCCTTGTCCTGGAAAATGCGTGCGGCAGGGGCACGCCGCCGCGGCGCCGCCCTTACCGTGGCAATCGATGCTCACAGATGACAACGAGGGCCGTCTGCATGCTTAGCGCGGCAGACGGCCCTCTGGGTAGGTCGGCGCCAACTTTGTTGCGGCGCCTCCGCCGGTACGTTGTCATCCGTGAGCATCGTGAACTAAGGCGGCGATGCGGCGGCTTAGCCCCTGCCGCCCGCATTCACGTCGGGATCACGCCGCACCAGCCAGCCTTTCGGTTACCGCACCGACGACCTCCCCGTGAAGGCTACGCTAGCACGCGCAGACGGGGGGACCGAAGATGGAGACGATCGAAGGGCGTGCAGGGGGAGAGCCTATGCCAGCGCGGATCGAAGGGCCGTGGCGAAGCGTTCAAGTTCCCGGGGAGAGCCGACGGTAACCCGAATGGAGTTCGGCCTGCCCGCCCCGCCCATGGGCCGGACGATGACGCCCTGGCGGAGCATGGCGTCGAAGACGGGGCCGGCGGGGCGGCCCAGGTCTATCAGCATGAAGTTGGCCTGCGATGGTATGTAGGCAAGGCCGAGTTCTTCGCAGAGCGCGGCCAGGAATGCCTTGCCCACCCGGTTGTTCGCTACCGTCGCCTGCAGGTGTGCTTCGTCATTGAGCGCGGCAAGCGCCGCCCCCTGGGCCGCCACGTTGACGGAAAAGGGCTCCCGCACCCTGAAGCATGGCTTCCAAATCTCCGGGCGCCCCATACTGTACCCGATCCGCAGTCCCGCAAGGCCGTAGGCTTTGGAGAACGTGCGAGTCACGATCAGGTTCGGATGCTGCCGCAGCAGCCCGATCGAGTCAAACTCAGACTCATCAAACTCATGGTAGGCTTCATCAATCAGCACGAGCGTCTCTTCCGGCACTGCGGCCATGAAGTGCCGGAAGACAGTTTCCGGGAAAACGGCGCCCGTCGGATTGTTGGGCCGGCAGAGAAAGATCAGGCGGGCACCGGGCGCATGGGCGGCCATCGCCTCCAGGTCCATGGTCTCGGCTGCCAGCGGCACTTCGGTTACAGCGGCGCCAAACAGCTCCGACACCGCCCGGTAGTTGGGAAAGGTGCAGCCCGGCACCACGACCCGGTCGCCCTTGCGGAAATAGCTGGCTGCCAGCAGGCGCAGCAGCTCGTCCGATCCGTTCCCGACCATGATCCAGTCTTCGGGCAGTCCCACTTGGGCGCCCAGTGTCCGCCGCAGCACCGGCGCCGACGCCTCCGGGTACAGGTGGCTCTGCGGCGCCCCGGCCCGGAGGGCCTCGACGGCCAGCGGCGAGGGACCGAGCGGGTTCTCATTGGAGGCGAGCTTGACGACTTCCGTGATGCCGTACTCCCGCTGCACTTCAGCAATCGGCTTACCGGGAACATAAGGCTGGAGCCGCTGTACCTCAGGCCGGGTTGCATAGCTGGGCAAGTTCAATCCCCCCAAACGAACTAGTCAGATAGGTACAAAGAACCATCATTATGATACCATAGGAGGAGGGTATCCAGGTTTTGGTCTACGAGCTCGTCGTTCCCCGTAGATGTATCTCCGGGTAAAGGAGCGTGTTGTGAATGACGGCGGATTTCCTCCCGATTCAGGCCCTTGACTATGTGGAGTATTACGTCGGCAACGCCAGGCAGGCCGCCCACTTTTACAGGACGGCTTTCGGATTCACCGTCAAAGGGTATGCGGGATTGGAAACGGGCGTGCGGGATCGGACTTCCTACCTGCTGGAGCAAGGCGAAGTGCGCCTGATCCTGACCGGCGCCCTCGGCCCCGACAGCCCGGTGGCCGAGCACGTCCGGCTGCATGGCGACGGCGTGAAAGATATCGCCATGCGCGTGGACGACTGCGAGGCCGCTTTTCGGGCAACCACCGCCCGCGGTGCCAGGCCCGTGTTGGAACCGACCGAGTTTCGGGACGAAACGGGTGTTCTGAAGAAGTCCGCCATCGCCACCTATGGCGATACGATTCACACCTTTGTGGAGCGCAAGCACTACGGGGGCATCTGGGCGCCCGGCTTCCGTGCCGTAGCCGCCGGTCCCGCCGCCACCGGAGAAAGCGTGGGCATTGCGGGGATTGACCACATCGTCGGCAATGTGGACGCGATGACCACCTGGGCGAAATTCTACGAGGACGTCATGGGCTTCACCCAGTTCCAGACGTTCGAGGACAAGGACATTTCCACCGAGTACTCCGCCCTCATGTCCAAGGTAATGGCCGGCGGCAAGGGCAAGGTGAAGTTCCCCATCAATGAGCCCGCAAGCGGCCGGAAGAAGTCGCAGATTCAGGAGTTCCTGGATTTCTACGTGGGGCCGGGTGCTCAGCACCTCGCCCTGATTACGGGCGATATTCTCAAGTCCGTCGATGCCCTCCAGCAGAACGGCGTCGAGTTCCTGAACACGCCGGACTCATACTACGACGCCCTGCAGGAACGCGTGGGCCGGATTCCCGAGCCCCTGGACGAACTGCGCCGCCTGAAGATCCTGGTGGACCGCGACGACGAAGGCTACCTGCTGCAGGTCTTCAGCAAGCCCGTCCAGGACCGGCCGACATTCTTCTTCGAGATCATTCAACGCAAGGGCAGCCGGGGCTTCGGCAAGGGGAACTTCAAGGCCCTGTTCGAGGCGATTGAGCGCGAGCAGGAGCTGCGCGGCAACCTATGAGACTTGTCACCTTTACCGCCGGCGGTCAGGAGCGCTGCGGGCGTTTGGAAGGCGAGCGGGTGGCGGTCACCGCCGCCCGCTCCATGGACGAACTCCTCGCGGCGCCGGGCGCCCCCGAAGTCGGGTCGCTGCCGCTCAGCGGCGTGACTCTGCTCGCCCCCTTGCCCCGGCCCCGCACCATCCGCGACTTTTATGCCTTCGAGGCGCATGTGAAGAACGCCAGAGCCCGGCGGGGGCTCGCCATGATTCCCGAGTGGTACCATGCACCCGTCTTCTACTTCAGCAATCCCAACGCCGTGTATGGCCCGGGCGCCGGCGTACCGATGCCCCGCACCACCGGCATGCTCGACTTTGAGCTGGAAGTGGCGGCGGTCATCGGACGGGAAGGGCGGGATATTCCGCTCGAAGAAGCGAACCGGCACATTGCCGGTTATATGATCATGAACGACTGGAGCGCCCGTGACGTCCAGCGGGAAGAGATGAAGGTGGGCCTGGGCCCCGCCAAAGGCAAGGACTTTGCCACCTCATTCGGCCCGTGGCTCGTGACGCCTGACGAACTAGCGGACCGTCGCGAAGGCTTCCGGCACCGGCTTGACATGGTCGCCCGCGTCAATGGTCGGGAAGTCAGCCGGGGCAACCTGGCGGACATCCACTTTCACTTCGGCGAGCTAATCGCTCGGGCAAGCCGGGACTGCACGCTTTATCGCGGCGAAATCATCGGATCAGGCACGGTGGGCACCGGCTGCCTGCTGGAGACGGAAGCCGCCCCCTGGCTCCAGCCCGGCGATGTGGTGGAGCTTGAGGTGGAGCGGCTTGGTCTCCTGGCCAACCGGATTGTGTGACTCAAAACCAGCACAATTCTATCACTGGAAATTCGGTGATCTCAATAAGCCGGGAGGTGCAGTACCAATGCCCTTCTACGTATGCCGGGGCCAGGTGCCCCAGAAGCGACACGTCCAGTTCCGGCAGCCTGACGGGAGCCTGTACAGCGAACAGGTGATGGGCACCCGGGGCTTTTCGGGTATCCAGTCGATTTTGTACCACATCCACCCGCCTACAGCGGTTTCGCGGGTGGCGGACCTGGGCCCCGTCAGCCAGGAATACGAGGAAGAAGGCGCCCTGCGCCACCGCCACTTCCGGACCCTGGCACTCACCCCCGGCGGCGACATCGTGTCGGGGCGGCGCCTGCTCATGGGCAACAGCGATGTCGTTCTCTCGCTGGTGCGCCCGACCGAACCCATGCACTACTTCTACCGCAACGGTGAAGCCGATGAAGTGCTCTTCATCCACGAAGGGCGGGGGCGCCTGCAGACCAACTACGGTTCGCTGCCGTACCACCCCGGGGACTACCTTGTGATCCCCATCGGCACGACCTGGCGGATGCTGCCCGAGGCGGACCAGGCGCACCGGGTGCTGACGGTGGAGGCGTTCGGCCCCGTGGTGCCGCCGAACCGCTACCATAACGAGTGGGGGCAGCTCCTGGAGCACAGCCCCTATTGCGAGCGCGACATCCGGCTGCCTGAGGAGCTTGAGACCTTCGACGAGCGGGGCGAGTTTGAAGTCCGGGTCAAGGCGAACGGCCGCCTGACCGCCTGCTTCTTCTCGTTCCACCCGTTGGACGTGGTGGGCTGGGACGGCTACCTTCATCCATACGCGCTTTCCATTCATGACTTTGAGCCCATCACCGGGCGAGTTCATCAGCCGCCGCCCGCCCACCAGACGTTCGAAGGGCCGGGATTCGTGCTCTGCTCCTTCGTGCCCCGCCTGTTTGACTATCATCCGGAGGCCATCCCGGTGCCCTATAACCACAGCAACGTCGATTCTGACGAAGTGCTTTACTATGTAGATGGCAACTTCATGAGCCGGCGGGGGATCGAGCCGGCGTCGGTGACGCTCCATCCCCGGGGGATTCCCCACGGACCGCATCCCGGCGCCGTGGAGGGCAGCCTGGGGAAGGAGAAGACCGAAGAACTGGCCGTCATGGTCGACACCTTCCGGCCCCTGCGCATCGGCAAGGGGATGCTGTCGCACGAAGACCCGGGTTACATGCGCTCCTGGGAGGTGTCGGGATCGTGATCATCGACCCGGGCACCCTGCCCTGGCGCGATGCGTATAGACTGATGATCGGCACGATCGTGCCGAGGCCCATCGCGTGGGTCTCCACGGTAAGCAAGGAGGGCGTCAATAACCTGGCGCCCTTCAGCTTCTTTACGGCGATGGCGGCAAGAAGGATACGCTGGTCAACATCGAGGAAACGGGCGAGTCTGCGGTGAATATCGTCTCGGAGCCGATGAACCGGACCGACGCCCTTGTCCTGGGCACCGTCCAGCGCATCTACCTGGCTGAACTGGCGCTGGATCAGGGCCGCGTCCGGCAGGATCTCCTGCGGCCCGTCCGCCGCACGGCCGGCAACGACTGCGTCCGCTGTTCCGATCGCTTCAGCATTGACCGCCCCACTTCAGGGAGGTAGAACGCAACATGATGCTGCCCGAACTTCAGATGTACGTCCGGGAAAAACTCGTGGCAAGGAATCTGGTTACACCCCTCCCGACGGTGACGCTCCACATGGTCGAGGAAGTGGGAGAGGTTGCCCGCGCCATCCGCAAGGGCGACCGGGAGAACCTTGCCGAGGAGCTGGCGGACTGTCTCTTCCTTCTGGTTGCCACCGCCAACGCGGCCGAAGTCGACTTGATGGAAGCCTTTGCCGAAAAGGAGAAGCGCAACTCTGTGCGGTTCGGGGCCTGATCCGCGAACTTTGTCGAGCCTGGGAGGATTTCCGCCGGCATACCGTGTATTGGATGAGTCCTACAGGAAATGGGGGAGGGGGGCGGGCTCATGGAGTTACGGAAGGCGGTCACCGCAGCAGTTGCTGCCGTCCTCGTGGCCGGGGCTACCGTCCTGATGATCGGGTTCCGCGGGCCCGGGCCAGACGAGATGGCCGCGGCCCGCGCGGTGGATCCGACCCCTGCCTCTGCCTTGGCTCCAGACCCTGCCCCGCCGCCCCCCGAGCCGGAGCCCCGTGAGCCCAGGGTCCGCCGAACCGAGTCGCCCCCGGTTCCCGAAGGGGAGCGCCGGCGGGTGCCGGTGCTGATGTACCACGAAATTACCCAGGGTCCCAACAACCTTTACGTCGCGCCCGCTGAACTGGAAGGCCACCTCAGGTGGCTTAAGGAGAACGGTTACACAGCTATAACCCTCAAACAGATGCACCGGCACTTCATGGAAGGCGATGCCCTGCCGGAAAAACCCGTGGTGCTTACCTTTGACGATTCTTATCTCAGCCATTACACCAGCGCCCTGCCCCTCCTGAAGCAATACAACTGGCCCGGCACCATCTTCGTGATTACCGGGAGCGTCGGGCAGCGCGGCTACATGACCTGGGACCAGCTGCGCGACGCCGCCCGGCAGGGCATGGAGCTGGGCGCCCATACCGTCAGCCACCCGAGCTTGGCGCAACTGAGCCGAGAACGCCTTGTCCGGGAGATTGCCGGCAGCCGCCAGGCGCTGGAAGCGGAGACGGGGGCCACGGTCGAGTTTTTCTGCTACCCGGCAGGCAAATGGAACGAACTGGTCCTGCAGACAACCAGGGAAGCGGGCTTCCTGGGCGCCGTGACCACGCGCTTCGGCCTGGCGGATCCCGGGCAAAACCCTTACCGCTGGGACCGGGTCCGCGTCAACAAAGGCATCTCGCCGGTCGGACTGGGCCGCCTCATCAAGCTGGCGGAAGAAGGCCGCTGATCATACCTCTTGCGCAAGGACCGCACCTTTTGGGTGCGGTCTGCTTGCGCGGGCAGGGGTTTCGGGTGACAACACTGAATGTTTGAGTATATCCCGAAGTGGACGGCGCACCGGGTATGCCGTTTTACATTCGTACATGCTTCTTCGATACCTAAAGTAGGAGACCGGAACGGAAAGAGGGTTGCGAAGTTGTTCAGACGTATCTGGGCAGGCCTCCTGTCGCTCCTGCTGACCCTGGGCGCCCTGTCGGCTCTGCCGTCACCCGCTGCTGCCGCCATGACCGAAGAAGACTACCTGGCTGCGGCGCGTCAGTTAAGCAAGTACGGCCTGGTGCAGGGCGACGACCGGGGGTACCGTTTCTACGCGCAAATCACCCGCGCCGAAATGGCCAAGCTGCTTGTGTACACCCTGGGCATGCAGAACGATGTGCCCAGGTACGCCGGGCGCGGCGTGTTTTCGGATACGCAAGGTCATTGGGCCGACGGCATCATTGCAGTCGCCAAGACCGTCGGCGTTATGAAGGGTTACCCCGAGGGGATTTTCCGGCCCGAGGCGCCCCTGACCTACGCCGAAGTGATTACGGCCCTTTCCCGGCTGGTGGGGCTTGAGGCGGGGCCCGACCCCTGGCCGGCTACCTACCTGGCGCCCGCCACGCAGGCGGGCATCATCCCTGAGCAAATGCCGGTTCATATGTGGCTGAGTGATACGGCGCCCCGAGGCGACGTGTTCGTGCTGCTCTGGCGGACACTGACCGAAGTGAAGAATGCCCAGGGGCAGAACCTGCTGCGGCGATACTTGGATCGAACCGCACCGCAGCTGACCGTCGACCCACAGCCAAAGGAAACGACCGACCTTGCTCTGACGGTGTCAGGGACCGTCAAGGATGCCGAGCAGGTCCTGATTAACGGAAAACCTGCCACCCTCGCTTTTGGCGGCTACTTCCGCGAAGACGTGAGCTTGCGGATGGGCCCCAACACCATCCGGATTCAGGCCGTGGACTCGGCCGGCAACGTCCGGGAAGAGACTGTGCAGGTGACCCGCACGCAGAGCCCGATTAACACGATGGGCTTTACGGGCCCGACGCAGGTTGCTGCCGGACAGACGGCGTCCTTTACGGTTGATATCAGAGATCAGAATGGCGAACCCATGGCCGACCGCAAATCGGTCACGGCGACGGTGCAGCCGCCCTCCCTCGGCACCTTTGATCCGCTGACGGGCGTCTTCACGGCGGGCACGGCGCCGGGGACCGGCACCATTACCCTCAAGGCGGGCGGCACCCAGTCGACCCTCGCCGTCACCGTGGTGGGCGGCGCCCTGGACCGTATTGAAGTGGTGCCTTCCATCGCTGAAGTTGCCGCAAAGGGCACCGTCCAGTTCGCCGTGAAAGGCGTTGATGCCTACGGCAACACGGTGCCCGTCGGCGCACCGCAATGGTCCGCCAGCGGTGGCATCATCACCGCCGCGGGCGGCTATACGGCTCCCGACCAAGCGGGCGTATACACAATAACGGCCACAGCCGGCGGCAAGACTGCCACAGCGACCGCGCAGCCGCCGAACTACAAGGCCGCATCGGTCCGGCTCTCGAAGCCAGCCACGACCCTGAAGGCCAATGGCATCGGTGAACTGACCCTGACTGCCACCGTGCTGGATGCCGACGGCAGTCCCCTTACAGACTACACAGGGAACCTGACCCTATCGTCGTCGGATCCGGATGTGGCTGACCCGACGGCTGCCAGCGTACCCGTCACCGCCGGCGTGGCCCAGTTCATCGTCAGAGCCGGCACCCAGGCCGGGACGGCCCAGATCAAGGCTGCCACCAACCTGGCCGCCACCGGCAGCGCCCAGGTCACTGTCGCAGCGCAGCGGCTTCAATCCGTAAAGCTGGTGGGCACGGCGCTCTCCAACCAGCCCGGTACTCTCGCCACGGGTTATGTGGAAGCCATCGCACTTGACGAAGATGGCAACCCGATGGTGTCGCCTCTCCGGGACCCGATGACGATTCGTCTACGGGTCACGATTGCCGGCACCGGCACGGTCAGGTTTATCCAGAACGGACAACCCGAGGCCTTCATTGCCATCGGCGATGTCGACCCTTCCACTGGAGACGTCCGGACAAGGACTCACCTGCAGTATGATCCCGGTGTCGGCACAATGTTGATCGAGGGCACGCCGGAAGGGACCGGGGCGTACGTCCGGGTGCTGTCCGGCGCCCTGCGGGCTGACCAGGTTGGCATGCCGGTTAAGGTCATGATCGAACGGGTTATGGAGACCGTCGCCGGGGCTCCGGCGGATATCTACGCAGTCGCCTTGGACGAGGACAACTACCGGGTCACCCAGGCAGCCGCACTGGCCAATGTTGATATCAAACTGCGGGATGAAAACGGCATCTACTACCCGACGGCGGACAGCGCAAACGGGCGCTGGCACTTCCAGGTCAGCCAGCGAACCGCCGGCGTCCATACCTATACCGCCACGTTGCTGCCCGTGGGGGCCGAGGCCACCTTCAAGGCGACCGTCATCCCAGGTACGGTAGACCGCGTGACGTTGGAAGCGGAACCAGATACCATTCAGGCTGATAATGAGAGCAAGACGACCCTGAAGGCCGAGTTGGTGGATAGCAACGGCAACCGTGTTACTAGCGGTCTCTACGAGGCAACCTTCCAGAACCTGACGAACAGGGGCGTGACGCAGCCGGTCACTGGAGAGCCCGTCCCGTTTGTCAAAGGTCTGGCGCAGGTCGTTGTGAGGGCGTCCACCGTTGCTAATACTGATACTTTTCAGGTGACCGTCGCCGGTGTGGGTTCGGCCACGGCCGACGTTACCACCAGAGGCTGGCCGGAGCGGCTCGCCATCAGCTACGGCAGCAATGACGGCAACGCTGTCCCCAATGAGCCGGCGGACAGCGCCGGCCAGGCGGGGCGCCCCGTCACCGTATACGTGGATGTCGTTGACCGGTTTAGCGGCGTGGCTACTTATGATAACGGCCGGGTCATCACTCTGGTGGCGCGGAATCAGGAAACCTTAAAGGAGACAAAGGTTGCCTCCGAAAAGACCGAAGACGGGCGTGCCACCTTCTTCCTGACGCTGCCTGCAGCCGGCACCTACGCCCTGAAGGCGACATCGGACGACCTGGTCCAGTCCGTCACCGCCGGGTATGGCGGCGCTGTCAGCAACCTCGTGCTGCAGCCGGATGACCAGATTCACCTGCGGGTTGCCGCCGACCTGACCGTTCTGCGGCCCAACACGGCATCTGACGGCAGCAAGCCCAACTATGCCCTGATTACCGCCACTCTGGTTGATCTCACCGGCGCCCCTGTCACCAATCAGACCGGTAGGCCGATCACCGTGCTGCTCAACATTCCGGCAAACTGCACGACCAACGCCAAACTGGGATGTTTTACGACCAATGATCAGGCCTCCGGGACGCGAACTGCTCTGCGCAGCGTGGAGATTCCGGACGGGGCTTCGACGAGCACCGAAGTGAAATTCTTCAGTGGCTCATCCACGGGCGAGACGACCGTGACCTGGACCACACAGGACGGGATCACGTCGGCCTTTGCGATCGTAACCAAATCAGCAACTGACCGCGCCCTGACTGTGACTGCCGCTCCGGTTACGCTCCCGAACACCCAGATCGTGACGGTGACGGTCACTGGCTCCGACGGAAAGCGGCAGAGCAGTGCCAACGGCAACGTCAAACTGGAGTTGAAGGATGACGACACACAGATTGTCGAGGTGTGGGATCCAGCGACCGGTAGCTGGCAGCCGTTGGGCGGAGACACCGACGAAGCCACGGTTCAAGCCGACAGGGGGCAGGCGCAATTCCGGGTACAGGCCGGCAGTTCCGGCGCGAAGCTCTACTCAGCAACTTACGGATCCCTGAAGGCTGATGGAAACGGCGTCTTCTACCCACAGTAGCAACAGACAGGACCTCGCGGGTCGGGCGAGGTCCTGTCTGTTGGATTAAGAAACCGAGCCCGCCGGGTTCAGACTGGCCCCGGAACGAATGAAGTCACGGTACCAATACGCACTGTCCTTCAAGGTCCGCTTTAGGGTGTCGAAGTCGACATACACCAGACCGAAGCGTTTGCTTACGCCGTGATGCCACTCAAGGTTATCCAGGAAAGACCAGACATAGTAGCCCTGGACGTTCACTCCTGCATCCAGGGCTTTGCCTACTGCCCGGATATGTTCCCGCAGATACTGGACCCGGTCCGTATCATGCACCCGGCCATCGGGAGTCACCGTGTCCGCGAACGCTGCGCCGCCTTCGGTGACGATGAGCGGGATGTCGCCATACTCCTTATGCAGCCTGAGCAACAGTTTGTACAGCCCTTCGGGATAGATCTCCCAGCCCATATCGGTAGTTGGCACACTATGCGGCTCCACCTGGCCGAAGCCGGTAAACAGGTTCCAGGGATTTGCGCGATGGATGATCCGGCTGTAATATTGTACGCCCATGAAGTCGATGGGCTGAGAGATGACCTCCATGTCGCCGTCCTGGATTTTCGGGGCGGCAAACCGGCTGCGGTACCAGGTCATGATATCTTCGGGGTAGTGGCCTTTGAGGACCGGATCGAGGAACCACCGGCTGATCATGCCGTCGGCGCGCAGGGCCGCTGCCCTGTCGCCGCTACTTGCGGAGGCAGATTGGTGATCCCACAGGAAGTTCGTCAGCCCAATGCGCGCGCCGGTGGGCGCAATCTGCCGGAAGGCCTTGACGGCCTCGCCGTGCCCGAGCAGCAGGTGGTGGGCGACTTGCATGGCGGAGAAGGGTTTGCGGAGGCCCGGAGCGTGCTCGCCGGTCAGGTGGCCGGAGAAGACTACAATGAACGGCTCGTTGAGCGTCATCCATAGAGGTACGTCGCGGCCTAAATCTTTGAAGAGAGTTGCCGAGTACTCGGCAAAGCGATGGGCGGTGTCGCGGGCTAACCAGCCGCCTTTCTCCTGCAGCGCCTGAGGGAGATCCCAATGGTAGAGCGTCACGGCAGGCTGGATTCCCTTTTCGTGCAGCGCGGCGATTAGACGTCTGTAAAAGTCGAGACCCTTGTGGTTTACCTGCCCGGCGCCTTCGGGAAATATGCGCGGCCATGATACTGAAAACCGGTAGACATCAACACCCAGGCCGGCAAGCAGTTCTACGTCTTCAGCCCAGCGGCCGTAGTGATCACACGTGACGTTGACTGCATCAGGGCCGCCTTTGATCTTTCCCTGGCGGGCGAACCGATCCCAAATCGACTCACCCTTGCCATCGGCAGATGCACCGCCTTCAATTTGTACGGACGCCGTTGAGACTCCCCACTGAAAGCCTGCCGGAAAGCGCATTGTTGTCACCTCTACTGCTCAAAATAGCATATGTTTCGCATCTAAAGGAGTCCTGGGAGAGAATCGCCAGTTGACGGGCGGTTCCGCGCAAGGTATAGTAAGACTCCGGTTGCGGCACCGCAATTGCCGCCAAGACGGCCCCATCGTCTAGAGGCCTAGGACACCGCCCTTTCAAGGCGGTAACACGGGTTCGAATCCCGTTGGGGTCACCATTGCAGTTCCGGAAAGAACTCGGGCCTTTACGGCGAGTTCAGGCTCTGGTAAGATACGAACCTGTCGGCGCATGGAGAGATACCCAAGCGGCTGAAGGGGCGGCTTTGCTAAAGCTGTAGGGGGCGCAAGTCCCGCGAGGGTTCAAATCCCTCTCTCTCCGCCATTCGCGGGTCGGCCTGTCCGACCCGATGTTGCTGGTGTAGCTCAGTCGGTAGAGCAGCTGATTCGTAATCAGCAGGTCGCCGGTTCAAGTCCGGCCACCAGCTCCATGGCGGTATGTCCGCCTACGGTATAGATGGCCCGGTAGCTCAGTTGGTAGAGCAGCGGACTGAAAATCCGCGTGTCGCCAGTTCAACTCTGGCCTGGGCCACCAGTTTGCGGGTTTAGCTCAGCGGTAGAGCGACGCCTTGCCAAGGCGTAGGTCGCGAGTTCAAATCTCGTAACCCGCTCCATAGTTCCCATTTATATGCGAGGGTAGCTCAGTCGGCTAGAGCACTCGGCTGATAACCGAGAGGTCCCGGGTTCGAATCCCGGCCCTCGCACCAGAGTCGAAAACCCGCCAAACTGGAAAGGAAATACGGGTTGACGATCCGGTAGTCGGTATGGTAAAGTGAACAAGCTGTCGCTGAGACGGCGGCCTCGAACCTTGAAAACTAGACAGTGTAAGAGAAAGAAGCTATGCGAGTCGTACGACATGAAATCAGAGCCACAAACTTTTCTTCGGAGAGTTTGATCCTGGCTCAGGACGAACGCTGGCGGCGTGCTTAAGACATGCAAGTCGCACGGTCCCGCAAGGGACAGTGGCGGACGGGTGAGTAACACGTGGATA
>Ga0196970_1000862_pt1 | contig 26998 bp, 23 predicted proteins | sample S1v_513CmetaG_FD_148672 | JGI IMG/M metagenome (GOLD analysis project Ga0196970, IMG submission 148672) | Soil microbial communities from Anza Borrego desert, Southern California, United States - S1+v_5-13C | ecosystem: Environmental > Terrestrial > Soil > Desert | place: USA: California... | reverse complement strand
TAAGATTGAGAATCAAGACAACAACAAGCAGTCTGACTTCATCTTTGAACCTACGAAGGAGGTGCTGCTGCAGGAGCTGATGCCTAAGATATTGAACACACAAGTGTACAAGGCTATACTGGATGCTAATGCCTCTGAGCACGGCGCGCGTATGACAGCTATGGACAAAGCGAGCGAAAACGCTAACGAGCTGCTGAGAACACTGAAGATAAGCTACAACAGGGCTCGTCAGGCAGCCATTACAACGGAACTTACGGAGATAGTAAGTGGTGCTGCGGCGCTGCAAGGCTAGAGGCTGTAGAATATAATTATGAACCGCTGACCGTAAAGTGCAGCGGTTTTTTTATTTTTAAGCAAAATAAACCTAATGCGACTAGCTTTAATATTAGCGTTGGCAGGAGTATGTGTCTTTAATACCGGCGTGGCCCAGCAACCGACTGTAAGGAAGATAACTGTGGCGCCAGCCGCTACCATAAACCTGAGTGAGGTGAAAGACCCATACAATGCGGACGTCTTTAATATGGAAGCGCCTGCACCGGACGGGAATGCAGACAAAAAGAAGCTGCGGGAGGCAAAACTGGAAAGTAAGAAGAAATTTCCCAGGCAGAGGATGAAGGCGCAGCTAAAGACAACAGTGGCGCCATCACCTACCGTGGCCATATCCTACGTGTCAGACACAATGCCGGGCATACCGCCGGATAATGACATGGCAATATCTATGCAGAACAAGTCGGTAGCTGTAATGAATAGCAACATAGCGGTGCATGATGCACTTACAGGGCAGATAACCTACCGCAAGACCCTGAAACAGATAACAGGGGGTATGGGACTGGGCGGCATGGAAAACCACAGGTATGACCCCAAGATCATCTATGACCCAAACGAGGACAGGTTCATTTTGGTAATGCTGAACAGTACGGATGACCTGAACTGGATAATTATTGGTTTTTCGACAAGTAACGACCCAGGTGGTTCGTGGAATATGTATAAAATGTATGGCAACTACGGTAATGACTCGACCTGGTTCGACTATCCATCAGTAGCTATAACCCACAACGAATTCTTCCTGACCGGAAATAAGATAAAATTCAGCGCAAGCTGGCAGGCTGGATTCGAACAAACCATTGTGTATCAGATAAAGAAGAAGGACGGCTATAACGGTCAGCCTCTTACGACCCACATATGGGAGAATGTAGCCCACAACGGCAGGAACCTGAGGAACCTGTACCCGGTCAAAGGAGGAGCGTCAATAAAAGGTCCTGAGCAGTACTTCCTTTCGAACAGAAACTTTGACGTGCAGAATGATACCATCTTCCTTGTAAAGATCCCGGACACGATAGGCAGCGGTAACCTGAATATGACAGTGACACCGCTAATATCGAACACTAGCTATGGTGTGCCGCCAGATGGTATTCAGCCGGATCCCTCCGTTGTTCTGGCAACCAACGATGGACGAGTGCTGGGTGCCTTTGTTGAAGGCAATGAGATACAATTTGTAAGTACATCGGTGCATCCGCTATCGGGCTCGGCTGCTGTGTATCATGGGACAATAGCTAACGCAACCACCAACCCGGTAGTTGAGGCAAACTACTTTGGCATTGACACTCTGGACTTTGGGTACCCTAACCTGACCTTTGCGGGCAAGCATAATGGCAACAACACCTCGATCATTTCCTTCAACTATACCGGTGAAAACAAATATCCCGGCATGGGGGCTATTTACTACGACGGCACCCAGTTTTCTAACATGGTAGACATCAAGACAGGAGACAGCAGCATAAACCAATTGCAGGACACCGTACAAAGGTGGGGCGACTACATGGGATCGCAGGCAGACTGGAATGCCCTTGGAACAGTGTGGGTGAATGGCATATTTGGCAGGAGCGATAACGACTACGGAAACTATATGGCAAAGCTGATTTCGCCTAATCCCAACAATGTGGCTGCCATTGCAACACCGCAGGAGACCGCAGCATTATATCCCAACCCGGCCTTTCAGTACATCAGACTGGACTTTGAACTGGACAGGGAAGATGACCTCACCTTCGTGATATACGACATACAGGGCCGCAGAGTAGACCAGATACTGGAGAAGCGCTGTAAAAAAGGAAGCAACAAGATACAGTTCAACATAGCAAGTCTGGGTCATGGTGCCTACTTCCTGAAGGCACACAACCCGGCTGGGAGAGACGTAATGACGAAGCGCTTTATTAAAGAATAAGAACATGCTACTATAGTGCTAATTTAGCACTGCAATATGCAGCTATTATTCAACCTGACACTGGCCTTCAGAGCGCTGAGGAATAACCGGCTGCGCTCGATACTGACCATCTCCATAATAGGGCTGGGCCTATGGGCGCTTATAGGGATACTTACCTGTATAGAAGTGCTGAAGGAAAGTGTGAACAGCAACTTCAGCAGCATGGGGTCGAACTCCTTTCAGATAACGAATAACGTGGTGAAGAAGAAGCAGAGGAGGGGAGGAGTGCAGACATCTAACTCGGAAGGTAAGGACATAGAATATGACGAGGCCCGCCAATTTAAAGAACGGTATACATTCCCGTCTACCATAGGCATATCGATGAGCGGAACTATGATAGCGACGGTTCGTTCGGGCTCTGAGAAGACTAACCCGAATGTTCGCACGCTCGGTGTAGACGGTAACTACCTGAAGTTGAGCGACACGAAGCTGGAAGTCGGGCGAAACTTTTCCAATCACGAACTGTACTCCGGCGCTTACGTCTGCATCCTGGGCAATGGTATTGCGCAGAAGCTTTGGAAAACCAAATACAAGAAAGGAATCGGACAAATCGTTTCAATAGGCGAGATTAAGTACACTGTGATAGGCATTGCAGAAACAAAAGGTGGAAGTATGCTGATGAATGCAGATAACACAGTGCTGCTGCCACTCACCAATGCACGAAATGTATATGGCGGCGACGAGAGCTATGTGATTACTGTTATGGTGGATGATGTGAACAAGCGAGGAATCGCTGCAGAAGAAGCTGAGGGCATCTTTAGAGTGATCAGGAAGCTGCCCCTGGGAGTGGAGAATGACTTTACCGTAGATCAGAACGACAACCTTGCGGAGTCGCTTCTGGAGATAGTCAGCTACATAGGATGGGCAGCACTCATCATAGGTATAATCACCTTACTTGGCTCAGTGATAGGACTTATGAACATTATGCTGGTGTCAGTAGCCGAGAGGACCAGGGAAATAGGAATAAACAAGGCACTGGGTGCAAGATCCTCAACGATACAGAGGCAGTTTCTCACTGAGTCTATTCTGATTAGCCTGTTCGGCGGCGGCATTGGGATAATAGCGGGGATACTTACCGGCAACCTGCTAAGTCTCGCATTTAAAACCGGGTTTATCATACCATGGATGTGGATCGGTATAGGAGTGACCTTGTGTGCTGTGGTAGGTGTGGTGAGTGGCATCTACCCGGCATTAAAGGCGGCTAAGCTGGACCCCATAGTGGCACTGCGCTACGAATGATGCCTCACTCTTATGAGAACAAACCATTAATTTGCATCAGTGACCGGAGTAGTATATAAGTCGACAGGAAGCTGGTATATAGTGAAAGACCAGCATGGAAGGATATGGAAGGCGCGGATAAAAGGAAAGCTGAAAATAGATGATAGCATATCCTCAACCAATCCCATAGCTGTGGGGGATATCGTGGAGTTCGAAGAGGAAGCCAAAGAAGAGCGAATCGGCACGATCAGTGAGATACACGACCGGAATAACTACATTATAAGAGTATCACCTCACAACCGGAATCAGAAGCACATAGTAGCAGCAAACCTGGACCTCGCCCTTGTGGTCGTTACCATTGCTGAGCCAAGAACATCGCCCGGATTCATAGACAGATTTCTGCTGACTGCGGAGGCATACCATGTGCCCGCGATAATAGTGATCAACAAGATGGACATACTGAAGCCAAAGCACATCGAGAAGTTGGCACACTGGCGGGAAATGTATGGTAAAGCAGGATACGACATCTACACAACCGTAGCGAGAGAACACGATAGTGTGACTGAACTGGAAGAGCTACTGAAGGGGAAAACCACACTATTCAGCGGACACTCGGGCGTGGGCAAGAGCACATTGATCAACCAATTGATACCTGACCTACAGCTGAAGACAACGGAAGTTTCAGACTGGAGCGGGAAAGGACAACATACTACAACCTTTGCAGAGATGTTTGACTTACCGAACGGTGGAAGGATTATAGACACACCGGGAGTGAAAGAGTTTGGATTAATAGATATAGAGAAAGAGGAGCTTTCCCACTATTTTCCAGAGATGCGGCGGGTGCTGAACGAATGTAAGTTCAACAACTGTCTGCACCTGAACGAGCCGGGATGTGCAGTCGTACAGGCAATTGCCGATAAGGACATGTCTGAGGAACGATACAATAGCTATGTAACAATAATGGATACCATAGAAGATAAATGGTAAAAGAGGATTGCAATGATCATATACAATGTAACAGTAAAAGTAGAGAAGGACGTGGCAGGAGAATGGGTGCAGTGGATGAAGAAGGAGCACATCCCTGAACTGATGAAAACAGGTTTGTTTATAGACTATAAGCTTTGCCGCATTCTGGAGCAGGATGAAACTGATGGCGTAACTTATACTACCCAATACTTCTGCGACGGCATGGAACACTACGATACCTACATAAAAGAGCATTCGCAAAAGATGAGAGACAAGGGTTTCGCACGGTTCGGCAACAGGTTTATAGCATTCCGAACCGTGATGGAGGTGGAGTCGTAACCTGCATGTTTGGGGTCGTGAGGCTATTTTTGTTATATACAAGTATTTCTAACAATAAAACTAACAAGGCTATGAACAAAGCAGAACTGATCGAGAAGATCGCCAGGGATTCCGGCATCACAAAGACTCAGGCCAATGATGCATTGGATTCATTTACGAATGCAGTCGTTGTATCTCTGAAGAAGGGAGACCGCGTTACCCTTGTAGGATTTGGTACATTCTCCGTTTCTGAACGCTCTGCGCGCAATGGTCGCAATCCTCAGACTGGTGAAGTAATAAAGATCAAAGCTCGTAAAGTTCCTAAGTTTAAAGCTGGTAAGGAGTTCGCAACCAAGATCAGTAGCGGCAGAAAGTAACTTGTGGTAGTAAACCATATTAAAGCAAGAACCATGTTTCTTGCTTTTTTTATTTATGTTTGCGTTCTAAAAAACATAAAATGGGAAGAGGTGATAAGCGCACAAAGCGCGGCAAGATTTCGATGGGCACTTTTGGAAGACGCCGTCCTGCAAGAGCTAAGAAAGCTACAGCAAAGGCAGCCGAAAAGAAAGCCTAGTATGAAAGAAACGCAGCCACTTCACAGTGGCTTTTCTTTTGCCCTTGCCGCAAGTTGTTACCCCCTTGTTATCGCAGTGTCACTTACCTGTGGATTTTTCTGAGCTAAGCTAATTTGCACCTATCTTTTAGTTCAAATTCAGATTGAAACGTATGTTTGAAAGGCTCTTAAATAAAGAAGCACAACTTGCTGTAATTGGGTTGGGCTATGTAGGCCTGCCTATAGCGCTTGCCTTTTCCAGAAAGATCAAAGTCATCGGGTTTGATATTAGTGCTGCAAGAATCGCCCTGATGAACGAGGGCATAGACCCCAGTAATGAGCTTTCTGGAGAAGCATTTCACAATTGCGATATCACTTTTACTAACAACCTCAACACACTCCGAACAGCAACGTTCTTTGTAGTAGCAGTACCTACGCCCGTAGACAGGCATAATGTCCCTGATCTTACGCCTATTCTCAAAGCCTGCGAGACCATCGGCAAGGTGATCAAGAAAGGTGACTATGTAGTCTTCGAATCAACAGTTTACCCGGGATGTACCGAGGAGGATTGTCTCCCATTGATCGAGAAGTACTCGCTTCTGAAAGCTGGTGAAGACTTTAGCTATGGGTACTCGCCAGAGCGCATAAACCCTGGTGACAAAGTACATACCCTTGAGAATGTTGTAAAGGTAGTGTCTGGTAACAATGCCGAGGCACTTGATAACATAGCCAAAACCTATGAACTGGTTGTTACAGCCGGCGTACATAGGGCATCTTCGGTGAAGGTAGCTGAGGCGGCTAAGATCATCGAGAACACTCAGCGAGATTTGAACATAGCTTTGATGAACGAGCTCTCCATCATCTTCGACAGGATGAACGTGAACACGTTTGAAGTGCTGGAGGCGGCAGGTACCAAGTGGAACTTTCTAAAGTTCTATCCCGGTCTCGTTGGCGGACACTGCATAGGTGTTGATCCTTACTATCTCACCTATAAGTCCAATCAGCTAGGCTATCAGTCAAAGGTTATTCTCGCAGGCCGCAGTATCAATGATGAGATGGCGGGTTTGGTTGCAAAGAAACTGATACGCGGACTGATAAAGAACGGTACCAATATCCTCGAAGCAAAGGTGCTGGTAATGGGTGCTACCTTTAAGGAGAATGTTTCCGACATCAGGAACTCCAAAGTGGCTGACATGGTCAAAGAGTTACAGGACTATTCTATAACAGTACATGTTACAGATCCGCATGCAAGCCATGACGAACTGGTACATGAGTATGGGTTCGGACTTACGACACCTGAGAAAAACTACGACGCTATAATTCTTGCAGTGAATCATGATGTATATCTCTCTTGTGAAGAAAGTTATTTTGCCTCTATAGCAAAGCCTAATGCTATCTTTGTAGACATAAAGGGCATCTACAGAAACAAGATTGCCAATCTCAACTACTGGAGTTTATAATAATGCAACAATTCTCTACAGAAGATATTCGCGGCAGGCACTTTCTCGTAACCGGCGGCGCTGGTTTTATTGGTTCTCACATTGTCGAATATTTGCTGAGCCACGGCGCTGGCAAAGTGCGTGTGCTTGATAATTTATTGACGGGTTTTATGAGCAACATAGAGCCCTTTATGAATAATCCTGCTTTCGAGTTCATTAACGGGGACATACGCAGTTTCGAGACGTGCATGGATGCATGTAAGGACATTCATTACGTTTCTCACCAGGCTGCCCTTGGCTCTGTACCCAGGTCTATAAAAGATCCTGTCACCAGCAATGAGATCAATGTCTCTGGCTTCCTTAATATGCTTACTGCTGCGAAAGACAGTAATGTTCAGTCTTTCGTCTATGCATCTTCATCATCTGTTTACGGCGATGAGCCCAACCTTCCCAAGGTAGAGGCTCGTGTCGGCAATCCGCTTTCGCCTTACGCCGTCACAAAGAAGACCAACGAGCTTTATGCAGATGTCTTCGCTAACCTATACGGAATGAAGGTAATCGGACTTCGTTACTTCAATGTATTCGGTCCGAGACAGGATCCTGATGGTCCGTATGCAGCAGTCATTCCTCTGTTTGTCAAAGGGATTCTGGAAAAGCTCACTGTTTACATCAACGGCGATGGCGAACAAACGCGCGATTTCACATTTGTGGAGAACGCAGTCCAGGCTAATGTAAAGGGGATGCTCGCTCGCAATGATGATGCATTCGGCCAGTATTACAATGTAGCTGTAGGGGAAAACTTCTCAGTCAATTTCCTCTACGATTCTATACGCTCTTTGTTAGATAGCGATCATAATGCTACCTATCGTGAGCCTCGTTCTGGTGATATCCGCAATTCTCTGGCCGACATATCTAAAGCACAAAAGCTTCTCGGCTACCAGCCTTCGAAGCGCTTTATGGATGGATTGAAAGTTACAGTAGATTATTTCCGAAACAAAGAAGCTTAGTGTGCTTTCTTACTCCGTGCTATCAGCCGGTGGTAGTATCCTGACATATCATTGACCAGCCTTCTGTAGGAGAATTGCGCAGATACGTGCTGTTTTCCGTAGTCGCCGAACATAGCTCGGCATCCGCCGCAGTTTATCAGTTTCAGCAGGGCTTCCGCAAATTGGTCTGCGTTTCCTGGTTCAGTAATATACCCACACTTCCCGTCTACTACTACATCAGCCACACCGCCTACATTGGTGGCGACTATCGGTTTACCCGCTGCCTGTGCCTCTATCAGCGATACTGGTGTTCCTTCATTATTCGAGGTCAGCGCTACTATATCCAGTCCTGCCAGCACTTCATTCATGTCCGTCAGCCAGGATGTACATATTGCAGTTGCCTTATGTCTGGTTAGCGGGTAATAAGCATAGGAGATTCCAGCGGCCACAAACTCTGTTTCCATCTGGGGGCGCATGTCGCCATCACCTATCACTATAAACTTAACCTTCACATCTGATGCTTCCATTACCTTCTTTGCCGCAGCTACAAACAGGCTGTGGTTCTTTATTGGCACTATTCTGCCAATGATCCCAATCGCTATTTCGTCCTCTTCTATCTGGTAAAACCGTCTGAACCGGTTCCTTCTTTCTTCGTTCTTCTCTGAGAATTTATCCAGGTCAAGACCCAATGGAATGATCTCCAGCTTCTCTTCAGGACACACATTATATACGTTTGCCAGCTCGTGTTTCTGGCTGCTGCTTATCGCTACTATCCCGGTTGACTTTTTTGCGAGGTATCGTTCTATTTGCACAAACATATTCGACCGCCACTTATTAAAGTAGCTGTGAAATACATGCCCATGAAACGTGTGCACAATCACCGGTACACCGCATGCCTCTGCTGCCAGCCTCCCTATCACTCCTGCTTTCGCAGCGTGCGTATGAACCACATGTGGCTGGTAGGTTTCTATTATCTTCTTTATCTTCTGGTAGGCGATCCCATCTTGCCTTGGGTCAATGCTCCTGCGCATTTCATTCACAACTACAGGCTCTATCCCTAGGTCTCTGGTTAGGTGTGCTGCATCTTGTTCATGGTCATCCTTCCCGCCTATTACCAGCATGGTTTCAAATTCAGGCGCCATGTATTTGGTCAGGTAGGTAACATTGATGGACGGGCCACCAATTATCAAACGGTTGTGTATACGTAGGATTCGAGGCATAGGGTCATCTTCGAACCCAAATGTAGACCAATCAAAAGCCCCTACTGTTTAATCACTTGTTAAGCAACCATACGTTAACGAACTCATTGCATATACTTCTTCCACCAGTGCTGAAACACGATCAATGCCCATATGGTAGCATGGCTATCTTCGGGGCTGTTGCTCATTAGTTTTTTCTTGAGCTGTGCTATTGCGGATGGGTTAAAGATTCCCTGCTTTTCTATGAAACTGTCAGCCAGCAGTTCATCATTGATCAGCCCCCAAAGTTCTTTTCTAAACCAGTCCAGCAGCGGAATTTCAAATCCATGCTTCGGTCTGTTATATATCGCCTCTGGCAGCATCTCCCTGAATGCATCCTGAACTATTTTCTTCTTCAGCGTGCCATCTATCTTATAGTCGGCAGGTAGGCTGAATGCAAAGTCTACTACCTTATAATCAAGGAAAGGGCTTCGTACCTCCAGGCTGTTAGCCATGCTCATCATGTCTACCTTTACCAGCATATCACTCAGCAACACCAGGTTCATGTCCGTAAGCAGTACTTCGTTGAAGTCTCCGTTGTCCAGGTGCTTTAGAATATTTTCTCGTTCTTTTTCGGTCAGCTTCTGGTCCACGTGTTGCTGAATGGCAGGCGACAGCAGGTTCTTCGCTCCTTTGGCACTGTTCAGCGTTGCCCATCTCCAGTACCTGTCCTTTAGAGTCAGGCTGGCTCCTTCTGCAAATCTGTGCAACTGCCTGAACTTATTGGTCACCGCATTGTTTCTGCTCTTCGGCAAAGCTTTCCATATCGGCAAACCCGCCTTCACCATATTGTTCATCAGCGATTGTTGCCTTACTTTCCACTCTGCACCGTGTTTATTATATCCTGCAAATACTTCATCACCACCGTCTCCGCTCAGCGCCACCGTCACATGTTTCCTCGTGTGTTTACTCAATATGTATACAGGTATTGCCGATGAGTCAGCAAAAGGTTCATCTATATATTCCAATACATCATGCACATGTTCCAGGAAGTCATTGGTGGTCAGAGAAAATACCGTATGGTTTGTCTTGTATTTTTCGGCCACCATCTTCGCATACTTAGTCTCGTCAAAGAAGGGGTTGTCTTTATATCCTATCGAAAAAGTGTTCAGTTTATCAGTATATCTGCTCGCTAGTGCCACAATGATCGATGAGTCAATACCTCCGCTCAAAAATGCTCCCAGCGGCACATCCGCTATCATTCGTTCCTTAACCGATGCATCCATCTTCTCCACCAGCTCCTGCTTTGCCTCTTCATAGCTGTATTTGCCGTATTCTTTAGCATTTGTCTCCAGGGTATAATAGGGCAGGTATTCTTTTATGCCCTTACTGCCTATTTTCATGTAATGCCCAGCCTTCAGCTTCTGTACGCCCTTCAGCATACTCTGTGGCTGCGGCACATAGTTCAATTGCAGGTATTGATAAAGGACTGAGTAATCTAGCTCTCTTGGTATGTCCCACTCCAGCAGCGCCTTCATCTCACTTGCTATTGCAATGTAATCCTCACAGGTGTAGTAGAGCAGCGGTTTCTTGCCAAACCTGTCTCGTGCCACAATGAGCTCCTTGTCCTGCCTGTCGTAAAAGGCAAACGCAAAGAATCCACTTAGCCAGGGCAGGCATTTTGTGCCGTATTCTATCAGCAGGTATAGCAATACCTCTGTGTCAGATGTCGTCTTCGGTCCCCCTGTGCGCTGCCATACTTTCTGCAGATATTGGGTTGAAAGCTCCTGGTAGTTAAAGATTTCTCCGTTAAAAACAATCACATACCGCTCTTCCCTGTCCATCATCGGCTGGGATGAGCCAATGTTAGGGTCTATTATCGAAAGTCTTCGATGACCCAATGCAATGTTCTCACTCTCGAAAACATTTCCATTGTCAGGTCCTCTCAAAAATAATTTCTGAGTCGATTGTGTTATTTTTGAAAGGTTAGGGGCAGCAGCAGCACTAAAAGCAATAAGACCGGTTATACCACACATTTAAGAGAGCAGAGGTTAAAGCAACAATATAATAGACAATGCAATTTATAACATTACTGGACTATTTGTTACTGCCGCTCTTCCTCGTAATCATTTACATAAGTGCTTCTTCCTTTCGCAATTCAAATTACCCGGAAGGGCATCCCTGGAGGCCCTACTTTATGCCAGGTCTCATAGCTAAGCTGCTCGGGGCAATATTCATAGGGCTCATTTATCAATATCACTATGGCGGCGGCGATACGGCCAACTACTTCTTCCACACTCAGGTCATCAACAGTTCTTTCAGCGAGTCCACTGTCAAGTGGTTCAACCTGATCCTGCGACTCCCTCCGTGGTACGATGGTGATTATTCTGCGTATATCTCAAAAATGTATTGGTATGAGTCACCTGCAGAATATACCGTTGCCAGCATAGCCGCTTTTTTAGGCATCTTCACCTTCACCACTTACCTGCCCATAGCAGTGTTATTTGGCACCATTGCTTTCACAGGCATATGGGCACTGTTCCGCACCTTCGCTACCAAGTATCCGCAGTATACCAGGTATATCGCCTGGTGCACGTTGTTTATTCCCAGTACCATCATGTGGGGTTCCGGTATTTTCAAAGACACTCTCTGTATGTTTGGTCTCGGTTGGATGACCTACGGCGCTTTCCGGATGCTGCTGCAGCGCGACTTCTCGCCACGTAATATCGTAATGACCGTCGTAAGCTTTATGCTTGTTGCCACGGTCAAGATCTACATTCTTCTCGCCTTTATCCCGGCGGTCGCTTTATGGATACTGTTTACATACTCCCATCGCATCAAAAGCTCCGGTACTCGTCTCTTTGTAAAGATATTTGTACTGTTTATATGCTTCAATGGCTTCCTCTATTTCTCGCATCGCTTCGCCATGGAGTTAGGCCGATACTCTTTAACTAATGTTGCGCGAACCTCTTACATCACCAGCTCATATATTGCAGGAGTTTCGGGAGATGAGGGTTCAGCCTACAGCCTCGGCGCCATTGATCCCTCTATAGGCGGCATGCTCAAAAAGTTCCCTCTTGCGGTCAATGTCACACTCTTCCGCCCCTACATCTGGGAAACACGCAAGCCCATCCAGTTTCTAAATGCCATAGAGGCGTTCATGTTTCTCTATGTTACATTAAAGGTGATCTTCTCAGTAGGTCTCTTTAAAACATGGTCCACCATCAAGGAAGACCCCACCATCCAGTTCTGCCTCATCTTTACGCTGGTCTTTGCCTTTGCAGTAGGTATCTCTGCGGGCAACTTCGGGGCACTCTCCCGCTACCGTATTCCGTGCCTTCCATTCTACGCCCTCGCGCTTGTTCTTATCTATTACCGGCATCATCCCACCACCAAGAACATTCTTTCATTAAAATGGTAGATTCCCCCAGAAAGTAGATAACGTTCAGGTATATGAGTATACGCTATACAGAGGCACACTTCCACGTGCTTAGTAGCAGCACCGGCAGATGAACATTATATTACAGAAAACATAAAGGTACCTGGGATATCACTGAGACTTGACTGAAATTACACTGGCTTTGCACTGAATCTACACCGGCTTTGCTCCAGGTTACTAAGCGCTATCTCTGGGTAATGTTCAACCATATATTCTATAGTCGTCACCTGAACAGATTCAGGAATTTCTCCGTTTGTGACTGGATGCTATAATTATTCACTATGTGCTCTCTCCCTTTGGCACCCATCTGCTGCCTCAGTTCTGGCTTGTTTATCAATTCCCCCAGCCTTTCTTCCCACTCCATTGTAGTCTCACATACGTAGCCATTCACCCCGTGCTGTATTATCTGGCTGTTCACGCCTATAGGGTCCGCCACAGCCGGTATCCCGCACGACAGGTATTGTATCAGCTTAAAACCGCATTTCCCCTCGCTCCACGCATCCTTTTTAAGGGGCATTATTCCAATGTCTATACGTAGCAGGTCCTCTATCTCACTACTTTCACTCCACTTGACAAACTCCCAGTCAGTAAGGTCAATCTCCGGTTTTTTATCTGCTATCACCAGAAATGTAAACTCATACCGCTCCTGCAGCTCCCGGATGACAGGCACAATCTCTTCCAGGTAAAATAGGGTAGAGTGGCTCCCAGTCCATCCTACCACAGGTTTGCCGGCTCCGTGCTCTTTTATCTTGTTGTGATATCTCTTTATATCCACACTTGTAGGCAGCAACAGCACATTCTTGTTATAGGAAGCAGCATAGTCGCACAGATACTTATTTCCACCAGTTACAGTGTTTGCCCATTTACATATGTACCTAACTTTCCAATGTGATTTAAGCATCCCTGCCAACTTGTTAGACGCCGTAATATTCGGTATCCATATGGCATCGTCAAAGTCGTATATGATCTTCTTGCCCATCACGTTGGCCAGTATCCATTCTACTATCGGCGGCCCCATAGGCGTTCCCTCACGGTGAATAAATATTGTATGATACTTTCTTGCTTTCCAAAGGTGTTTTATCCTTCTTAAGAACCCTTTGAAGATGCCAGTAGCTTTTTCCCAATAGTGTCCCTGCTTAAATAGAATATGCCAGGTATCCGCATCCAAAAAGCTTACGATCTCATACTTCATCCCCGCTTCCACCAATACATGCTCATACAGCTCCACCCGAAAGCGTTGCGATGGCGCCACACTCCGGGGATAAGGAACTACGAACAGTATACCGCTACTTTGATTCACCAAGTATTTCAGTTAGTTGTTGTTTGAATTGCTCTTTGGAAAACTTGCTTCTCACGTATTCTCTCGCCTCCTTGCCATATTCCTTTCTTTTCTCCTCATCCTCTGCTAAAGCCAGCATCGCAGCAGCCATAGCGTCGGTGTCTCTCTTGTTCACCAATATGCCCGTAAGCCCGTCTGCTATTATCTCTTCCGGACCTCCACACTTTGTAGCTATAGTTGGCCTGCCATAGTACCCAGCCTCCAGACAAGTCATGGAGAAGGACTCCCCCTCCGAGAAGTTCAGCAGCACATCCGCTTGCTTAATTTCCTGTTCTGTATCGGATACGAAGCCCTCCACCTTCACCACTTCCTGCAGCTTCAATTCTCCTATCCTCTTTTCCAATTCATTCCTGAACTGCCTGTTCTTTTCCAGACCCATATCTCCGCCCGCAAACTTCATCCTGATCTTCTGGTTTTGCTTATAAGCCTTACTAAATGCCTCGATCGCATATTCTTGTCCCTTGCCCCTGGTATAGTTAGCCAGGTACAGGAACAGTACAGATTCATTGCTTCCTCTATCTTTACTGCTGTGTTGCTCTTTCAGCTCCACAGCATCATATATTCTTACTACATGCTTTGGCTTTGGCAGTTGGCCTAATACCGCATCAGAAACCGCTACTACTGCATCGGAGTATTTCACTGCGGCCTTCGTCCAAAGTATTCTTAAAGGTGCAGGTAGCCCATTGGGCAGAAACCTCACCCATGTAAGTACCTTCCCTTTGTATCCCGACATCTTCAGCAGAGCGCCCAGAAGGTTGTAAAAGTCATTTATCTGCACTACTTCTATTCGCTCTTTCCGAATGATCTTATTCAGCGCAGTAAAGTTACGAATCAGTGCCAGGGGATACACGGCCAGTGCCTTCAAAGATCTGCTGATCTCCTTAAGCGGCAGGGTATACACTGTGAACCCATATTTCTCCACTTCAGGTGTTAGTGTAGAATCACTCGGCAGAAGAAAGCTGATGTTGTGCGCTTCCTTCAATAGTTCAGCTTCATTCAGGGCGCATTTGAAAGCCCCCGTAAATGCAACTGAGTTGTCTATTATCAGGATATTCACTTATTGACTCCTGTTGATTAGCTTGACAATTCGGTGTATTCCTTCACAGGTACATGTGCCTTGCCTCGCATTCTCAGAAGGTATAAAAATGACCTGTAGGTATTTGGATAGAACGGTGCCTTTTTCATGGCAGCAAACAATAGCTCTCTTGCGTTGTCATACAGGCCATAGTCAATTTGAATACAAGCAAACATTCTGATCTTCTCGGCAATGTAGTTGCTATCCCTCAGCATCTTCTGCTCAAGCTGCTTCATTGCTTCAAGATCATTTTCTTTTAGGTAGTCTGTTCCGGTCTTTATCCGCTGATCTTTTAAGAAGTAGTAGATATCTTCCGATATCATTTTCTCCAGCGCTCTTTTCTCAGTCAGGTCTATGCTTCTATGATCACTGTTCGGCCTCGCCCATACATGATACAGTGGTTCATCGAGATAGTACCCGCCAAACCTGTCTACAATATCCAGTATCATGTACCGGTCATAGCTGGTGACTCTATCGAAGTATGTATGGAATCCCGGAACCTCCTTCAGCACTGATCTGCGGAACATGATCGTTGCCGGTGCCCATGTTTCTTTGGTCTCAATTGTAATCGCACCTGAATATCCCGTTTTCTGATCTCTGATAGGAGCAAGTTGTGTGTAGTAATAGGAGTCAGTGAGACATAGCCCAACACTATGTTCATCAAGTACCTTCATTTGCTTTTCCACTCTGTCAAGCTCACACCAGTCGTCAGAATCCTGGATCATGATGTATTCACCTTTCGCCGCCTGGAACATCTTATTGTAGGTCCTCAGCGCACCAATATTTACCTCGTTTATCATAACCTTGATTCTGCTATCACGAGCAGCCCACTCCTGTATTATCTCGACGGAGTTATCAGTGGAGCCGTTATCACAGACAATGATCTCAATGTTAGGATAAGTTTGCCTGACTATATGGTCCAGGCATTTAGGGAGGTATTCTGCACAGTTATAGTTGGGGACAACTACGGATATTAGTTTCATAAGGCTATTCGTCAATTGTTACAATGCACTTCATTGGCAAAGTGCTTGCTGCAAAAGTATCCGATAGCCCAACAAATGATCAAGGCAGAGCCCACATTAACTTTCGAATAGGAATTGACTTTCGTGATGGACTCCCGTCTGTAGCAGCACAAATGAGATGATACGACGCCTTTATGCAACCAGGTTCTTTCGTAGATAATAGAAGGCAGTCTTGTAAGTTGCGGTGTTGACGGCACTGAGCGACAATGATTTCAGCAGTAGTTTCTTTGCGCGATCCATATCCCTTTTATCTATAGCCTTTGCAGCCCAGATGCGATACTTTTCAGCCATCAGTGTTCTGTTCGCCAGCAAATTCTGTTCAAACATACGAAGCTGTTCGGGGTTACCCTGTTCCAGGCAGTCTGTACCTGTAGATTGAATCTGGTGCAATAGTTCCTGAAGTATTTCAACTACAATAAGTTTTCTGGGGTTATCCAGAACATTGGTAATAGAGTTGGGATTGATCCTGTAGTTATAGAGAATGTCTTTTATAAAGTAGATTGGGTACTTTGAATTTACCCTGAGGGTCCAGTAATGATCATCGCCATACAGCTTGTCGAAATACTCAGAGAAGAGGCCAAACTCGTCTATCAAAGATGATCTGAACATAAGCCCCGGAAACCAGAATGGATATGGACTACCAGGTCGCTCAATGACAAAGTCGGAAGAGTAATTCAGTGAGTTTAGTGGTACATCAGCCGTGTCTACTTGCTGGTAGTTGCTGCCACAGATCTTTATTTCAGGGTAGTCCAGAAATACCTGCACCTGCTTTGCGAGCCTGTCTGGAGGTGAGGTGTCATCTGCGTCTAGTTGGGTCAGCAATTCCCCCTTTGCCTGAGCAAACCCGAAGTTCTTATTCCTGACATATCGAAGATTTTCTGGCTGTCGGATAAGCTTTATCCTTGAATCTGATGTATACTGCTCTATTAGAGCTATAGTTCTGTCTTTAGATTGATCATCACAGATAATGAGTTCCCAGTTAGTGTACGTTTGCGCAAGAACACTTTCAATAGCACGTTCAATAAATTCCTCAACGTTGTAGGAACACATTATTATACTCACTTTCATGCTGCAAATAGTTATTGTTCAGAAAACGTAAAGATGAACATTTCCATTCTAGATCGTAGTTGAGATTAATTGTTGATAGGAGAACATGTCGCTAATGCTTCCGTTTTCCAACTTATAGATCTTCTTGCAAAAGCGAAGAGAAGTATATCTATGCGCTATGATGACGATAGTTAGGTTCTCTTTGCCCAGAATGTTTATCGCTTCTGTAATCTCTTCTTCTGTCTTAGAATCTAATGCGGAGGTTGCTTCATCGAAAACAAGAACTTCGGCACCTTTATAAATGGCACGTGCTATTGCTATCCTTTGTTTTTGTCCGCCCGAAAGGTTGTTGCCCCTCTCACTGAGTCTTGTGTAGACACCATCCGACCACTCGGAAACCAAGGAGCCAAGACTTGAAAGCTCAATTGCATGGTTTAGCTTCTGCATATCGATTTCTTCCAGGGCATATCCGATGGCAATGTTTTCCGCTAAACTTGCATTCAGGATAAATGCGTCCTGCCGCACATAACCAATGATCTTCCACCAGTTTATCAGATTCGACTGATTCAGTTGTACGCCATCAATCATGATGCTGCCCTCGGTAGGCTGAAGGAAGCCAAGGAAATTATTCACCAAAGTAGATTTTCCTGTACCTGATACTCCCACTATTCCTATTTTGTCACCTTTCGATATCACTAGGTTGCAGTTCTTTATAACACTCTTCGAACTGCCGGGGTACTTGTAATTGACCTGGTCGAAAACAATTTTATCTTCGAAACGTATGGGTGCTACTAAAGTATTTTCCTGGAGTGTCTTTCCCTCCTGCGTAAAGAAATCTTCATCTTCCAATACGAACTCTGCAGCATTCACATTATTCATCGCCATTATAAACCTGTTTATAGAAGGTATACTCCGATAGGCAATAACTGAAAACAAAGTAATGGTCGTAACGATATTGTTGATGTCTTTGATCACATAAACGCCGTAGAGAAGTATAATAACTATACAAAGAAATATTGCTACTTCGATGATCCTGGTAGGTACAAAGAGGGTAAAGTCAACCTTACCCTGGGATACACTGAACTTCTTTGCTGTTTCATTGAACTTCTTTTTAAAGTTATCCTCAGTTCCGGCAATTTTGATATCAGTGTATCCAAATATCATTTCCTGTGCTTTCGAATACAGCTTAACATAGTGGTGGTTTTTATCCTGGCCTGCCCGCTTTATCATATTCTTGACCTTATAGTAGAAGAGGCCAACGGAAGGTAGTAGTACAAGAATGAGCAAAAGGAAGAGTGGAAGGTTCCAAAAGCTAACGACTAACGCTGTTAGTGCAAATACAATTGCCTCATTAATGATAATGATCATAGAGATGGTAAGGTTACTGCACAAGGTTACCTGCATCTCTGCTAGTTTATTTACCCAGGAATTTGAAGAATCTTCTTGAATCTCCAGCAGGGACTTATCATATACTTTGTTTAGAACGTTCGCAGTAGAAGTGACGAACAGATTTCGTACAAAGTTCACCTGCAGCTTGTTGATGTATAATCCGAAGATGTTCTTTCCAATGATCAACAGAAAAAATACTCCTACTGCAGAGAGTAGCAGTTCCTGTCTGGTCAGGGCTTCTGTAAATGGAAGCAGTTCAACAAACTTGGCGTGAAATGTATCAGACAGTACGAGTCCGACGATGGGAATTACAAAGGAGAGGCCAACCAGGTCGCCGATAGAACTCAGGAACGTGAAAAATATCAACCAACTGAATGTCTTTTTCTGGTTAGGGTTGAATATTCTGTAGAGTTTTCTGAGTACCGAAAGCGCATTATTATCATTCGCTTTCATGTGATTAGGGGTTTATCATTATTAGAGTTTGCTATTTCTTGAAGAGCTTATCTACAAGCTTCTTTCTCTTTTTCGGTTCGTCATCGTAGTAGCCGCCACCGCCGTACTGATATCCATATCCGTAGGAGCCGCCATATCCGTAACCATACTTCTTGAGGTACTCTACACCGTTAAAGATCATAGCTGCATTCCTTATCTTCTTTTCCTTGTAGAGACTGTCGAAAAGACGAATCTGTTCCTTAATGGTATACGACTGTCTTACGATGAACATGTTAATATCAGAATACTGGGCGAGAATAAGAGCGTCGGAAACAAGGCCTATCGGTGCTGTATCCATGATAACTATGTCGAACATCTCCTGAAGTTCTTCAATGAGTTGCTGCGTGTTTGGAAGCACGAGTAACTCACCTGGATTTGGAGGTATAGCACCGCAGTTCGCAATAAATAAATTCTCATGAACGCCGGAAGCCTTAATCACTTTCTCGATCCCCGTCATCCCAGCCAGGTAACCACTAATCCCACCTTCGTTGTGCAGACCCAGGTAACTGGACAGTTTAGGCTTACGTAGGTCGAACTCCATAATGACCACTCTTTTCTTGGCCAGAGTCATGGTTATTCCAAGGTTCAGGGAAACGAAGGTCTTCCCTTCCCCACTCATGCTGGAGGTTATGAGATATACTTTCTTTTGCCCAGCAGCTGACATAAACTCCAGGTTAGCCCTGATAAGCCTGAACTGTTCTGCGACGCCTGTACGAATATGCGGCCCTACTACTATCTGCTTCTTCTGGCCGTTTGGCGTTCGTGCGATAGCACCAATAATAGGAAGGGTAGTGAGCGCCTCTATATCCTTCTCATTGATCACCTTGTTGTTAAGCATCACCCTGCTGACGATGATGGAGCCGGGAAGCAACAGGCCTAGCAGGAACATCATGGCATAGACGTTCTTGGTAATTGGCTTTATGGGTTGATCTATGGGGTAGGGAGCTACAACTACTTTACTTTTATTGCTCGCAGCATATTGCGATATGTCATTTTCAACGCCTCTCTGGTATAGATAGAGATAGATGCCCTGAAGAAGCGGGTATTCACGCTTTGTATTATTAATGCTCCTTTCTGCAGCAGGTAAGGAAGCCATGCTCTCTTCGTAATTCTCAATGTTTCTTGAAGCGTTCTGAATGTGGATGTTGATGGACGCAAGCACTCTGTCGCATGCGTCCGCTATTTGCTTGCGAAGCGCTGCGATGTCATTCTTTATTTTAAGCAGGTTCGGGTTTAAAGGTGCAGTGTTCCTTTCCAGCAACTCCTTACGTTGCACCATATTGTTATATTCGCTTATCAGACCGGCAAGGAAAGGATCGTTGACTCCAACACCAGCCAGAACTTCGAAGCGGCTGCCGGCCCCGTCAATGATATTCGACTTCAGTTCTTCAATCGATCTTTTCTGAATAGAAAACTGTTGCAATTTTTCCTGCTGCGAAGTTTTGACGCTTAACATGCTGCTCGCCTGGCTCTTAACGTCAATTATCTTGTTGTCCAGTTTTATCCGCTCCTCAACGGAGTCACGGAACTGCAGATCAGATATAAGGTCTGTCTTCAACCGCTCGATGAATTCCCTCGTCTTCTCTGCTGACTGATTAAAGTCTTCAAGCTCTTTTTCTCTGTAGTGGAAGATTAGCGTGTTCATGAAATCTACACCACGCTGCGGTATATTGTCCACATAAGAAAGGTCCAGAAGACTTGTTCTGCCGTCGCTGACATTGACCTTGAATGTACTAAGTGCTTGTTTTACTGTAAACTTTTCTGGCTCTACTCTTACGATGATCTCGGTATGATTGCCGAGGTACCCTGTATTAACGTTCTGGCCTTTTCTATACTGGATCTTGAATCGTCCATATGGTCTCTTTATCCAGCTATCGTAGAGTACACGATCCGTAATGGTGGCTTCCTTGAGCTCGAATAGGCCGTCTACGACCTGATGTAACCTTATCTCCTGTACGCCAGACCCAATGTATCCCAGAGAGTCAAATACAATCTTGATGGGACATGTCTTGTATAATTCGTCTTCCTTCACACGGCCTTTTGCCCAGTATTGAATATTCGGGTCAAGTGAGTCTACCGCCATGCCTACCAGATCCTGAGATGTGAGCATAAACATCTCGTTGAAAAGATTTGGATTATTGGCTCCGCTTCCTCCATCCTGTCCATCGCCCAATTTGCTCAAAAGGCTTCCCATACCAGGTTGCTTCTGTTCAATAAGGATAAGGCTTTTGATAGAGTACTGCGGGGTTGTGTAACGTAGATAGATAAAACCGATAGCAATAAACAGCCCAAGAGAAAGAACAAACCAGTACCATTTACTAAGAACGGAGCCTAGTATTCGCTTAAAGTCAATTCCTGAATTTATCTGCCTGAGCTTATCTGATATCTGGTTGTTTTCCATGAAGCCTTTTAGAGCATAGGGTTATTAGTTGCTTAACTGCACTATACCATAAATAGCAAGTACTGTTGACATTAAGGTGGTGATAGTAGGCAGGTAGAATCTTAAGAAGTCGTTTCCTTCCTGGCGCCGTACACGGGCTGGTTCTACGTACACAATATCATTCTGTTTCAAATAGAAGTAAGGGCTTGAGAATACCTCTCTGCTATTGAGGTTCAAAGTAGCGAACTCGCGTACACCTTCGTTTTCTCTAATGACCACAATGTTGTCTTTTCTTCCTGTGATGGGTATATCACCCGCTGCAGCTATAGCATCTATGATACTCATTTTATGACTGGATGCTATGATTGTTCCAGGGTTAGAAACCTCGCCCAGGACAGTAATCCTGTAATTGATAATCCTGACCTCTACAACTGGTTCCTTAACGTAGTTCTTAAGCTTAAGGGCAAGAGCCTCTTTCACCTGCCTGATGGTCAGTCCGCCGACTTTTGTTTTACCTATGACAGGGAAGTCGATCAGGCCTGATGGATCAACCAAATATCCTTTACCACCCACAGATGATCCTCCACCTGGTCCCGCGGAAGAAGTGATGTTGTAAGCCGTACCACCATCATTGAACAAACTAGTAGGCGATGTAGGCTCTAAGATGCTGCTGATAGTGGATACATTAATTGCAAGAATGTCGTCTGGCTGCACAATTGCCTCCTTAACGGGATCCATCCGCTGAGTGAGTACAGTAGGATTCTGAGGTGTAGAGTCCTTGAAATAAATACTCTTTTTGGGGCCGGTACAGGACGAGGCTAAGAGCGCTACACATAGACTCAGGGCCAGCAGAATCCTGCTCATGGTGTGTGAATGGTTAGCAAGCTGAATAGATTGTTTCATTGTTTATGTCTCATTAAGCATTTAAACCTGGAAATACATAACCAGCTATTTCTAAGTCAATGCTCCACTCCCTCAAATACTACACTGAAACTCTCGCAAAATAAGCTGAAAAGCTGATACTTACCAGATTGGAGAGTGTCTCGACACGAACTTATCAACAGCTTATCCACCTAATGTTTCGAGAGCAAAAGATAGAAAAGTAGTGAACGCAAAAGAGCGATTCACCACACAAATGTGAAGAAGAAAAAGCAGTCGTGGTATTAATGGAATGTTATTGGCAGTAACTACGGTGCAAGACGCGAGCGTTGCCAGGCTTCCTTTTCCCAGGCAAACCGAATACGATCATGCATACGGTTGCTTCTGCCCTGCCAGAATTCTACGAGCGTAGGGATGACCCGATAGCCGCCCCAGTGTGGCGGGCGGGGAATATCTTTTCCGGCAAATTGCTGTAAGTATTGTTGGTAATTGCTGTCAAGAATTGTGCGGTCAGTTATTATCTGGCTTTGTGGCGAAGACCATGCTCCAAGTTGGCTCCCGACCGGCCTCGAATGGAAATAGATGTCGCTTTCTTCGCCTGAAACTCTTTCTACAGAGCCTTCTACACGCACCTGCCGCTCAAGTTCCTCCCAGAAGAAGACAAGGGCGGCATAAGGGTGGGCATCCAGCTCGCTCCCTTTGTTGCTGGTGTAGTTGGTGTAAAAGACAAAGCCTTTCTCGTCGAGTCCTTTGAGTAAAACAATTCTTGCGTGGGGCCTATGCTGACTATCTACCGTAGCAAGTGTCATTGCATTTACCTCATGTACTTTGGCTGCCTGGGCTTCAATGAACCATTTGCCAAAGAAAGCGAGAGGGTTGTCGCCAACAGTCTCTTCATCAAGAGCCGCTTGCTGGTAATCCTCACGTATAGCAGCAATATTTGTCGCGGAAAGTGACAAGGAGATTAGTTGTCGGAACGGGGGCCAAGGTATTTTGCCATCACGTATATCAGCTCGATAAGCATGAGGAATATGAAAATGTAGGCAATGATTCCTCCTATGCTATATTGAACTGCGTCGTAGAAGGCATTAAGTAGTAAACCTTTCATCTTATAGTCAGATTTGCGGTGCAAGATACAAACTATGGGCTGAATTGTCATTACTGTGTTTTACGGTTTTTTGTCATTATTTTTCCCTGTCGATTCAAGTCTTTCTCCATGTTCCTCCGCCATATACCTTTCCTGAAGGCTGTGCTTTGGTACTCAGTCACCGCTTTTGGTGGTCCTCAGGGGCATCTAGGTATGATGGTAAAGACATTTGTGCAAAAGCGGCATGATGTGACGGAGGATGAACTGGTAGAGTATAATGCATTTTGCCAGATGCTCCCTGGCCCTTCGTCTACACAGACAGTGATGCTGATAGCGCTGAAGCGGGGGGGAATTCCGCTGGCGGTGTTGACGCTGCTGCTTTGGGTTTTTCCCGCTGCGCTGATGATGGGGGCTTTCTCCTTTCTGATCTATTACCTGAACGCGAAGGAGATTCAGACGAATCTGTTTCTTTATATACAGCCGATGTCCGTCGGGTTTATTGCTTTTGCGGCTGTGCGGCTGATGAATGTGAGTGCCAAGCACACTGCGACAAGGTTGATAATGCTCGGTTCCTTTATATGTACGGTGGCCATAAGGACACCCTGGATCTTCCCCATTGTGTTAGTGGCGGCCGGTGTAGTGAGTAACTTCAGTAACCGACGTATTCCGGACGTGAAGGAGAAGCCAAAGCCTATAAGGTGGATGAACCTATGGCTGTTTGCGGCAGTGTTCATTATCGCGGGTGTGCTGTCGGAGATAGCGAGGGTAAATCAATGGCAGGACAGGATATTCTTTAATCTGTTTGAAAACTTTTACCGTTTTGGAGCGATTGTTTTTGGCGGCGGGCAGGCACTGCTGCCTATGATGCTTTACCAGTTTGTGAACCGCCCAATGCAGGTAGGCAGGGACCCACTAATGTCTTCTGAAGAATTGCTGACGGGCTATGGAATGGTGCATGCGGTACCGGGGCCGGTGTTTTCTATCTGCAGCTTCGTAGGCGGTATGGTGATGAGCCCATACGGTGTCGTATGGCAGATAATAGGATGCGTGACAGCAACAGTAGCGGTTTTCCTTCCAAGCACACTACTCTTATTCTTCCTGTTTCCCCTTTACCAGAATATGAAACAGCACGTGATCATCTTCAGAGCGCTGGAGGGTATCAATGCCGCTGTAGTGGGCATCATCTGGGCGTCCGGAGTAGTGCTGTTTCAGGTGATGCCGTTTGAGTGGCTCAATGTAGTGGTGGTGGTGATTACCTTTTCGATACTAACCTTTACCCGGATACCAGCACCCTTCCTGGTGCTTGGATGGCTGCTATTAGGATGGGCAATGAACTATTAGCCTCAGGTAATAACTGAAGTTATTGCCTCAGGAATCTTATTTTTCTTTCAATAGCTCCTTGATATCTCCGATCATCTGACTGACTGCGCCTTTATCAGTTCCCTTGTACTGTCCACGGATATGACCTGTGCCATCTACCAGCACGAAACGATCAGTATGGATAAAGTCGCTTTGAATATCCACTACTCCGGTATCGTCTGCTGCTGTAACCAGATAGCTATACCGAGCCATATCATAAAGTTCTTTCTTGTCGCCAGTTAGGAAGAGCCACTGCTTAGGGTCTGCATCATATTTGAGACTATACTCTTTCATCGCCTCCACAGTATCCTTTAGAGGATCGACTGTATGAGATAGAATGAGCACATCTTTATTGCCCCGGAAGGCCTGGTAAACCTCGCTCATGTTCTCGTTCATCTTAGGGCAAATGCCTTTGCAGGTAGTGAAGAAATATTCGACGGCATATATCTTTCCCTTTACATCTTCATGAGTAACCGTGCGACCTTCCTGATCGACGAATGCGAACTCCCGAATGCGATGATCACCCTCACCCATTACAGGTAGTCGTTTAGGTGCCTCGCGGCTGATTTTATAATAATAAGTCATGAAGGCGGCTGCCAGCAGGAAGAAGAAGGAGAGCAGGAATACTGTGGTTTTTTTGTTCTTCATTACCATGGATTTGCGCCGCAAAGTTAGGGGAAACTACCGAGCCCTACGTTGGATATATTTGATTTTCAGGTATTACAGAGGGTGAATATACCTAAAAGGACTGCCCGGCTATGAGGGCCGGGCAGTAGAAACATAGTCCAGTATTTCCTGGTAGCCAGAGGTATTAAACAACTACGTTGATCATACGTCCTTTTACATATATAACCTTCTTCGGTTGCTTGCCTTCCAGCCATTTGAGAATTGTGGCATCTGCCAGCACTTCTTTTTCTACAGCTTCCTGAGCAGCATCTATAGGGAACTCCATTTCTATCCTTGTCTTCCCGTTTACTGCCACAGGATATTTCTTAGTGTTTTCGGTTACATAAGCCTGTTCATAGACCGGGAAGGTAGCGTTCATTACCGAACCATCGTTGCCCAAGTGGTGCCACAGTTCCTCCGCGGTGTGAGGTGCAAATGGTGCAAGAACTACAGCAAGCGGCTGAAGGATAGCTTTTTTATGGCAGCTAAGTGTTGAGAGCTCATTAACGCAAATCATGAACTGACTGACAGACGTGTTCAATGAAAAGCGTTCAATGTCTTCACTTATCTTTTTGATAGTCTTGTGAAGGATGCGGAGCTCGGGATCTGTAGGTGCTTCATCCGTCGCGATCCAGCCAGTCTGTTCATCGAAGTAAAGACGCCAAAGCTTCTTAAGGAAGCGGTGAACCCCTTCGATGCCTTTTGTGTCCCAGGGTTTGCTAACGTCAATAGGACCGAGGAACATCTCATACATTCTGAAAGTGTCAGCACCATACTGAGCTACAATGTCGTCGGGATTGACCACGTTGTACTTGCTCTTGCTCATCTTCTCGATGGCGGTGCCACAGATGTATTTGCCTCCGTCAAGGATGAACTCAGCGTCGGCATATTCCGGTCGCCAGTTCCGGAAGGCTTCGGTGTCTAGCTCCACGCCGTTTACCAGGCTTACATCCACATGCAGCTCGTCGGTGAGCATCTTATCTTTCATGCCGTAGCTAACGAACTGATTAGTGCCATGGATACGGTAGACGAAGCGGGAGCTACCTTGGATCATGCCCTGATTGATCAGTCTCTTGAAGGGCTCGTCGAAGCCGATATGGCCGAGGTCATACAGCACCTTTGTCCAGAGGCGGCTGTAGAGCAGGTGACCCACGGCGTGTTCTGTGCCGCCCATATAGATATCCACCTCCTGCCAATAATCGGTAGCAGCACGGGAGGCCATCTCTTTGTTGTTATGAGGATCCATGTAGCGGAGGAAGTACCAGCTGCTGCCGGCGTAGCCGGGCATAGTGCTGGTTTCTCTTTTGCCATAGGGAGTTATAACCCAGTCTTCGATATTGGCAAGCGGCCCTTCTCCGGTGAGTGAAGGGGAATAGCTATTCACCTTTGGAAGCTCAACGGGCAGCTTACTAATACTGTCGTCCATATCCACCTCCTTCTCGTCGATGGCATAGGGGATGTCATTGACAAATATGATGGGGAATGGCTCGCCCCAGTAGCGCTGACGGCTGAAGCCGGCATCGCGCATCCGGTAGTTGACCTGCGGCTTGCCAGCGCCGGCGTCTTCTATGGCGCGGATGGCTATCTCGCCCGCCTTACGTATTTCTATTCCTGTAAGGAAGCCACTATTGTCCAGGATGCCGTCCTTTTCAGTGTACGCCTGCTCTCCGTTGTATAGTTTGCCAAATATGTTGGTGATGGGTATGTCGAAGTGCTTAGCGAAAGCATGGTCGCGATCGTCGCCGGAGGGAACGGCCATAATGGCGCCGGTGCCATAGCCAGCAAGCACGTACTCTGATATCCAGATAGGCACCACTTTGTGCGCCACAGGGTGGAGAGCATAGGCACCAGTGAAGCAACCAGTGACCTGCTTTACCTCGGTCATGCGTTCTCTTTCGGAGCGGGT
>Ga0196970_1000861_pt1 | contig 27020 bp, 27 predicted proteins | sample S1v_513CmetaG_FD_148672 | JGI IMG/M metagenome (GOLD analysis project Ga0196970, IMG submission 148672) | Soil microbial communities from Anza Borrego desert, Southern California, United States - S1+v_5-13C | ecosystem: Environmental > Terrestrial > Soil > Desert | place: USA: California... | reverse complement strand
GTGCCGGGCCGGGGTGGAAGTCGATGCCCGTTGCCGAGTGGATGCTGCGCGCATCGGGACCTACGAGCAGCACCTCGTCGCCCGGCCGGACCCCGGCGAGCCACACGGCGGCGGGCCCGGTGCCACCGTGCACGACCAGGTCGATGTCCAGCTCGCGCAGATCGGGCCGGATCCGGCGCACCGTGTAGGTGCGGAAGGGGTTGCGGCGGTGGTCGGGGAGACCGCGCCACTGCTCGTACCAGGTGCCCTCGTCCACGGTCCCGGGGTCGTCGAGGCGCGGCAGGGTGCCGTCGGCGAGCGGCAGGACCACCTTGACGCGCTGGTCAAGCCCGTCCGTGCCGAAGAGGCCGAGGTCGGGGCCGCCGAAGGTGACGCGCAGGAAGGACGGGCACAGCCGCCGTGTCCGCAGCACCGTCGCCCGGAAGGGGCGGTAGGCGGGCCGGTCGGTGCGCTCGGGGACGACGGCCGTCCGCGCGTTACTAAGCATTGCCTTACCTTACCTGACGCCGTCGGCGCGCTCGGGTGATCCGCGCCACCGGGGTGCCCGGTCCCCGGCACGGGGTGTTGGATCGGACCATGCGCGCTGTCCAGGCGACCGCTCCGGGCGGTCCAGAGGTCCTGTCCGTCGTCGAGCTCCCCGACCCCGTGCCCGAGCCGGAGCAGGTGGTGGTCCAGGTCGAAGCCGCGGGCGTGAACTTCATCGACACCTACCGGCGATCCGGCCGGTACCCGACGCCGTTCCCGCACATCGTCGGCTCGGAGGGCGCCGGCACCGTGCTGGCCGTGGGCTCGGACGTGCACGGCGTCTCCGTCGGGGACACAGTCGCGTGGGTCGCCGGCACGGAGGGTTCGTACGCGGAGCGCGCCCGCCTGCTCGCCGAGCAGGCCGTGCCTGTACCGGCGGGCGTGCCCGCCACCGTGGCGGCCGCCGTGCTCCTGCAGGGCATTACCGCGCAGTACCTCGTGACGTCGACGTTCCCGGTCTCCCCCGGGCAGGACGTCCTGGTCCACGCCGGCGCCGGCGGTGTCGGCCTCCTCCTGACGCAGCTCGCCGTCGCCCGGGGGGCGCGCGTGATCACCACCGTCTCCTCGGACGAGAAGGCCGACCTGTCGCGGGCCGCCGGGGCGGCTGACGTCATCCGCTACGACCAGCTCACGGACCTCCCGAAGGACCTGCCGCCACTGGTGCGGAGCCTCACCGGCGGGCACGGCGTGCACACGGTCTTCGACGGCGTGGGGGCCGCGACGTTCGAGGCGTCGCTGGCCTGCCTGCGCACCCGCGGGGGGATGGCCCTGTTCGGGGGCTCCTCGGGTGCCGTCCCGCCGTTCGACCCCATGCGGCTGGAGAACCTCGGGTCGCTCTTCCTCACCCGGCCGACCATCCGGCACTACACCGCTACCCGGACCGAGCTCCTCGAGCGGGCCGGCGAGCTGTTCGACCGCATCGCCGCCGGCAGCCTGCACGTTCGCGTGGGCGCCGAGTTCGCGCTCGACGACGCCGCCGAGGCGCACCGTGCGCTCGAGGGCCGGCGCACGACGGGGAAGGTGCTCATCGTCCCGTGACGAGCGACCGGAAGGAGACCCCATGGACCAGGTGAGGCTCGGTGGGAGCGGTCTGCGCGTCTCGCGCATCGTCCTCGGCTGCATGAGCTTCGGGGAGCCGGCGCGCGGCGCCCACCCCTGGACGCTGTCGCCGGAGGAGTCCCGGCCGCTCATCGTCGCGGCGCTCGAGGCCGGCGTCACGACCTTCGACACCGCCAACGTCTACTCCGACGGCTCCAGCGAGGAGATCGTCGGCGCGGTGCTCACCGAGGTCGCCCGCCGCGACGAGGTCGTGATCGCGACGAAGGTGCACGGCCGGATGGGTCCCGGGCCGAACGGCTCCGGGCTGTCGCGCGGCGCCATCCTCACGCAGGTGGACGCGTCCCTACGACGTCTCGGCACGGACTACATCGACCTGTACCAGATCCATCGGTTCGACCCCGAGACCCCTGTCGAGGAGACGATGGAGGCGCTGCACGACGTCGTCCGCGCCGGGAAGGTCCGGTACCTGGGGGCGTCGTCCATGTGGGCGTGGCAGCTCGCGCAGCTCCAGCACGCCGCCGAGCTGGGCGGCTGGACGCCGTTCGTCTCGATGCAGGACCAGTACAACCTCCTCATGCGGGAGGAGGAACGCGAGATGCTGCCGTTCTGCTCGGCGACCGGCGTCGGTGTCCTGCCCTGGAGCCCGCTGGCGAGGGGGCGCCTCACGCGCGACTGGGACGCCTCGACGCGCCGAGTGGCGACGGACGAGTTCGGCAAGACCCTGTACACGCACGAAGACTCGAACCGGCGGATCGTCGACGCCGTCGCCGCCGTCGCGGATGCGCGCGGCGTCTCGCGGGCTCAGGTCGCACTCGCCTGGGTGCTCGGGCAGCCGGCCGTGACGGCGCCGATCGTGGGCGTGTCGAAGCCGCACCACCTCACCGACGCCGTCGCAGCCCTCGACCTTGCGCTCGAGCCCGACGAACGGCGGCGGCTCGAGGAGCCGTACACGCCCCGCGAGCCCGTCGGCTTCTAGCCGAGGACCACTCCGGCGGAGGAAGGCTCGCTAGGCCCGCAGCACGCCGCCGTGCTCCGCAGCGACCGCCGAGACGACCGCGGCCCGGACCCCGGCGATCTCGTCGGCGGTGAGGGTGTGATCCGGTGCACGCAGCCGCACGGTGACGGCCACCGACTTGCGCCCGGCCCCCACCTGCTCCCCGCGGTACACGTCGAAGACGTGCGCGTCCTCGAGGAGCGCGCCGGCAGCGCGGCGGACGGTCGCCACGAGCTCTCCTGCCGCCACGCCCTCCTCGACCACGAACGCCAGGTCCTCCTTGGCGGGTGGCTGGACGGACACCGGCGCCGCAGACGCCAGCCGCCCCTCGCCGGCCGCGATGAGGGCGTCCAGGTCCACCTCGAACGCGGTGGTGCGCGCCGGCAGCCCGAGGTTCTCGCACGCCTTCGGGTGCAGCTCGCCGGCGTGGCCGACCTCGGCCCCACCCGGCAGGGTGAGGGCGGCGCACCGGCCGGGGTGCCACGGTCCGACGGAGCCGTTGCCGACGGACACCTCGGCGCCGACCGTGCGGGCGACGAGCAGCGCGGCCGCGACCGCGTCGGACCACTCGAAGGGCCGGGCGGGACCCTGCCAGCCCGCGGGCTCCCGGTTGCCGAGCAGCACGCCGGCGACGCGGCGCGGCTGGCCCGGCAGCGCGGCGTCCAGCTCCTTGAGCTCGGGCTCCGACGGCCGGTCGGCGATCGACGGCCGCGGCGCCGGACCGATCCCGTCCGCCCGGTACGCGCGTCCGATCTCGAAGACGGCCACGTCCGACGCGCCCCGACCCAGGTTGACCCGGACGGCGTCGACGAGGGTGGACAGCACCGTGGTGCGCAGGAGCGGCTGCGCCTCGCTGAGCGGGTTCGCCAGCCGGACGGCCGCACGGCGGGCGGAGTCTGCAGGCACCAGGAGCTGGTCGAAGCGCTCCGGACCGACGAACGGGTAGGTGAGGACCTCGGTCAGGCCCCTCTCCGCGAGGGCTCGCGCCACGGAGCGCCGCATCCGCTGGCTGTGCGTGAGCCCCCGACCGGACGCGGCGGCCGGCAGCACCGACGGCATCTCGGCGTACCCGTGCAGCCGCGCGACCTCCTCGACCAGGTCGATGGGCGAGACGAGGTCGGGCCGCCACGTCGGCGGTGTCACGACCAGCTCGTCGTCGCCGTCGACCGCGCAGCCGATGCGCTCCAGGACGTCGCGCACCTCGGCAGCGGTGTACCCGACGCCGACGATGCGGGCCGGGAAGTCGACCGGCATCCGCACCGGCGTGACGGCAGGGACCTGGCAGACGTCGGTGACCTCCGGGTCCACCTGCCCGCCCCCGAAGCGCACGAGCAGGTCGATGGCGCGCTGGACCGCACGCGGCGGCATGGCGGTGTCGACGCCGCGCTCGAACCGGCGCGACGCCTCCGAGCCCAGCTTGTGCCGCCGGGCGGTCCGGGCGATCGAGACCGGGTCGAAGTGCGCACCCTCGAGCAGCAGGTCCGTCGTGCCGGGGCCGACCTCGGAGCTCGCGCCACCCATCACACCCGCCAGGCCGAGGACGCGCGACCCGCGCGCACCGTCGGGCGAGTCCGTGATGAGCAGGTCCTCGGGGTCGAGCGCGCGGTCGACGTCGTCCAACGTCACGAGCCGCTCGCCGACGACGGCGCGGCGCACCACGATGGGACCGGCCACCTTCGCCAGGTCGTACGCGTGCAAGGGCTGACCGAGCTCGAGCATCACGTAGTTGGTCACGTCGACCGCGAGGGAGATGGGACGCATGCCTGCCTGGGTGAGGCGGCGCTTCAGCCACGAAGGGCTCTCCGCCGCGACGTCGATGCCGCGCACGACCCGTGCCACGAAGCGGTCGCAGCCGACCTTGCCGCGGATCGGCGCGGCGTCGTCGACCTCCACGCCGAACCCGCCCGACGTCGGCCCGGGCACCTCGATCGCGGCGGGGTCACGGAACGGCTGCCCGGTCGCGTGCGAGTACTCCCGGGCGATCCCGCGCACCGAGAAGCAGTACCCGCGGTCCGGGGTGACGTTGACCTCGATCGTCTTCTCACCGAGCCCCAGCAGCGCGATCGCGTCCTGCCCGGGGGTGAGCGCCTCCGCCTCGAAGCCGTACTCGGTGAGCACGATGATCCCCGCGTGGTCGTCCCCCAGCCCGAGCTCGCGCGCGGAGCAGATCATGCCGTCCGACACGTGCCCGTACGTCTTGCGGGCGGTGATGGGGAACGGGCCGGGCAGCACCGCGCCCGGCAGGCACACGACGACCCAGTCGCCGGCGGCGAAGTTGTGCGCACCGCAGACGATGCCGCGCCCGGCCGGGACGTCGCCGTCCGCCGGGTCGTTGTGCTCGGGACCCACGTCGACGCGGCACCAGCTGATCTGCTTGCCGTTCTTGTGGTGCTCCACCTCGAGGGTGAGCACCCGGCCCACGACGAGCGGGCCCGTCACGTCGGAACCGTGGATGCCCTCCTCCTCGAGCCCGACCCGGACCAGGGCGGCCGCGACGTCCTCGGCGGACGAGCCGGGCACCAGGTCGACGGACTCCGCGAGCCAGGTGAGCGGTACGCGCGGCATCAGATCTCCATCCCGAACTGCTGGCTGAACCGGACATCGCCCTCGACCATGTCCCGCATGTCCTTGACCCCGTGCCGGAACATCAGGGTGCGCTCGACGCCCATGCCGAACGCGAAGCCGGTGTAGACGTCGGGGTCGATGCCCGCCGCGCGGATCACGTTCGGGTGCGTCATGCCGCACCCGCCCCACTCGATCCACCCCGTGCCGGAGCACGTCCGGCAGTCGGCGTCGGCGCCGCCGCACACGAAGCAGCGCAGGTCCATCTCGGCGCTCGGCTCGGTGAACGGGAAGTACGACGGCCGCAGCCGCGTGACGGCGTCCGGACCGAACATGGCCCGCGCGAAGTGGTCCAGCGTGCCCTTGAGGTGAACCATGGTGAGGCCGCGGTCGACGGCCAGACCCTCGATCTGGTGGAACACCGGCGTGTGCGTCGCGTCGAGCTCGTCCGTCCGGAACGTCTTGCCCGGGCAGACGACGTAGATGCCGCGACCCTCCTCCAGCAGCTCCGCGGACCTCGCGAGCATCGCGCGCGCCTGGACCGGGGACGTGTGGGTCCGCAGCAGCAGCCCGGAGTCGGCGGGCTCGACGAAGAACGTGTCCTGCATGGCGCGCGCCGGGTGGTCGGGGTCGAAGTTCAGCGCGTCGAAGTTGTGCCACTCCGTCTCGACCTCGGGTCCCTCGGCGACCTCCCAGCCCATCGCGACGAACACGTCGCACATGCGCTCGGCCATCGTCTCCAGCGGGTGTCGCGCGCCCCGGAGGCCGCGGTCGACCGGCAGGGTGACGTCGACGCTCTCCTCGACGAGCACGCGGGCGTCCCGTTCCGCCTCGAGCTCCGCGTGGCGTGCCGCGAGCGCTGCGTTCACCTCGCCGCGGGCCGGGCCGATGATGCGCCCGGCGGCCCCCTTGTCCGCCGGGTCCAGCCCGCCGATGGCGCGGTTCGCCAGCGCCAGCGGGCTGCGGTCCCCGGCGTGGGCGAGCCGGACCGCCTTCAGGGCATCGAGGTCCTCGGCCGCGGCAGCGGCGGCGATCGCCGCGGTGACGGCGGAGCGGACGCCCTCGGCGTCCAGGGGCGAGAGCTGATCTGACATGGTGCCTTCCAGGGCATGCGAACGAACGGGTCAGCGCTGGGGTGGCCCGCAGTGGCCGGTCGGATCGTCCGAGGAGTCCGTGCGCGGATCAGCCGCGCGGCCCGCCTGCGGGCCCGCTAAATCGGCGATCACTCCGGTTCGGCACGCGCTCATCCTGCCACAGCGGGGAGCTCGGATCGGTGCACGACGTCGTGCCGCGGGCTCCCGCCCGCGCCGGCGCCGAGCTGCGACCGGACGAGCACGACCTCCGAGACCGTCCAGGCGGGACCGGAGTAGAGGGCGAGGGCGTGCGCGAGGGTGGCGGGGTCGGCCTCGGCGGACGTGCCGGCCCGGGGACCGCCGGTGTCGCGGCGCCGGCTCCCGCGGCCGCCGGGCGGTCCGGTCCACGCCCGCCCACCGCGGCTGCGCGCGATCGTGAGGTGCGGCCGGGAACGCCGGTCCTCCGCGCGGCCCAGGAGCTCCGTGCCGAGGGCGCACGCGTCGGACATGAGGGGCGCCCAGCCGTCGCCGGCGCACCCCACCCAGAGCGTGCGTGCGTCGAACAGCCCGGCGCCGCGCAGCGCGGCTTCGAAAGCCGGGTGCCGGGCCGCGACGTCGTCGAGGCCGTGCCCCACGTCGTCGAGGTAGCCGTCGGGCACCTCGCCGAAGAACGCCAGAGTGACGTGCCGGTCCTCGGGCGGGGTCCACCGAAGGCTGCCCGGCTGCCGTGCCCCGCGCCCTCCGGCCGCCTCCCCGCGCAGCACCGTCAGGGCGTTCTCGAGGTGGTCGAGCACGGCGATCGGGGGCTGGACGGCGGCGAACAGGCGCATGCCACCAGGATGCCGCGCGCACGGGTCAGGGTCGGCCCGGACGTCACCCTCATCGCACCCAGGGTCGCGTTCCGGGCTCGATCCGGACCGTCCCCGATACCCCCGCGGGCTGCCCGCGGCCGATGCTGGAGACATACCAGCAGAGCCCAGCCGGGGCGCTGCACACGCCCCACCAGGGCAGAAGAGGACACACGAAACCATGTCGCTCCACGACAACCTGACCCGTGACGGACTGGTCCGCCCCCTCGAGGGACGGGTGCTGGGAGGTGTGTGCGCGGGCCTCGGTCGCCGCTTCGGCCTGGAGCCGTGGCCCACCCGTCTGCTGTTCATCCTGGTGCTGATGATCCTCCCGGGCAGCCAGCTGCTGATCTACCCGATCCTGTGGATCCTCATGCCCTCGGAGACGCGGTACGCGTACTACCCGCCGTACGGGCAGCCGGCCCCGGCGTACGCAGCGCCCGCCGGGCAGTATCCCACCGAGCAGTACCCCACCGGGCAGTACGCGCCCGTGCCCCCCGCACCCTCCGAGCGGCAGTCCTGATCACCCCGTCGGACGGACCGTCCCGTCCGTCCGGCCGCGCGCCCGCGCCCCAGCGTCCCTCCCGGTCACCGACCGGGCGCTGGGGGCGGGCGCGTCCGTGTCAGCGCCGCCGGCGCTGCGCGCGGGCGCTCGCGTAGAGGCAGACCGTCACCGCCATGGCCAGGTTCAGGGACTCGGCACGCCCGTGGATCGGCACGCGCACGACGGCGTCGGCGAGCTCGCGGTCGACGTCGTGCAGTCCCCACGCCTCGTTGCCGAACACCCACGCCGTCGGCCCCGCGAGGTCGGGCACGCCCTGGCGCCGGCCACCGGCCGGCCCTGCGGCGTCGAGAAGGTCGTCGAGGTCCCAGTCGCCGTCGCCGTCGGCCGCGAGCACCGTGACTCCCGCTTCGCGCAACGGCGCGACGACATCGGCAAGCCGCGGTCCGCGGACCACCGGGAGGTGGAAGAGGGACCCCGCGGTCGAGCGCACGGCCTTCGGGTTGTGCACGTCCACGCTCGCCTCGGTGAGCACGACGGCGTCGGCCCCGACCGCGTCCGCGACGCGGATCGCCGTGCCGGCGTTCCCGGGGTCCCGCACGTGCGACAGCACCGCCACCAGCCGCGGTCCGGACGCGACGACGTCGTCGAGGCGCGGCGTCCGGACGTCCGCCACCGCGAGGAGCCCCTGCGCGTCCGGGCTCATCGCGTCGAGCACGTCAGGGGTGCCGACGTGCACCCGGACGCCGCGCTCGCCCGCACGGGCCAGCGTCTCGGCATGCTTCGCGGCCACAGTGGACGCGACGTAGACGTCCCGGACGTGGACGGCGTCGGGGTGAGCCTGGACGGCCTCCCGGACCGCCTGCGGCCCCTCCACCAGGAAACGGCCCTGCCGGTCACGCACGGAACGCCCGGACAGCGCCCGCACCGCCTTCACCCGCTCGGCGCGGGGGTTGGTCAGCTCGGGCACCGTCCGGGCGTCCGTACGGTTCACGAGGTCGTCGGAGCGACCGTCGGCCATCTCAGGCCGCAGGCGTGCTCGCCGCGTTGACGTCCGCGGGCAGCGCCTCCTTGGCGACCTTGACGAGGACGGCGAACGCCGGCGCGTCGTTGACCGCGAGGTCCGCGAGCACGCGACGGTCCACCTCGACACCCGCGAGCTTCAGGCCCTGGATGAGGCGGTTGTAGGTGAGGCCGTTCTCGCGCGCCGCGGCGTTGATCCGCTGGATCCACAGCTTGCGGAAGTCGCCCTTGCGCGCCTTGCGGTCCCGGTAGTTGTAGACGAGGGAGTGGGTGACCTGCTCCTTCGCCTTGCGGTACAGCCGCGACCGCTGACCGCGGTACCCGGCGGCCCGCTCGAGGGTCGTCCGGCGCTTCTTCTGGGCGTTGACCGCCCGCTTCACGCGTGCCACGTGATGCTCCTTGGTGTCGGGGGCTGAGCGACCGGGACGCGCGCTGCGTCCCGCCGGCTCACTTGCCCAGCAGCTTCTTGACGGTGCGGGCGTCGCCCGGGGACATGACCTGGTCTGCGGCGAGGCGGCGCATGCGCCGGCTCGTCTTGTGCTCGGCCAGGTGACGACGGTTGGCCTGCTCGCGCATGACCTTGCCGCTGCCGGACAGCCGGAAACGCTTCTTCGCACCGCTGTGCGTCTTGTTCTTCGGCACTGGTGTGCTCTCTTCCATCAGGTCGCCGGGAGGGCGACGGGTTCGGCGTGCGGCGGGCCGCACGGGTCAGGAGGACTCGGGGTCCGCTCCGGGCGGCGGCTTCCGGGTGCTCGGGCGGGGGGTTGCCGACGCCGGTCGCGCTGCCCGCGCTGCGGGCTTGGCGGCGGCGGAGGGCTTGGGCGGCATCGGCTTGGGCACGCCAGGCTTCGGCATGGCGGGCTTGGGCGCGGCCGAGGACGCCGTCGAGGCTGCGGCAGGTGCGGCCTGCGGCGCCGCGGACGGGGTCGGCGCGGCCGCCCGTGCCGGCGCGGCCTTCGGCGCTGCCGGGACCGCAGCCCTGGGAGCGCTCGACGCGGCCGGGGTGGCCGCCGCCGGAGCGGCCGGCGTCTCCGCAGCGGGCTTGGCCGCAGTGGCCCTCTCGGCGACCGGCGCCTCAACGGCCGCGGCCTCGACCGCCGGCGGCTCGGCGGGGGCGGGCGCCTCGACAGCCGGGGCGGCCGTCGTGGGCTCCTCGGCGGCGGGCGCCTCCGGACGCGGCTCGCGGCGCTTCGCCTGCTGCTTGGCCTCGGACTTCTTCTTGGTCGGACCGAGCACCATGATCATGTTGCGGCCGTCCTGCCGCGGAGCGCTCTCCACGAAGCCGAGCTCGGCGACGTCGTCGGCGAGGCGCTGCAGCAGACGCAGACCCATCTCCGGGCGCGACTGCTCGCGACCGCGGAACATGATCATGACCTTGACCTTGTCGCCCACCTTGAGGAACCGCTCGACGTGACCCTTCTTGGTGCCGTAGTCGTGCGGGTCGATCTTCAGGCGGAACCGGATCTCCTTGAGGACGGTGTTGGCCTGGTTGCGCCGGGCCTCACGCGCCTTCATGTCGGCCTCGTACTTGAACTTCCCGTAGTCCATGAGCTTGCAGACCGGCGGCCGGGCATCGGGCGCGACCTCGACCAGGTCGAGGTCGGCCTCCTGCGCCAGACGCAGAGCGTCTTCGACGCGGACGATGCCGACCTGCTCCCCGGCAGGGCCGACCAGACGTACCTCGGGTACGCGGATCCGCTCGTTGATGCGGGCCTCGATGATGTGGGGCTCCTCGGGTCGTTGTTCGCCGACAACGAAGAAGGCCTCCGCTGTCGTCACGCGCGGAGGCCGAGGTCCCGTGCGCCCGGCAACGCCGAGCGCCGGCCGCCGGACTCGCCGGACAGCCGTCGGACCGAACCCGGTACCTGTCGCCCGCTGGGCGGGACGGTCGGTGCCAAGGTGGGATGGACTCCACTTGTGTGCCGGCGGGGCAGAGCGTTCACGGCCGAGCCCTACCGACAGGTCGTGGTCAAGGGTACCAGCCCCTGCGGGTGTCTCCGACGGCGCCTGTCCACGCGGAGCCCACGCCCTTGCGACGCGTCGGGCTAACGGTCCGGGCACTGGCAGGATCGTGCCATGACCGACCACGACGACACCGCCGCCGCGGCCCGCGACATCGCGGAGGTGCCGGCCGTCGAGGTGATCACCACCGCGGCGATCCACCTCATGAGCGCGGCCGCGGTCAAGTGCGGCCTCAGCCCCGACACCCCCGAGGCGCGCGGTGCGGACCTCATGGACCTCGACGAGGCGCGCCGGCTGATCGTCGCGCTCGCGGGTCTGGTCACGGCGGCCGCCCCGGAGATCGGCAGCCAGCACGCGCGCGCGCTGCGGGACGGCCTCCGATCCCTGCAGCTCGCCTTCCGGGAGGCGTCGCCGTACCCGGACGCGCCCGGCGACGGGCCAGGTGAGAAGCTCACCGGCCCGGTCAGCTGAGCGCCCGGACCGCTCGGCGCACCGTCCGGCCGCTCGCCTGCCTATCCTGTGGCTCGTGAGCGATCCGCGGGGGGCCGCGGGGGGATCCGCCACCGACCTCGGTCCGGCGCTCCCCCACCCGACCACGTCGACCGGCGAGGCATCGGTCGAACCCGGCGCGCCCGCAGGGCACACGGAGACCGAGCACCCGGACACCGAGCACCCGGACACCGAGCACCCGGACGCCGAGCACGCGGACGCCGTGGACGTCGACCCCGCATCGCCCGCCCCCGCGCCCCGCCCAGCGGCACCACCCGAGGAGCCGCCGCTCGACGCCTCCGTCCATGCCCACGTGTTCGACGACCCGCTGCCGCCCGTGACCGAGGACGCCGACACCCCGCTCTTCACGGCGACCCTCGCACCCAGGGCGCCGGAAGCCACGAAGACCGTGGCACCGGCTGCCGAGCCGGGCACGCCGACGGCCGAAGCCCGCACCGCCGCCCACCCGGCCCGCCACACGCTCGTCGCCCCGCCCGTCCCGCTCCGCCGCCGGCGCGGGTTCCGCATCACGGTGGTGGCCGCCGTCGGGGTGGCACTCCTCGGCACCGCCGGCCTCGCCGCCTACCTGTACGCGTCCGCCACAGGGTGGCGGGACCACGCGGACGCCTACCTGTCGCAGTCCGAGAGCCTGGCCGAGGAGCTCTCGACGACCAGGGGTGACCTGGCCGGCGCCCAGGCGGAGCTCCAGGCCGTGCGTGAGCAGCTCAGCACGGCGCACGCGCGGATCACGGAGCTCGCATCGGAGAAGGCGCAGATCAGCGACGAGTGGGAGCTGACCCAGCAGGTCGTGGACTACCAGGAGCGGGTGAGCGACGCCGCAGGTCAGGTGGCACTAGCGCTCGACCAGTGCGTCCGGAGCCAGCAGGAGCTCATCGGCTACCTCGCCCGCGCCGCTGAGGAGAGCGACGGCGGCACCTCCGGCCCGACGAGCATCCCGCCCCCGTACGACCCGGCCCAGCTCGCGCAGTTCGAGGCCGATGTCGAGGCGTTCTGCCAGGCAGCCTCCGAGGCGAACATCTCGCTCCAGCAGGAGCTCGCCCGATGACGAGCCGGGCACGGACCGGCGTCGCGCTCCTCGTCGTCGGGTGCATCGGCCTGGTGGGCTGCTCCGAGGAGTTCCCCACCATCCCGGGAGAGCCGACCACCGTGGCCGTGCCGAGCGAGCCCCCGCTCGTCCGCCCCTCGGGCCTGACCCCCGACGGCTTCGACGCGGTGCAGCGCATGGCGGTCCGGATCCGGAACGTCGGGTGCGGTGCCCTGACGACGGGCTCGGGCTTCGCCATCGACGCGACGACCCTCATCACCAACAAGCACGTCGTGTCGGAGTCGGCGGAGCTCCAGGTATCCACCTACGACGGGCACGACATCGACGTCAGCGCGGCCAGCACGGCCGGGATCGCCGACCTCGCCCTCGTCCGGACCGAGGGCGAGCTGCCGTCCTACCCGGAGCTGGCCACGAAGGACCCCGTCCGCGGCGACCAGGTCACCGTGGTCGGGTACCCCCAGGGTGGACGGCTCACGGTGACGTCCGGGCAGGTCATCGGTGCCGCGACGGACCCCCTGAACGAGAACCTGGGCGAGGTGCTCGTGACCGACGCGCCGGTCGAGCCGGGCAGCTCCGGCTCGGCGGTGCTGGACGCGGAGGGCCGGGTGGTGGGCGTCGTGTACGCGAAGAACGCCGCCGGGCAGTCCTTCATCGTCCCGGTGAGCACGCTGAGTGCCGTGCTCGCCGACGCCGAGGCCTTCGCCCCGACCACGCCGTGCGCGACGCCGTGACCACGGCGTGCGGGCCAGGGTGCAGCATGGGGCGATGACCCAGACACCGAGCCCCGCAGCCAGCCCCGCACCCTCCGATGCCGCCCTTCCGAGCCACCGCACCGGCAGGCGCGCGGCACTGCCCATCCGGGTGGCCCGCGACCTGCTCACCGTGCGCCGCGTCTACGGCGAGCCGGTCGTCACCGACGACGTGACCCTCATCCCCGTGGCACGGGTCGTCGGCGGCTCCGGCTACGGCGACGGTGACGGGCAGTGGCAGACGGAGGGCGACGACCAGACCGGCACGGGGTCGGGGTCCGGCGGAGGCTTCGGCGTGCACGTCTCACCCGTCGGCGTCTACGTGGTGCGCGGTACCGACGTGACGTGGCAGCCCGCGATGGACCTGAACCGGGTGATCCTCGGAGGACAGCTGGTCGGCGCGATCGCGCTCCTCGTCATCGCCCGCGTCGTGCGGCGCCGCCGGCGCTGACCCGCAGCTCGACGGAGTCGACCAGGTCGACGACGTCGGCAGCCGTCGCAAGGCGCTCCCCGACCGTGGCGAGCACGGCGTCGAGGACGGGCCGGGACAAGCCGGGACGAAGACCGAGCACCACGGCCACCTCCGCGTGCGCGCCCGGCACCGTGTCCACGGTGAGCACGTGCATCGTCCCGCCCACCGCGCGCACGACGGCGTCCCGCACCTCGTCCACGACGGCCCCGTCGGAGACGGCGGGGCGCCACGGACGACCCGTCGCCAGCGCGACGACCGCGGGTCGGGGCACGACGACCGCGCCCGGCCCCGGGTCGAGCACGAGGACCCCCCAGCCCTCCTGAAGAGCGGCCGCGGCCGCCCGCGGGCCCTCCGCCGGCATCGGCCGGGCGTCCGACCGCCAGGCGGCCAGAGCCGTGAGCGACGAGAAGACCGGCAGGGCCGTCCGACCGTCGGGGGCCGCCACGGCGACGACGCCGGCTGCGGCGTGGCGCGCCTCGGTGAAGGCGCCGTGACCCGCAGCCGGTCCGTGTCCCACCGAGCTGGACGCGACCCCGGCCTCGTGGGGGGCCGGCGGCGCGTCCTCCTCGAGCGCCACGACGGGGACGAGCACCCGGGCTCGCCCGAGCGCGGCCACGACGCCCCGGAGGGACCCGGTGCCCGCGGCGTACGCCGTCAGCGCGTCCGCCAGCAGTGGTTCGGCCGCGCCGTCGTCGTGCGCGAACCGCGACGTCGGGGGCAGCTCGCGGCCGGCCACTACGGCCGCCCGGCCACGTCCAGCGCCTCGGGGAGCGTGAACGCACCCGCGTACAGGGCCTTCCCGACGATGGCCGAGTCGACACCCTCGGGCACGAGCCCCCGCAGGACCCGCAGGTCCTCCAGGCTCGAGATGCCGCCGGACGCGACGACCGGCGCGTCGGTGCGGGCGCACACCTCCCGCAGCAGCTCGACGTTGGGGCCGCGCAGCGTGCCGTCCTTCGTCACGTCGGTGACCACGTACCGCGCACACCCGGCGTCGTCGAGCCGCGCCAGCACCTCCCACAGGTCGCCGCCGTCCCGGGTCCAGCCGCGGGCCGCGAGCGTCGTGCCACGTACGTCGAGCCCGACGGCGATCCGGTCGCCGTACCGGGCGATCGCGGCCGCCGTCCAGGCCGGGTCCTCGAGCGCCGCCGTGCCGATGTTCACGCGCGTGCAGCCCGTGGCCAGGGCGCGTTCGAGCGACTCGTCGTCGCGGATGCCACCGGACATCTCCACCTGCACGTCCACCGCGGCGACGACGTCGGCCAGCAGCTGCGCGTTCGAGCCCCGGCCGAAGGCCGCGTCCAGGTCCACGAGGTGGATCCACTCCGCGCCACCCGCCTGCCAGTCGAGCGCGGCCTGCAGCGGGTCGCCGTACGACGTCTCCGACCCGGCCTCGCCCTGGACGAGGCGCACGGCCTGTCCCCCAGCGACGTCGACGGCCGGCAGCAGGACCAGGCGGGACATGCGGTTCCTCTCGTAGCGGTAAGGCCGGGCGAGTGCTCGGCCGGTGAGCGGTGCGGGTGACGACGGTGCGGACCCGGTGGTGCGGCGCGTCAGAGCGTGCCGACCCAGTTCCGCAGGAGCTCCGCCCCGGCGTCGCCGGACTTCTCGGGGTGGAACTGGGTGGCCGCGAGCGGCCCGTTCTCCACGGCGGCGACGAACCGCTCGCCGTGGGTCGACCAGGTGACCAGCGGCTCGGCGAACCGCCCGCCGCCGAGCGGGCCGAACTCCCGGGCCGCGTACGAGTGGACGAAGTAGAACCGCTCGTCGGCGAGCCCGCGGAAGAGCACGCTCCCGGGCGGGGGCTCCACCGTCGACCAGCCCATGTGGGGCACGACCGGGGCGGTCAGACGGTCGACCACGCCCGGCCACTCCCCCAGACCCGCCGAGCGCACACCGTGCTCCTCGCCCGTCTCGAACATGATCTGCATGCCGACGCAGATGCCGAGCACCGGCCGGCCGCCGGCCAGCCGCCGGTCGACGACCTGGTCGCCGCGCACCGCCCGCAGCCCAGCCATGCACGCGGCGAACGCGCCGACACCGGGTACCACCAGGCCGTCGGCCGCGAGCGCGGCGTCGTGGTCGGCGGTGAGCTCCACGGCGGCGCCGACGCGCTCGAGCGCGCGCACGGCGGACCGCACGTTGCCGAAGCCGTAGTCGAGGACGACCACCCGGGGAGAGCTCACCGAGCAAGCCTAACGGGCGCCCGCCCGCCTGCCCGACGCCGTCCGGCGGGTGGGAGCGGCCCGGGCGGAGCCGGCGGCGCTCAGCTGTCTGCGCCGGCGCCGGGCGCCTGGTCCGCGCGGGCGCGTCGCGCCCGGCGGTTGGCCTTCGCGACCCCGGCGGCCATGCGCAGGGCACGGAGGCGGCCGACGCCGACGGACGTGACGACGCCGGGCAGGTCCGCCACCGTCACCTGGCCCAGGAGCAGGCCCTCGATCTCGGGCGGGGTGCCGTCGAGCGCCAGCACGGCGGACAGCTGCTTGGTCTCGGAGCCTCGGTGCCACAGCGACGCGGACATCCGACCGTCCCGCTGCACGACGAGCACGACCGGCGTGTCCGTGCGGCTCAGGGCGCTGGAGATGACGCCGGCCGCCGCCTCCGGCGCCCCGTCACCGGTCGATCGGCACACCGCGACGCAGCCGATCTCGGTGGGCACGACGTCGACGGGTGTCTTGTCGAGCGCGCACGCGGCGGCCAACGCCTCGGGGATGACGACCTGCGTGAGGACGACGGCCGCCGGCGCGAGGCCCTCGGGGCCGTCCGGGCTCACAGGGTGCCCTTGGTCGACGGGATGCCCTGCACGCGCGGGTCCGGCTCGACGGCGGCACGCAGCGCGCGCGCCAGGGCCTTGAACTGCGCCTCCACGATGTGGTGCGGATCGCGCCCGGCCAGCACCCGCATGTGGATGCAGATGCCCGCGTGGTGCGCGATCGACTCCAGCACGTGCCGCGTGAGCGACCCCGTGAAGTGGCCACCGATGAGGTGGTACTCCTGGCCGGCGGGCTCGCCGCGGTGCACGAGGTAGGGCCGGCCCGAGACATCGACCACGGCCTGGGCCAGGGCCTCGTCCAGCGGCACCATGGCGTCGCCGAAGCGGGCGATGCCGGCCTTGTCACCCAGTGCCTGGCGCAGCGCCTGACCGATCGCGATGGCGACGTCCTCGACGGTGTGGTGGGCGTCGATCTCGACGTCGCCGGTCGCCCGCACCGTCAGGTCCATGAGGGAGTGCTTGCCGAGCGCGGTGAGCATGTGGTCGTAGAACGGCACCGTGGTCGAGATGTCGGTCCGGCCGGAGCCGTCGAGGTCGAGCTCGACCCGGACGTCCGACTCCGACGTGGTGCGCTGCACGCGTCCCGTGCGGCTCATGCGGTCCTCCCCTGGGTCACGTCGAGCAGTGTCTCGCGGAATCGGGCCATCTCCTCAGGTGTGCCGATCGACACGCGGAGCCAGCCGTCGGGACCGACCTCGCGGATGAGCACCCCGCGGTCGAGGAGGCCCTGCCACACGGCGTGCCGGTCGTCGAACATCCCGAAGAGCACGAAGTTCGCGTCGGAGTCGGCGACCACGTGGCCCCGGCCCCGCAGCCAGTCCACCGTCCGGTCCCGCTCCGCACGCAGGGCGCTGACCTGGGCCATCAGCTCCGCGGAGTGCCGGAGTGCCGCACGGGCGACTGCCTGGGTGACGGCGGAGAGGTGGTAGGGCAGCCGCACGACGCGCAGGGCGTCGACGAGCTCGGGGCGCGCGGCGAGGTAGCCGATCCGCGCGCCGGCCATGCCGAACGCCTTCGACATCGTGCGGCTCACCGCCAGGTTGGGGTGGTCGGCCAGGAGGTCGAGGGCGGACGGGGTGCCTGCCCGCCGGAACTCGCCGTAGGCCTCGTCGACGACGACGACGCAGCCGCCCGGGACGGCGTCGGCCGCGGCGAGCAGGCCCGTGACGGTGTCCACGGGAAGGGCGGTGCCGGTCGGGTTGTTCGGGCTGGCCAGGAGCACGACGGACGGCCGGTGCTCGGCGATCACCGCGGCGGCGTGGTCGACGTCGATGGAGAAGTCGTCGGCCCGGCGTCCGACCACCCAGGCGGTCGCGGTGTCCCGCGCGTACTCCGGGTACATCGAGTAGGTGGGCGCGAAGGACACGGCGGTGCGCCCGGGGCCCCCGAAGGCCTGGAGGAGGTGCAGCATCACCTCGTTGGAACCGTTCGCGGCCCAGACCTGCGCCGGGTCGAGCGCGACCCCGGACTCGCGCAGCAGGTACGCGGCGAGGTCGGCGCGCAGCTCCGGGAAGTCCCGGTCCGGGTAGCGGTTCAGGCCCCGGGCGGCCTCCAGGACGGCGGCGGCGATGTCCGAGGCGACCGCATCGGAGGGGGCGTACGGGTTCTCGTTGACGTTCAGGACGACGGGCACCCGCAGCTGCGGCGCGCCGTACGGCTCGAGGCCGCGCAGCTCGGGTCGCAGCGGCAGCTCGGGTCGCAGCTGGTCGGGCGTCACGGGGGTGATCGTAGCCACGGCGCCGACGCCGCCGCCGCGGCGTTCACGTGCTCCACCGCCTGCGGCGGCTCCCTCAGCCGCGGTCCGCGCCCGGCCAGGCCCACACCCCGTCGTCGGGCTCGAAGCGGTGGAAGTCACCCGACCGGATCGCCGCCGCCAGGTCCGACATCGCCATGGCCGCGCGGGCGCCGTCGACGTCCAGGGTGATCCCCGTGCGCGCGTACTGGTCGGCCACGCGCTGCATGAGGTCCCGCCGGACGCCCGGGGACGCCTCCTCCGGCACGCGGGCCAGGTACCGCAGGTCGAGGCTCGGCGGCCCGACGCGCACGTGGGACAGCTGCCGGACGCCGGTCAGCTCCCCGACCGGGTCGCGCAGGACCATGCTTCCCGCGTGCAGCCCGCCGTGCAGCAGGACCTGGCGGCCCGGCCGGGGCTCCGCGAGCCACGCCTCACGGAAGTGCTCGACGACGTCGGTCGCCCGGGCGCGGAGGTGGGCCGGCACCTCCTGCAGGCGTGGGACGACGCTCTCGGCCAGGCCGTCGGGGTCGACGGTCGGGACGCCGAGCGCGGTCGCCTCCTCCGGGGACAGGGCGGTGTGCAGGACGACGAGGAAGCGCGCGATCGAGGCGGCGAGCCGGTTGCGGCGCCGCCCGTCGGCCGCGGCGTACTCCGCCGCGTCGAACGTGGCTCCTTGCACGTCGCGGTAGGCGATCACACGCGGCCCGGTGCCCACCCACGCGTCGGTCGGCAGGTCGGCGAGCAGCGCGCCGCGCAGCCGGGCCAGGAGCGCGAGCTCCCGTGCCGGATCGGCCTCGGCGCCGGCGAACCGGACGAGCCAGCCGTCCGGCGTCCGCAGGCAGAGCTCGTCGTCGTCGGACGGGACGAGCCGGGCGCTCGTGAGGTCGAGGCCGTGGTCGGAGTCGGCGAGGGCCGCCAGTGCCCCCGGGAGGTCGCGGGGGCCGTCGGGGCCACCCGCCCGCCCGGCGGTCACCGGGGGTCCATCTCCAGGACCCATCGCTCGCCCTCGCGCCGGAACCCGACCGCGCTCAGGTACTTCTCCGACCTCATCATCCCGGGCGAGGCGACGACCCGGCGTGCGCCCATGCTCGCGAAGGGACCAGCCGGCCGGTACACGAACTCGCCCGGCGTGAAGTCCCGGTAGGGAGGCAGCACGTAGTCCAGGACGACCTGCTGCTCGTCGGGCGCCCGGCCCTCGCGCGACAGGACGACGCCCACCAGGTCGTCGCCCGAGGTCACCACGAACGCGTGCCGCGCCTGCGCGAGCACGGCCTCCGACCCCCGGTTGTGGGCGGCGATGTCCTCGGCGTGCCGGGTCAGCAGGTGCGCGAGGAACGGCTCGTCGACGCCGAGCGGGACCACGTCGTAGGCGCGGGCGTCGTGCCGACGCCGCAGGAGCCCCCACACCACCCAGGCGTTGATGCCGACCAGCACCACGTTGAGGCCCACCATCGGCCACACCTGGATCGCCAGGTTGTACCCGATCAGGACGGCCGACGCCGCCGCGTTGAGCACCCTGAAGCGCATCACCCGGGTCTGCAGCAGGGACACGACCAGCAGCGCGGAGCCCAACCAGCCCACGATCTCCAGCATCGGCACGGGACCGATCCTAGGGGCCGCGCGCACCCCCACCCGGCCGGCACGGCGTCAGCCGGCGGCGGGCACCTCGGCCGCCAGCCAGTCGGTCAGCGGCGGCAGCAGGACGTCGGACGCGAAGACGTCGTTGTGCCGCGCGTCGGGCACCAGCTCGACGCGGACGTCGTGGCCGGCGTCGGTGAGGGCTGCCGCCAGGTCGTCGGTGAACCGGACCGGCACGAGGTCGTCAGCCGTGCCGTGGACCAGCAGCACCGGCACGTCGGGACGCTCACCCACCCAGGTGTAGGGGTTGCCGTCCGCCCACATGTCCGGGTCCTCGTCCTGGCCGACGCCGAACAGGTTGCGCCCGATCCCCGACGCGACGACGTCGTACGGCCCGGCGAGGCCCACGACCCCGGCCGCCGCGACGTCGTCGTAGGGGCACGCGGGATCCGGCTGGGCGGGGTGCAGCCCGGCGAGGACGGCAAGGTTGGCGCCCGCCGAGTGGCCGACGACGACGACCGGCGCCCCGGGGACCTGCTCGGCCGCGAAACCCATCGCGCACATGACGTCGTCGAGCGGCCGCGGGTAGTGCACCCCCATGGAGCTCGTCGAGTACGTGATCGTGACCACCGCGTAGCCCTCCGACGTGAGGTCCTCACCCAGGGGCAGGAGGCCGGTGGGGTCGGCGGTCTGCCACGAGCCGCCGGGGACGAGGACGACGACGGCCTGCGGGTCGGCGTCCGGCAGCACCACGGTGGCGCCCAGACCCGGCAGGTACTCGCCCGCTGCCGGCACGCCCGGCGACGCCGACGTGCCGTCGGCAGCGTCGCCCCCGGAGCCGCCGTCCGTGCAGGCGACGCACCCCAGGAGCACCGCGAGCCCCACCGCACCGGACCGCACCCGTGATCGCACGACGCCACCCTGCCAGAGGGCACCGCCCGGTGGGAGCACTTCAGTCGGCGAAGCGTGCCAGGACGGCCTCGCCGTGCGCGGGCAGGTCCTCGTCGTTCGCGAGCGCGACGATGCGGTCGCGCACGACCGCCAGGGCCGCGGCGTCGTACTCGATGACCTGCACCGGCTTGACGAAGCTGTGCACCCCCAGGCCGCTGGCGTAGTGCGCGCACCCGCCGGTCGGCAGCACGTGGTTCGAGCCGGACATGTAGTCGCCCAGGGACACCGGCGCGTACGGCCCGACGAAGATCGCGCCCGCGCTCGTGACCCGCTCGGCGAGCGCGGCGGCGTCAGCCGTGTGGATCTCGAGGTGCTCCGCGCCGTACGCGTTGCACACCGCGAGGCCGTGCTCGACGTCGTCCACGAGCACGATGCCGGACTGCGGGCCCCCCAGGGCCGTGGCGACGCGCTCGCTGTGCCTGGTCGCGGCGACCATCGCGGGCAGCTGGGCCTCGACGGCCGAGGCCAGCTCGAGGGAGTCGGTCACCAGCACGGACGCGGACGTCGGGCCGTGCTCGGCCTGGGAGATGAGGTCCGCGGCGACGTGGCGCGGGTCCGCGCCGGCGTCGGCCAGGATCGCGATCTCCGTCGGCCCGGCCTCGGAGTCGATGCCGACCGTGCCGAGCACGAGCCGCTTCGCCGCGGTCACGTACTGGTTCCCCGGTCCCGTGATCACGTCGACGGGTTCGCACAGGACGTCCCCGTCGGCGGCCGTCTCGCCCGCTGCACCGTAGGCGAGCATCGCGATCGCCTGAGCGCCGCCCGTGGCGTAGACCTCGTCGACGCCGAGCAGGGCGCACGCCGCCAGGATCGTCGGGTGCGGCAGGCCCCCGTTCGCCGCCTGCGGCGGACTGGTGACCGCCAGCGACCGGACCCCGGCCTCCTGGGCGGGCACCACGTTCATCACCACGGACGACGGGTACACCGCCAGTCCACCGGGCACGTACAGGCCGACCCGGCCCACCGGGATCCAGCGCTGCCGGACCTGTGCGCCTGGCTCGAGCTCGACCGTGAAGTCCGTCGGCCGCTGCGCCCGGTGCACCTGACGCGCGCGCCGGATCGACTCCTCGAGCGCCGCGCGAACCATGGGCGCGAGCTCGTCCAGCGCGGCCTGCAGCGCGCCCGCCGGCACGCGCAGGTGCTCGGGCCGCACGCCGTCGAACCGTTCCGCCAGGTCCCGCAGCGCCGCAGCACCGCGGTGCCGCACGTCCGCCATGAGCGGCGCGACCTGCTCGGCGGCGCTCGCGACGTCCAGGTCGGGGCGAGGGAGCGTGGCGGCGAGCTCGCGCGCGTTCTGGCGACGGCCACGGAGGTCGATGCGGGTGATCACGCGCCGAGTCTAGGCACCCGTCACCGCGTCATGTACGGGGCGCCCAGCACGCGGGAGACCGTCAGGTGCAGCACCACACGGCGCGGATCGGGGTCCAGGGGGACGCCGTAGCGGAGCGCGTACCGGCGTTCCGCCTCGGCGACGACGTCGGCGGCGCGCCGCACCGCCAGGGCGCCCTCCAGCGTGAGCCAGCGGCCACCGGAGACCTGGCACAGCGCCGCGCGCGCAGGCCGGCCTGCCGCGTCCGCGGCCTCCACGTTCCGGACCTTGACCGCGGTGTCCTCGCTGGTCAGCCACGCCACACCGGTCTCGGCGTCCCACGTGAACGCGACCGGTGTCACGTGGGGGGACCCGTCCTCCCGCAGGGTCGTCAGGGTCGCGACGTGCCGCTCCAGGACGAAGACCCGCTGCTCCGGCGTCAGATGGATCACGCCGCGAGTCTAGGTGGGCGCCCCTGTCACGCCCCGGGTCGGAGCGCTCAGGAGACCAGGCAGCCCGGTCCGAGGAGCGCCTTGAGATCGCCGAACAGGGCGGGCGACCGCTCGATCCGGAGCGTGTCCTCGAGGCGCATCACCGTCGCCCTGCCCGGTTGGGTCAGGCGGAGGTTCACCTGCGTCACACCCGGGTGGGTCGCGAGGATCTCCCGCAGGCGCTCGACCACCGGCGCCGTGCACCGGCTCACGGGCATCGTGATGGTGACGGGCCGCGCGTCGGCGGCCGAGACGTCCGGGATCGAGACCTCGACGGCCTGAAGCTGCATCGTCTCGTCCCGCCGACGCACCCGGCCGCGGATCGTCACGACGGCATCCTCGGCGAGCACCGTGGCGTAGGACAGGTAGGTCTCCCCGAAGAACATCACCTCGACGGAGCCGTCGATGTCCTCGAGGGTCACCGCCGCCCACGGGTTCCCGTTCTTCGACATCTTGCGCTGGAGCGACGTGATGAGGCCGCACACGGTGACCATGGACCCGTCCGGCCGGTTCTCGTCGGCCATCAGCGTGACGATCGAGCAGTCCGCCGACGACGCGAGCACGTGCTCCAGGCCCGAGAGCGGGTGGTCGGACACGTAGAGCCCGAGCATCTCCCGCTCGAACGCGAGACGCTGCTTCTTGTCCCAGTCGGGCACGTCCGGCACCTCGACGGTGACGGAGACCGCGTCGTCGTCGCCGATGTCGGCGAAGAGGTCGAACTGCCCCTCCGCCTCCTTCCGCTTGAGCCCGACGACGGCGTCCACCGCCTGCTCGTGCACCAGCAGCAGGGCGCGCCGACTGGTCTGCAGCGAGTCGAAGGCGCCTGCCTTGATGAGGGACTCGATCGTGCGCTTGTTGCAGACCACGGCCGGCACCTTGTCGAGGAAGTCCGTGAACGAGGTGAAGGCACCCTTCGCCTCCCTGGCCTCGACGATGGCGTCCACCACGTTGGCGCCGACGTTCCGCACGGCGGTCAGGCCGAAGCGGATGTCGGTGCCGACGGCGGTGAAGTTCGCGCTCGAGGAGTTCACGTCGGGCGGCAGCACGGTGATGCCCATGTGGCGGCACTCGCCCAGGTACAGCGCGGACTTGTCCTTGTCGTCCCGCACGCTCGTGAGCAGGGCGGCCATGTACTCGGTCGGGTAGTTCGCCTTGAGGTACGCCGTCCAGTACGACACGACCCCGTACGCGGCCGAGTGCGCCTTGTTGAAGGCGTAGTCGGAGAACGGGAGCAGGAGGTCCCAGAGCGTCTTCACCGCGGCCATGGAGTAGCCGCGCTCCCGCATGCCGCTCGAGAAGCTCTCGAACTGCTTGTCCAGCTCGGCCTTCTTCTTCTTGCCCATCGCCCGGCGCAGGATGTCGGCCTGGCCGAGGCTGTAGCCGGCCACCTTCTGCGCGATGGCCATGACCTGCTCCTGGTACACGATCAGGCCGTACGTCGTGCCCAGGATCTCCGCGAGCGGCTCGGCCAGCTCAGGGTGGATCGGCACCACCGGCTGCTGGCCGTTCTTGCGCAGCGCGTAGTTGGTGTGGCTGTTCGCGCCCATCGGCCCCGGCCGGTACAGCGCGCCGACCGCGGAGATGTCCTCGAAGTTGTCGGGCCGCATCAGTCGCAGCAGCGTGCGCATGCCGCCGCCGTCGAGCTGGAACACGCCCAGGGTGTCGCCCCGGCCGAGGAGCTCGTACGTCGCCGGGTCGTCCAGCGGCAGCGACTCGAGCTCGATCGGGTCCTTGCCGTTGAGCACGATGTTGGCGAGGGCGTCGTCCAGGATCGTGAGGTTGCGCAGCCCGAGGAAGTCCATCTTGATCAGGCCGAGGCCCTCACAGGTGGGGTAGTCGAACTGCGTGATGATCGCGCCGTCCTGCGGCCGGCGCATGATCGGGATGATGTCGATGAGCGGCTCGCTCGACATGATGACGCCCGCCGCGTGCACGCCCCACTGGCGCTTCAGCCCCTCGATGCCCTTCGCCAGGGCGACCACTTGCTGGGCGTCGGGATCCGTGCTGTGGAGCTGACGGAACTCCTCCGCCTCCGCGTACCGCGGGTCCTTGGGGTTGAAGATGCCGGTGAGGGAGATGTCCTTGCCCATGACGGCCGGGGGCATGGCCTTGGTGAGCTTCTCGCCGACGGCGAAGGGGTACCCGAGCAGGCGCGCGGAGTCCTTCAGGGCCTGCTTCGCCTTGATGGTCCCGTAGGTGACGATCTGGGCGACGCGGTCCTCGCCGTACTTCTCGGTGACGTAGCGGATCACCTCGCCGCGTCGACGCTCGTCGAAGTCGACGTCGAAGTCCGGCATCGAGACGCGGTCGGGGTTGAGGAACCGCTCGAAGAGCAGCCCGTGCTGGATCGGGTCGAGGTCCGTGATCCGCATGGCGTACGCCGCCATCGAGCCCGCACCCGAGCCGCGGCCCGGACCCACGCGGATCCCGTTGTCCTTCGCCCAGTTGATGAAGTCGGCGACGACGAGGAAGTAGCCCGGGAAGCCCATCTGGGCGATGACCTGGGTCTCGAACTCGGCGCGCGTGCGCACCTCGGCCGGGACGCCGCCCGGGTAGCGCACCGCCAGGCCGCGCTCGACCTCCTTGACGAACCAGGACGTCTCGTCCTCACCGGCCGGCGTCGGGTACCGGGGCATGAAGTTCGCCCCGTCGTACGCCGTCGTGAACGTGACCTCGCACTGCTCCGCCAGCGCGAGCGTGTTGTCGCACGCCTCCGGGTAGTCGGCGAAGAGCCGCCGCATGTCCTCGCTCGAGCGCACGTGGTAGCCGTCGCCGTCGAACGTGAACCGGTCCGGGTCCGCCAGCGTCGACCCGGAGTTGATGCACAGCAGCGCGTCGTGCGAGTCGTGGGCCTCGGGCTTGACGTAGTGCGAGTCGTTCGTCGCGAGCAGCGGGGCGCCGAGGTCCTGGGCGAGGCGGATCAGGTCCTTCGTGACCCGGGTCTCGATCTCCGCGCCGTGGTCCATGATCTCGACGTACACGTGCTCCTTGCCGAACACGTCCTGCAGCTCACCGAGCGCGCGGACCGCCTCCTCGTGCTGGCCGAGCCGCAGCCGGGTCTGGACCTCGCCCGATGGGCACGCGGTGCCCGCGGAGAGCCCGGCGGAGTAGCGCTCGAGCAGCTCGAGGTCCATCCGCGGCCACTTGCCCCACTGGCCGTCGAGCGAGGCCATCGACCCGAGCCGGAACAGGTTGTGCAGTCCTTCGTTGTCCCGCGCCCAGAGCGTGAGGTGCGTGTAGGCGCCCGCCGCGGAGACGTCGTCGCCCTTCTGGTGCGCCTCGCCCCAGCGCACCCGGGTGCGGTCGAAGCGGCTCGTGCCCGGGGTCACGTACGCCTCGAGGCCGATGATCGGCTTGACGCCGGCGGCACGCGCCTTGCTCCAGAACTCGTAGGCGCCGAACAGGTAGCCGTGGTCCGTCATGGCGACGGCCTTCTGGCCGTGGGCCTTCACCTCGGCGATGAGCTCGTCGATCTTGGCCGCGCCATCGAGCATCGAGTACTCGGTGTGCACGTGCAGGTGGGCGAAGTCTCCTGCAGCGGCCATGGGCGCGATTCTAGGTCGCCCCTGCGACACGACGGACCACCCGCCGAGGGTCAGTCGGCCCCGTCCCGCAGGATGGTCCACGCTTCCGCGAGGTCGGGCGGGTACTCGCTGGTGACCTCGAGCCAGTCCCCCGTCGACGGGTGGTCGAAGCCCAGGCGCACCGCGTGCAGCCACTGGCGGCTCAGGCCCAGGCGGGCGGCCAGGACCGGGTCGGCGCCGTAGGTCAGGTCGCCGACGCAGGGATGGCGCACCGCAGCCATGTGCACGCGGATCTGGTGCGTGCGCCCCGTCTCGAGGTGCACCTCCACCAGCGAGGCGGTCGGCACCATCTCGAGCACCTCGTAGTGCGTGACGGAGTGCTTGCCGTCGGCCACGACGGCGAACTTGTAGTCGGCGCTCGGGTGACGTCCGATCGGTGCGTCGATCGTGCCCGTCGTCGGCTCCGGGTGTCCCTGGACGACGGCGTGGTACACCTTCTCGACGGTGCGCTCCTTGAAGGCGCGCTTGAGCACCGTGTACGCGCGCTCCGACTTGGCCACGACCATGAGGCCGGAGGTGCCGACGTCGAGGCGGTGCACGACGCCCTGCCGCTCCGCCGCGCCCGACGTCGCCACGCGGTAGCCGGCGGCGGCGAGGGCGCCGACGACCGTCGGCCCGGACCAGCCGGGCGACGGATGCGCCGCGACCCCGACGGGCTTGTCGACGACCACCACGTCGTCGTCCTCGTGCACGATGCGCATGCCCGGCACCGGCTGGGGCGGCGCCACTGCGGCGGGAGCCTCCAGAGGCGCCATGTCGATGCTCAGCCACGCACCGGCGGGCAGACGGTCCGACTTGCCGACGGCACGACCGTCAACCAGGACGCCACCCTCCGCCGTGAGCTCCGCCGCACGCGTCCGCGAGACCCCGAGCAGCCGGGCGAGTGCGGCGTCCACCCGCTCCCCGGCGAGCCCGTCGGGGACGGGGAGCGACCGTTCGCTCATGTCCGGGCGCTCACCGCGGCTCGCCGGGACCTTCCGCCGCGGCACCGCCGACGCGGTCGGCCGCCCCGGCGGTGCCCGCGTCTGCCGCGTCTGCCGCGTCTGCCGCGTCTGCCTCGTCTGTCGCGTCTCCCCCGGCACCTGCCTCACCCGCGCCCGCCTCGTCTGGGTACAGGCGTCCACCGTCCACGCCGACCCCCCGGATGCCGAGGATCACCATGAGGGCCGCAGCGGCCACGATCGCGATGTCCGCGACGTTGCCGACGAACCAGTCCCCGTAGGCGATGAAGTCGACGACGTGCCCGCGGGCGAACCCGGGCTCGCGGAACAGCCG
>Ga0196970_1000860_pt1 | contig 27204 bp, 21 predicted proteins | sample S1v_513CmetaG_FD_148672 | JGI IMG/M metagenome (GOLD analysis project Ga0196970, IMG submission 148672) | Soil microbial communities from Anza Borrego desert, Southern California, United States - S1+v_5-13C | ecosystem: Environmental > Terrestrial > Soil > Desert | place: USA: California... | reverse complement strand
ACGCTGGGCGCCGACTCCCGCCGCCTGGACGCGCAGATCAAGTTCAATTCGTCCATGCAGGACGCCCTGACCACCAGCCTGGGCGCCATCGTGGACGCCGACCTGGCCAAGGAGAGCGCGAACCTGCAGTCGTTGCAGATCAAACAGCAGCTGGGCGCGCAGACCCTCGGCATCGCCAACCAGGCCCCGCAGATCCTGCAGAGCCTGTTCCGGTAATCGCCTCCGAACGACCCGACCTTCGTAGGATCGGCGCCCCCGTCGGGACACGGGCGGCGCCGATCTCTTTTTGCAGGGGGCCGGCCAAGGGGCATGCGGCCGGCTAGGCGGGCTGCGTTACGCCGGACGGGCCGAGGTCGCCGACGGCGATACCGCCAACGCAGCTTTGCCCCGGCGAATTCTTTCGCATAGGAATCGGGCAAATCCCCTACCAATTTGGGGGTTTGAACGCTCCCTCCAGCCAGCGGCGGTGCCCATGCTGCTCGATGCCCGCACCCTTGATGAGAAGGTCGTCCTTGATTGCGATGTCTGCATCGTCGGTGCCGGCGCCGCCGGCATCGCGATCGCGTGCGAATTGGCCGGCGGCCCGCTGTCGGTGCTGTTGATCGAGGCCGGCGGCACCAGCTTCCGCGCCGCCGAACAGGATCCGCTGCAGGGCAGCGTGGCGCCGTCCTCGCCGCACGCTCCGGCGCACCTGTACCGCCGGCACGGGCTGGGCGGTGCCACCGCCGTCTGGGGCGGACGCTGCGTGCCCCTGGATCCCATCGATTTCGAGGCGCGCCCCTACGTCCCCCACAGCGGATGGCCCGTGCGGTGGGACGAGGTGGCGCCGTTCTATCCGCGGGCACACCACTACCTGCGCAGCGGCGCCTGCGCCTACACCGTGCCCGAGGCGCTGGGCGCCGACGCGCCGGAGACCATCGCCGGCTTCCGCAGCGACGTCATCGACACCGACCGCATCGAACGGTTCAGCGAGCCCACCGATTTCGCCAAGGCCTACCTGCCGCGGCTGCAACAGGCTTCGAACGTCCGCATCCTGGTGCACGCCCACTGCCTGCGGGTGGAGACGGCGGAGTCCGGCGCGGTGACCGCTCTCGCCTGCGCCAGCGACCCGCAGCGGCGCTTCGCGGTGCGGCCGCGCTTCACGGTGATCGCCGCGGGAGGGCTGGAGGCGACGCGGCTGCTGCTGGCGTCGGACGGCAGCCGGCGCGGCGGGCTCGGCAACGAGTCCGGCCGGCTCGGGCGCTTCTACATGTGCCACATCGAGAACACGCTGGGCCGGCTGCACCTGACGCCGCGGGCGCGTCCGGCGGTGGTCGATTTCGAGCGGACCGCCGACGGCGTCTACATCCGGCGCAAGTTCTGCCTGAACGCCGACGCCCAGCGCCGCCATGGCCTGATGAACGCGACGTTCCGGCTGCACTTCCCGTTCATCTCCAACCCGGCGCACCGCAACGGCATCCTGTCCGCGGTGTACCTGGCGAAGGACTGCGTCCTGCCGGAGTACCGGCGGAAGATCGCCACCATCGAGCGGTCGCAGCGCGACCGCATGGTGCAGGACTGGCGGTTCTGGGCGGCGCACGTCGGCAACGTCGCGCGTGACACGGTTCCGGTCGGTCTGTTCGGCGCCGACTGGGTGCGGCGGCGCATTCTGCCGCGGCGCAAGCTGCCCCACGTGGTCGTGCGCAACCGGAACGGGGTCTACCCGCTGGACCTCAACTTTGAGCAGGTGCCCAACCCCGACAGCCGCGTCGGGCTGGGCGCGGACACCGACGCCTTCGGCGTGCCGCGCCTGCACATCGACTGGCGGATGACCGAGCAGGACATCGACGGCATCCTGCGGACGATGCGTGTGTTGCGCGACGCCTTCGCGCGGTCCGGCTGCGCCCGGCTCGACATCGACGAGCACACGCTGGAGGCGCAGGCGCGCGATTCGACGCCGATCGGTGGCCACCACATGGGCACGGCGCGCATGGCGGCCTCGCCGCGCGACGGCGTGGTGGACCCGAACGGCGAGGTGTTCGGCACGCCGGGGCTGTTCATCGCCGGCAGCGCCGTGTTCCCGACCTGCGGCCACGCCAACCCGACGCTGACCATCGTGGCGCTGGCGGTGCGTCTGGCCGATCACCTGAAGATGCGGGCGCGGGGCGAGACGGCCGTGGACGTCGCGACCCCGGGCCAGATGGCGGCGTAGGGAACGCCGCCGTCCTCACTCCACCGTGACGCTCTTGGCGAGGTTGCGCGGCTGGTCCACGTCGGTGCCCTTCAGCACGGCGGTGTGGTAGGCCAGCAGCTGCACCGGGATGGCGTAGAGGATCGGCGCCACCAGCGGGTCGCAGGCCGGCAGCTCGACCGACCACCGCACCCGCTCGCCCAGGCGGTCCACGCCCTTCCTGTCGGCGATCAGCAGCACCTTGCCGGAGCGCGCGCAGACCTCCTGCACGTTCGACACCACCTTGTCGAACAGCCCGTCCGACGGCACCAGCACGATCACCGGCACCGCCTCGTCGATCAGCGCGATGGGGCCGTGCTTCAGCTCGCCCGCCGCGTAGCCCTCGGCGTGGATGTAGCTGATCTCCTTCAGCTTCAGCGCCCCCTCCAGCGCCAGCGGGTACATCGCCCCGCGGCCGAGGTAGAGCACGTCGCGCGCCTCGCTCACCTCCTGCGCCAGTTCGCGCAGGCGCTCGTCGTGCGCCAGCACGTCGGCGGCGCGGGCGGGGACCTCGCGCAGCGCCTTGGCGATCTCCTGCATGCGCTCCGGCGCGATGGTGCCGCGGGCGCGGCCGACCACCGCGGCCAGGCAGGCCAGCGTGGTCAGCTGCGTGGTGAACGCCTTGGTCGAGGCGACGCCGATCTCCGGGCCGGCCATGGTCATCAGCACCGCGTGGCTCTCGCGGGCGATGGTGCTCTCCGGCACGTTGACGATCGACAGGATGTGCTGGCCCTGCCGCTTGCAGTAGCGCAGCGCCTCCAGCGTATCCAGCGTCTCGCCCGACTGCGAGATGAACAGCGCGATGCCGCCCTCCGGCATCGGCGCCTCGCGGTAGCGGAACTCCGAGGCGATGTCGACCTCGACCGGGATGCGCGCCAGCGTCTCGAACCAGTACTTCGCCACCACGCCCGCATAATAGGCGGTGCCGCAGGCGACGATGGTCAGCTTGGTCGCCTTAGCGAGGTCGAAGGGGAACTCGGGCAGGCTGATGTACTGCGTCTCGGGGTTGATGTACGCGTTCAGCGTGTCGCCGATCACCTGCGGCTGCTCGTAGATCTCCTTGAGCATGTAGTGGCGGTAGCCGTCCTTGCCGATCAGGGCGCCGGACACCGCCGAGGTCTTGACCGTGCGCTCCACCACATTGTCGCCGGCGTCGCGGATGGTGACGCCGTCGCGGGTCAGCACCACCCAGTCGCCGTCCTCCAGGTACGCCAGCCGGTTGGTCAGCGGCGCCAGCGCGAAGGCGTCGGAGGCCAGGTACATCTCCCCCTCGCCGTAGCCGACGGCCAGCGGCGTGCCGCGCCGCGCGCCGACCATCAGGTCGTGCTCGCCGGCGAAGATCAGCGCCAGCGAGAAGGCGCCCTCGAAGCGCTTCAGCGCGGCGGAGAACGCCTCCACCGGACCCATCCCCTGCTCCAGGTAGTGGGTGACGAGGTGGACGATGATCTCGGTGTCGGTGGCGCTCTCGAACACGTGGCCATGGCCGATCAGCTCGGCCTTCAGCTCGGCGTAGTTCTCGATGATGCCGTTGTGGACGACGGCGACGCGCTTGGTGGCGTGCGGGTGGGCGTTGTTCTCGGTCGGTCCCCCGTGCGTGGCCCAGCGGGTGTGGCCGATGCCGACCACGCCGGGCAACGGGTCGTCGCGCAGCTTCATGTCCAGGTTGACCAGCTTGCCCTCGGCGCGGCGGCGCTGGATGTGGCCGTTGACGAGCGTCGCCACGCCGGCGCTGTCATAGCCCCGGTATTCCAGGCGCCGCAGGCCTTCGACCAGACGCGGGGCCGCTTCGTGGGTGCCGAGGATGCCGATGATGCCGCACATGTACCCGTCTCCTGAGGGGAAGAACGCTCTACCTTAGCCCTTTTTCGCCTTTTCCAGGCGTTTCCGGTCGCGGAAGCCGGCGGCCCAGCCGGGGTAGGCCTGCTGGCGCCCGCGCGCCACCGCCAGCGAATCCGCCGCCACGTCCTGGGTAACGACGCTGCCCGCGCCGACGATGGCGCCCGCGCCGACGCTGACCGGCGCCACCAGCGAGGAGTTGGAGCCGATGAAGGCCCCCTCGCCGATCTCCGTCCGGTACTTGCCGAAGCCGTCGTAGTTGCAGGTGATGGTGCCGGCGCCGATGTTGGCCTTCGCCCCCACCCGCGCGTCGCCGATGTAGGTCAGGTGGTTGACCTTGGCGCCGGCCTCGACGGTGGCGTTCTTGATCTCGACGAAGTTGCCGATGTGCGCGTCCGGCCCGATCACCGCGCCGGGGCGCAGCCGGGCGTAGGGGCCGAGGATGGCGCCGGCCGACACCGTCACCTGCTCCAGGTGGCAGAACGGCTTGATCTCGACGCGGTCGCCGACGGTGACGCCGGGGCCGAACACCACGTTCTGGCCGACCACCACGTCGCGGCCGAGCCTGGTGTCGAAGCTGAAGTACACCGTGTCCGGATCGGCCAGCGTGGCGCCGTTGTCCATGGCGGCACGGCGCAGGCGGCGCTGCAGCAGCGCCTCGACCTCGGCCAGTTCGGCACGGGCGTTGACGCCGATCACCTCCTGGTCGTCGCCCTCGACCACGGCGCAGGCGTGGCCGCCGGCGCGGGCGATCTGCACCACGTCGGTCAGGTAGTACTCGCCCTTGGCGTTGTCGTTGCCGATGCGGCCGATCAGGTCGACCATCCGCGCGCCGTCGAAGGCCATCAGGCCGGCGTTGCACAGGCCGACGGCGCGTTCCTCCGGCGTGGCGTCCAGGTACTCGACGATCTTCTCCAGGCCGCCGCGCCCGTCCAGGATGAGCCGGCCGTAGGCGCCGGGGTCGGCCGGGCGCATGCCCAGCACCACCACCGCCGGGTCGGAGGCCTGGGCCCGCGCCTCGACCATGGCGCGCAGCGTCTTCGGCGTGACCAGCGGCGTGTCGCCGTACAGCACCAGAACGTCGCCGGGGAAGCCCTCCAGCAGGCCGAAGGCGGCGCGCACGGCGTCGGCGGTGCCGAGCTGGCGTTCCTGCACGGCGGTAGGGTAAGGAGCGACGGAGGCCGCGACGTCCTCCATCCCCGGCCCGACGACGACGACCACATGGTCGGGGTCGAGTGCGCCCACGGCCGCCAGGACATGGCCGATCATCGGCCGGCCCGCGACGCGGTGCAGCACCTTGGGCAGGTCGGACTTCATGCGCGTGCCTTTGCCGGCGGCAAGGATCACACAGGCGAGCGGACGACGGGTCATGCGGGTCCCTGCTGGGCTTGTCTCTTGGTTGGTCTTGGCGCCGGGGCGCGGTCCTTCAGTGCCACAGACGGCGCGCGGCGCCCAAGTCAACTTTTGTGTCAAACTGCAATAGGCGCCGGGCTGTCCGGGCGCCTGCCTGTCTAGAGCATTGGTGGACGTCCTTCAACGTTGCCGCGACACTGGTGGTTGTCCGTCCGTGGTTGTCTGAAGGTGGGAAGGCCCGCGGCGACTGCAAGCCGGTCCGCGCAGCTTGAGTTCGCCTGCCGCAGGATGCTATCGAAGCCCTTCCTTTCACGCACAGGAACCATCGCCGATGTCCGTTACGTCCGGGGCGCCGTTCGCCGCGCTGGTCTTCGACTTCGACGGCACGCTGATCGACAGCGCGCCCGACATCGCGCTGGCGCTGAACGACACGCTGGCCGCCCGCGGCCGCGCGCCGGTGACGGTGGAGCAGGTGCGCGGCATGGTCGGCGACGGCTCGGCCAACCTGCTGCGGCAGGCCTTCCGGGAGACCGGCGCGCCGCTCGACGAGACGGCGCTGCCGGATGTGCTGGCGGACTACACCGACCGCTACTTCGACCTGCCGGCGGATCCGTCCTGCCTGTACCCCGGCGTGGCGGAGACGCTGAAGGCGCTGGCGTCCGCCGGCATCGGGCTCGGCCTGTGCACCAACAAGCCGGAACGCATCGCCCGCAACGTGCTGGACATGATCGGGCTGGGCGGGCTGTTCGGCGCGGTGGCCGGCGGCGACACGCTGCCGGTGCGCAAGCCGGACGCCGGGCCGGTGCGGCACGTCCTGCAGGCGCTGGGCGGCGGGCGCGCGGCGATGATCGGCGACGGCGCCAACGACGTGCTCTCGGCCCGCGCGGCCGGCATCCCGGTGGCCCTGGTCAGCTACGGCTACCCGCGCGGCGACGTGCACGCGCTGGGCGCCGACCTGGTGATCGACCGCTTCGCCGATCTGCCGGCGGCGCTGGAGCGTTTGTCGGCGCTGGCACCCTGAGCCTGCTTCCGGTGTTGTGCCCGGCATGGCCAAGCCGCACCGCACCCCTCCGCCCGACCCCGCGCCCGAGGACCTCGACGTCGACCTCGCCCGGCTGTCGCCGGAGGAGATCGCCTTCCTGCTGGGCGGCGCGCCGGAGGACGGGACGCGCGAACGGCTGCTGCGCGCCGAGCGGAACGCCCGCGCCAACGCCCGCCGCACCGCCCGCCGCGCCGCCGACGCGGACTATGCCGAGCGCCTGAGGGCCGGCGACCGCGACCGCCAGCGCCGCCGGCGCGCGGCCGGGGCCGCACAGCCCGGGGGGGCGCCTTCCTCCGAGGCGCCGGTGCCGCTGCCGGCGATTGCGCCGGACGAGGCGGCGCGGCGCCTGACCGAGCACCTGCGCGAATCCGACACCGCGCAAGCCCGCCAGTTGCGTGCCCGGCCGGAGCTGGTGCGGCGCTACGTCGCCGGCTTCGCCGCCTACCGGCTGCTGTCGGTCGCCGGGGCCCGTCCCACCCGAGGTGCGCTGGCCGAGGCGTTGCGCGACCGCTTCGGCCTGGAGCTGACGCCGTCGCAGGTGCAGAAGCTGCGCGACCATGTGGAGGGCTTCGCCCGGCCCGGCGGTCCGTGGCATGCGGGATAGGGCGATACACCCGTCACGCAGCGCCTTCGGATGGGAATGGGGCGTATAGTTAATGTTCCATTAAGCAAATCCGCCGCTTTTGGCTTAACGAACCGGTAACCATGTGCGTTGCGTGACGCGTGTATCGGGCTGGCGGGGAGGTGGATTCTTTTGCGAAAAGAGTGCGCACGGGCGCTTGACATCGCCCGGACAGCCCTTTAGAAAGCGCTCCACCGCGGCGGGGCGCTTCGCTCCGAAGCGAGACGGCAGCAAGCCGGGATGGGCGCATAGCTCAGCGGGAGAGCACACCCTTCACACGGGTGGGGTCGTAGGTTCAATCCCTACTGCGCCCACCATCCCACCCCTAGGATTTTCAAGGGGTTAGGGATGGACCATCCACGATCAAATCCCATTGCAAATCGAGCTGTCACACTGGCGTCACAGTGGGCAGAGCAATGGCTACCATCCGTAAACGTGGTGACAAGTGGCAGGTACAGGTACGGCGTCAGGGAAGCCGGGCGGTAAGCCGCTCGTTCACGCACAAGTCCGATGCTGAAAGCTGGGCACGGCAGATGGAAGTTGACGCAGACCGTTCAGGGCTGCCAATCGACTCGAAAATCCTCCGGCAAACCACTCTCGCTGATCTCATCATCCGATATCGTGACACTGTTATGTGTCACAAGCGGAGCAGAGCGAGCGGTACCGATACGCTGAACCTGTTTCTGCGTCAGCCATTTGCTAAACAGCCTCTATCGAACATCACCCCGGCAACGTTCAGCGCATTCCGTGATGCACGGCTAACCAAGGTACAGACGGCTACGGTCTGCCGAGAGCTGGGTGTTGTTCAGCGCATGTTCGAGGTGGCGACCAAAGAGTGGGGGATCCCACTTCCGGGCAATCCGATTAAGTCTGTCGTCAAACCCAAGCCTGGGGTAGGAAGAGAACGCCGCGTCAACGGAGAGGCGGAACTGGCCAACTTGATCGAGTCGTCCGTGCAATGCCGTAACCGACTTATCGGCCCTCTCTTTCTATTCGCCCTTGAAACGGGTATGCGCCGGGGGGAGCTTGTCAGCCTCCGGTGGGAGCACGTAGATCTGGAACGACGAACCTTGCGAATTCCGGTTACGAAGAATGGTTATCCTCGCACCATCCCCTTGTCGTCCGTTGCGGTTGGCGTTTTGAAGGCGCTACCCACCGATGACACGAGGGTGTTCCCTCTCACGGCAAACGCAGTAAAACTCGCTTGGCGTAGGCTACGGTCAAGGGCAGGAGCGGAGGATCTACGTTTCCATGACCTAAGAGCCTGTTTGAGAATGGGTTCGAGCGCGGTCAAGTTGTGAGACGTCGGAGCATGATGGAGCCCATGGCGACGTAGATCATGCCTTCGGAGACGTCGATGCGGGTCTCGTAGTCGCGGACGAGCCGGCGCCAACGCATCATCCAACCGAAGCTGCGCTCGACCACCCAGCGGCGCGGCAGCACCTGGAAGCCTTGTTGCTCCGCCAAGCGCCGGATCACGGCGACGGTGAAGTCGAGGAAGGCGGCTTTGCTGAGCAGGCGGCCCCGGTCGTAGGCGCTGTCACCGAACAGGTGGCGCAGCCAGGGCCAGCGTTTACGCAGCGCATCCAGGATCAGCTGGGCACCGGCGGAATCCGACAGATCGGCCGGCGTGAGGCGGACCATCAGCAGCCGGCCGTCGGTGTCCACCGCGATGTGGCGCTTGCGTCCGGTGATCTTCTTGCCGGCATCGTAGCCGCGCTCCACGGCATGGGGCGCCTTGACCGACTGGCTGTCCAGGATCGCGGCGGTCGGGCTGACCGCCCGGCCTTCGATCTCGCGGTCGAGCATGAGGGCGAGGTCGTGGATGGTGCGGAACAGCAAGCGCCGCACCAGCCGGCGAAACCACCAGTAGACCGTCTGCCAGGGCGGGAAGTCCTTGGGCAGCATGCGCCAGCCGCAGCCCGTGCGCGCCAGGTAGCGGATGGCGTTCAGGATCTCCCGCAGATCGACGCTGCGCCGCCGGCCCCGCCTGGCCGGGCGCGGCAGCAGCGGTTCGATCAGGATCCATTCCGTGTCCGTCAGGTCCGTCGGATACCGCTGCGACCGCCGTTCCTGCCGCGCCTGCTTCGCTCGATCAGCCTTCGTCCACATCGCCTGCCTCCCGCGTCCACACGGAAAACAGGCAAACCGCCTTTCTCAAACGGGCTCTAACATTACAGTTGCGTTCTGCGCCGATGGGCTTCATTGGCGAGCGCCTGATGGCATCGCCTCCAGGTCGACCATGCGACGACGGCGGCGGGCTCGATCCGCCGCTGGGTCAGGCGGTCGGCAACACGACGGATCTCCTGCATCGACCAGCGGACCATGGGCGGGGAACTTTCCTCGCCGTTTTTGGGGGCGCGGCGAGGGCATCGGCCTTGTGGCGGACCACCGCCAGCAGGGCGAAGGCGAGCATCACCAGTGAGACGTGCCGGTGCCAGCCGTGCCAGCTGCGCGTCTCGTTGTGGTCCAGCCCAAGTTCATTCTTGGCTGTCTCGAAGGCGTCCTCGATGGACCAGCGCTGCCCCTCGACGCGGACCAGCGTGTCAACCGGGGTTCCGTGCCGGCACCAGGTCGTGAAGAAGGCCAGTTCGCCGTCAACGGGGCGCCGCCGCACCAGCAGCCCGCGCGTCCAGAGGCCCAAGCCGGGCGGCGCCCCGAGCATTTCAGGATCGAGGTCGGCCAGTTCCAGGTAGGCCCAGTCGTAGAGCCGCGGCCCCTTGGTCCCGTCGCCCGCCGACAAGCGGATCCAGTCCTCCGTCGGCAGCGCCTTGGCGATCTCCTCGGCGGTGCCGGACACCGACAGAGCCGGGCTCCAGGAGGTGAAATGGTGGCTGCCGGTCACGCCGAGCACGTAGCCTTTGCCGGCCCGGCGCAACGCCATCTCCAGCTCACCCACGCCATAGACGCTGTCGGCCGCGACCCAGGCGAAAGGCACCTCGGCGTCGATCGCCCGACGGACCATGGCGACGGCGATGGCCGGTTTGGTGGCGAAGCGCACGCCCTCGGGCACGTGGGCCTTGGCGAGGCGGTCCGGGTTGCCCGTCCAGTCCTTGGGCAGATAGAGCCGGCGATCAATGAAGGCGTGGCCCTTGGACGAGGCATAGGCGGCGAAGACGCCGATCTGGCAGTTGGTGATCTTGCCCGCCGAGCCGGTGTACTGGCGTCCGACGCCGCAGGACGCCTTGCCCTGCTTGAGGAAGCCGGTCTCGTCGATGACCAGCGTGGCGTCCGGCTCGGCCAAGGCATCGAGCGCGTAGTCACGGACAACGTCGCGCAGCGCATCGGCATCCCAGGACGCACGGCCGAGCACCGCCTGCTGGCGCCAAGGTCCGGTGTCGCCCGCCGCTTCGGCGCGCATCCACCCGGTCTTGCGCCGCTCCGGTCCAAGCAGCCCGTCCAGGAACGCGCCGGCGGACGCTGCCGTACCGGCCTGCAGGAACAGCGGCCGAAGCCGGGACTTGGCGCCGCGCAGCTCGTCTGACCACAGCTCCAGCAGGTCCTCGACGGCGACACCGGACATGACGACCTCCCAAAACCTGCGTCAACAGGCTGGAGGCCGCTTCATCGCAACTGTAATGCTAAGGGCACGGCAGGGAACTACCTGCTCATTCATCATCCCAGTCCGTTCGCGGCGAGAGCGTGTAGTTCCACGCTGGGCAGACGGTGTGCGGCGCCAAGCGGAGGCGGCGCATCTCGGCATCGGAGACGCGCTCGCCGGTTTCGTTGCCACCGCGCTTGAGAAGGGCCGTCACGCGCAGCCCGGCGGCCGTGACGGTTCCAGCGATGTAGCGCACGACCGTGTCAAAGGTGCGCAATGGCACGCCGGCCCAGTTCACGCTGATGAAGCTGAAGAGCCGATGCTCGATGGGGTTCCACTTCGAGCAGCCGCTGGGATAGTGGCACACCGTCACCGCCAGCCCGCAGGGATCGCAGAGCTGTTCCTGGAGCTGCGCCTTCCAGACACGCGAGCGGCAGCTGTTTGAGCCGCCGGCGTCGGCCAGAATGAGCAGGCGCTCGGCCGTGGGGAAGCGGCGGCTGCCCTCCTGGGCCCACCAGTCACAGATCGCCTCAACGGCAAACCGTGGTGTGTCGAAGCAGTCACCGATGCACACGAACCCGCGATTGCTTGTCAGATCGTAGACACCGTAGGGGATTGCTTGCCCAACCGAGTCCTGCGGCCAATCGTGCACCAGCACGGCTTCCGCTTGGCGGCACCACGTGCGGCCGGCGTTCTTGTAATTACCGATCAGCTCCTTTTTTTTTCGTATCAACGCTGATGATGGGCTGACCGGTGGCCTGGAACTGCGCCCGTTGCTTGGTAATGTGGCGGAACTGCGCGTCGCGTTCTGCGGGCGAACTGCGGGCTTCGGTGCGCCGGGCATTGACCTTGGGCGAGTAGCCGAGCTGGCGCAGCAGGCGCGCCACCGTTGGTCGGCTCGCCGGATGTCCAGCGGCGCTGAGCGCGGTGCTCAACTGGCGCAGGGAGCTGCGCGTGCCCTTGGCCCGCCGTCCCATGGGATCACCGGCGGTCTCGGGGGCCAGCAACGTCTCCAAAGCCGGGAGAAGCTCCGGATCCTGCACCTCCCGCGCCGGTCGCCCGCCTCCAGGAGCGCGGACGCGCTCGGTCGGGAGCTCGGCCAAACCCGCCTCCAGTTCGCGCCGGCCGCGCCGAATGGTCCGCCGATTCAGCCCCGTTATCTGCGCCAACAGCGTGTCCCCACCACGCCCAAGGCGCTCGGCTTCGAGGGCAACGAACCAGCGGCGCTGCTGCTCATCCAGGCGACTGACGAGCAGATTGATACGCTCATGAAGAGCACGATCCGGGTGCGGCTCATCAGCTTGACACCGCGGACAGCCACAGGGATGGACACCGGAGGAGGACATCGGCAACTCCCGTCACCGCTGTTACGGCAGGATTGCCGTTCCCAACCGCCTTTCTGAGTAGATAGTTCCCTGCCGTGCCCTAGGCATTGGGGCGGATTTCGCCTGTGTGGAAATGGCGGGTAGGCGCTCCATCGGGCGCCCGCCCACGAACCACAGGTCCGACAACTGATGGCTTGTGCCGGAGTCGTAGAGGGACGAGCATGCGCCCCCCTGCGGACCAGGCCAGCTTCTGATGGTGCCCTCCCTGAGCTCCTGCAGCCCACCGGGTTTTCCATATTTTTTCTCGATGCCGGCAAAGATCTCGCCGGGGGCCGCGCTGGCGGCCGGCAGTGAAACCCGGCGCCAAGCGGCCAGCACGCGGCCGCTCACGGCAGGTGGTTCGTCGATGATCGCAATCAACTCGTCCTCCGCCTCCGAAAGGAAAAGCTTGCCGGATTCGAGCGGTTTGATGGCGCCGCTCCGTGCGGCGGCGTCGAAAGCGCGGCGTCCCTCCAGCGCGCGGCCAACCTTCATGTGGCTGCGGATCGCTCGTTCCGCCTCCTCGAAACTCATCCCGAGCCGGACGCCCACGAGATCCGCCCCATAAGGCCCCTCGGGCGTCGCGGCCGCCGCAGCGAGTTCCTCCCGCTTCGTCTCGAAGCGCTTGACGACGTCGTCCAGCGATTTCCGCTTCGCCGGGCCGACGCCGACCAGTTCCGTCCCCACCGGGTCACCATACTGCGCGTCGCCGAATCGTGCATTGAAGGTGATGTACTCGCGCGGCAGGGTTCGCGCTTGCGGGGGCTGCGGCAAGACCGCGGCCAGGTCCGGAGGCAGACTGTCCGCCGGTGAGGGGGGCTGCGGCGATAGCGCCACCGCCGTGATTTCCAGAGCCACGGCCCGAACCGGCAGCGCCTTGCCGCTCGGGCCCGAAGCCGTCTGCGACGGCAGAGCCTGATGGACACGGATGTTGAACGACATCGGGTTGGCGAAGGGAAGCGCGGCCTGGGACGAAGGCGAAGTATGCTCCGGGAGTGCGCAAGGACCGGAAATCTTGGGAATGTGATGGCGGCGGGCGTCGTTGTGCTTGTTCGGCATGCCGGGGCCCCAATCCAGGAGAACGCGCAGAGGCGCCCTTCTACATCATGACCCAGCACCGGCAAACCCGCCGCCTCGATGCACCAACACCCGGTGGCGCAGGCTTCCAGGCCAACCATACAGGCCGGCAGGTTGGCGAAGAAGCTCAGCACACCATCCCGGCGCAGACGCTTGGTCACGACAACCTTTCCGCGCTCGTCAACACCATGAACTTGGAACACTGACTTGGCCAGATCGAGGCCGATGATCGTGGGCTGCATGGGAAGGGTCTCCGTCTCCAGAGGGCCGATCCCCTTCAGGTAAGATCACTCACCGAAAACGGGGGGCGTCCATCCCATCACGCCGGCCCTGGGGCTCAACATAGTGACAACAATGCGCCCCCGGCGTCCCAGCTGCCGGCAACGAACGGCACAATTTTTGGTTGGAAAGTAATGTTATGCATATTGCGCCGGCATATGATTTCATAAACATCTTTTCAAACGAACGCTGTCGGCGGTTTCAAAACAAAAATATGCTGACATAACAATCACTTCTCGGACTCGGATGGGAAATGAAGAGAATCGTGTTTGGTGAGGAATTACAAATACGCTTAGAATCCAGGAAATCTTTTCGTTCTCAATTGCGATATTGCTATTGACACCCATTGCCGATGAGGTGATACGGTAATGAAAGGTTATTAACCAACATCGTTGGAAAGGCGCCCTTGCCAAAGCTGCGATGGCGGCACTGATGGCATCGGCAAATTTTGAACGCTTAAAGACAGCTTTTTTTCTATCCTTTGCCATGTGACAGAGGTGTGGGGTGAGATGTGCTGCCTCTGCCTTTGATCTGCATGAGGCATGAACGGTGCAAGCATTTGGCCGTGTTGCAGCAATGCGGAAATCAATGCGGCATCATCCCATTATTTGGCATGCGGATTGTTACAAAATGCAAGCAGGCGTCCAAATATAAGGGAAACTAATAACAAGCTTCCTTGGGAACACAATAAGCGCCTCTTCACATATTTTATTTATTTTACTGCTGAATACGATTTATCGATGCGACGGCACGCAAACACAATTGTGAAATGCAATTTATCATGCGACCTGCAGGTCGAAAGCGCTGAGATAGTGGAAGAATTCTGAATAATATTCTTGGACATCTATATAACCTCTATTCCCTCTCGCCTCCGAAGCGAAATAGCAAACCAGAATAAGTTCGGGGATGCAACGAATGATCAATAATAGCTTCAGTTATCGCGCGGTCGACGGCTCCGGCCTGAATTCCGCCCGTAACAGAGGGGTGAGCGTCGCTGTCATCGGCTGCGGCTATTGGGGATCGAAGCACGTTCGGGTCTTGAGCGGTCTTGCGGACGTTCAGCAGGTCGTGCTGGTGGATCCCGATCCGCTAATCCGAGCTTCAATCCTCTCGGCATTTCCGGCGGCGCGAGCGTTCCCGGATCTGCAGTCGGCTTTGCCGCACGTCAATGCGGTGGTCATCGCTACCCCGCCGGAGACTCACAGTGAACTCGCGTTGATGGCGTTGCGAAACGGCAAGCATGTGCTTGTCGAAAAACCTCTGACGAAATCGTTGGCGGAAGCCAGCGGCCTCATCAACGAGGCGCGCGAGCACGGCCGGGTCCTCATGGTCGGACACACATTCCTCTTCAATCCAGCCGTTCAAGAGTTGAAGCGGCGCCTCGACCGCGGTGATCTCGGGTCCGTGTATTACATCCACTCCGCCCGTCTGAATCTTGGTCTCTACCGGCCGGATGTGAACGTGATCTGGGATCTCGCTCCCCACGACATCACGATCATGAACTACCTGCTGCAATCGGCGCCGACGACGGTGAGCGCCTGGGGGGCGTCGCTTGCCCGCGGCGGTGTGGAGGACGTCGCCTACATCCGCCTCGATTACAGTCGATTGGGGGTCTCCGGCTATTGCCATCTTTCCTGGCTCGACCCCAGAAAGGAACGAACGGTCACTGTGGTCGGCCGGCAGAAGATGGCGGTGTATGACGATCTCGCCGACGAGCGCCTCCGCATCTTCGACCGTGGCGTGAAGAACCTCGAAGAGGAAGGTCCTCCGCACGAACGGCCGCTCAGCTACCGTTATGGGGACATCGTCTCGCCACACATCCGCTCCGACGAGCCGCTGGCCGTGGAAGACCAGCACTTCTTGGACTGCATCCGTCACGGGCTGATGCCGGAGACGTCCGGGATCGAGGGGGCCATTGTTATCGCCATTCTGGAGGCCATCGACCGGTCTTTGAAAACCGGCGCCCCCGTCGACGTCGCGTACCCGTTCGAACTGCCGGAATGCCAAGCTGATGTCGCGCGGCCCGGAAAGTTGCTGGTGGGGTGACCGCTATGAACATTCCCTTCCTCGACCTCAACGCAATGCACGCCGAGCTTCGGGATCCTCTGAACGAAGTGTGGCTGAACCTGCTCCACTCCGGTCATTTTGTCGGTGGTGAATACGTCGATCGTTTCGAAGCGGAATGGGCCGAATACTGCGGCGTCGAGCATTGCGTCGGCGTCTCCGATGGTACGGCCGCGCTGGAACTCGTTCTGCGCGCCCTGGGCATAGGGCCGGGCAGTGAGGTCATCGTTCCGACCAACACCTTCATCGCCACCGCGGAGGCCGTGGTCGCCGCCGGGGCGCGGCCGGTCTTCATCGACGTCGATCCCTCCACGCTCCTGATGACGGCGTCCGGGGTGCAGGAGGCCCTGACACCGCGGACGGCGGCAGTGATCCCGGTCCACCTCTACGGGCAACCGGTGAACATGGACGAGATCGGCCGCGTCGCTCGTGCCGCGCGGATCGCCATCATCGAAGACGCCGCGCAGGCGCACGGCGCCACCTGGCGGGGGAAGCGCGTCGGCGGCCTTTCCGACGCCGCGTGCTTCAGCTTCTATCCCGGAAAGAACCTGGGTGCCTTCGGCGATGCCGGCGCCGTGGTTACGAACGACTCCCGCTTGGCCGACCGCGTCCGTATGCACAGCAACCACGGACGCCCGCCGAGTGCACCGCATCTCCATCATGTCGTCGGCACGACCAACCGGCTGGACGCGCTCCAGGCCGCCATTCTCCTGGTGAAGTTGCCGCAACTGGACGCCTGGAACGCCGCGCGCGAGCGGGCGGCGGCGTGTTACAGGGAGGCTCTGGCCGGACTGCCCGTCCAGCCGGTCGAAGTCGCTCCGGGTGCGCGCAGCAGCCATCACCTCGCCGTGATCCAGACGGCACATCGCGACGAGCTGCGGCGGCGGCTGGCGGACGAAGGCATCGCCACCGGAATCCACTATCCGATCCCGTGCCATCGCCAGCGGGCGTTCGACGCGGGCGCGGCGGTGCCCGTCCTACCGGTTTCCGAACGCGCGGCGGAACGGCTGTTGTCGCTGCCCATGTTCCCGCACCTCACGGACGCGCAGATCGCCCGTGTCGTCGATGTGATGGGCCGGGCCCTGGATGAACTCGGGGCTGAACGGGAGGCATTCCACGAGCCCGGATGGCTCCACAGGCCAAAGATTGCGGCGCCGGGCGCCTCCCGATGACCACTCCATTCCCGATCGAAGGGGCGATCGACATGAAATCCAGAACGGCCACGCTACCCGAGCGCGCCTACATCGCGGCGCAAGGCAAGGCGCCGACCGATGCATCGCGGGGTCGCGCCGGATCGGTGTATTCGATGGGCAAGAGGGTTCTAGACGCCGCCGGCGCCGTTGTTCTGCTCGTGGTCCTGTCGCCACTCCTGCTCGCGGCTGCGGCACTGGTGCGGCTGTCCGGTCCCGGACCGGTGCTGTTCCGGCAGGTCCGCATCGGCCGGCATGAAGTTCCATTCACCATGTTCAAGTTGCGCACGATGAAGGTCGGCTGCGACAACAGCGCGCAACGGGACCTCAACATCCGCGAATTGCGCGGGGAAGACACCAGGGACGGCGACGGCATCTTCAAGATTGCCGGCGACCCGCGGATCACGAAGGGCGGGGCGTTGCTGCGCCGCTACAGCATCGACGAGCTTCCACAGCTTATCAACGTCGTCCGTGGCGAAATGTCGTTGGTCGGTCCCCGCCCGTCGCTGCCCTGGGAAGTCGAGCTTTTCACCCCGGAACAGCGGCGCCGGCACGACTGCCTGCCCGGAATGACCGGCCTGTGGCAGGTGAGCGGCCGCAACCGGCTGAGCATGACCGAAATGCTTGCCCTCGACGTCGCGTACGCCGAGGCCCGCTCGTTCAGCCTCGACCTGTCGATCCTGCTCCGTACGCCCCGAGCCGTCCTGTCCGGCAAAGACACCCGATGATGAACGCCAGCCCCATGACGACGCTTTTTGTTGCCAGCACCGGCGGACACCTCGCGCAGCTCTTCAGGCTGGCCGACCGGATGACCGGTCTTGGCGAGGACCGTCTCTGGGTCAGCTTCGACTGCGAACAGACCCGCACGCTTTTGAAGGGCGAACGGACCGCATTCGTTCCCTTCATTGCGGAACGCGACGTGGCGGGCGTCTGGCAGGCCTTCCGGCGGGCACGCGAACTGCTGCTGCGCCGCCACGCTGTCACGGCGGTGGTGAGCACCGGCTCTTCGATCGCGCTGTCGTTCCTGCCGTACGCGGCGTCGCGTGGGATCGAGGCGCACTACATCGAGAGTGCCGCCCGGGTCGGGCAGCCGTCGCTGACCGGGCGCCTGCTGCAGATGGTGCCGGGGGTGCGCCTGTACCGGCAGTACGCCCAGGCGGCGGGCGGGCGGTGGGGCTATGGCGGGTCGGTGTTTGACGGCTTCCAGAGCATGCCCGCCGGTGGCGGTGCGGTGCGGCGCGTCGTCGTCACCGTCGGCACGGACCGGGGCTTCCGCCGTCTGATCGAGACGGCGGCGGCGGTTCTGCCGGACGACGTGGAGGTGCTGTGGCAGACCGGGCACACCCCGGTCGACGGGCTGGGCATCGCGGCGCGCCCGTTCGTTCCGGCCGGCGAGCTGGAGCAGGCGGTGCGGGAGGCGGACGCGGTCATCGCGCATGCCGGCTGCGGGTCGGCGCTGATGGCCCTGGCGGCCGGCAAGCACCCGATCCTAGTGCCGCGCGATCCGCAGCACGGCGAGGTCGTCGACCGCCACCAGATCGAAATCGCGCGGTGGCTGGCGCAGCGCGGCCTGGCCGTCGAGCGCACCCCCGAGAACCTCACCTTCGCCGACGTGCAGGCGACGGTGAGCCATGCGATCGAGCGGCTTTCCAATCCACCTCCCTTCCAGCTGCGGAGAGCGCAATGAACGCGATCAGCGCACACGTCGTCGATGTGCGGCGGGAGGCATTCTGGCCCGCCGTCGCGGAGCACCGGCTGGGCAGCCTGTTCTCCTCTCCCCTATGGGGCGAGGCCCTGGCGCGCACGTATGGCTTCGACATCTCGGCATCGACCGCCACCCGGCGGGGGTCCGTGGAGAGCGCCATCCTGTTCGCCTGCGTCAGCGACATGCGGGGCGACCGCGTCGTGTCGCTGCCGTTCTCCGACTATTGCGACCCGCTGGTCGAGGACGCGGACGCGTGGAGCGAACTGCTCGAGCCGATCCTCGCCATGGGCGTGCCCGTCTCGTTCCGGTGCCTGCACCACGAGGTGGCGCCCAACGACCCGCGCTTCACCGTCATGGGCCATGCCCTGTGGCATGACGTCGATTTGACGCGGTCGGAGGACGAGCTGTGGGCGGGGCTGTCCGGATCGGCGCGCCAGAACGTGCGCAAGGCGATGCGCAACGGCATCGTCGTTCGGGAGGCGCGGGACATGGAGGCGGTCCGGACCTTCCACCGGATGCACTGCCATCTCCGCAAGACGAAATACCGCATGCTGGCGCAGCCCATCGGCTTTTTCGAGAACCTGCACGAGCTGTTCTCGCCCGGCGACCGCCTGACGGTGCTGCTTGCCGAAAGGGATGGAGACGCTGTCGCGGGCATCGTCTTCCTGGAGTGGGGGGACACCCTCTACTACAAGTTCAACGCATCGCTCGACCCGGTCAACTGCCCCAACGACCTTCTCGCCTGGGAAGGGATCCGCTACGGCAACCGGCGCGGCTTGTGCCGCCTCGACTTCGGGGTGTCCGACCTCGATCAGCCGGGCCTGATTCGCTACAAGCGGAAGTACGCGGCCCGGGAGCGGACCGCTACACGGCTCCGCTGGCTGCCGCCGGGCCATGCCGATGCACGGGGCGAGCAGGCCGGCCGGACCTTCGGCCGCCTGACCGAGCTGTTCACGCGCCCCGATGTTCCCGACGATGTCACCGCGGCCGCCGGCAACGAACTCTACCGCTATTTCTGCTGAGGGGCGCGCCGGCCATATGCAACATCAGACCGAACGGCCAGACTCCGATCGCGCAACCGGCACGGGAAATCCGAGCGGATCATCGACGCTCGTCGCCGACTCCCGCACGGTCGCGGGATGGAATCTGGTCAGCCGCATCACCGGGTTCGGTCGCGTGGCGATCATGGGGGCCGTCTTCGGCCCGACCTATTTCGGCAACATCTTCCAGACATCGGCTCTCCTTCCCAGCATGATCTTCGCGCTGCTCGGAGGCTCCCTCGTCGGGGCCATCCTGGTGCCGCCCCTGGTCCACTGGCTCGACGCGCGGGACGAGGCCGCCTTCCGCCGGCTGGCGAACGGCTTCCTCGGGACGACGATGCTGGTCCTTGCCGTCGTAGCCGGTCTCTGCCTGCTGCTGTCGCCCCTGCTCCTGACGTTCGCGACGGCTGCGGTGGACGACCCGGCCGTCCGAACCCGCCAGCGGGAGATCGGCGTCGTGCTCCTGGCGATGCTGCTGCCGCAGATCCTCCTTTACGGCGTTGCGGCCGTCGGCATGGCCGTGCAGCACGCCCACGGGCGCTTCGCCGTCGCGGCCGCGGCGCAGGTGCTGGAGAATGTGAGCGGGATCGCCGTCCTGCTCATTGCGGCGCTGGTGTTCGGCACGGGCACGGCGCTGGAGCAGGTCACCCTGCCGCACTTGCTTCTTCTCGGGTGCGGCACCACCGCGGCGGTCGGCATGAACGCGATCCTCCAATGGTGGGGCGCCCGGATGGCAGGGCATTCCCTGGTGCCGAGGGCGGGCTGGCGGGATGTGGAGATCCGCCGCCTGATGTGGATCGCGTTCACGTCCAGCGGGTACACGGCCCTTTACAACCTCGTCACCTTTGCCGCCCTGGTGGTTGCGGGGCGGATCCCCGGCGGAGTCATCGCCGCGCAGATCGGCCTGAACTTCTCGTTCCTACCCATCGCCCTCAGCGCCGTTCCGCTGGCTTCGGCGCAGCTGCCGCGGCTGTCGCGGAGCTTCAACGCCGGCGATACGGCAGCCTTTGCGGCCACCTTCCGCGAAAGCATAGCGCTGACCCGCTTCATCACCCTGCCGGCCGCCTTCCTGCTTCTCGCGATGTCGGACCCCCTGGCGCAGGCCGTAGCGTTCGGGGATCTCGCCGGCCCGGCCGGGGTCGCGATGATCGCAGCGTGCATCGCCGGCCTGGGGCCGGGCGTCGTCGGAGAGGCGCTGATCTCGGTATCGACGTCCGCGTCCTACGCGCGCCGTAACGGCTTGGCCCCGCTGCGGGCGATGGCGCTGCGCGCCGTCGTCGCGCTGCTGGGGATGGCCATCGCGCTCGGCACCATGGAGGGCATCGGGATCCTGTTTGCGCTCGGCTTGAGCTTCTCCGCCGGCAACCTGGCGGCGGCGGCTTACATCTTCCGCAGCGTGATGCCCGCCATGCCCGCCGCGTCCGGCGGGCACTGCCGCCGGCCCCTCGGTGAAAGGGTCGTCGGCGAACTGATGGTGTCGGCCGTCCCGATCGCGCTCGGTGCGGCGCTCGCTTTCTGGTGGCAGAACGAGGCCGGGAGCCATGCCCAAAAGATCGGTGTCGCGGTGGCGACGATTGCCGTCAGCGGCGCCCTCTACCTCGGCATGCAGTGGATGCGCCGTTCGCACGAGCTGACGCTGTTTTCGGAAATCATCGGGATTCGTCTTCCCGGCCGGATGGGAGGGGGGCCTCGATGCCAATCGGCCGGAGAATGAGCCGCGGCCCGCCCTTGCCCGGATCCGTTCTGCGATCGGGGAGGCTGTGGCCATGACGGTCCTGGCAGGAGTCCTGGCCTTGGCGGTGTTCGTCGGGATCGTCAGCCGGCCGTCGTTCGGCGCGTACCTCTATCTCTTCCTGAACCCGCTCATCGTGGGTGTCGCCCGCGGCGACATGATCCCGGTCCTGCGTCCCAACGAGATGCTTCTCCTCCTGGTGGTCGCGGCGCTCGGCGTGCGGACGGTGCTGCTCATGCTGTCCGGCCGGCGCCTGCGCATGACGGTCAGCCGTGTCGACGTGGCGATCGTCCTGCTGGCCGTGACGAGTTCGGTTCTTCCCCTGCTGCATCGCTATGCGCGCGGCCTGCCGATCACGAACGATGACATCCTGTACTCGCTCGTGCTCTGGAAATACTACCTGCTCTATCGGGTCTTCGTCTGGGCCGTATCGACGGAGGTGCAGGTCGCGCGCTGCCTCTGGGTGTCCATGGCTTCCGGGGCCGTGGTGGCCATCGTCGCGATGTTGCAGGTCGGGCACCTGCTCGGCGCGGCGGAGTTCCTGCATGCCCACTATGACCAGCCGTTCGAAGGCCATTCCGGGATCCTGACCGAACGCGCGAGTTCGACGATCGGGTCCGCCTTCGGCGTTGCCGACGTGATGATCATGAACGGCCTCATCGCCAACGCCCTGGCGTGGGGCGGACACGAGCGGCGCTGGCTGCTGATCGCCGCCGCCGGGCTTTTCCTCATCGGGTGCTTCGTCGCCGGCGAATTCTCGGGATACATCGGGCTGATGGTCGCCATGCTGGTGTTCGGGTACAGGTCCGGGCGCCTGTCGCGCATCCTGGCCGTTGCCGTTCCGTCGGTGCTGGTCGCCTCGGTCGTCTTCTGGCCCGTCCTCGAGAAGCGGCTGGAAGGGTTCGAGAGCCCCACCAGCTTGCCGCACAGCTGGGTGGGCCGCCTGAACAACCTTCAGGATTTTTTCTTCCCGCAATTGTTCTCGAACTTCAATTGGCTGTGGGGCGTGCGTCCCGCACCGCGGCTGCCCGCCACCGAGACTTGGCGTGAATGGATCTACATTGAAAGCGGGTATGTCTGGCTGCTCTGGATCGGCGGCATACCTTTGTTCGCCGCTTTCGTTTTCTTCGTTTGGGTGGCCCTGAAGCGACTGGCGAGAACCAACCGCGAACAGAGCGGCGCGGTCGGCGCCGCCGCGGGCACGAGCTTCGCCTACCTGATTGTCATCGTCATCCTCATGCTCCTGGACCCGCACCTTACGGTGCGGGGCTCGGCCGATCTCTTCTTCCCAATTCTGGCGCTGTCCTTCGTTCGCTCCCGAAATCCGGGAAGGGTCAAGGTGGGCGGGCTCATCCGGCGGGAAGGGGAGTGGCTCCCATCGCACGCGGTCGCCACGAGGGTGCCGCCGGGGTTCGGTCCGGCCGCCGGAGCGCCGGGACGCCGCGCGCCGAAGCCCGGGCAAGTCGCACACGCGGGCCGTGGCGCCGCAATCCTATCCTGAGGGAGATGGCTCCAATGGAACGAGCACGGAACAACTCCGACAACGACGACGCCAGCCTCGACCTGAGGGCTGTCATCGGGGGGCTTCGACGCCGCAAATGGACCATCATCGGAACGGTCGTCGTCGGCATCGCCGCTTCGGTATCGCTCACCTTCCTGATTCCTCCGCGCTACACGGCCACCTCCGTCGTGATGATCGAACGCCGCGATACGCCCATATCGAGGGAAGCCAAGGCAAACGCCGACGTTACGCAAAAGGACGAGCTCTACGTCGCGAACCAGGCCAAGGTGCTGGAGGCGCGGTCGAGCCTTCAGCAGGTTATCGAGCGGATGGGGCTTCGGACGGACCCCGAGTTCAACCCCGGGCCCGGGATCTTCGGCCAACCGGCGATCCTGCCGGCGATGGAGTGGCTGCAAAGGACGTGGCCTTCGGCGGCGGACCGATTGGGCTGGAGCTCCGCCGCCGCCGCCGAGCCCGGCGATCCGTCGCAGAGCACCGGAGCGGGCGTGACGGAGGAGATGTACGAGCGCTTCACAAAGAAGCTCTCGGTCGTCCACACCGCACAGTCCAGCATGGTGTCGGTGAGCTTCACCTCCCGTGATCCCGTCAAGGCCGCGCAGATCGCCAACACGGTCGTCGAAACCTACGTGCAGACCCAGAAGGAGGAGAGGTCCGCCGAGCATCGCCGCACGAACCAGTGGCTTTCCGGGACCGTGGAACGCCTGCGCCTCGAACTGTCGGAGGCGGAGAAGGCGGCCCACGCCTACAAGGCGGCCAACAACCTCAGGAACACGCCGGACGGCACGTTCGGCGTCCAGCAGGTCCTGTCCCTGCAGGCCGACCTGCACGTTGCGACCGCCGAGCGCGCCGCCAAGGAGGCGAAGCTGCGCCACGTGTACGAGTTGCGCGCCAAGGGCGACGGCTACAGGCCGCTGACCGAGATCACGTCCTCGTCGCTCATCGCGGTCCTGCTCCAGCGGGATGACGAACTCCTGCGCGAGGCGGCAAGCCTCTCCATGGCTTACGGCGACAAGCACCCGCTCGTCCAGAAAGCCAAGGTGGAGCGGGAGGGCTTGGCCAGGAAGATGGATCGGGAGGTCCGCGACATCGTCCGCAACATGGAGGGCGACGTGGCGATCGCGCAGGCGCGCGAGCGGGCGCTTGCCGACATTCTCAAGGCCGCCGAGACCGAGTCGGTCCGGGCGGGGCAGGCCGAAGTCTGGCTGCACCAGATCCAGCGCGACTTGGCGTCGAAGCGGTCCGTCCACGACGACATGATGGTGCGGCTCACGAGGATCCAGGACGAGGCGTCGCTGGTCGAATCCGACGCCAGGGTCATTTCCGTCGCCGCCGTTCCGAATCGACCCGCGTTTCCGAAGCTTGGCGTCATGGGCAGCGTCGGATTCATCGGGGCGCTGGTGTTCGGGGTCGGCCTCGCGGCGCTGCGGGAACATTTCGACCGTGGCCTGCGCACCGGCCGGCAGGTGGAGGAGGCGCTCGGCCTCGCCAACCTGGGGCTGGTGCCGAAAATCCACAACGGCTTCGGGCGCAGCCAAGCGCCGTACAAGTATCTCCTCGACCGGCCGAGTTCGGCCTACGCCGAGGCGATCAGGTCCATCCTCACGCGGCTGCACCTGTCGGACGCCGAGACCCCGCCGCACGTCGTTCTGGTCACGTCGAGCCTTCCGGGAGAGGGGAAAACGACCCTGGCCATGAGCCTCGCGGCATCCGCCGCGCGGTCCGGTCTCAGGACGGCCGTGGTGGACCTCGACCTCCGCCACCCCACCGTCGTACGGGAACTCGGGCACCCGATCGAGGCCGGTCTGCTGGAGGTCCTCTCGGGCGAGTGGAACCTGGACGACATTATCCAGGAGGACCCGGAGGAGCCGAATCTGCACGTCATTCCCGTCAAGGGCCGGTCGGGACGGGCGGCGGACATCCTCGGATCACCGATGGTGAAGTCTCTGCTGGACGAGCTTCGCCGCCGCTACGACTACATCGTCCTGGACACGCCGCCGGCGCTCGGGTTCAGCGATGCCAACGTGATTGCGCTGATGTCCGACGCCGTCGTCTTCGTCGTGCAATGGGAAAAGACGAACGAGGATCTCGCGGCGACCGCCCTGGAAGCGCTGCTGAAAGGCCGCGCTCCGGTGATTGGCGCCGCAGTGACCCAGGTCAACGTTCGCCGCCACCTCCAGTACGGCTACAGCGACGTCTGCGAGTCCTATGGCAGGCACCAGAAGTATTTCGCCAACTGATCGACCGCGCCAACGAGCCGAAAGGCCGCACGCCGGCACCCGCATCGATACAGTTTTCAAGGGAGGCACCAGACATGCAGGCCCAGGACATGAAGGCCCCCGACATCCAGACCATCGACGCCAGGGCGCTCGAGGACCGCCTCCGGCAAGGCTACGCCACCGTGGGGATCGTCGGCCTCGGCTATGTGGGGTTGCCGTTGACGCTGGCGGCCTGTTCCGCAGGCTTCCAGGTTCTCGGCTTCGACATCAACGGGCCGATGGTCGCCGGGTTGAACCGTGGCATCAGCCCGCTCAAGCACATCAGCGACGACCGCGTTGCCGCGGTGGTGCGCAAGCGCCTGTTCGAGGCGACGGACGATTTCAGCCGCTTGGCGGAACCGGACGCGATCCTGATCTGCGTGCCGACGCCGCTTGGGCGGCATCGCGAACCCGACCTCTCCCACGTGGAGAACACGGCGCGTGAAATCGCCGCCAGACTCCGGCCCGGACAGGTGGTGATCCTGGAATCAACCTCCTATCCGGGGACGACGCGGGAAGTCGTCAAGTCGGTCCTGGAGACGTCCGGCCTGCGGTCCGGCGTCGACTTCTTCCTGGCCTATTCGCCGGAACGCGAGGATCCCGGCAACCTGGATTTCGAGACCTCCCGCATCCCCAAGATCGTTGCCGGGGACGGCGAGGACGCCCTCGCGCTGGCGCGGGCGCTGTACGATCAGATCGTCGTCCGGACGGTGCCGGTGTCGTCGCTCGACACAGCCGAGGCGGTGAAGCTTACCGAGAACATCTTCCGTGCGGTCAACATCGCGTTGGTCAACGAGTTGAAGGTCGTATTCCACGCCATGGGGATCGACATCTTCGAAGTCATCGAGGCGGCGAAGACGAAGCCGTTCGGATACATGCCCTTCTATCCGGGGCCGGGCCTTGGCGGCCACTGCATTCCCATCGACCCCTTCTATCTCACCTGGAAGGCGCGGGAGGTCGAGATTTCCACCCGATTCATCGAGCTCGCGGGCGAGATCAACACGTCCATGCCGCAGTACGTCGTCCTGCGCACGGCGCAGGAACTCGACCGGCATTTCGGGAAGGGACTCAACGGCAGCAAGATCCTCGTCGTGGGCCTGGCTTACAAGACGAACGTGGACGATACCCGCGAGAGCCCCGCCCTGACGATCATCGGCCTGCTGGAGGATCGCGGAGCGGAGGTTGCCTACCATGACCCGCACGTGCCGGTCATTCCCATGACCCGGGCGCACGCCCGCATCGCGGGGCGCCGGTCCATGGCCCTGGAGCCGGAGGCCGTTGCGGCCTGCGACGCCGTCGTCGTCGTCACCGACCACGACGCGATCGACTGGGAGGTGATCGCGACGAACGCACGGTTGGCCATCGACACCCGGAACAGGCTGCCCAGGACCGGAACGGTCTTCCATGCCTGACGCGGCCATCACCGATGGCGGCTGCCGAAGATGCTGAACGACCGGATATGGATCCGCTCCATGGAACAGGCAGTTGAAAGGAACAGCCCCCGCTTCGTGTTCGACTGGGTAAGGCGCAATGTCGGCAAGAAGGGGGCGGGCGGGGTTCTGAATTTCGCCCTCAGCCACTTTTCCGACTATTGGTTCGACTACCGGTACGGAACAACCACCGGCGGATGGGTGGCGCCCGACAAGTTGAACGCGGACAGTGAAAACCAGCAGCACAGCGTGCACTACCAAGCGACGAAGTACAGGCCATTCCGGAGCCTCCTGAAAACGCTGTCGTTCCCCGAGGGCAGCGTTTTCGTGGATGTGGGGTGCGGCAAGGGGAAAGCGCTTCTCATCGCCAGCAGGTTCGGTTTCAAAAAGGCTCTTGGCATCGAGTTCTCACCCGAGCTGTGCCAAATCGCCAGGGAGAACGCCAAAATCTTCCAAAGCAGGATTGCGAACACCTCAGAGATCGAAATTGTTCAGTCGGATGTGCTCGATTACCAGATGACGCACGACGAGAACGTGTTCTACCTGTACAACCCGTTCAATGAAGTCGTCATGCGACGGTTCCTGAGCAGGGTCGCCCGTTCCATGGATGAGAAACACAGAAAGGTGTGGATCATTTACCACATCGCCGAGCATGGCGCCGCCATCGAGGAGCACGGCAGGTTCGGCAAGGCCAAGCAATACACCTTGGGCGGAACCGAGTTCGCCGTGTATGAAAGCACATGAACCGCCCGGTGTTCGCCGTCGGCTTCATAGGGGCGTTGCTGGCCCTGCCGCCGCCGACGGCGCATGCGGCCGACTTCTACGTCGACAATTCGGTGTCCAGCTCGGGCAACGGCGCCTCGTGGGGCTCTGCCTGGAAGAGCTTTTCGCAGATCGCCTGGTCGAGCGTGCGGCCGGGGGACACGATCCACCTGTCGGGCGG
>Ga0196970_1000859_pt1 | contig 27304 bp, 22 predicted proteins | sample S1v_513CmetaG_FD_148672 | JGI IMG/M metagenome (GOLD analysis project Ga0196970, IMG submission 148672) | Soil microbial communities from Anza Borrego desert, Southern California, United States - S1+v_5-13C | ecosystem: Environmental > Terrestrial > Soil > Desert | place: USA: California... | reverse complement strand
CACTTCGCGGGGGAGGGCTTTGAAGGCTGGCGGCGGAGTTCCTCCCCCCCCGCGAAGTGGGGGGAGGTTAGGAGGGGGGTCCGATGCGGGAACTTAAGACGCCTGCTGCGCCGCCGTCTTTCCCTCGTCGACCACCGCGCCGCTGTCGGTGTCGATGATCCGCACGTCCTCGTATTCGTGGCTCTGCCGCAGTTCGTTGGCCTTCTTGATGGCGCCCTCCAGGGTGTCCCGCTTCAGGCTGATGACGCCCATCGTGCCGCCGGCCATGACGTGATAGCGCACGCTGTCCTCCCTGCTGATTGGGTCATCAGCATACAGCAACCGCGAGCACCACCAAGGCTTCCGAACGGGGGAGGGTGCGGCGTTTGCGCCCGCCCGCCCTACGCCGCCAGCCGGTTGGACTCGCGGATCTCGCGCAGGAAGTCCTCGACGTGGTGCTCCAGCGCTTCGGACTGGCGGACCAGCTCGTCCGCCGCGTCGGCCACCGCCTGCGAGGCGCCCAGCGTGCCGTCGGCGGCGCGCGAGACGTCGGTGATGTGCAGGTTGATCTCGTCGGTGCCGTGCGCCGCCTGCGCCACGTTGCGGCTGATCTCGCCGATGGCGGCGTGCTGCTCCTGGATCGCCGCGGCGATGGAGGAGGAGGTCTCGTGCACCTCGCCGACCGTGCGGGCGATCTCGCGGATGGCGGCGACCGCCTGGTCGGTCTCCGCCTGCACCACGGCGATCTGCGCCGCGATCTCATCGGTGGAGCGCGCGGTCTGCGTCGACAGGCCCTTCACCTCGTGCGCCACCACGGCGAAGCCCTTGCCGGCCTCGCCCGCGCGCGCGGCCTCGATGGTGGCGTTGAGCGCCAGCAGGTTGGTCTGGCCGGCGATGTCGCGGATCAGGTCGACCACCTGCCCGATCTTGCCGGCGGCGTCGGACAGCCCCTGCACCACGCCATCGGTCCGCGCTGCCTGATCCGATGCCAGCTGGGCGACGGAGGAGGCGCGCTCGACCTGACGGCCGATCTCCTGGCTGGTGGCGTTCAGCTCCTCGGTCGCGGCGGCGACGGTCTGCACGTTGGACGAGGCCTGGTGGCTGGCCGCGGCCACGGCGCTGCTCTGGGCGCTGGTCTGCTGGGCGTTCGACGACATGGCGTTGGCCGAGGCCTGCAGGCGCTCGATCACCCTGCCGATGGTCAGCACCATGCCCTTGACGCGCTCCTCCATGCTGTCGGCCATGGCGAGCATGGCGCGCTTGCGCTCCTCGATGGCGCGGCGCTCGTGCTCCTCGTGCTCGGTGCGCATGCGCTCGATGCGGATGACGTTCTCGCGGAAGACCTGGACGGTGCGCGCCATGTCGCCGATCTCGTCGGCGCGGTCCACCGCCGGCACCTCCAGGTCGGTGCGGCCCTCCGACAGCGCCAGCATGGTGCCGCGCATGGCGGCGATCGGGGTGGCGATGGAGCGGCTCATCCACCACGCCGCCAGCAGCACGGCGGCCAGCACGACGGCGAAGATCGACGCCTGCTCGACCACCTTCTGGCGGAACACCGCGTCCACGTCGTCCACGTAGATGCCGGTGCCCACCACCCAGTCCCAGCCGGCGATGCGCTTGACGTAGGAGATCTTCGGCGACGGCGCCTCGCCCTTCGCCTTCGGCCAGGAATAGGGGAAGAAGCCGGCGCCGTCGCGCCGCGCCACGTCGATGAAGCCCTGGAAGATCGAGAAGCCCGTGGGGTCGCGCACGTCCATCACGCTCTGCCCGACGCGGTCCTTGAGCGCCGTCGGGTGCATCAGCAGCACGCCGTTCAGGTCGTTGACCCAGAAATAGTTGTTCCCCTCGTAGCGCAGCGTGGCAATCGCCTCCAGCGCCGCCTTCTTCGCCTCCTCGACCGGCAGGGCGCCCTTCTGCGCCAACTCCTGGTAGCGCAGCGCCAAGCTGGACGCGGCGTCCACCAGGTCGCGCGTCTTCATCTGGCGGTCGTTCATCAGCTCGGCGCGCAGGCTGGTCAGCGCCACGGCGGCGATGACGACCATGCCCACCAGGGCAACCGACGCCATGGCCGTCAGACGGCCGCGGAGCTTCAACGAAAAAACCATGGTCTCGCTCGTGCAACGGAAGGGTCATAGACCGCCCCGGTCGAGGGGCGGCGCACCATAGACGATTCGTCTCGATTGCTTAACTAGACAATTTGCGGTCCCGGCAAGTCCGCACCCGGACTATGGGCATATGCAAAAAGGCCGAATCGGAGCCCGGCTCGGACCCACCCCCGCCCGCGCCCGTTCCAGCAGGGTCGAACCGGGGAGGGGGGCGCGATGATCAACGACCTCTGGTACAAGAACGGGGTGGTCTACTGCCTGAACCTCAGCACCTTCATGGATGCCGACGGTGACGGGGTGGGGGACTTCAAGGGGCTGATCCGCCGGCTCGACTACCTGCAGGGGCTGGGGGTCACGGCGATCTGGCTGATGCCGTTCCAGCCCTCGCCGGGGCGCGACCACGGCTACGACGTCACCGACCATTACGGCGTCGATCCGCGCTACGGCACGCTGGGCGACTTCGTGGAGTTCACGCACGCCGCCAAGTCGCGCGGCATCCGCGTCATCATCGACCTCGTGGTCAACCACACCTCCGACCAGCACCCGTGGTTCCAGGCGGCGCGGCGCGACCCGAACGCGCGCACCCGCGACTGGTACGTCTGGTCCGACAAGAAGCCGGCCAACGCCGAGACCGGCATGGTCTTTCCCGGCGTGCAGAAGACCACCTGGACCTACGACAAGGTCGCCAAGGCCTACTACTTCCACCGCTTTTACGAGTTCCAGCCCGACCTCAACACCGCGCACCCCGAGGTGCACGCCGAGATCCTGAAGATCATGGGGTTCTGGATCGAGTTGGGGGTGGCCGGATTCCGCATGGATGCGGTGCCCTTCATCATCTCCGAGAAGGGACCCGAGGTGGACAAGCCCATCGAGCACTTCGACATGCTGCGTTCGTTCCGCGCGTTCGTGCAGTGGCGCCAGGGCGACGCCGTGCTGCTGGCCGAGGCCAACATCCTGCCGCAGGACGATCTGAAGTACTTCGGCCACGACGGCGACCGGATGCACATGTGCTTCAACTTCCAGGTCAACCAGGCGCTGTTCTACGCGCTGGCCAGCGCCGACACCCGTCCGCTGGGCAAGGCGCTGAACGCCACCGAGCCGCGCCCGGCGACCGCCCAGTGGGGCCTGTTCCTGCGCAACCACGACGAGCTGGACCTCGGCCGCCTGACCGAGAAGCAGCGCCAGACGGTGTTCGCCGCCTTCGGCCCCGATCCCTCCATGCAGCTTTACGACCGCGGCATCCGCCGGCGCCTCGCGCCGATGCTGGGCGGCGACCGGCGGCGGCTGGAGCTGGCCTACAGCCTGCTGTTCACCCTGCCGGGCACGCCGGTGCTGCGCTACGGCGACGAGATCGGCATGGGCGATGATCTGTCGCTGCCCGAGCGCGAGTGCGCCCGCACGCCCATGCAATGGTCCACCGAGCCGCACGGCGGCTTTACCAAGGCGAAGACCCCGGAGGTGCCGGTGATCAGCGGCGGCCCCTACGGGTTCGAGCGGATCAACGTCGCCTTCCAGCGCCGCGATCCCGAGTCGCTGCTGAACTGGTTGGAGCGCATCATCCGCATGCGCAAGGAGTGCCCGGAGATCGGCTGGGGCGACTTCACCGTCGTCGATACGGGCGACCCCGGCGTGCTGGCGCTGCGCTACGACTGGCGCAACAACGCGGTGCTGGCCGTGCACAACCTGAAGGACAAGCCCTGCGAGGTGACCTTCGACCCCGGCCCGACCGGCGAGTCGCCCCGCCTGATCAACCTGCTGACCGAGGACCACGCCGAGGTCGGCGAGGACGGCCGCGCCTGTCTGGTGCTGGAAGCCTACGGCTACCGCTGGTTCCGCGTGGGCGGGCTGGACTACATCCTGCGGCGGTCGGACCTGTGACACGGAAACGGGTGGAGCGTGTTGCGGATTTCGTTTCGTGTCTCTACAAATTCGGTTACACTCTGAACAAACGCCCGAAACATTCCGCTGCTACGGTTTTCGGCAACGCAACAGGGAGGGGGAACCATGCTCACTGACCGGACGTTCGGCGCCAGGGTCCAGCACGAATCGGGACGCGTGCTGTGCGCTTTGAGCGGCATGCTCACCTACAGCAGCTACAGCACCTTCCGCCCGCTGTTCGAGGCGGTGAACGCGCACGGCACGGGCGACGTGGTGCTGGACCTGCGGGAACTGCACTTCCTCGACTCGAACGGCCTGGGCATGCTGCTGGTGCTGGGCGAGCGCATCGCCGCCACCGGCCGCCGCATGCGCCTCGTCAACGTGCCGCCCAAGGTGGACAAGGTGCTGGCGCGCACCCGCACGCAGGAGATGCTGGGGGCGGCGTAGCGGGCGCGTTGGATCGCTTTCCCGGTACCCAGGCACTTGCCCTATCGTCATCCCCGCGAAGGCGGGGATCCATAAGTCCCAAAGCGAATGACTGTGGAAGGTATGGATCCCCGCCTTCGCGGGGATGACGGCAAAACGAGTGTTCAGGCCACCGCGTAAGGCCTTCACCGCCGCCCGAACAGCTTCTCGATGTCCGCCAGCTTCAGCTCCACGTAGGTCGGCCGGCCGTGGTTGCACTGGCCGGAGTGGGGGGTGGCCTCCATCTGGCGCAGCAGGGCGTTCATCTCCTCGACGTTCAACGGCCGGCCGGCGCGCACCGAGCCGTGGCAGGCCATGGTGGCGCACACCTCCTCCAGCTTCTCCTTGAGCGACAGCGCGTCGCCCAGCTCCGACAGCTCCTCGGCGAGGTCGCGGACCAGCCCCTTGACGTCGGCTTGGCCGAGCAGCGCCGGCACCTCGCGCACCATCAGGCAGCCGGGGCCGAACGGCTCCAGCACCAGGCCCAGCTGCGCCAGTTCGTCGGCGCGGGCGGCCAAGCGGTTGGCGGAGGCCTCGTCCAGTTCCACCACCTCGGGGATCAGCAGGCCCTGGCGCTTCACGCCGCCGCCGATCATGGCCTCCTTCATGCTCTCGTAGACGAGGCGCTCGTGCGCCGCGTGCTGGTCGACGATGACGATGCCCTGGCTGGTCTGGGCGACGATGTAGGTGTTGTGCACCTGGGCGCGCGCGGCGCCCAGCGGGTGCTCGTCGAGCGGCGCTGCGGCGGGCGCGGGCGGGGCGTATTCCGGCGCGCGCGCCGCCGGAGCGGCCTCGAGGCCCGACAGCGGCGCCTGGAACGCCGCCGCGCGGTCGGCCAGCCCCCGCGGCGGCGGGGCCGGCGGCGTGTATGAGTCGCGCCAGCGCGCGGCCCCGCCGCCCCATGGACCGCTCGACGCGCCGGACGCCGGCTGCGGCGTGCGGTAGGGCAGGGGGCTGCTGCCTTCCGGCCGCAGCGCGCCGAGCGTGGCGACGCCCACCGTGGAGGAGGCGCGGTGCCCGGCCTCTGCCAGGGCGTGCTTGAGCGAGCCCACGATCAGGCCGCGCACCAGCCCCTGGTCGCGGAACCTCACCTCGGCCTTGGCGGGGTGGACGTTCACATCCACCTCCTGCGGGTCGATCTCCAGGAACAGCGCCAGCATGGGGTGGCGGTCGCGCGGCAGGAAGTCGGCGTAGGCGCCGCGCACCGCGCCGACCATCAGCTTGTCGCGCACCGGCCGGCCGTTGACGAACAGGTGCTGGTGGCGCGCGGTGGGCCGGTGCAGCGTCGGCAGGCCGATCCAGCCGGCCAGCCGCACGCCCTCGCGCTCCGCCTCGACCGGCACCGCGTTCTCCTGGAAGTCGCGGCCCATCAGCGCGCCCAGCCGGGTCAGCCGGGCGTCCAGCAGCTCGCCCTGCGCCGCGCTGAGGCGCAGCATGGAACGCGCGTCGTCGGCCAGCGTGAAGGCGACCTTCGGGTGCGCCATGGCGAGGCGCTCGATGCAGTCGGAGATGTGCTCCAGCTCGGTGCGCGCCGCCTTGAGGAACTTCAGGCGCGCCGGCACCGCGGCGAACAGGTCGCGCACCTCGACGCGCGTGCCGCCGGCCAGCGCCGCCGGCTGCGGCTTGCCCTTGGCGCCGGCGTCCACCACCAGCGCCCAGGCGGAATCGGCGCCCTTCGGCCGGCTGGTCAGCGTCAGCCGGCTGACCGCGCCGATGGAGGGCAGCGCCTCGCCGCGGAAGCCCAGCGAGCGGATGTCCAGCAGGTCGTCCGACGGCAGCTTGGAGGTGGCGTGCCGCTCGACCGCCAGTTCCAGCTCCTCCGGCCCCATGCCGCAGCCGTCGTCGGTGATGGAAATCAGCGACTTGCCGCCGTCGCGCACCACCACGTCGATGCGGGTGGCCCCGGAGTCGATGGCGTTCTCCACCAGCTCCTTGACGGCGGCGGCGGGGCGCTCGACCACCTCGCCGGCGGCGATGCGGTTGACGAGCGTGTCGGGCAATAGGCGGATCGGCATGGACCAAATATAGGGGGTGCCCCGCGGTGCTGCCACCATCCTGTGTCGGCCGGGCGGCCCGGCCGCGCAACGACCGGAGCCGCGCCGCGACCGATTCTGTCACGTTTGCCTACTTAAATATGTTTCCGTGAACTAATCGGTGGTTATAAAAAAGTCGTTGGCAAGGATCGATGCTCCCGTAAAATAAAGGTGCATGTCGAAGTCTTGTCGCGGGTGGGCCATGGCGGTCCAATCCTTTTCCACCAAAATCAGCGTGGCCTACGCCGCGGCGGGGGCGGCGTGGATTCTGGCGGGCAGCGGGGCGGCGGATCACTTGTTCGAAGCCGACGTCGCCGGGCTGTGGTGGTTCGAGATCGCCAAGGGGCTGGCCTTCGTCGGGGTGACGGCGCTGGCGCTGAAGCTGCTGCTGCGGCGCGAGCTGCGGCGGCGCAGCGCGACCGAGGAGGCGCACGCCCATACGGCCGAGCGGCTGGAGGTGCTGTTGCAGGAGACGGTCGGCGCGCTGTCGCACACGCTCAGCCAGCGCGACCCCTACACCGCCGGCCACCAGGAGCGCGTCGCCGCCCTGTCCGTCGCCATCGCGCAGCGCATGGGCCTGGACAAGGAGCGGGTGGACTCGATCCGCATCGGGGCGCTGCTGCACGACATCGGCAAGATCTCCATCCCGGCCGAGCTGCTGTCGAAGCCCGGCCGCCTGACCACGGACGAGTTCGCGCTGGTCAAGGGCCACGTCGCCAGCGGCCAGGCCATCGTCGGCAAGATCGCCTTTCCCCCGGCGGTGCACGCCGTCGTCGGGCAGCACCACGAGCGGCTGGACGGCTCCGGCTACCCGGCGGCGCTCGCGGGTGACGCCATCGCGCTGGAGGCGCGCATCGTTGCGGTGGCCGACGTGGTCGAGGCGATGATCTCTCACCGCCCCTACCGCCCCGGCCTGGGCATCCGGGCGGCGGTGGAGGAGATCCGCGCCCAGCGCGGCACGAGGCTGGACGCCGCGGTGGTGGACGCCTGCCTCGCCGTGGTCGGCGAGGAGATGGAGCGGGTCTGGCCGGCACCGGAGCGCGAGGGCGCGGCGCCGGCCGACTTGGCGGCGGTGTAGTCCGGCCCTACCGGTTCCGCTGGTACCAGCCGATCAGCCCGGCGGTCGAGCCGTCGTGGCCCGGCATCGGGGCGGCGGCGCACGGGGCCATCAGTTCCGGCAGGATCTTGCCGGCCAGCTGCTTGCCCAGCTCGACCCCCCACTGGTCGAAGCTGTTGATGCCCCACACCACGCCCTGCACGAACACCTTATGCTCGTACAGCGCCACCAGGGCGCCCAGCGTGTGCGGGCTCAGCTTCCGAAACAGGATGGAGTTGCTGGGCTTGTTGCCGGCGAAGACCCGGTGCGGCACCAGCGACTCGATCTCCGCGTCCGGCACGCCCTTCCGACGCATCTCGTCGCGCACCTCGTCCGCCCTCTTGCCGCGCATCAGCGCCTCGGGCTGGGCGAAGAAGTTGGACAGCAGGATGCGGTGGTGGTCGCCGACCGGGTTGTGCGTCGCCGCCGGGGCCAGGAAGTCGCAGGGGACCAGCTCGGTGCCCTGGTGGATCAGCTGGTAGAAGGCGTGCTGGCCGTTGGTGCCGGGCTCGCCGAACACCACCGGGCCGGTGGCGTAGTCCACCGGGTTGCCCTGGCGGTCCACCGACTTGCCGTTCGACTCCATGTCGAGCTGCTGCAGATAGGCCGGGAAGCGGTGCAGGTACTGGTCGTAGGGCAGCACCGCGTGCGACTTCGCATCCCAGAAATCGACGTACCAGACGCCCAGCATCGCCATCAGCACCGGCATGTTCCGCTCCAGCGGCGCGGTGCGGAAGTGCTCGTCCATGGCGTGGGCGCCGTCCAGCAGCTCCTCGAACGCCTCCATGCCGATGCCCAGCGCGATGGGCAGGCCGATGGCCGACCACAGCGAGTAGCGGCCGCCGACCCAGTCCCAGAAGCCGAACATGTTCTCCGGGTCGATGCCGAACTTGCGCACCTCCGCCTCGTTGGTGGAGACGGCGACGAAGTGCTTGGCCACGAACGCCTCGTCCTGCGCGCTTTCCAGGAACCAGCGCCGCGCGGTGTGGGCGTTGGTCAGCGTCTCCTGGGTGGTGAAGGTCTTCGACGCGATGACGAACAGCGTCGACTCCGGGTCCAGCCACTCCAGCGTCTCCATGATGTGGGTGCCGTCCACGTTGGAGACGAAGTGCACGCCGATGTTCGGGTGCAGGTAAGGGGTCAGCGCCTCGGTCACCATGACGGGTCCGAGGTCGGAGCCGCCGATGCCGATGTTGACGATGTCGGTGATCGGCTGGCCGGTGTAGCCGGTCCACGCCCCGTCGCGCACCGCCTCGACGAAGCGGCCCATGCGCGCCAGCACGCCGTTGACGTCCGGCATGACGTCCTTGCCGTCCACCAGCACCGGCCGGTTGGAGCGGTTGCGCAGCGCCGTGTGCAGCACCGCGCGGTTCTCGGTCGTGTTGATCTTCTCGCCCGCGAACATGCGGTCGCGCCAGCCCTCGACGTCCTGCTGGCGGGCGAGGTCGAGGAGCAGCTTGATGGTCTCGTCGGTGATGCGGTTCTTGGAATAGTCGAACAGCAGCCCCGCCGCCTCCAGCGAGAAGCGGGAGAAGCGGCCGGGATCGCCGGCGAACAGGTCGCGCATCTGGACGCCGGCCATGGCCGCGCGGTGCGCCGACAGCGCCGCCCAGGCGGCGGATTGGGTGAGTGCGGACATCGCCGGTCTTCTCCTCCTCAAGGACCCCTGGACGGTAGCACCGGGGGTGGAGCGCGGTGTATGGGGCAAAACGCGCGGGGGTCGGGGTGCCTCCAGGCGCTCAACCACCTCTCTGTTCCGTCATCCCCGCGAAGGCGGGGATCCATAATTCCCGAAGCGAGCGGCTGTGGAACGTATGGATCCCCGCCTTCGCGGGGATGACGTCAGGAAAGGTGGTTGGAGGTCCCTCAGCTCCCGCCCTCCAGCGTCTTCGTGGCGTTGACGCCCTCCGGCCGGCCGACCAGCACGGTCAGCAGCTTGGCGGGGTCGAGCAGGCGCTTGGCGACACGCTGCACGTCGTCCCTGGTCACGGCGTTGATCAGCGCGTCGCGCTTGTCCAGATAGTCGATGCCCAGCTTGTCGCGCTTCACCTGCAGAAGGATCCGCGCGATCGCCGAGGTCGAGCTGAACTGCAGCGGGAACGAGCCGGTCAGGTAGGTCTTGGCGTCCTGGATTTCCTGCTCGGTGGCGCCGCCCTCGGCCATGCGCTTCCACTCGGCGCGGATGATCTCCAGCGTCTCGGCGGCCTTGGCGTTGACGGTGGAGCCGCTGGCCAGGATCAGCGCGCCGTGGTCGAGCGGGATCAGGTAGCTGTAGACGCCGTAGGACAGGCCGCGCTTCTCGCGCACCTCCTCCATCAGCCGCGACGTGAAGCCGCCGCCGCCGAGGATGTAGTTCATCACGCTGGCAGCGTACCAGTCCGGGTCGTCGCGCTGCACGCCCTGCTGGCCAAGCAGGATCAGCGTCTGCGCGGTGGGGCGCGGCGCCACCAGCGTCTCGCCGGCCCCCTTGGCGACGGCGTCGGGCAGCGGCGCGCTCTGGCTCTTGGCCGGCAGGCCGCCGAACACGCGGTCGAGCGCCTTGCCCAGCTCGTCCGGCGTGATGGCGCCGGAGGCGGCGACCACCAGCCGGTCGCGGCCCAGCTCGGTCTTCGCAAAGGTGCGCAGGTCGTCGATGGCGACCTTGGGCAGGCTCTCCAGCGAGCCGCGCACCTCGCCGCCGTAGGGGTGGCCGGGGTAGGCCGCGGCGTAGAAGGCCCGGCGCGCCACGTAGTTCGGGTCGGCGAGGTCGCGTCGCAGGCTGGACAATATGGAGGTGCGTACGCGCTCCACCGCCTCGGCGTCGAAGCGCGGCTCGGTGAGCGACAGCCGCGCCAGCTCGAACGCCTCGTCGCGGTTGTCCTTCAGCGTGCGCAGCGAGCCGGTGAAGCCGTCGCGCCCGGCGTCGAAGGACAGGCTGACCGCGAGGTCCTGCAGGCGGCCCTGGAAGGCCTGCGCGTCGTAGGGACCGGCGCCCTCGTCGAGGGTGGTGGCGACGAGGTTGGCGCGGCCTTCCTTGCCGGCCGGGTCGGTGCCGCCGACACCCTCGAACGCCCATTCCAGCGCGACGACGGGGATCTTGTGGTCCTCGATCAGCCACGCCTCGATGCCGCCGGGGCTGACCACCCGCTTGACCTCGATGGCCCACGCGGGAATGGCCGCCGGGAGTGTGACGAACAGCACCAGCAGTGCCGCGACGATGGAGCGCATGCGTCAGCTCCCCTTCTGCTCGGCCGGCAGCAGCAGGCCGGTGACGTGGTTGCTCTTGCCCAGCACGGCGCGGGCGGCGGCGTTGACCTGCTCGGCCGTCACCGCGTCGATGCGCACCGGCCAGTTCTCGACGTCGTCGATGCTCTGCCCGGTGGCGAGCGCCTGGCCCAGCGCGTTGGCCGGGCCGGACAGGCTGTCGCGGGCGTAGGCCGCCTCGGTCAGCATGCGCTTCTTGGCGGTGGCGACCTCCTCGGGGCTCACGCCGTCCTTCAGCAGCCGGGTGCGCTCGGCCTCCAGGGCGGCCTCCAGCGCATCCATGGCGACTCCGGGCGCCGGGCTGCCGCCCATGGCCAAAGAGGTGTCGTCCCACGACGACGCGCCGTAGCCGAGCCACGCCGAGGTGGCCAGCTTCTGCTCCACCACCAGCGAGCGGTACAGCCGCCCGGTGGCGCCGCCGCTCATGATCTCGGCCAGCACCTGCAGGGCGTAGGCGTGCCCCTCCTTGTCGGTGCGGTAGGACGGCGCCCGCCACAGCCGGCGGATCGAGGGCTGGCGCACCTCGGCGTCGCGCAGGATGACGCGTCGCTCGGCGCCGATGGGCGGCTCGCTGACGCGCGTGCGCTCGGGCACCGGCTTGGCCGGCAGCTTGCCGTAGTATGTCTCGGCCAGCGGTTTCAGCTCCTCGGCGGAGACGTCGCCGGAGACGACCAGGATGGCGTTGTTGGGCGCGTACCAGCGCTTGTAGAAGGCCTCGGCCTCCTCGCGGGTCATCGTCGCGATCTCCTGCGGCCAGCCGATGATCGGCGTGCCGTAGGGGTGGTGGACGTACATGGTGGCGTTGATCTGCTCGCCGATCTTGTCGGCCGGCTCGTTCTCGACGCGCTGGCGGCGCTCCTCCTGGATCACCGAGCGTTCGGGATAGACCACCGCGTCGGTGAGCTTGAGGTTGGCCATGCGGTCGGCCTCCATCCGCATCACCAGCTCCAGCCGGTCGCGGGCGACGCTCTGGAAGTAGGCGGTGTAGTCCCAGGAGGTGAAGGCGTTGTCCTTGCCGCCGTTCTTGGCGACGATGCGCGAGAAGGCGCCGGGCGGCAGCTCGTCCGTGCCCTTGAACATCAGGTGCTCGAGGAAGTGGGCGAGGCCGGAATGGCCGCGCTCCTCGTCGGCGGCGCCGACCTTGTACCAGACCATGTGGGTGACGACCGGCACGCGGCGGTTGGTGATCACCACCACCTGCATGCCGTTCGACAGCGTGAACGTCTCGGGGAAGAAGACGCCTTTCTCGGCGGCCTGTACCTGAGGCGCGGCGGTCAGCAGGACGAGCGCCGTCAGCAGGGCGCGGGTGGTGCGCAACATCGACCGTCTCCGGAATCGAAAAGGGGCGCCCGGATGGGCGCCCCTAGATACTGGGAGCTTGCTGTGCTCAGAACAATCCTTCGAGCGGCGCCTTGCGCTTGCGCTCGATGGTCGGGACGACGCCGTCGTTGACCGGCTTGCCCTGGGCCTGCGCCTCGCGCAGGCGCTGGCTTTCCTTCTTCGGATCGACGATCTCGTAGGGCTGCTCCTGCTTCTGCCAGAACAGAAGGCGGTCGATCCAGCGCTTGTCGGACGATCAGCGCGGAGGTCTCCTCGTCGACCCGGCTGCGGATGCCCGGATCGGCCGGGCCCGCCTTGGTCAGCAGCGCCGCTTCGCCCTGCGAGGCCGGCGCCTTGTTGGCCGCCTTGGCCGGCGCGCCGGTGCGGGACGCCCCGCCGAACACGCTGGACGCGGCGAGCTGCGTCGGCGTGGCCTCCTGCGGGCGCAGGGCGCCGGGGCGCGGCGCGGTCAGGCGCATGTCCGGCGGCAGGGTCAGCGGGGCACGCGACACGACGGCGAACTCGTCCGGCGCGTTGCGGTCCAGGCCGATGGCCCGGCGCGCGTCCGAACAGCCGGTGAGAGCCAGGGCGAGCAGCGCCAGCCCGAGGATCGGGGTCGCGGCGCGGCGCGGGGAAGCGGTGAGGGTGCTGCGGTGCACGGCTGTCAGTCCCGTCGTGTGTCGTAGGCGGCCGGGTCGCGGAGCGGCCGGCGCGCATGTTTCTACTACGCCTTGTCGTGCCCTGCCAACAATCCGTCGAGGATGAGCAGCATGACACCCACGCTTATCCCCGTGTCGGCGACGTTGAAGGCCCAGAAATGGAAGCCGAAGGCGTGGAAATCGAGGAAGTCGGCCACCGCCCCGAAGCGCAGCCGGTCGATGACGTTGCCGATGGCGCCGCCGATGATCAGCCCGATGGCGAGCGCCACCAGCGTCCGCTCCGCCCCGCGCAGCCACGCGACCAGCACCGCGACGATGACCAGCGCCACGCCGGACAGCACGTAGGGCATGATCGCCGCCTCGTGCGAGAACATGCCGAAGCTGACGCCCTGGTTCCACGCCATCACGAGGTTGAAGAAGGGCGTCACCTCGACGACGCGCGGCGGGCGCATGACGTGTTCGAGGACCCACCACTTGCTGATCTGGTCGAGCACGACGACGAGCACCGCGACGGCGATCCCGAAGCCGAAACGCGACGGACGCTGCGGTGCGACGAAGGCTTGCATGTGGGTCCTCTTGAGAAGTGTCCGTGTTGGGTCCCCCTCCTAACCTCCCCCCACTGCGCGGGGGGAGGAACCGAGGCCCTCCCCCGCGAAGTGGGGGAGGGGTGGGTGGGGGCCCGATGCGAAGACCTAGAACGCCGCGTCCACGGCGTCGGCGCAGCGCAGGCACAGCGTCGGGTGGTCCTTGGCCGTTCCGACCTCGGGCAGCACCTTCCAGCAGCGCTCGCACTTCTCGCCAGCGGCCAGGCCCGGCGCCACGCCGATGCCGGGCACGTCGGCCAGCGTGAAGGCGCCCTCCGGCGCCACCCCCTCGGCGACCGTGATCGCCGAGGTGATGCAGACATCCTGGAAGTCCAGCCCGGCCAGCAGCGCCTTGGTGTCCGCGTCCACGAACACCGTCGGGCTTGCCTGCAGGGACGAGCCGATCGTCTTGTTGGCGCGCTCCAGCTCCAGCGCACCCGTCACCACGCGGCGGACGTCGCGGATCTTCGACCACTTCTCCGCCAGCGCGTCGTCGCGCCAGGAGGCCGGCACCACCGGGAAGACGCGCAGGTGCACGCTCTCCTCGGTCCAGCCGGTGCCGGACTTCAGGCCGTCGGGGCGGGCCTGCCACGCCTCCTCGGCGGTGAAGCAGATGGCCGGCGCCAGCCACGCGGTGAGTCCGGAGAACAGCTGCTCCATCACCGTGCGCACCGAGCGGCGGCGCACCGAGCCCGGCGCGTCGCAGTAGAGCGAGTCCTTGCGGACGTCGAAGTAGAAGGCCGACAGGTCCACGGCGCAGAAGTTGTGCACCGCCGTGTACAGGCCATGGAAGTCGTACGCCTCGATGCGGTCGCGCACCAGCGCGTCCATCTCCGTCAGGCGGTGCAGCACCCAGCGCTCCAGTTCCGGCATCTCAGCCTTCTCGATGCGCTCCTCCGGCTTGAAGTCGGCGAGCGCACCCAGCAGGTAGCGCAGCGTGTTGCGCAGGCGGCGGTAGAGGTCCGCCTGGTACTTGATGATCTCCGGGCCGATGCGCTGGTCCTCGGTGTAGTCGGTGCCGACCACCCACAGGCGCAGGATGTCGGCGCCGTACTTCTCGCAGACCTCCTGCGGGGCCACCACGTTGCCCAGCGACTTGGACATCTTGCGGCCCTGCTCGTCCATGGTGAAGCCGTGCGTCAGCACGGCGTCGTAGGGCGCGCGGCCGTTGGTGCCGCAGGATTCCAGCAGCGAGGAGTGGAACCAGCCGCGGTGCTGGTCCGAGCCCTCCAGATACAAGGACGCCGGCCAGCCCAGCTCCGGGCGCTGGCGCAGCACGAAGGCGTGCGTCGAGCCGGATTCGAACCACACGTCGACGATGTCCTTGATCTGCTCGAAGTCGTCGGCCTTGTAGGCGTTGCCCAGGAAGAACTGCGGGTCGCGGGCGAACCAGGCGTCCGAGCCCTCCTGCTCGAAGGTCTCGGCGATGCGGGCGAACACCGCCTCGTCGCGCAGGATCGAGCCGTCGGACTTGCGCACGAACAGCGCGATGGGCACGCCCCAGGCGCGCTGGCGGCTGATGCACCAGTCCGGCCGGCTCTCGATCATCGAGCGGATGCGGTTCTCGCCCTGCGGCGGCACCCAGCGGGTATCGCCGATGGCCTGCAGCGCGACCTGACGCAGATCGTTCGTCTCCATGGAGATGAACCACTGCGGCGTGGTGCGGAAGATCAGCGGCGCCTTGGAGCGCCAGGAGTGCGGGTAGCTGTGCTTGATCCGGTCGCGGCCCATCAGGCCGCCGGCCTCCTGGATCGCCTTCAGCACGGCGTTGTTGGCCTCGCCCGGCTTGCCCTCGGCGGTGTAGACGCGCAAGCCCGCGAACAGCGGCACGTGATCGTAGTAGCGGCCGTCCTCGCCCACCGTCTGCGGCACCTCGATGCCGTTGGCCTGGCCGAGGTGGAAGTCGTCCTCGCCGTGGGTGGGGGCGATGTGGACGAAGCCGGTGCCGGCGTCGGTGGTGACGAAGCCGCCGGCCAACAGCGGCACCTTGAAGTCGTAGCCCTGGCCGTGCAGCGGGTGGCGGCAGATGGTGCCGGCGATCCGCGAACCGGGGAAGCGGTGCAGCAGCTGGTACTCGGTGACCTTGGTGTCCTTGAACACCTGCTCGGCCAGCGCGGTGGCGAGGATCAGCCGCTCGCCGACCTGGGCGAGGCTGCCCTCGGCCACGCCGGTGACCTTGTAGGTGCCGTACTCGATCTCCTCACCAAACGCGATGGCGCGGTTGGCCGGCAGCGTCCACGGCGTGGTGGTCCAGATCACGATGGTGGCGTGATCGACCTCCGGCGCGCCGGCGCCCTCCACGGGAAAGCGCACGAAGCAGGTGGTGGAGGTGTGGTCGTGGTATTCGATCTCCGCGTCGGCCAGCGCGGTCTTCTCGACCACCGACCACATCACCGGCTTGGCGCCCTTGTAGAGGCCGCCGTTCATGGCGAACTTGTGGATCTCGCGGACGATCTGCGCCTCGGCCGGCAGCGTCATGGTCAGGTAGGGGCGCTTCCAGTCGCCTTCGACGCCCAGGCGTTTGAACTCGTCGGTCTGGACGTTGACCCAGTGCTGGGCGAACTCGCGGCACTCGGCGCGGAACTGGATGATCGGAACCTCGTCCTTGTCCTTGCCGGACGCGCGGTACTTCTCCTCGATCTTCCACTCGATGGGCAGGCCGTGGCAGTCCCAGCCGGGGACGTAGTTCGCGTCGAAGCCAAGCATCTGGCGCGAGCGGTTGATCACGTCCTTGAGGATCTTGTTCAGCGCGTGGCCGATGTGGATGTTGCCGTTCGCGTACGGCGGGCCGTCGTGCAGGATGAACTTCGGCCGGTCCTTGGAGGTCTCGCGCAGCTTGGCGAACAGGTCCATCTCCGCCCAGCGCTGCAGCAGCTCGGGCTCCTTGGTGGGCAGGCCGCCGCGCATGGGGAAATCGGTGCGGGGCAGGAAGACGGTGGACTTGTAGTCGCGGGTCATGTGGGGTCGGTCCCTGGGGCGAAAGGATCCGGGGCGCCACGGTCCGGGCCCCCGGTCGGCAACGCAGACGTCCCGGCCCTCCTCAGAGGACCGGGCAGATAATTCGCAGATCGAACCCAGGGCGCTGGTGCGTCATGGGCCCGGATATTAGCCGTGTGCGGGGTCGGGTCAAGGTGGCGCTCAGTCCATCGTCGCCTTGCCGCCGTGGGCGGCGGACCACTCGACGGGGGCGTGCAGGAACTTCTCCACCTCGTCCAGCGTCTTGACGTCGAAGTAGTTGTTCTCGCGCGCCACCTTCAGCACGTCCCACCAGGTGCACAGGCTGTGCAGGCGCACGCCGATGCCGTCCATGATCTCCTTCGACTGCGGGAAGATGCCGTAATAGAAGATCACGAAGTTGTCGGTGCACGTGCAGCCGGCCTCGCGCAGGGCGTTGACGAAGTTTACCTTGCTCTTGCCGTCGGTGGCGAGGTCTTCGACCAGCAGGACGCGCTGGCCGTCCTCCACCACGCCCTCGATCTGGGCGTTGCGGCCGAAGCCCTTCGGCTTCTTGCGGATGTACTGCATGGGCAGGCCCATGCGCTCGGCGATCCAGGCGGCGAAGGGGATGCCCGCGGTTTCGCCGCCGGCGATGGCGTCGATGCTCTCGTAGCCGCATTCGCGCAGGATGGTGGCGACGCCGAAGTCCATCAGCGCCGCGCGGGCGCGCGGGAAGGAGATGATGCGCCGGCAGTCGGTGTACACCGGGCTCGCCCAGCCCGACGTGAAGATGAACGGCGTCTCGGCGTTGAAGTGCAGCGCCTTGATCTCAAGCAGCAGCTTGGCGGCGGTGGACGCGATGACCTCGCGGTCGGGAAGGGCGGCGAGCGACTGCATGGCGATGCACTCCGGCGGCTGGCTTGCGGGCGGAAGCCTTGTGTAAACAGCCGCGCGGGGATTCGCAACCGGCGAGGACTCACAGCTCCGCGGGTCTGGCCAGCGCCGCGCGGGCGGACTCGGCGTCGCGGGCGATCTGCGCCTTCAGTTCGTCGAAGCTGGCGAACCTGCGTTCCGGGCGGATGTGCTCGATCAGTTGTACACGCAGGTGCTGGCCGTAGAGGTCGCCGTCGAAGTCGAACAGGTGTGCTTCCAGCCGCTCCACCGTGCCGCCGACGGTCGGGCGCAGGCCGAGGTTGGCGACGCCGTCGATCCACTCGGTCCCGGCGCCGCGGTCCACCCCGGCGCGCACGGCGTAGACGCCGAAGGCCGGGCGCAGGTAGTCGCCCAGCTCGATGTTGGCGGTGGGGAAGCCGATGGTGCGGCCGCGCTTCTCGCCGTGCTCGACGCGGCCCTCGATCTCCCAGAAATGGCCGAGGATGTGCGCCGCGCCACGCGTGTCGCCGGCCAGCAGCGCGTCGCGCACCCGGGTGGAGGAGTAGACGCCGCCGCGCGGGTCGGTCACCGGCCCCACCGCGGTGACGCCGAATCCGTGCCGCGTGCCGTAGCGCTCCAGCAGCGCCACATCCCCCGCGCGCTTGTGGCCAAACAGGAAGTCGCTGCCGCACACGGCGTGCCGGATGGCGAGGCCGCGGACGAGGTTCTCCTCGATGAAGGCCACCGCGCTCTTGTGCAGAAAGCCCTCGTCGAAATGGCAGACCACAGCGAGGTCGAGGCCAAGCGCTTCCAGCTGGCGGGCTTTGACGCGGAAGGGCGACAGGCGGAAGGGCGGCTCGTCCGGGCGGAACAGGCTGCGCGGGTGCGGCTCGAAGGTCAGCACGCCGGCCGGGACGCCCAGCTCACGTGCGATGCGCTGCGCGGTGCCGATCACCGCTTGGTGGCCGCGGTGCACGCCGTCGAAGTTGCCGAGCGCCAGAACGGCGCCGCGCGCGTCTTCGGGCAGGTCGTCGGTGTGTCGGAACAGTCGCAAGGAGGATGCCTCTCGCCGGGTGCCGGGGGTGCCGCCGGCTGGCGAGTATATAGAACAGCGCCGGCGCGGGGTAAACGCGCCGGCGCTGCCGGACCGATCAAGCGTCGATGTCGGGAGCGGATCAGCCGCGCGACGGGACCATCAGCATCGCCTCGCCCTCGAGGACGACGGTTTCGCCGACGGTGCAGACCGTGCGCATGATGACGCGGCGCTTCTCCGGGATGATCTCTGTGATGGTGGCGCGGGCGGTGACGGTATCGCCCGAGCGGACCGGCGCCTTGAACTTCAGCGTCTGCGAGATGTAGATGCAGCCCGGGCCCGGCAGCTTGGTGCCCAGCACCGCCGAGATGAAGCCGGCCGACAGCATGCCGTGCGCGATGCGGCCCTGGAACATGGTGCCGCTGGCGTATTCCTGGTTCAGGTGCACCGGGTTGGTGTCGCCCGAGATGCCGGCGAACAGGACGATGTCGGCGTCCGTGATGGTCTTGGCGTAGGCGGCCGTCATGCCGACGGACAGGTCCTCCACATAGTGACCGTCCAGTTCCTTGGAGATCTGACGAACGTCGTCCATACGCTTGGTCCTTCTCGTTCCGATGCTGTGCGTTTGCAGCGCAGCAAGCAAATGATGCGGTGCGATATGTGCGCCGCGGAACCATGATGACAATACACTCCGCGGAAAAAAACGGTAAATTTTTGCGGAGCGCCACGAAAGGGCGACGGCTGTCATCTTTTTCTCATCGCACCTGCAAAACGGCCGAAAACCGAATCGGATCCCACCCGGGACCGGGTATCTATTCCTTTGGGGAATGGAAGAAGGCTCCGTTGCCGCAGTGGTATGACAACTGACAATCAGCGACTCGGACGATGACGTTCGGTGGGGTTGATCCCTGCCGTTCCGGCACGATGGTCAGACGGACGATCCGTATCATCAAGGATTCCGCGATGCTGCACCGCTTCGCCCTGGTCACCGGCGCCTCGTCGGGCATCGGCGCCGCCTTCGCCCGCGTGCTGCCGGCCGAGACGAACCTGCTGCTGACCGCCCGCGACGCCGGGGCGCTGACCCGCGCGCAGCAGGCGCTGTCCCGCCCCGGCCGCACGGTGGAGGTGCTGGCCGCCGACCTTACCACCGATGACGGCCGCACCGCCCTGATCGCCAAGGCGGAGACGCTGGGCATCGACCTGTTGATCAACAACGCCGGAGTCGGCGCCTTCGGCGCGGTGGTCGCCAACCCGCCGGAGGACGAGCGCGCCACGGTCGAGCTGAACGTCACCGCCGTGACCGTGCTGACCCGCGCCTTGCTGCCCGGCATGATCGACCGCGCCGCGGCGGCGAACCGCCGGGCCGGGCTGCTTCTGGTGTCCAGCACCACGGCGTTCCAGCCGGTGCCGTACCTCGCCACCTACAGCGCCAGCAAGGCGTTCCTGCTGTCCTACGGCGAGGCGCTGGCGGCCGAGCTGCGCGGCAAGCCGGTGGACGTGCTGGTGCTGTGCCCCGGCGCCACGCGCACCGACTTCGGCCGCGGCACGGGCTTCCGGGTCGCCCGGCTGCCCGGCGCCGACGATCCCGACCGTGTGGCGCGTGCCGGGCTGGACGCGCTGGGCCGGCGCACCGTGCACGTCATGGGCATGGCCAAGCGCACCGCGCTCGCGCCGTTCCTGTGGTCGCGCCACACCGCGGCGGGCGGCCTGGGCGCCGTGCTGGCGGTGTTCGACCGCGGTGGCCGCTTCGGCCGCCGGACGGGTGCCTGACCGGATAACAAAACCTTCATTGGGATTCCGGGTGGGATGGAGGCTAAACGGTCGCCCGCGGCTGAAGGCAGGGCAGGGATCGACGGGCATGAACGGGTTTGCGCTGGCACCCCGGCGCTGGGGTTTGTACGTCACCGTGCGGCGCGCGCTGAGCGAGGCCGAGCAGGACGAGTTCGCCGATCTGTTCCAGCGCGCCTGCTGGTTTCTGCGGGGGCGCGGCGCGGGGTGGAGCATCGTCGCCGACCTCTGCGGCGTGCCGCTGTCGCCGGCGATGCACGAGCGGCTGGCCGATCCCATGCACCTCGCCCGCCAGCACGGCGCCGACCGCGCCGCGGCGCTGGTGCGCGGCGGCAGGGACGCGGCGGTGGTCGCCGAAGCGTTGCGCGCCGCCGGTCTGGCCGAGCGCGCCCGCGTGCTGGTGGCGCCCCAGCCCGGGCCGGAGGCGCTGCGCCGCGCACACGACTGGGCGCTCAAGGGGGCCGAGCCGGCACGCATCGACCGTGCCGCATGACTTGTTCCGTTTCCGCCGCGGTGCTTCAATGCCGCGCGGGGAACGGGAGGGACGATGGCGGACGCGAGCGGTGTGACCAGCCGGGGGGCGGAGTTCGGCTGGCTTGACCTGCCCGACGGCGCGCGCCTGCGCACCGCCCACTGGCCGGCGCCGGGCGCGGTGCGCGGCAGCGTCGTCGTCGTCACGGGCCGCGCCGAGTTCATCGAGAAGTACGAGGAAACCGCCCGGACGCTGCGGACGCGCGGCTTCGAGGTGTTCGCCATGGACTGGCGCAACCAGGGGCTTTCGACCCGCCCGGGTCCGAACCCGCAGCGGCACCACGTCGAGGACTTCGCCGCCCTCGCCGACGACCTGGAGCGCTTCGTCGCCGACGTCGTGGTGCCGAGGGCGCGCGGGCCGCTGGTGCTGCTGGCGCACTCCATGGGCGGGCTGGTGGCGACGCTGCACGCCGCGCGGCATCCGGAGCGCTTCCGCGCCGCCATCCTCTCCGCCCCCATGCACGACATCAACCTGCGCGGCTTTCCGGTGTGGCTGGCGCGGTTCCTGGCGAACGCCGCCTGCGCGCTGGGCTTCGGCGCGCGCTACGCCTTCGGCCAGGGCGACTACGACCCGCGCGAGGCGGCGTTCGAGGGCAACGTCATCACCGGCGATCCGCGCCGGTATGCCATCTTCCACGACGCCTACCGCGCCAAGCCGGAGTTGCGCGTCGGCGGCGTCAGCTTCGCCTGGCTGCGCGCCGCCTTCCGGGCATCCGACGCGGTGCGCACGACCGAACCGCTGGACCGCGTGCGCTATCCCGTGCTGCTGCTCAGCGCGCCCGGCGACCAGGTGGTCGATTCGGCGGCGCAACGCGCGGTGGCCAAGCGCTGGCCGACCTGCGAACTGGTGGAGTACCCGGACGCCCGCCACGAGGTGTTGATGGAGTGCGACGCGATCCGCGACCGCGTGTGGGCGGACATCGACGCCTTCCTTGCCCGCCATTCCCTATAGAGTGTGCCATGCCCGATTTCTGGAAAAGCTCCGGCTACCACCTGCTGGCCCGCGACGCCGAGGGGCGGCTGGAGGTCACCGACGACTTCCTGCGCGCCTACCTGCTGCGCCCGGAGATGCAGCCGCCGCCCGAGGCCTGCGCCAGCGAGGTCGCCCTTTACAACGGCCTCCTGGAGGAGCCGCGCCGCATGGTCGGAGCCGCCGAGGTGGCGGCGCTCGCCGATCCGGACGCGCGCGAGAATTTCCAGGTCTGGCTGGGCTTCCGCGACCGTCTGCTGGCCGCCGGTACGCTGGAGGGTTGCTACCTGCGCCTGTTCCGCGAGGGCGTGCGCGGCGTGCCGGGGCTGTTCATCGACCAGCTGGTGCACGCGATCCTGCGCGGCCTGCTGGACGAGACGCCGTCCGGCCTGCGGGCGCGGGCGGGGGAGCTGTTCTTCCGTGGCCAGACGGTGTCGCTGGACGACGGCCGGGTGCGGCTGGCGGATTCGGAGACGGTCACCATGCACGCGGCGACCGGCGGCTTCGGCAACCTCGGCCGGCTGGTGGTGGAGGCCGGCACCGCGCCCCGCTCGGTGGAGCTGGACGTGCTCGACGAGCGTTCGCACGCCAATTACTGGGGCCGCGACGAGAAATACGACACTGTGCTCGACGTCACCTTCGGCGCCGCCGGGCTGGACGCGCTGTGCCGGCTGCTGGAGCAATGGGTGGCGCATTTCCTGGGGGTGAAGGTCGCCATCCACCCGGTGCAGACCATCCGCGACGAACGCTGGGTCTGGCATGTCGGGCTGGACGCCGAGGCGACGGCGATCCTCAACGACCTCTACAACGGGGCCGAGGTCGGCGAGGACCGCCTCGCCCGCATCCTGGCGCTGTTCCGGCTCGAGTTCGCCGACCCGGCCGCCATGCGCCCGGACCTCGCCGGCCGGCCGGTTTACCTGGCCATGGCGATGGCGCCGGATCGGACGCTGCGCCTCAAGCCGCAGAACTTGCTGGTGAACTTGCCGCTGGCGTCGGTGTCCTGAGGCGTGTTGCTCCCATCGCCTCCGCGATCACGTCCATGTCGTGGTCGCTGACGGCGAACAGCCCGAAGCGCAGCTGGTAGCCCCAGTTCCGCCCGCCGGCCGCGAAGTCCAGCCTCTCGAGCAGCGGCCGGATCGGCGCCTCGCCGGCGTCGTTCCAGGCCACGTCGCGGCGGAACGGGTGGAATCCGCCGCCCATGTCGGCCTGGTAGACCTCGCCCGCCTTCACCACGCCCAGCGCCGTGAACGCCTGCAGCGTGTCGCCGCCCCGGAAGGTGCGTGTCGGCGAGTAGTAGGCGACGCGATCCCCCGGCCGCAGGCGGCGCAACGGCGCCGCCTTGCCGTGACAGACCTGCATGAACCCGCCGGCGCGACCGATCCGCACGTGTTCGGCCGAGGCGACGGCGATCCAGGCCCGCGCGCTCATGGCTCACCCGGGGCGTAGACGCGCAGGCGGTGCCCGTCCGGATCCAGCGCGGTGAAGGTGTGGCCGAACTCCATGGCCGTCGGCTCCTGGGCGATGCGCAGGCCGCGCCGGCTCCAGTCGGCGTGCGTGGCGCCCACCATGTCGGCGTCGGCCACGGTGAACACCAGTTCGCCGCCGCCAACCGCGCCGGTCGCCGCCGGCTGCACCGTGTGCCGCGCCCACAGGCCGAGCCTGAAGCCCGAGGGCAGCACGAACATGGCGAAGCCCGGCGAAGATTCGACCGGCTGCGCGCCGAGCAGCCCGGCGTAGAAGGCGGCACTGGCCGGCGCGTCGTTGACGTAGAGGATGACGAAGTTCGGGTCGTGCATGGCGGTGTCCTCCGGTTTGTGTCTGGGGAGGATCCTAGACGCACATGCTGACAGATCCTGTCAGCATGGTGGTCAGCGCGCGGGAATGCCCTCCGCCTCCCGCCACTCCCTCAGCAGCGCGTGCCGCCGCCGCGGGTAGCGGGTTTCGCTCGCCTCCAGCGCAGCGATGCGGTCGGTGCGGAAGTGGCGGATCGCCTGGCGCAGTTCGCACCACGCCACCACCACGCGCGCCCGGTCGAAAAAGCCGACCGCGAAGGGCCACACGATGCGCCGGCTCTCGGCACCGGACGCGTCGCGGTAGGCGATGGTCAGCTTGCGCTCGGCGCGGATCGCCTGGCGGATGGTGGCGAGGCTGGCGTCGCCGGCCGCCATCGGCTCGCCGGGGCCGACCAGCAGGGTCGAGGCGTCGAGGGAATCGCGCAGGTCCGGCGGCAGCACCGCGGCGATGCGCGCCAGCGCGTTGCGCGCCGCGGAGCCCAGCTGCGAATCCGCCCGCTCCGCCACCCAGCGGGCGCCCAGCACCAGTGCCTCGATCTCCTCCTCGGTGAACATCAGCGGCGGCATCAGGAATCCGGGGCGCAGCAGATAGCCCACCCCCGGCTCGCCGTCGATGCGGGCACCCTGCGCCTGCAGCGCGGCGATGTCGCGGTACAGCGTGCGCAGGCTCACCCCCAGCTCCTCGGCGAGCGCGCGGCCGCTCACCGGCCGGCGGTGGCGGCGCAGGATCTGGATGAGGTCGAGCAGGCGTTCGGCGCGGGCCAAGGCGGGATTCCGGAACAGGCGTGGGACATCATGCCACCTTCGGAGACGCCGGGTGCAAGCGTATAGCGGCTCCTGGGAGAGCGACGACAGGGCCGCGCCGGGCAACGGGCGGCCACACTGGGGGAACACGCCGATGCACGCCAGGACCATGAAGCCCTCTCCGGACCCGCGCTGGGACGCGGTCAGATGGCAGGACGGGTTCGGAGTCGGCCACGCGGGCATCGACGCCGACCACAAACGCCTGTTCGAGCTGTTCAACGAGCTGGTCACCGCGGTGAACGACAACCGCGCGGATTCGGAGATCGAAGGCGTCCTGGTCGAGCTGCTGGAGTACACCGACAGCCACTTCGACCGCGAGGAACGGCTGATGCGCGAGCACGCCTACCCGGACTTCGCCACCCACAAGACCATGCACGACACCTTCGTCCGCCAGATCCACGACGTGAACAACGCGCTGGACGCCGGCGGCGAGCAGGGGGCCTACGTGCTGGGCTTCCTGGGCAAGTGGCTGTCGGGGCACATCCTCGGAGTCGACAAGAAGCTCGGCGCCTTCCTGCGCGCGCGCGGCGTCTCGGAATAAGCCCTCCGCCGTTCGGGGCAGCCGTGGGGAGAGTCCCCCGCGGCACCCCGCTTTCCCCGCGCGACGCCCGTCCGCGCGGCTTTCGGCATGCCTGCCGCGCACTAGATCTGGTGTTTCCACCAGGGCCGGGGAACCTGGGAAAACTATGCACGTTGTTCACAGGCACACCATATCCTGGGGATAAGTCGGCAGGGGCCCCTAGTGCTTGTTGACCGACTACCCATCCGTGGTAGGGTGCGTGCACCACACATCATCTGGTGTCGGGCGGCCGATTTCTGCGTGCCCGCGCCAAGGGGAAGGGAGCTCGAGTAGGACCATGCGGATCCAGCGACGTTTCACGAGCGAAGGTCAGGACGCGTACGCCGGCATCGGCTTCCGCCGCACCGGCAGTGAGATCCGCAACCCCGACGGTTCGGTGGTCTTCTCGCAGCAGGACATCGAGGTGCCGGAGGGCATGAGCCAGGTCGCCTCCGACATCCTGGCCCAGAAGTACTTCCGCAAGGCCGGCGTCCCGGCCGCCCTCAAGGCCGTGGAGGAGAACACCGTTCCCTCCTGGCTGTGGCGCAAGGAGGCCGACGAGGCCGCGCTGGCGAATCTCCCGAAGGAGAAGCGCACCGTCGGCGAAACCTCGGCCAAGCAGGTCTTCGACCGTCTGGCCGGCACCTGGACCTACTGGGGCTGGAAGGGCGGTTACTTCGATTCGGAGGGCGACGCCCGCGCCTTCTTCGACGAGATGCGCTTCATGCTGGCCGCCCAGATGGCGGCGCCGAACAGCCCGCAGTGGTTCAACACCGGCCTGCACTGGGCCTACGGCATCGACGGCCCGAGCCAGGGCCACTTCTACGTCGACTTCAAGACCGGCCTGCTGACCTCCTCGGCCTCGGCCTACGAGCACCCGCAGCCGCACGCCTGCTTCATCCAGTCGGTCGCCGACGACCTCGTCAACGAGGGCGGCATCATGGACCTGTGGGTGCGCGAGGCGCGCCTGTTCAAGTACGGCTCGGGCACCGGCTCCAACTTCTCCAAGCTGCGCGGCGAGGGCGAGCGTCTGGCCGGCGGCGGCAAGTCGTCGGGCCTGATGAGCTTCCTGAAGATCGGTGACCGCGCCGCGGGCGCCATCAAGTCGGGCGGCACCACCCGCCGCGCCGCCAAGATGGTCACCGTCGACCTCGACCACCCGGACATCGAGGCGTACATCGACTGGAAGATGATCGAGGAGCAGAAGGTGGCCGCCCTGGTCGCCGGCTCGAAGATCTGCCAGCAGCACCTGACCCAGGTGATGGCCGCCTGCCAGAACGGCACGGACCCGAAGGAGAACCGCGAGCTCAAGAAGGCGATCATCGCCGCCCGCAAGGTTCAGATCCCGGAGAACTACATCCAGCGCGTGATGCAGTTCGCCAGCCAGGGCTACACCCACATCGACTTCAAGACCTACGACACCGACTGGGATTCGGAGGCCTACCTGACGGTGGCCGGCCAGAACTCCAACAACTCGGTGCGCGTGTCGGACAAGTTCATCCAGGCCGTGCTGGACGACGGCGCCTGGGACCTGATCGGCCGCACCAGCGGCAAGGTCACCAAGACGCTGCGCGCCCGCGACCTGTGGGACAAGATCGGCCACGCCGCCTGGGCCTGCGCCGACCCCGGCGTGCAGTTCGACACCACCATCAACGACTGGCACACCTGCCCGGCGTCGGGGCGCATCAACGCGTCCAACCCGTGCTCGGAGTACATGTTCCTCGACGACACGGCGTGCAACCTGGCGTCGCTGAACCTGATGACGTTCCGCCGCCCGGACGGCAGCTTCGACGTCGAGGCGTTCGAACACGCCTGCCGCCTGTGGACGGTGGTGCTGGAAGTCTCCGTGCTGATGGCGCAGTTCCCGTCGAAGGAGATCGCCCAGCTTTCCTACGAGTTCCGCACGCTCGGCCTCGGCTTCGCCAACCTGGGCGGCCTGCTGATGGCGTCGGGCCTGTCCTACGACTCGGACGAGGGCCGCGCGCTGTGCGCCGCCATCTCCGCCGTGATGACCGGCGTCGCCTACGCCACCTCGGCCGAGATGGCGCAGGAGCTGGGGCCGTTCCCGGCCTTCGAGACGAACCGCGAGCACATGCTGCGCGTCATCCGCAACCACCGCCGCGCCGCCTACGGCGAGTCGGAGGGCTATGAGGGCCTGTCGGTCAAGCCGGTGCCCTTCGTCGCCGACCTCTGCCCGGACGACGAGCTGGCCTTCGCCGCCCGCCGGGTGTGGGACGAGGCGCTGAGCCTCGGCGAGCAGCACGGCTACCGCAACGCCCAGGCCACCGTGGTCGCCCCGACCGGCACCATCGGCCTGGTCATGGACTGCGACACCACCGGCATCGAGCCGGACTTCGCCCTGGTGAAGTTCAAGAAGCTGGCCGGCGGCGGCTACTTCAAGATCGTCAACCGGCTGGTGCCGGAGGCGCTCGCCACCCTCGGCTACTCCGACGAGGAGATCGAGGAGATCGAGCGTTACGCGGTCGGCCACGGCACGCTGAAGGGCGCGCCGGGCGTCAACCACGACACGCTGCGCGCCAAGGGCTTCACCACCGAGGCGCTGACCAAGCTCGAACTGTCGCTGGGCACCGCCTTCGACATCAAGTTCGTGTTCAACAAGTGGACGCTGGGCGCGGAGTTCATCACCTCGGCGC
>Ga0196970_1000858_pt1 | contig 27468 bp, 21 predicted proteins | sample S1v_513CmetaG_FD_148672 | JGI IMG/M metagenome (GOLD analysis project Ga0196970, IMG submission 148672) | Soil microbial communities from Anza Borrego desert, Southern California, United States - S1+v_5-13C | ecosystem: Environmental > Terrestrial > Soil > Desert | place: USA: California... | reverse complement strand
AGCTCGTACCATCACCGCACGAGACCCATACTTTAACGACGATTTCTTCGGCGATCTGTTTGGCCAGCGCCAATACTACATTCCTCCGCAAATGGGGTCAGGCTCGGGTGTTGTTATATCGCCTGATGGATATATTGTGACCAATTACCACGTTGTAAATAACGCAGAACGGGTTACTGTAACGTTCAATGACCGTTTTACCACACAGGCTGAAGTGGTAAGCAAAGATGCGTCTACAGACCTCGCAGTACTGAAGGTTAAAGAAAAAAACCTGCCCTATATGGAGTTTGGCAATTCAGACGAGGTAAAGCTGGGACAGTGGGTATTAGCTGTAGGCTACCCTTTAACTCTGGATGCGACTGTTACGGCAGGAATAGTTAGTGCTAAGAGCCGGGCTATCGGAATAAATAAAACGCAGTCTTCCACCGCTATCGAGTCATTTATTCAAACGGATGCAGCCGTCAACCCCGGTAACTCCGGCGGCGCCTTGGTAAATACTGAAGGGCAGCTTATAGGCATCAACTCAGCAATAGCGTCGCCTACCGGCTCGTATGCTGGGTACTCTTATGCTATCCCTTCCAATATCGTAAAGAAGGTGGTTGGTGATCTCCGTAAATATGGTTCTGTTCAGCGTGCTTACCTCGGAATTGAATATCCTGACCGTAAATCAATGACTGCTGAGCAGATTGCAAAGCTTGGCATCGACCGCGCTGATGGAGTCTACGTTTCCGGTGTCCCCGAGTCCGGTGGCGCTCATGACGCTGGTATCCAGCCCGGTGATTTCATCACAAAGATCAACGGCGTACCTGTGCACACGGAACCACAGCTACTCGAGCAGATAGCCCGATACAGGCCTGGCGACCATATTAGTGTTACCTATGTGCGCGATGGCCGCGAGCACAACACTTCAGTAGAACTGAAAAACATTAATGGCACCACGTCCATAATCAAGAATCAGGCGGGAACTATGGTACTAGGCGCTTCCCTTAGAAGTCTTACTGCTGAGGAAAAAAAGAAGCTTGGCATCAACAGCGGGGTTCTGGTCACCGATATAAAAACCGGCCTAATCTCTCAACAAACAAATATGAGAAAAGGGTTCGTGATACTAAGCATAAACGACCAGCCGGTAAGTAGCAGTAATGATGTGGAGCAAGTTCTGTCTAAAACTACTACGGCACAAATAGGCGGATTCTACCCAGGTAACAGGGGCAGATATTACTACGGTATAAAGGTTCAGTAAAGTTCCAGGTGCAAAATAAACAGAGTGGGCAGAAATGAATCTGCCCACTCTGTTTATTTAGTAAACCCGAGCTTATTATCACTTTTCTATTCCGAAAGCTGGCAATCCACTACATCTTCCAGCCAATAGTCAGCGCCAGGTTGTTCAGTCTGTTATTCAGACGGGCGCTTGGTGTTACTACAGGTGCTGGTAGGGTGTAGGGTGTTTCAAACTCTTTGTAAAAGGTATGTACGAATGCCAGGTCAGTGAAGAAGTTTCCGGTGCGATAGCCAAGGCCAGCAGAGATGTTCATCCTGCTAAAGTCATAATCTCCGCTCTTATATGGATTATCATAGTATCCAAACCCTCCGCGAAGGAATATATTATCCATTCTTCCCTCTATCCCTATCCTGAAGTTAGACGCTCCCTGGAAGGTATTTTTTATCACTCTGTTTCGCGCACTTTCCGCCAGGGTAAACTCATTATCAAAGTTGTACCTCATAGACTTATAGTCCACGTACTCATAGTCAGCAGTAATGAAACCGTATTGACCCATCATTACTGTACCACTTAATATACCTCTCCACGGTGTAGTCAGGCTGTACTCAAACCTGTTTTCGGGCGCATCTACTACCGTAATTGGATTAATGTCTGATGGGTTAATAACTGATTTAAAGTTTTCAGTGTTTGTAGTTAGACTGCTATTGTATACTTCAGACATCCGGTACCACCAGGTAGGAGTGTGAATAGCTACACCAAAGCGGAACGCATCTGACGGTTTGACAATTACGCCCAGCTTCAGATTTACACCTCTGCCGGTAGTGCTGAGCGATTCGCGATAGCGGAAGCTTTCAAAATCATTATCAGGATCACCGCTGGCGTCAGCTTCTTCAAAAAAGCGCTCATTCGTGTATCTCAGGCTGGGAAGCCCCAGGGTAGCGCCTATCATAATCTTCTCCTTGTAATTACCACCCAAAGAGAAAAGAATTTCATGTACTCCCCCGCGTTCCTGAACTGCCCTTAGTTGATTGAGGCCCGTTTCCCAGTTGGCAAGCGTACTGAAACCGGAGAATGTAGAGTCCGGGTTGATGAGAAAGGACTCGTACCCAAGGTTTGCCAGCGTACCGGCGGTCGTTGCGTTGGCAGGATCTGCATTTGCATCAGCCACAAAAACTTCGCTAAAGCTGCTGTGGGTATTGCTGTTTAGGGGACCCTGCATAAGACCGCCATAGGAATAGCTTCGGTTGAAATCTGCCAGCCTGTTGAAGCCAAACCCAAACGATACAGCTTTCCAGTTGCTCTTCTCGTATCGTTTGCCTCGTTCAGCACGGGAGAAGATCACACCTGCGTTATTGAAGTTGAATCTTGTGTAATGGTCATCATCTGACTCCATTAGGTAATTGCCTTCAACGTTATTTAGTTTTAAAGAGGGCGTGAACATAATTTCAGACCGCCTGTAAATACCTATGCCTGCCGGGTTGACACTAAGGGTAGTGAAGTCGCCCCCAACAGAACCCAGAGCACTGCCAAATCCCATAGACCTGGCAGTTCCTCCAGGCATCAGGAATGAATACCTAAGGGCATCGTTCTCATCCTGACTAAACACCTTATTACTAAAGGTGCTTAGCACCACCAGCAAAGTACCTGCAATTAAATATCTATTTCCAGTCGCCTTTTTCATAACATCCGTTTGACGCTTTTAGTAAATCAATAACTGTACCAAATGTTAAAAATTAAGGCCACGTTGTCCACGTGGCCTTATAACTAATAATTATTAAGATACTACCTCCTGATGCTGCCTCTGCCACCGCTGTTGAAGCTTCCGCCACCGCGCGAAGGCGCAGGGCTGCTCATCCTCGGTGATTGGTAACTTGGCTGAGAGCGAGGTGCCTCATATCTTGGTTGCGCTCTTGGCGTTTCAAAACGGGGCTCAGCACGCTGTTGCTGAACGCGCGGTTGACGCTGAGGCTGCATTTGCTGCTGGCGTGGTGACTGGTAAGATGGTCTGGCTTCCTGACGAGGCTGCTGATATCTACTGCTACCCTCATTTATCGACTCGGCCTGACGGTCCTGGTGGGAAGGCTGAGGCTCCGACTGATAAAAACGTCTCCTCACGGGGCGGCTGTCATCCATTGCTCTGTCTGTTGCCACTCCTCCGCGACTATTTGTCATTTCTTCATTGGCTTCTGCAGATCTTGCATCTACCGCTCTGCGTCCTGCTGGTCTGTCTTCTGACACCACCCTGCCAGTTTCCGCAACACTGCGTGTTGGCTGAGCAGTATTTGCAGCAGGTGTGGTCCTGAACCCGGAACGTGGATTAGAATTCACTGTTCCCGGCTTAAGGCCTAGCGAACTGCGATCGCGTGTGTTGTTAAGCACATTGGTGGAGTTGCGGGGCCCGTAAGTTACAGTCCTGCCGCCTCCATAGGAGTTGTTATTGTAAAGGCCTGCATAGTATCCATTCCAGTATCCGGAATAATAGCTTCCGTAAGGGTAGGCATAGTACGGATAGTTCCAGAAGCTATTGAAGGCGCCATAGCCATACCAGCTATACCATCCGCCGTAAGAGTTCCAGTAAGGACCATAGCCAAGGCTTATAGAGAAGCCCGGACGAGCCCAGGGACTCCAGCCCCAGTAAGGGTCCGACCAAAACGGGTCATACCAGTAGGGGTTGTGGAAGGCGCTGTAATAGCCCATGTTGTAAAAAGGATAGTTGAAGCGGCGTATACGGGATGAATAGTAATAATCATCGCCATTATACTCGCTGTAACCATCACTGTCATAGCTTTTGTTGTAGGTCTGGTAGTCTCCGCTTTCAGAACCATTGTGACCAGAACCGGAATACTGATTTTCCTCTTCAGCGGCTCTCAATCTAGCTTCTTCCTCAGCTCTTTTTTTATCTTCCTTCTTTTGCTGCTCTATGTCGGCACTATTGAAATAGATGTCGTCCGTTTGCGCAAAAGAAGCTACCTGCCCTACCCCTAAAAACAATAAGCCGGTTAGGAGGAGATGTTTCATATTTCTGTTGATTTTACGTAAGATTTGCATAGTGAAATTACTACATTTGCGGCACTCTGCCCAATAGATTTATACATCGAAAAGCATGCCAATTTTTTTATGAGCACCTTAACATCAAGAGAAGAAGACTATTCGCAATGGTATAATGACCTCGTCCTGAAAGGAGGGCTTGCCGACTACTCCGCTGTGAGGGGTTGCATGGTGATCAAACCTTATGGGTTTGCCCTTTGGGAGAATATGCGCGACGTTCTTGACAGGATGTTCAAGGAAACAGGGCACCAAAACGCCTACTTCCCTTTGTTCGTACCCAAAAGCCTGTTCGAGGCGGAAGAAAAGAATGCCGAGGGTTTTGCCAAGGAGTGTGCAATAGTGACCCATTACAGGCTCAAGACAGACCCTTCCAACCAGGGCAAGCTGATAGTGGACCCGGAAGCCAAACTGGAGGAGGAACTGATAGTAAGGCCCACCAGCGAAGCCATCATATGGAGCACTTATAAGAAATGGATACAATCTTACCGCGACCTCCCTATTCTCATCAACCAATGGGCAAATGTGGTAAGGTGGGAAATGAGAACCCGACTGTTCCTGAGGACAGCCGAGTTCCTTTGGCAGGAGGGACATACGGCGCACGCCACCAGGGAAGAAGCCATAGAGGAGACTGAAAAGATGCTGGACGTATATGCCACCTTTGCAGAAGAATACATGGCAATGCCGGTAATACGTGGCATAAAGACAGCCAACGAACGGTTTGCTGGCGCAGAAGAGACCTATTGCATAGAGGCGCTGATGCAGGATGGTAAGGCACTGCAGGCAGGAACATCTCACTTCCTGGGGCAAAACTTTGCCAAAGCCTTCGACGTAAAATTTGCCGACAAAGAAAACAAGATGGAGTATGTGTGGGCAACGTCATGGGGAGTCTCTACCCGCCTGATAGGAGCACTGGTCATGGCACACAGCGACGATCAGGGTTTGGTTTTGCCTCCCAAAATAGCACCGCTGCAGGTGGTGATAGTACCCATTTACAACAAAGACGCCGAAGCGCGCCAGAAGATAGACGACAAAGCGAAAGAGCTGATACTGGAGCTGCGCGCCAAGGGTATAAGGGTGAAGTATGATAGCGACGAAACCACTCGTGCAGGGTGGAAATTCGCTGAATATGAGCTGCAGGGTGTGCCTGTGCGAATTGCCCTCGGAGCAAGGGATATGGAGAACAATGTGGCAGAAGTGGCGCGAAGGGATACCAAGGTAAAGCTATCCCTATCGCTCGATGGACTTAGTAACAATATAGAAAGGCTGCTGGAAGATATTCAGAACAACATGTTTAACCGCGCTCTGGAATTCAGGGAGAAGAAAACACTCAGGATCGACAACTGGGAAGAATTTGTAAAGGCACTCGATGAAACACCCGGCTTTATATCTGCCCACTGGGATGGAACTGCTGAAACAGAGGAAAAGATAAAGGAGCTTACCAAGGCTACTATTCGTTGCATACCGCTCGACAGCAAGGAAGAGAGCGGTAGCTGTATCCTGACAGGAAAGCCGTCAAAGCAGAGGGTATTATTTGCCCGCGCTTATTGATTTATAAAAAAGACACTATCTTTTAGACATCATTCAGGCACTATGGAAAGCTACAACAAAACAGAGCAGGACATTTTTCACTTTGGCATCGATGAAACGGGTAAGGCCTATATGCTGGAAGCCGCCCGGTGGTCGAAATTCCTGGCAATAGTAGGGTTAATACTCACAGCTCTGTTAACGATCGGCTTGGTGTTTCTCATGTTCGGTTCGTCTGCCATTTCTCAGCAGCTCGGCACCGTGTACGGCATCGGCTATGGTGTGGGCATGTTCTTCTTCTACATGCTTATCATTCTGATAGTCCTCTACCCTTCTATCACCATGCTTAGGTTTGCTAATAATGTAAGACCTGCCATAGCTACAGCCAATACAGACCAGTTCAACGAAGCACTGAAGTCGCTGAAGAACACGTTTAAGTTTTGGGGCATCTATGTCATAGTGGTACTAGCTATTTACGGTATCATGCTAGTCTTTCTGATAATAGGGGCCGCGGCGTCGGGGCTTTAACTATTCGGGCAGATCCATGAGTAAATCTCAAATTCCAAAAGACAAATTCCAAAGATGGAGCGCGAGTATTGCGACGAGTAGATGTTCGCCCTGCGCTCCATGAAAAAAGTTGTGGAACACCGGATTAGACTATGGAGCCCTGTTCATCGCCAAGATGAAAAAGTAGGTTGCTAGTACGCGAGTGTAACTCCGCATCTTACCAGCCACTCTGTGTTGCGTGAAATACCTCGCCGGTGGTAACAAAATGAGTGTCATTGCGGCGATGAGCAAGGAAATTGAAGATGAACAGTGTATGCCGCAACCTCTGATTTACGCGATAGCGTAAAACGTGGAACCATGTGCAACTGGCGAGTTATACTTCAGAGTGCTACTCGCGGGTAACAGTTTCCGCTGATGCGGAAATAAGAGATCGTGGCACACCAGACTAGGCTGTGGAGGCTCTATTCATCGCCACGATGACGGAGTAGAGTGATAATGGGAGTTATAGTTTCCGTTGGTGCGGAAAATAAAGAGAGGCTGTAACAGGTTTGATACAGGTTCTTTTTCATTTCAATCTGCTTTCATTACTTCTAGTCCGCACCATCACCATAGATACGGGCAATCTCATTGGCGTACTTCTTCTCTATCACCTTTCTCTTGATCTTTAGCGAGGGCGTCAGCTCGCCGCTGTCTATGGTCCACTCTGCCGGCAGGAGCTCAAAGCGCTTCACTTGCTCTATGTGACTAAACTGCGGATTATACTTATCAAGCTGTTTTCGGATGAGGTCTTTTACCTGCGGAAGTTTAATAATGTCTGCGTTAGACGCCGGTACCGGCTGTCCCTGCTCTTTCAAATATTTACGGACGTGTGTAAAGCCCGGAACAATCAGCGCCCCGACAAACTTCTCACCTGCACCTACTACTATCATCTGCTCTATAAAGATGCTTTCCTTCATCTTGTTCTCTATAGGCTGTGGAGCTACGTATTTTCCACCCGAAGTTTTAAATATCTCCTTCTTCCTGTCAGTGATCTTCAGAAAGCGCCCTTCTATCCATTCTCCAATATCGCCAGTGTGAAACCATCCATCCTTCATTACCTCCGCCGTCAGTTGCGGGTTCTTATAGTATCCCACCATTACGTTATTTCCGCGGGTCAGTATCTCTCCATCCTCACCCAGCTTTACTTCTACGTTCTGTATCAGCGGACCTATAGATCCTACTCTTCTATCCTCCGACTCAAAACGGTTAACAGATATTACGGGTGAGGTCTCGGTAAGTCCATAACCTTCCATTATCACTATCCCCGCAGCGGTAAATATCCTTATCAGCCGCTCCTGGCAGGGAGCAGAGCCTGTTACTATGGCCTTCACGTTGCCACCAAGGGCTTCCCGCCATTTGCTGAATATTATCTTGTTGGCAAGCTTTAGCTGCAGACGGTACCACAAGCTGCCTGTGTTTACATTGTCATATTTCTTTCCCAGCTCCAGCGCCCAGAAGAAGAGCATACGCTTTACACCAGTAAGCTCCAGACCTTTCCCCAGTATACGTTCATATACCTTTTCCAGCAGTCGGGGAACGGTAGTGAATACCAGCGGCTTTACCTCACGAAGGTTATCCCCTATGGTCTCCATGCTTTCAGCATAGTAAATGGAGATGCCCGCATCGAGGTAGATATAGCTCACCGTCTTCTCGAAGATATGATTAAGCGGCAGAAAGCTCAGCGCCTTAGCCCCTTTCTCAGCAAAGGAAAAAGCAGGCATAGAGTCCATAATGTTGCTGACAATATTCTTATGGCTAAGCATCACACCCTTTGGGCTTCCTGTGGTGCCGGAGGTGTAGATAATAGTAGCCAGTGTATCTTCTGTAATTCGGTTTAGCAGAGTTTCATCCGGTGTGTAACTGTTGTTCATCAGCTCCTTCCAGTTAGTAACTCCGTCTACATCTTCAAATGAAAAGATGTGGGTAAGTGTAGGCACCATAGCAAAGGCTTCCCTGAATCGCACATACAGGTCCTTACTCGCCAGGAAGAGAATACGCACACCCGCCTCATTGAGTATATAGGCGATCTCCTGCGGACTGATGGTCGGGTAAATGGGAGTGAGCACCGCCCCGGAAAGCTGGACGGCAAGGTCGGTAATGATCCACTCCGGCCTGTTGGGCGATATGATGGCGATCTTTTCCTGTGCCTCGGGTGTGAGGTCCTGGTTCGCAATGCCCAGGCTTAGCAGTCCACCCGACAAACGCGTTGCAGTATCCCATACCTCCCGGCAGCTATAGGTTCGCCATTCTCCGTTTTCCTTAGCAGAAAGCAGCACCCCTGTGGGGTCCTTCTCTGTTCTTCGCGCAACGATGTCAAATAAGCGGGTGATCATCTTTAAATTTAACCAATAAGAAGAGATAAACCAACCATGCCATGAGGGTAGCCTCCGATCTCTCTACTCGCTCGCAACAGGTACCCACCCATAGCAGTATAATTTGTAGTTTTATGGAAAACCAGGATATGAAAGAGAGCTATGGCACATTGTCAGAAACGGTAAATGGACTTAAGGCCGACGGATATACTATGGACCTGAACATGCAGACGGATTGCCTCATCTGCGGACGGTCGGGAACAACGCTGTCGCCGGACGACTTTGAGATAGATAAGACCTACAGATTTGAGGGTGCGTCCGACCCCGACGATTCTGCCATAGTGTACGCAATATCGTCGCCAAAGCTGGGTATAAAGGGGGTGCTGGTAAACGCATACGGCATCTATGCTGATGAAACATCGAATGCATTGGTTGAAAAACTGCATCGTCATATTGAGCAATAACGGAAGATCTAAACGAGCAATAGTATGGAGAACAAATCGAACGAGTCTACCCCTCAAAGGCCTGAAGGAGAGAGGGTGCTGAACGCACCGATGGTGGAAATGGACCTGAACAGATTTATAACGCAGGTGCGGGAAGAAAGCACCTGGAAGGATACGGATCATAACGCCATCACCATCTACAAAGATGAGAAAGCGCGCCTGGTGCTGATAGGCATGCATGCAAAAGCCGAGCTAAAAACACACACCGCCCCAGGCCTTATCTGCGTACAGGTACTGGAGGGCAGCATCAACTTCACTGCCGAAGGCAGAACAGCTACGCTACAGAAAGGACAAATGATAACGCTACATGAGCGGATACCGCATAGCGTGGATGCAGTGGAAGAGAGCTTCTTTCTGTTGACTGTCGTCCTTAGCAAATAAGACTACACAACGGTAATTCTATTATCAATAAACCGCACCTGCTTCCTTGTCGCAGGCGGAAACTGCATCTTCTGTATCTCGGAGGCTGAGTGGAAATGCAGCAATGGTGCCACACGTAGCTTCGCCTGAAGCTGCGGCCTTAGCTGCCGCTCACAATCATCAACAGGCAGCGGGGTATGCAGGTGTAGTCTCAGTTCATCAGTGCCTATCTCATTGGTAAACACCTCTACCACGTATTCCGTCACGTAAGGGATACTGTTCAGCATATCAAATACGGCAGGCGGGTACAGCGTAGTTCCTTTATACTTGATCATCTGTTGTTTCCTGCCTGCTACCGGGCTTAGTCGCCGGGAGGTTCTGCCACAGCTACACTTCGAGTCGTAGTAACAGCAGATGTCACCTGTACGGTAGCGAAGCAGTGGCATACCTTCCACGCCCAGTGTAGTTATAGCCACCTCGCCATACTCGCCCTGCTTTAGCTGGTTTCCATCTTCGTCCAGTATCTCAAAGATGATAAGATCGGGCTGGTGATGCCCGCCCATGCCTGCGCCGCACTCGGTAAAGGCGGTTTGCATCTCTGTGGAGGCATAGGTGCTGTATAGCTTTATTGGCCACTCACTCACTATCTTCTCCCCCAGCGCGTTCAGCTCAAAGTCTCCCTGGCGGAGGCTCTCCCCTATACACACTGCCTTCGTCACCGGTGTCTTGCTAAGGTCTATCTGGTGCTCACGGGCATGCTCTATCAGGCGGAGCATAAAGGATGGCACGGCAACCAGGCTATTACTTTGCAGTCGGAAAATAGTGTCCCACTGCATGGAAGGCAGTCCCGGACCGGTGCGCACCATGGCTGCTCCCAGCTCACGTATACCCATGTAGTAGGCCATACCAGCCATAAACTGCCTGTCGAGCGTAAGCATGAGCTGGTAGATATCATGCGGCTTACCGTCAGCACACAGGAAAGACTGCCGCTCATTGTAAGTCAGCCGCTGAAGGTCTCCCTCGGTGAGCGCAATGGTAACAGGGTTGCCCAAAGTGCCGGAGGTAGCGGTGTACTCTTTCACATCAGCGGTCTGTACACACAGAAACTCCCAGTTGTGCTGCTGCATGTCTGCCTTCTTGGTCGTAGGCAGAAAGGTGAGGTCTTCCAGCGAGCGGATATTGTCAATATTGATGTTGCGCTCTCTGAATACCCGGCTATAAAATGGAGAGTGCACCTGCAGGTAGGCAAGCAGGCTTTGTAGGGCCTCACTCTGCCACTGGTCTTGCACCGAAAGTGGCTGAAACGCTAGCTCAGGTTGGAAATGCATAGGGCGACAAATGTAAATGTTTGAAGGGAAACTGTAGGCGGGGGATGTTTACATCATATGCAGGCTCATTTATATTACAAAAAACATAAAGGCACCTGGGATATCATCGGGATTGCATCGGGATTGCATCGGATCTGCATCGGAACTGCACCGAAACTCCCCTATATGGAACCCATCGGTTCACGGAAGGGAAAAGGCTGTTTCAGCGCCTCTGACCCAAGGCGGTTTAAGGGCGCACCTAAGGCGGATCAAAGGCGGTTCAAAGGCGAGTGAAGTGCGGTAACCAAAAGACATGAGCTATACAACAGATACCGGACAGATGCGGCAGGCCCACTCCTGTTATACTTCTTGTATACTCCATTAAAACTCCGGAGTACTTTCAAGCTAGTTTGAAGGTAGTTTCAAGGTAGTATGAAGGCAGTATAAAGGTACCATATCCCAGGTACCTTTATGTTTTCTGTTATATGTGACCAGCTCACCAATATAAGCCTCTTAAAACCCACCTCTGCACCTCTGCCTTCTGCTTCCTGCCTTCTGCATCCTGCCCTTCTGCACCACTGCCTTCTGCATCCTGCCCCTCCGCCTTCTGCTTCCTGCCTTCTGCATCCTGCCCCTCCGCCTTCTGCGCCTCTGCCAACAACTCCCTTTTCCATTTTCCAAATCGCTGTCATATCTTTGCACATGGCTGCAAAATCTAAGTTCTACGGCGAGGGTCTTACATTCGATGATGTACTATTAGTTCCTGCGTACTCTGAAGTTCTCCCCCGGGAAGTAAATATCACTACCAGACTTACTGCTGACATTACCCTTAACATGCCCATGGTGTCTGCCGCTATGGATACGGTTACCGAGGCTACACTGGCTATCGCCCTCGCAAGGGAAGGCGGTATAGGCATGCTGCACAAAAATATGAGCATAGAGCGCCAGGCCGACCAGGTGCGCAAGGTAAAGCGCAGCGAAAGCGGACTGATAGTAGACCCCATTACCCTGCTACCCGACGCACTGGTGGGAGACGCTGTGCAACTGATGCGTGACAACAAAATAGGCGGCATACCCATTGTAGATAAGAACAATATCCTGATAGGCATACTTACCAATCGCGACATGCGCTTCGAGAAGAACATGAAGAAGAAGGTGAGTGAGATAATGACCAAGGACAACCTGGTAACTGCTGCTGCCGGCACCAGCATGGCCAAGGCAGGCACCATACTGGAGCAGTATAAGATAGAGAAACTCCCCATAGTAGATAAGAAGGGCAAGCTCATAGGCCTGATCACCTTCCGCGACATCATGAAGCTGAAGAGCCACCCCAACGCTGCTAAAGATAACATGGGCAGGCTGCTGGTAGGTGCAGCCGTAGGCATCACGGCGGATACACTGGAGCGTGTAGAGGCGCTGAAGAATGCCGGTGTGGATGTGATAACCCTGGATAGCGCCCATGGCCATTCGAAGGGCATACTGGATATGGTGAAGAAGGTGAAGACCAGCTTTAAAGGGCTGCCGCTGGTGGCAGGTAATATAGCCACTGCAAGCGGTGCAAAGGCACTGGCCGATGCAGGAGCTGATGCAGTGAAGGTGGGTGTAGGTCCGGGCTCCATATGTACCACCCGTGTGGTAACGGGTGCCGGTGCCCCTCAGCTTACCGCAGTAATAGAAGCTTCGCAGGCGCTGAAGCGCAGAGGCATACCGGTGATAGCAGATGGCGGAATACGGTATACTGGTGATATGGTGAAAGCCCTGGTAGCGGGAGCATCCTGCGTAATGGCAGGCTCCATCTTTGCCGGAACGGAAGAAAGCCCCGGAGAGACCATCATCTACGAAGGAAGAAAATTCAAATCATACAGAGGCATGGGATCGGTGGAAGCCATGCAGGAAGGCAGCAAAGACAGGTACTTCCAGGACGTAGAGGCCGACATAAAGAAGCTGGTACCGGAAGGGATAGTAGGACGCGTACCCTACAAAGGCTACCTGAGTGAGGTGATACAGCAGTTCGTCGGCGGACTGAGAGCCGGGATGGGCTATTGCGGAGCAAAGGATATAAAGACCCTGCAGGAAGAAGCCCAGTTCATCCGTATCACCGCAGCCTCAATGGCAGAGAGCCATCCGCATGATATCGTGATCACGAAGGAAGCGCCGAATTATAGCAGGTAGCCCGTTATGACTGCCTGAATAAAAGAGTATCAAACTAGTGGGTTCCGTCCTGCGTGGGTCTCCTTTTTCAGGGACTCGCGCAGAACGGTATTATTAGTCCTCACCAATCTGAATTAGATAAGAGTTGGAATTGTCGATAGCGATTGCACTCAAAAATATTGTAAACGGATGCCATTCAGCTACTAGATCGCGATTTTCAGATGGTATAACATCTCCATCATAATACTGGCTCCCCAACAAAAATATCTCGATTTCATTCTTCAATAATGGCTTGATCTGGGCCACTATCTCCTTGTAAAAGTTCTCATCATTGATACAAGCATTGGTAAAATCTTGCAATGTCGTTTCAAAAACCGCATGGCTTACCCTTATATATGACTCAGCGGAAAGTTTTTCAAGTAAAAATGGTCCATGGATAAAATTACCTGGATGCATAAAACCCTCTGAATTCCATAAAAATACCTGAGAGGATATTACTTCTTCCAGCCTCGATTGCACTTTCTTGCTGTTCCCTTCTAAAATGTCTATCGAACACCAGATTGATCTAGCTCTAGCTACGACTCCCATATGCCATTAGCATCTATGTTATGTTTAAAAGTCTTCCGTCCTGTACGAGTCTCCTTTTTTAGGAGCTCGCGCACATCAAGGTACCAAAATTCAAACTTCCTGCGCGAGTCTCCTTCTTCAGGGGCTCGCGCACATCAGGGAACTGAAGTCCGTTCTTTTGACCGGACTTTGCTAGTTTTAGACAAGTCCATCTAAAAGGAGGAGTATATTTTATGAATAAGACCCTTTCCTTGCTGTTCCTTTGTCTGCTATTCACTGTCGCCACAGCTGCGCAGATAAAAGGGAAAGTAGTCGGTGTCTCCGACGGTGACAGCTTCACCCTGCTGACATCTGATAATAAGCAACTGAAGATCAGGCTGCATGGCATAGACTGTCCGGAGAAAAAAGCGGCCTTCGGGCAGAAAGCAAAGACTTTTACCAGTGAGTTGATATTTGGCAAATACGTGACCATAAAGCAAACTGCAAAGGACCGCTACCGCAGAACCGTGGCTATAGTGTACCTGCCAGACGGCAGGATACTGAACGAGGAACTATTGAAGGCTGGCATGGCCTGGCATTATCGCCAGCATGACAAAAACCCGCGCTGGAGCCAAATGGAGCAACAGGCACGGAAAGCAAAACGCGGACTATGGCAGGCGCCTCACCCTGTGCCTCCCTGGGAATATAGAAAAAGGATGAAGAAACCCCGGACGGGTGACCCATCCCGTGTCCATTAGAAAAAAAATCCATCAGACACCCTACCTTTTTGAAAGTTTAATATGTCTTCCATGGTATCATCCATCCACCAAAATCTCAAATATGAGAAAGAAGACATTGCCCAAAATCCTTTTTATCACCTTTCTTGCATTGCTAAGCTTTGCAAGCGCCACCTCTGTGAAAGCTACTCACTACGCAGCGGCCGACCTATACCTGGATTACATTGGTAACGGCCCTACCAACCTGAAGTATCAGATCACGCTAGTAGTGTATAAGGCTTGTGAGCCCAATAATGCGAGCCTCATAACCTCCGAGCTTGTGACTTTTTCCTCGAGTTGCGGGTCTTTGCCATCGCGGAATCTGCCATCGGTAGTGGGGCCGGACACCATGGATCAACTGTGTGCTAACTTTGCTCCAGTCAATGCCTGTCGTCTGCCAGGTTCGGTTTGGCCAGCCTTTGTCAGAAGAATATACAGAGATACAGTCACGTTTCCCACAGCATGCTCCGACTGGACGGTCGCCTGGTCAGGATGTGATAGAAACTACCAGATATTAAATATTGAAACGCAGTCTCCCGTGCAGTGTATTCGAATCGAGGCAGGTATCAACAACGTAGTCAAGTATAACAATAATACACCCAGGTTTATTATAGACCCGATCCCCTATTTATGTCAGAATCAACCCGCCTTTTTCTTGAATGGGCCCTTGGATCCGGACAATGATTCCATGGTGACTCTTAATGTGCAACCAGTGGGGAACGCGGGTCCTATCCCCTACAAGGTGGGCTACAACCTGTTAAACCCCGTCGCTACTCCGGCCACAAATCCGTACACTGTTAATCCTAACACAGGAACGGCAAGCTTTATCCCTACGGGAGTAGGAAGGTATGTACTAGCTTTCGAGTGCACCGATTACGATAGATACAACGGCACACCGTTAAGTTACGTCAGAAGGGATGTTCAGGTATCGGTAGTAAACTGTAGCGCCGCACCACCCTTTATAGATTCTATCCCTCAGGATTTGACCGGTGGAGGATGGGTGCCAACTCCACCTTCAGGGGGCTATATCCTGGCGTGTCCGGGAGTTCCGCTTAGTTTTAAGATCAGAGGCATCTCTAATACCATCTCCAACTCAGTTTTCCTGACTTCTACCAACCTGACAGTAGCACCGGGATCTGTATACAGTGTAAACGGTCAGGGTGGAAGCAGTCCTGTAGGTACATTTACCTGGACACCAACAGGCAATGACATTGGTGACTACACCATCATCTTTACTGCCAAGGACTCAACTTGCGACAATAACCAGCCAATTGTACTGAAGAACTACTTTGTGGCCTTCATCAAAGTGCTTGCAGGAGTGGATGCTGGTCCGGACGGACGGATATGTGAATTAGGCGGAACACCGTGGCAGTTTAACGTAAACGGACCGCCATCAGCTAAGTATGTATGGACTGCGTTAGATGGCAGTGCACCCTTAGGACTTAGTAACGACACGATACCAAACCCAACGGCTTATCCGCCTTATAATTTCACCTATGTGGTAACTGCTCCGAACATAATTACTGCTTGTAAGAACAAGGACACTGTACAGGTATACATAGACACGTCTAATGCAGTTGTCGCGTCTCCGCATGAGTATGTGCTTTGTCGCCCGGGCTACTTCACGCTGGATGCACAGGGAATAGGCTTACCCCCACTGGAGAACCTGGAGTGTGGTACGTTTGATATAAAGAACTGTACAACGGAAGATGTATTAGTTGTTAGCAGCCAGTACTCCGGTGGTACACCGATACAGAGCAACGTGTTTACACCCTTCCCTGCCGGACGTACGGGAAGGATGCAGTTCCTGCTCACGAAACCAGACCTTTTTGCCTATGGCGTACGTGCAGGAACGATCAGGGGAATTGCCTTTGACGTAGTTGGACCTCCAACACCAGCTGGCTATACGTACAACAACTTCACCATTTCTCTGAAGTGTACAGACAGAAGGACACTTTCCGCAGCAACTGGTGGGATGGAGAATGGTATGACACTGGTATACACAGCACCCGCAGGAGTGCCTGTGAGTATGGGTTGGAACCAGTTTACATTCGACACTCCATACAGCCTGGATAGCACAAAGAGCCTGATCATTGAGATCTGCTATAACAATACAACACCAGCAACAGCCGCTGCTACGGTGAACGCTGTGAACACCAACTCTCAGCAGATGATATACACCTTTGCTGACAATGGCAACGCCAGCATTTGCGAGAACCCGGCGATAGCTGCATCAACTACTTATACCAACGCTCGTCCAAACATCAGGATAAACTATTGTCCTGCTGACACAGTCCCATTCCCATACACATGGTATCCTGGAGACTACCTGTCCGACAGCACAATCAAGAGTCCGCTGGTGTATGTAGGACAATCAACCAAATACTTAGTGACTACAATAGGACGTAACGGCTGTAAGGTCGTGGACTCTGTTGACATTACAGTACCTGTTCACAACTACGATGTGTGGCCAAGGGATACTACAATATGTGTTGGAAGCTCTTTCAAGATGATTGCATCAGGAGACTTCACTCAGGTGAAGTGGTACGAGACTGATTCTTATAGTGCTGCAACCACATTGGATTGTGACGACTGTAAGGAACCAATAGCTACTCCAATGGTGAACACCAGGTACTATGTAGTGATGACTGATAAGGACGGCTGTAGTGATACCATGATCGTGAACTCAGAAGTAAGGGCAGTACCTGACGTGAAGATAATAAACAGGGATACTGTACTGAAGTACGGACAAAGTATTCAGCTGCTTGCATCTGGAGCCTTCCTTTATAGCTGGAACCCGATCAGTACGCTGAGCAATCCGAACATCGTTAATCCGCTCGCTACACCTACTGAGCCTACCACTTACCATGTGTTTGGCCTGGCAGAGAACGGATGCCGCAATGAAGACTCAGTGCGCATCAATATCGACTATAGGGATAACCTTTATGTTCCATCGGCCTTTACTCCTAATGGAGATGGCAAGAACGATGTGTTCCGTGTGAGCAACATCACCTTCCAGAAGCTTCAGGAGTTCCGCGTATTCAACCGCTGGGGCCAGGAGATCTTCAGCTCTACAGACGCTAACAAGGGCTGGGATGGTAGCTGGAAGGGAGTGCCACAGGACATGGGATCTTACCAGTACCTGATTCGCGTAGCATATCCTGACGGATACATTGAGACCTACAAAGGAAATGTAACCCTTATCAGATAGATTGAGATTGAACAAACGAAGAAGGGTGCAACGCATGTTGCACCCTTCTTCGTTTTAAACCTATTAGTTGGTACCCTCTATCTAAGTGTCAGCGGTGGTTCTACTTTGGTCTTGTTAAGAACAGAGGTAATGCTGGAGATAACACCGGCAATATCTGAAAGGTCTGCTGGTACGATCATCGTGTTGTTAACTTTGGCAAGCTTTCCAAACTCGTTCAGATACTGTTCCGCGATACGGAGGTTAACGGCATTCATACCGCCTTCTTCGTTAATAGCCATAGCGATTTCCTTGATTCCGATAGCGGTTGCTCGGGCGATCATTTCTATTTCGGCAGCAGTACCGGTAGCTTCATTTATCTTCCTTTGTTTCTCACCCTCTGAGCGTGCAATCATTTCCTGCTTGTCACCTTCTGCCCGATTGATCTTAGCCTGCTTGTCACCTTCTGATTCTGCGATAAGTGCTCTCTTCTCTCTTTCAGCCCTCATCTGCTTCTCCATCGCATCTCGAATGCTCTGTGGTGGCGAAATGTTCTTCACCTCATATCGCGCTACTTTTATGCCCCAGGGATCGCTTGCCTTGTCTACTGCCTCAACGATACTTCCGTTTACTGTTTCTCGTTCTTCAAAGGTCTTGTCCAGCTCCAGCTTACCGATAACACTACGCATGGTAGTCTGGGCGATCTGGATTACCGCGAACCGGTAGTTGTCAATACCGTAAGAAGCCTTCTGCGGATCGATCACCTGCAGGTAAAGAATGCCATCCACCTCTACAGCTATATTGTCTTTCGTTATACACATCTGAGAAGCAACGTCAATCGCCTGCTCCTTAAGGTTCTGCTTATAAGCCACCTTATCAATAAAGGGAATGAGTATGTGAAACCCTGCATCAAGTGAGCGACTATATTTGCCCAGCCGCTCTATTATGTAAACAGACCGCTGGGGCACAATCTTGAACGTAGACAAGAATGCGATCAGCAGAAAGATAATTAAGACAATCAGGATGATGGTTGACGTAGTCATATTGCTTTGGTTGATTTGACAATTAATAAGATGCTATCGTTACCTGTTATCAGCACATTTTCCCCCTTTGCAATGACATCGGTGGAAGCAGCATCCCAGGTGGTACCTTTGAAGTCGACCTTCCCGTTTTGACCTGGACCAATTGAAGTAAGTGCTTTTGCCACCTTGCCGATCAGCTCATGTTCAATCTCACTGGTGTGCTTGCGCTCCCAAATCAACCGCTTCACCCATTTTCTGAACAAGGCGATAGTAAGCAGCGAACTGAGGAGAAATACGACGAGCTGTATATTGATGGAAACATCTACAAACAGAGAAACCAACGCCACCACCCATGCGCCAACTGCAAAGAAAAACAGGATGAGGCCAGGAATGGCAAACTCGAGCAGGAAGAATATGAACCCGAGAATGAACCAGACAACGGGGGCGTTTAATAATTTATCCATGCAGATAATATTTAATCACCTTCAAATATAACTCTTTACGCCACATAGTAGTTTGGAGGTGGTGAATGCAAACAACGGAGCAGCTTCTACCTGGAGCTAAACCTGTGACTCTATTCCTTTCTGTTGAACCAGAACCTTGAAACGGGGACCCATCTCCATCAATAGCGTATGCACCATGAACAACTTTTGCTTCATTTCAGAGACCTGGTAACGTCCGCTCAGTTCCATTTGCCTGAGTTGCTCAACCAAACCGAGCGATCGTAAGTACTCACCCTGGGTGGAATAACTGCGACATGCTAAGCCAACCATGGAACCATAGTGCTTTAAGGCCGAGAAGTTGACGTGCGCCGTAATATCCTGATCTCCTACATTCAGGTAGGGGGTGCTGGTGACCTGGTGCTGGTAAAAGCAGCGCAAACTGCCGTTGCTTCTCTGAGGGCTGTAAAGATCTTCGGATGCAAGGCCATAATCGATGGTAATTACGAAACCTTTCTGCAGCGCACTAGAAACATCCTTCAGCCAATCAATTGCGTCCAGGTTAATCTCCGTACGAAAACCGTGAGGCAACTCAACGCCAAGTTCTTTCAGGTAATCCGTCAATGGAGTGGCAGCCGGCCTAAGAACCTCGTGAAATTCACCGTCCCTAAAATCTACAAAAACCTCCATAAGAGCATTTTCCATGACTACGAGGTGGACAGGGAAATTGTCAACAAGCTCATTTGACAGGACACAGCCGCAGCTAATGTTCAGATCCTTTATTGAATTGCAAAAAGACACATTGGGATGGGATGAAACGGATGCAATGTCTCTGGCAAGTGTATTCTTCTCAATAATGACATAAGACACCTGTTCGTATAGCTCCTGGTTGCTATGCTGCAGCATGTTCAGGACGTCATTGCAAAGAAGACCGGACCCGGCGCCATATTCCACTACTGTAAACGGCTCTTTGCCCGTAAGTGTCCACATCTCCGCTATTTGCTTCCCAAGCAATTCACCAATGATAGGGGTAACGGTGGGACTGGTAAAGTAGTCACCCTCTGTCCCTATCCGATTCTTGCCACTGGTATAATATCCAAGACCTGGAAAATACAAGGCGGTATCCATAAAATCACGGAAGGGAATAGGTCCTTCAGCCTCAATCCTTTGGCGTATTACGTCTGAAACAGTCATAGTCATTTATTTTCAGTTGCAGCTGGCTTCAGATGCAAGTTATTCAGCTAATTCTAAAACTCCGCTCTAAACCCGAGCGTTACCCATCTGCCCGGCATCTGAATCGTCCCTATTTCTTTGTATTGTGTATCGAGAAGGTTGTTCAGATCGGAATAGATCAGGACAGGACCTGCCTTATATCCCAGCCTTATGTCAAGTACGGTATAGTCGTTCCCATTGATCCTTTGCTGGTACCTGCCTGTCATATTTACCTCTAGTTTATTGAACAACCTGCTGTTAACCCTTGCGATCAATTGGTGCCGTAAACCCTCGACCGCATACTTGGACAATCCTTCGCCGGTCGCACGAATCTTCTGATCAAGATAGGTATAGGAAACGTCGAGTCCGATAGTGTAGTCACCTGGTAGCTTCAGATGTTCGCTCAGGACATAGTTCACCTGCATAGTAAGACCGCTTGTGTTCAGTATATGTACGTTTTCTGGCTGCCATGGCAGTGTGTCATTTGCCCTTACCCAGTCGATGAGATCAGTTACATGTCTGTAGAAGTAGCTTGCTTTCACACCTACCAGCCGCTGACTAAACTGGAAACCGCCTTCCAGGTAGTTGGCGTATTCCGGCATCAGTCCAGAGTTGCCAATGTTCAGCGGGCCGCTGTAATACAGATCTGTATAGGTGGGTAGGCGCTGTCCGCTGGTATATGCGGCAAACAACTTAAACGCATTACTAACCTGGTATCCTACATCAAGGCCGGGAAAATACTGCCAGCCATAGTCAGTATTGAAGTTGGCGAATACGCCCGCACTTGCATGGATTCTGTTTCTCCAACTGTGTCTGTACTCCAGGTATACCCCTGTATTCTCACGTTGACGCTCACCGAGGTTACTGCTATTTATTCCCTCTTCCCGCCACTCTATACCTGCACCCAGCATGCCGTTCCTGGTTCTGATGCTGCTCTGTACTTCAGCGGTCAGCGTTCTGGTCTTGTGGATATTGTGGTAGGCTTCCGGCTTTTGTCTGATGTAGATATAATCATCTGTGTTATGTCGATAAGAAACTCTGGGGGTAATTGACACCTTCTCATTTGGCTGAAACCTGTACCCTATGCTGCCAAGGATGGTTTCTACAGCTTCTTCTGACTCCTTGTCGCCTGGTGTACTATAGAAGCCATTCGCACCAAACTTGTTTTTCGTGAAAGCTCCCAGTGCTTCAAACTTGCCACGCTTACCCGTAGCGACGGTTCCATGATAAAATACCTTTCGCGATTGGAAAGCTGTGTTGTGGCGGTATCCGTTGCCTTCGTCTGCAGATAGGGACAGGCTATGAGCATGATGTCTGCCAGCCAGACTTGCGCTGGCCTGTGCACCCGCGCCATAGTATGTCTTTCCTGTAGCTGTATCGAGCTGAAAGCTGCTGCCGGCATAAACCTGTGCCACTGCAGCATCTTCCTGGGCTTCCTTAGTTACAATGTTCACGGCTCCTGCAAGTGCATTCACGCCATATATTCTAGCCGATGGTCCTCTCAGCACCTCAATATGGTCGATAGCGGTAATAGGCAAAGAAAGGTTCATCATATTATGCCCTGTCTGCGGATCTGATATCTTAACACCATTGATCAGCACCAACACCTGGTCGAAAGTACTTCCATCGATACTTATGTCTGACTGAACACCCCATGGCCCTCTCTGCCTGATGTCCACACCTGCAACATAGGAAAGAAGTTCATTTACAGATTTCACAGGCAGTTGTCTGATCTGCGCTTTAGTCAGAATGGTGATATTCCTGTTTTGCAGTAGCATCGGAAGCTGGAGTCTGTTATCCCTGATAACCACAGAATCCTCCACGACCGATATAACCTGGCCGGTTGCCGAATGAGCTACCACAAGCAGGAAATAAACAATCAATCCTATCCGGTTTAGTTTCATCGTTAATCGGTTTTGGCTGCGAAAGTATTATGATGAACCATTAGTATCGACTTGTTTATTGTCACTTTATACCAGTGAAACTGATAGATATTTTATCTCTGTGTCAAATTCGTGATATGAGTACACAGCCTTAAACAGTTACGGCAAGGCAGGCAATTAAGGTCTTGTGAGCTTTAGATGGGCTCTTCGCCAGAATGGACATTTGAGGGGTCTGTCGCGGCTATTCTGTTGTGACCGGAAGGAGGTCGCAGTACCAGAAGCCTGTTTGTTCAGCCTGGGCATCATCTGTTTCACCCGTATTTGACTGCAAAGGTTTGAAGAGTCTTTCGCCAACGGTAAACTCAATAGGCCTCTTGAAGATGGGTCCTGCGAAGCAAAAGGTATGGTATTCTCCATTCTCGCCACAGGGGTCAGCTTCCACAGGAAGCTTGCTTATAAATTCATGATCAATCTCTACGCCTACCATTTCCCTTCCGAGAATCTGGTGATCTACACAGCAAGTAATGGTTCTGAATTTTAATTGGAGCAGTTTATTCAGGAGTTCACTCGTATCCTCTTTCCATAGCGGAAACACCGCATGCATGCCGACCTTCTTAAGGTTATTTTCTCTATAAGCTCTGAGGTCTTCGAGAAATATATCGCCAAAAATTACGTGCTCAATTCCTTCGTCTTTCATCTTCAGAAGAAGTGATTCCATTTCACGTTCGTACTCGTCGAAACTTCCTTCACTTACATACATTTTAACGAGGGGTATACCCAGGGATCTGGCTTGCTGATCGAGTAGCTCTTCTCTTACACCATGCATTGAGATCCGATTGACATTGGCATTGATAGTCGTAAGTAAATACTTGACCTCATACATGTCAGAGTTTTGGACTTGATGGAGGCAAAGCGCAGAGTCTTTTCCTCCGCTCCAGCAGAATAGTGCTTTTAAGGGATTCAATATAGATTACGTGTTTACTACGTCTAATTCAAACGCAAATATCTATAGTTCAGATCAGTAATTGCACCGGGCCTGAGATTAGGTGACTATGAACAACTTGTCTACTTCTGAAACACCTGGAGTATCAGGTAACCGAATTTGCTACCTATTGATTGAGAGATTGAACGACTTGGGAGGGGCCGGAAACTAAAAAGCCTGTAAACACATGTTTTACAGGCCTTTGAAACTTTCTGATTGGATATTGGCGGAGGGAGAGGGATTCGAACCCCCGGACCTGTAACAGTCAACAGTTTTCAAGACTGCCGCAATCGACCACTCTGCCATCCCTCCGGGCGCAAAATTATACTAGTGGGGGGATTTTCAAAATGTTTTTTCAGGGGCGGATGAATATTTTCAAAGTTTATGTTAATTCCGTAGGGAAAAAGGCAGAAGAGACTATCGCAGGGGGTTTCTCCGTGCCGAATGAGTAAATTTGGCAAAGTATGTATCGGATAATGAAAAGTGTGGTAGGAGCCGTAGCACTGCTGACGCAGATGACTGCATGCGCACAGGGTGATGGGATAGTCCAGTCAAAAACATTTAAGGAGATGAACAACGCAGAGGCAACAAATAAGGAACAAAAGACGGAAGTAGCAACATTTGGAGCGGGATGCTTCTGGTGTACGGAAGCACAGTTTCAGCAACTGGAAGGTGTGGAAAAGGTAGAATCGGGGTATAGTGGCGGATTTGTAGATAATCCTACTTATACCCAGGTTTGCACCGGGACAACCGGACACGCGGAAGTAACCAACATATATTACGATCCCTCCAAAATTAGCTATGACGAACTGCTGGCTGCCTTCTGGGTGGCACACGACCCCACCCAGCTAAACAGGCAGGGGAATGATGTGGGAACACAGTATCGGAGTGTGGTCTTCTACCACACCGAGGAGCAAAAGCAGAAGGCTGAGGAGTACAAAAAGAAGCTGAACGAGGAACAGGCCTACACCAGTGACGTCGTGACGGAGATATCACCTTTCACCAAGTTTTACAAGGCGGAGGATTACCATCAAAACTATTATAACCAAAATGGGAGCCAGTCGTACTGCGTGTTTGTAGTGAAGCCTAAGCTGGACAAGTTTAAAAAGGTGTTCAAGGATAAGCTGAAGGAGAAATAGCTCAGTAGTAAGAAAAAGAAGAAGCGCAGGGTTTCCTGCGCTTCTTCTTTTATAGTGTTTAGTTACGACTACTCAACTCTGAAGCTGACATAAGCCTTGCCGTGCAGTTCTTTATTGGTAGCGCGACGAGACTTACCGTAGATTACGTAGTAGATAGTGTTGCCCTTTACATATTCTTTCATTGAAACCGACTGGTCTACTGTGCCATCTATGGACTCGTCGTAGGTGTCAGGGATGGTGGCCTTAGCCATCTCCACGACGGTGGTCGCCGTGTTGCTGGCCATCATCATGTTCACATCTGTGAAGTTGGCCCAGTTGTTCTCATTATCAGCATCTGTAAGGTCCAGGCGCACAGATTCAATGTAGATCTTATCTGCGTCACTGATGCTGATGTTTCCGTTTGTATTCTCACGGAGCGCATCTTCCAGATTGAGCTCAACTTTTACGGAGTCGAAAGAAGCAAATGTAGTGCCTGCGCTATCTACAATAGGGATGGTGAATTCTACCGCATCAGCATTATAGGTGAACCCAGGGAATACATAGTTTACAACTTCTGAAACGCTGCAGGATTGAGCAAAGGTAAGTGCACCAAGAGCTATGGTGGCAAAGCCGAGACGTAACCAATTCTTCTTCATGTATAGAATTATTAATGTTTGAGTAAATATACATTCCAATTCTGGTTTGCAACCAACTATTTGAGTTAACATGTTGGTAACGAGGTTGGCACCTTTACATATTACATTAAACATAAAGGTACCTGGGATATCCTGCCTTGAAAGCAGCTTAATACCACCTTCATACTGCCTTCATACTAGCTTGAAACTCCAATGTACATCCAATGGAGATCCAGTGGAGATCCATAGATATCCCAGGTACCTTTATGTTTTGTTTAATATATTCTTTGGAAGGGGGTTTTTCTGTTCTCCGTCCCAAAAGGATACCACCCTCGCCTGCGAATTATAGCGAGTCTTCGTATTAATAGTAGTGGGGGCGTTTCAGATAAAAAAAGGCGATAAACATTTAGGATGTTTATCGCCTGGAGGTGCGGCAGAGGAGATTCGAACTCCCACGCCCATGACAGGCGCTACCACCTCAAAGTAGTGCGTCTACCAGTTTCGCCACCGCCGCATCTTTGAAGGATTGCAAAAGTAAAAGAAATACTGAAAAGAAAAACACTCTTTAATTATCTACGGAGGATGATCCGGAAAATTGTGCCTTTTCCTACCTCAGAGTGCTTTACATAGAGGGAACCATGGTGATATTTTTCAATAATTCTCCGGCAGAGGGAGAGCCCCAGCCCCCACCCTCTCTTCTTTGTAGTAAAGCCCGGGGTAAATATCTTCTTGATCTGATGCTTCGGTATGCCTTTACCGCTATCACAGACGTCGATCCAGACCTGGTGGGGGTGGTTGGTGACCCGGACTTCTATTGTACCCTTCCCATCCATAGCATCAAGGGCATTCCGCAACAGGTTCTCGAGCACCCATTCGAATAACGGGCCGCTGAGGTTGACCGGGATATAGTCTTCGTTCGTCTGCATGCTGAAGCCAACACGGCTGGAGGCCCGCTTCTGCATATAGTTGACCATATTCCTTACCCTTTCCACCACGTCGTCCTCCTGGAGCTGCGGCGCGCTGCCGACCTTGCTGAAGCGATCGGCCACGAGTTTAAGCCTTTCAAGATCTTTCTGCATCTCGGTGACAGCCTCCTGGTTGCAGTCACCCTCTTTCAGTAGTTCAACCCAGGCCTCAATGGAACTAAGGGGAGTGCCTAACTGATGGGCTGTTTCCTTAGACAGTCCTACCCAGACTTGATTTTGCAATGAACGATGGGCGGCACTGAGTGCCACGAGTACTACAACCAGGAACAGAAAGATAATGGCGAGCTGAACGTAAGGGTAAAGGCGAAGCTGAGTAAGCAGAAAAGACTCGCCGTAGTAGATAAGATTCTTACCAATGCCGAAATCAGCAACGATAGGAGGATGCATTTCCATGAACTCTTCCAGCTTTTTGTGGACGTGTCCCTGAAAGTCTTGTACCCGGAAGCTATCAATATTCTTATGGTCGATGATGTTGTTATGCTCGTCAGTGATGATGACGGGAACGGTCGTATTTTGAGCAACGAAGGTTTGAGCAAAAGTAAGCTCGTCATCGTTGGTTGCCATAGCGAGTGTCTTGAGACTTGAAGCTAGTTGTTCTACCTTTTTCTTTTCCTCATCGGCAAGCCGATGGGCAAGTTGATTAGTGTAATATAGTGAAGCAGCTACGATACCGAGAGCTATGACTACGAGATATGTTTTCCAGTTAATATATTGACGCATAAATGCTTTCGGTAAACGTAAGGACGGTAAAAATATTATGATTTTGAACTAATAACTACTATTTTTGTCCGCGGTAATTTCTTCCTAAAAATGGACATGCAACATAACAACCAGGAAAATTTAGTAGATAACCAGGCAGATATTGAACTGAGTAAGCCTTCGAAATCGCGCTTTTTATTCTTATTGTTCTTTTTTGGCCTGTTTATTTTCTCCTGGGCGGGGTGTTACAGCCTTTGGGAACACCGCTACAGCAACCCTGAGGTTGAAAACATTCCGAAAAGCAGCCTGTACCAGCCGGAGTACAAATAGTTCGCTGCAAAGCAATGATCATTTCATCGCAAGATACAGCTGTTGTCATTTTAAGCTATAATGGCAGAAAATGGCATGAGCTCTTTCTGCCTAAGATCGTCGAAGAAGCCGAGAGTGGGTATGACGTGATACTGGTGGACAACGCTTCGACAGACGACACCTATGACTACCTGAAGGAGAACTACCCCTCGCTCGCGATTATTCAGATAGACATCAACAAGGGCTTCGCCAATGGCTACTTTCTTGCACTTCAACAGATACAGGCAAAATACTACGTTTTACTAAGCACCGACTTTGAGGTAACAACCAACTGGTTTCCTCCATTGCTTACCGCTATGCAGCGATACCAGGGACTGGCAGCGTGCCAGCCAAAGATCAGGTATTGGAAAGAAAAGGAGTTTTTTGAATATGCAGGTGCCGGCGGTGGCTTTACGGATTACCTCGGCTACATGTTTTGCAGGGGGCGGATATTTAACGACCTGGAGAAAGACGAGGGACAGTACAACGACGACATAGAGGTGTTCTGGGCTTCGGGCGGATGCATGATGGTGCGTGCAGACCTGTACCACCAAATGGGTGGCCTGGACCGCGACCTGTATGCACACATGGAAGAAATAGACCTGTGCTGGAGACTAAAGAATGCGGGGTATAAAATAGGATATGTAGGCGGCTCTACCGTGTA
>Ga0196970_1000857_pt1 | contig 27482 bp, 24 predicted proteins | sample S1v_513CmetaG_FD_148672 | JGI IMG/M metagenome (GOLD analysis project Ga0196970, IMG submission 148672) | Soil microbial communities from Anza Borrego desert, Southern California, United States - S1+v_5-13C | ecosystem: Environmental > Terrestrial > Soil > Desert | place: USA: California... | reverse complement strand
TTCGAACCGTTCCTCACTGCCGACAAGATCATCAATATTCCCATCGCCAAGCACCACAGCCTGACGGGAACAACGCTGGGAATGAAGAACTGGTACGGCATGCTGGGCGGGAACCGCAGCCAGTTACATCAGAACGTTCACGAAAGCCTCGCAGACCTCGCCGACTTCATTCGTCCGACGCTCACTATCATCGACGCCTACCGCGTGCTGATACGCAATGGTCCGACCGGCGGCAGTCTTGAAGATGTGCTTCTGAAAAAGGCCCTGGTCGCCGGTACAGATCCCGTAGCCATCGACGCGTACGTAGCGAAGGCATACTGGAATCTCGAGGCCGACGCCCTGCCGTACCTGAAGTTCGCCAGTCAAAAAGGTTTGGGCACGCCGGATTTCAGTAGCATTCGGTCAAAGATCATCAAAATCTAACCTTCAAGTCAGTGGCGGTGTAGCTCGTCGGGCCGTTCATCCAGGCTCGAAAGCGGGCCACGCCTGCTTACCTTGTGCTACTTCGGCCGTCGGCGCAGCCGTAGAGCGCGAGTGCGCCCAGAGCCATTCCTGTGCCCCGGTAGCGGGACAACGGCGGACTCTTCTGCCGACTCAAACAATCCTGTCCGCGCCATCCAGGTACAGGGATACATTCGAGCTTAGGAGTCAGCCATGAGACGTAATCTAGGTGGAAGAGACCAAACCGTTAGGCTAATCATCGCCAGCGCAGGCATCACTATGGGACTTTTTGCGAAGCGGGGCTGGCTGAAAGCACTCGGATTCGGCATCGGTGGAACCGAACTGGCGACAGCTATCTCTCGCTATTCCCCGCTGAATAGCATCCTGGGCAGGAATACAGCCTCTCAGCTGGGAAGAGCCGCTTAGGCCAGTAGGCGGCAACAGTCCATCTGGTGGAGAGGATGTCAAGAGTGTGGTGCAGCAGGCGTCTCACTAGTTCACAATGAAGACTTGGAAACGCGTCTCACTGGTGGCGGTGACAATCGGCATTGCCTTCGGATTTGCGTTTTACCGAAACCTCCAGAACTGCAAGAAACTCGAGTCCTACGGGACGACAGTGAAGCAGGGCTGCATCAATCAAGGCAACGACTGCCGAATGTTCGCCACCGTCATTTGCTGGTCGCAGCGTCAGATGTCGTGGAAGTCGGAACGTGAACCCCACTTTGTCCTGCTGGGAGAGCCAGACCGGACGCACTTAGGTCTGGCCTGGCCTCCTTACTTGGTGTTCAATTCACCGGACAGAAATGGCCGCTGGCGCATGTTCCGAGTTGGCTTCCGCTACGACCGCACATGGAAGGGGTACATATTCCCCACGGTGGCTGCAAAGTACGTCGAACAGCCGCTGCGGTACTGAACGAACGTGCAGCTAAGCTGTGATCTGCTTGTTGTACACATGGTGAGCGCATCAGGCCGCGTCTGACCGTCCCCGTGCCCTTGCGTCCGCGTACATCCCCCGCCCTGAGTTCCCACTCCAATCGATTAGCTACGGGCCAAAAAAGCACCTTCTTACGTTAGGTTCGGGACTTATCCCGTCTTTGCAAGGTGCATCATCAGGTGCGACTAGACATGGGGACCCGGCTTGCACTTCGCGCGATGGCTGCATGCCTGCTTTTATTCTCGGGCACGGTCGACATGCGCAGCATCGCACAGACCTCCGCTCCTGTTGTCTACGTCATCTCGATCGATGGAGTGATTGATCTGGGCCTCGCGCCCTTCCTGGCGCGCACGATCCGCGAAGCAGAGGAAGCGGGTGCTGCGGCCGTGCTGCTCGACATCAACAACTTCGGTGGCCGCGTGGACGCCGCAGTGGCGATACGCGACACTCTGCTCAACTCGCCGGTACGGACCATCGCATTCGTCAACCAGCGTGCCATCTCTGCCGGTGCGCTGATCGCGCTCGCCTGCGAGACGCTGGTGATGGCGCAGGGCGGCACGATCGGCGCCGCCGCTCCGGTGCTCGGCGGCGCCAGCGAATCCCAGCCCGCCAGCGAAAAGACAGTCTCCTATGTACGCAAGGAGTTTCGCGCGACGGCGGAGGCTCGTAACCGTCCGCCCGAATTTGCGGAGGCCATGGTGGACGCGGACGTGTCCATTCCCGGGGTAATCGAAAAAGGCAAGCTGCTGACACTTACAACATCGGAAGCGCTCAAGCACCACGTGGCGGGCTTCACGGCGCCGACTGTGCGTGAGGCTCTGGTTGCAGCCGGGTTGCCCGATGCGGAGTTGCGCTATGCCCGGCAAACATGGGCCGAAACCCTGGTTCGATTCCTGACCAACCCGGTTGTCAGCTCGCTCCTAATGACCGTGGGAATGCTGGGACTACTTGTGGAACTCCGGACTCCGGGCTTTGCCGCGCCGGGGACGGTAGGCTTGATTTCGCTCGGGCTGTTCTTCTGGGGTCACTGGATAGTTCAACTCGCTGGCTGGGAGGAGTTGCTGCTAGTCTCATTAGGGGTGCTGCTGCTCGCGCTCGAGGTGTTTGTGCTCCCCGGTGTGACCGTTGCGGGAGTTGCTGGGATTGTCGCCTTGCTAGCGGGGCTCAGCATGACCTTGATTGGCTCCGGAGCGACGGTGGCAGCCATTAGTGCTTCGCTCGGACGTGTTGCCATTTCTATCCTGCTGGCCATGCTAGGCGGGTTCGCGCTCTTGCGTTTGCTGCCTCGCGTGCGCTTCGGGCGGGGGATCGTACTTGAAACCGGAATGCAGTCCGGTTCCGGCTACGTGTCGACTCCGGAGACCGACCGCCGCTGGCTGGGACGGACCGGCACAGCCCTTTCGCCGCTGCGACCAGCGGGCATTGCAGTGATTGACGGCACTCGCCTCGACGTAGTATCGGACGGCGACTTCATCGATGCCGGAGCCTCTATTGAGGTGAGCCGCGTGGACGGCAACCGTATCGTTGTCCGGCGGCAGGACACCCACTAGGAGAATACACATGAATGGGTTTGACCCCACCGCGATCGGCGCACTTGGTTTACTTGGTATCGCCATCGTCCTGCTCATCGTCGTCCTGTACCTCGTTCCGATCCCGCTCTGGATCGCAGCGTGGTCCTCAGGAGCCTACGTAGATCTGCTGACCCTGATTGGAATGCGGTTGCGGCGCGTGCCTCCAGCGACCGTCGTTACCGCTCGAATCAGCGCGGCGAAGGCAGGGTTACATATCTCGATCAACGATCTCGAGGCGCACTATCTGGCTGGCGGCAACGTCGTGCGGGTCGTTAACGCGCTCATCTCCGCGGACAAGGCCAATATCGAGATGCCGTTCAAGCGCGCGGCAGCGATTGATCTCGCCGGACGCGACGTGCTGGAGGCCGTGAGGATGTCCGTTATCCCCAAGGTCATCGAGACGGCTCGGATTGCGGCCGTGGCCAAGGACGGGATTCAGTTGATTGCCGTCTCGCGGGTGACAGTGCGGACGAACATCGACCGCCTAGTCGGCGGCGCCGGCGAGGAGACGATCATCGCGCGCGTTGGTGAAGGCATGGTGAGCACCATCGGTTCCGCCGTGACGCACAAAGACGTGCTTGAAAACCCGGATCACATATCCAAGAACATACTCAGCCGCGGCCTCGACGCGGGCACTGCCTACGAGATCCTGTCCATCGACATCGCCGACATCGATGTCGGCGAGAACATAGGGGCCAAGCTGCAGATCGATCAAGCGAATGCGGACAAGCAGATCGCGCAGGCCAAAGCGGAGGAACGCCGCGCCATGGCCGTGGCCCTCGAGCAGGAAATGCGCGCACGCGTGGTCGAGGCCGAGGCGGAAGTTCCGCGCGCCATGGCCGATGCATTCAAGCAGGGCAACTTAGGCATCATGGATTACTACCGCATGAAAAACATCCAGGCGGACTCGTCCATGCGCGAATCGATAGCCGAAAGCGGTGAAGATACCCCGCCACGGCGGTAGCAAGACATGTCGCTCCGGAGCTATGACCCATGCAGACTGAAGTTCTTCTGCTGCTCATATTTTTTGTCATGTTGCCGCTAATTCAGCAGTTGCTGCAAACGGCGAGGGACCGGAACCAGCGCGTACCGGAGGGGGCTAAAGGGCAATCTGCTCGGCAGCAACGGCCGACAACACGGCAATCGCTACCAGATGCGCCGGAAGCTTCGGCGACGCCGGTGCCCGACCGCGCTGCGGTAGCAGAGGTGATGATCGCCCCCAGGTTTGCTGGGGCGATGCCACCAGCCACGACCACTCGCCGAAGCACACGGCGACGCCCGACCCTTGGGGGAGTCCGCAGTCCCGTTGACCTCCGCCGCGCCATCGTGCACATGACAGTTCTTGGGCCCTGTCGGGCAATGGAGGCATATAGCCCGCGGAAAACCGCCGGGCACGCGGCGCCGCTCACGTCCCTCGATTAGACAGCCGCATTTGAAACGCCGCCGATGAAGCTCAAGCCGCTCACGTGCATCCCACGTTCGTGGGGGGAACATGGCGGGCAGTGAGCGTCGGCAGCGATGGGTGTTGTTGGCCAATATTCACCGACTCATCGAACAGCCAATGATCGTACTGAGCGTTTGTTGGCTGGCTCTGTTGATCATTGACTTCACGTTGGGTCTTACACGCGAACTTACATTCGTGAACTGGGCGATATGGGCGATCTTCGCTGTCGATGCGGCGATCGAATTCATCCTCGCACCAGACAAGCTTTTGTTTGTGCGGAAGCGCTGGGTTACTCTCGTCGCCGTCATCCTGCCTGCTTTCCGCATGATCCGGCTGTTACGTTTTCTGCGCTTTGTTCGTGCCGGCAAATCGTTGACGCTTGTGCGCCTTCTCACGTCTTTGAACCGAAACCTTAATGCGATCCGGGCCTATTTCGGGACCACAGGGCTTGCCAGCTTGCTGGCGATCACATTGGCAGTCGTTTTCTCCGCAGCGGCAGCAATGCTGCAATTCGAAAACCCCGCCGCGCTGGCGCAAACAGGAGTTACGGACGCACGCGGCTTTCGTTCTTATCCCGAGGCGCTTTGGTGGACGGCGATGATCATCACCACCATGGGTTCGGAGTACTGGCCGAAGACGCCCGAAGGTCGCGTGCTCTGTCTCATTCTCTCTATTTACGCTTTTGCCGTCTTCGGGTACATCACGGCATCCCTGGCGAGCTTCTTCATCGGGCGGAAGCCGCGGACGAATTAGCGCGGCGGACCAAGCCCCAAACATAGCAGCGGAATCTGTCGGCGGCTTCAGACTTCATTCAGTTCGCGCTCGAAGTCGGTACAAGGGGTGCGATGTTGTCTCACCAGGTAGTGCGCACCAACCCGCATCGCCGCAACGGACCTGAGATACCGCCCGGCAAGCCATCTCGACCTCGAGGTTCGTTCGGATGATGGTTTCTGGCAACGCAGCGCAGGACATCGTGGATACAGCTCGGGCTGAAGCCATGCAACAGTTGAGCGCGACTAGCCACAACCGCCAGCCAAGAAGAGCTTCGTAAGTTGATGAGAACAGGCGCAGCGAGATGGTCGCGTTCGTGCTACAACCGTGCCAAAGCAAATGGCCTCTGGAAATATCAATTCCAGAGGCCACCGAAATCTTGGTGCCGAAGAAGGGACTCGAACCCCCACGTCCTTGCGGACACATGGACCTGAACCATGCGCGTCTGCCAATTCCGCCACTTCGGCTTAGCTTCGCAAATATGCAAGCCAAGCGGCTTGCGCGCGATACCAACTACACTGTTATTTGTATCAACCCAGTCGCGCTGTGTCAAACAAGACAAGCTGTCATGTATCACTGAGATAGCTTCTTCGGACGCAAACCCGAACTGGCGACTCTGAGCGCGAAAAGCCTAATCCGATAACGTTCCCACCTGGATAGCCTTTGCCAAACAACACTTTATGGCAGAATAGGCTTCCAAATATACGGAACGCGTATCGAAACCGCAGATGTGGCGTGCCTTTACGCGCCCCTAATTAACGCTTTCGGCGATGTGCCCGGGGCCTTACAATCCGCAGAGTAGGAGCTAAGCAATCATGCCGCCACAGACTGGTTCAGGTTCAGCACTCATGTCATCCGAGATCAATACGAAGCTGCGTGCCTTGGCGCACGATTTGAGCAACTCCATCGAAACCATCATGCAGGCTTCTTACCTGCTGGCGCAGGCAAACCTTGACGATAACTCCCGAAAGTGGCTTGAACTAATTGACAACGCCACCCGGGACGCTGCTCGTATCAATCGTGAAATTCGAGAGATCCTGCGGTCGCAGTACGCACCCGTAGATCCAAAATAGATTCAAGCACCGGTGCGCACGCTTAGTATCAAAACAGCAACCACCCTGCTCTAGGCCGCTCTACTCTCAGGTGAACTCTTGCCGCGCATGGCCCTAAGAAAGTCTTGGGCTGTGTGATATCCCTCGATCGTCCCGACGTCCATATACTGTTCGCCACTGTAACAACCGCGCACGACATTGCCTGCCTCTATGTAGGCATTCAGCAGGTCACCGAGGAACTGGTCTTCGCGGTGCCGCGACTCCCAAAGCAGCTTCAAAGCGTGAAACGCGTGTCCTGTTGCCGTAACCGCTCCCCATATCCAATGGGAACGCGCATCTTTCTTCTTTACCTCGACACGCTCCACATATCCGAAGCTGTCGCACACCACGGCATCGAAGTGGGACGGATCGAGTACCGGGAACAGCACCAGATTCACTCCCATCAGCGCTTCGAGTGCCGGCAGAAACGCATTCTCAGGAAACCAGATCGTGTCAGGGAGCCCAATCAATACCCGATCGCGGCTGCTCGCAAATGCCTCGGCACGAAATATAGCGTCACACAAACCCCGCGGTTCCTTCTGTACAACGTAGAAGATTTCTGCCGCGTACTCGCGCTCGGCGTAGTACCGAATGATGTCCGACTTCTCAGGCGAAATAATCATGCATATCTCGCTTGCCCCTGCCGCAATCATTCGTTCTACCAAGTATTCAGATACTGCTTTCGGCCTCTGAACACCGTCGATCCGCCGTGACCCAACCGGCAGCAGTTCCTTCGAACAGCCCAAAGGCTGAATGCGCTGCCCTTCTCCCGCGGCAGGGATAATCCCGATCATGATGCGACCTCCAACGAACTGGTTCTAGAACTCGCCTCCGCACTAGCCACCGATTCCCCCCTTCGGGCTTCTTCCATGTAGCGCGAAAGTTCCTCGGCACGGGCGTCGCCGGTATGCTCTGTCAGCGTGCGTTCTTTGGCGCGCAAAGCCACGCGATGTAGTTCCGCGTCAGTCATTTCAAGCGCCGCCTTCACCTGCTCGGCATGGCTCACCACGATCAGTTCTTCCTCTGGGTGAAAGAACGTGTCCAAACCTTCGAACCAATCCGTGATGATCGTCGTGCCACATGCCGCCGCTTCGAAAAACCTCCCGGATGGACAGTATCCCCCGCGCGCCATACCGTCTCGAGTGACATTCAACGTTGCGCGCGAAGACGAATAGAGCGCCGGGTGCGCGCCGGGTGCGACATGGTCGAACCGCTTAACGTTGGAGGGCCAAACCCATCCCCTGGGATAAAGGGAGCCAGCTAGCACAAAGGAGGCCGTTTGCATTAGTCGCGCCGGCCTGACGAAAAGCTCTTCTACCTTGTGTTGGCGATCAGTCGCATACGTTCCCATGTAGCTCAGATCACAACGATACTTCTCGAGCATGGCTACCCGCGCGTGCACTTCAGGATCAACGCAGCCGTATAGAGCGCGCGCCATCCTTGCTCCCCATCGCCCTTCGAGTTCGCGAAGAATGTCTCCGCCGGTGAAGGAAAGATAAAGATCGAACGCTCCGACCTGATCGCGGCGAAGATAATCCAGATCACCGTGCTGCATATTCGCCAGCGTGATTGGTGTGTCCAGGTCGTAGAAGATATGGAGTGGTCCGTCGAGCGCTAGCACTTCATCCGCAATGCGCGCACCATCTGGGCAGTAGCTGCCCACGATCACGGCACAGGACTCAGATGTTTCTGCGAGCGCCTTTCGCCTCAAGTCTTCCCAACTGGAATAAAGCACCAGTTTGCAGTAATCAAGTTGGGCGAAGTCGCGACGCCAGTAGTAGTACTCAACATCCTTTTCGAAGAAAGTGACTTGGTGACCACGCCGGGCGAGCGCCCGAACAATGGCCCTGTAAGGGGTGGCGTGTCCATTGCCCCACGAGGACGAGATCGTCAGACCAAATATCGTGATCTTCAACTAGCCCTATCCAAAACGCCGTCTGGCGCTGCAACCTGAACGCGATACGTCTAAACAGTTCAGCAAAAGTACTCTCAATCAGATGGCCGCCTCATACATGCTGTTGCCGCCAGAGTGGAAAAGTCCCAAGTATCCGCTGCTGGGCAGCAACGCTGTGCCGTGTGTCGGCCCTAAGCAGCGTCCTGCCTCAAACACGAGCTGTGATTCGAGCGACTACTAAGCTGAACAGCCCGCAAAAAGCAAAAGGCGCGTGCTAGACGCGCCTTCCCACAAACTTTTTTGGTTTTGCTAAGCCGCGCTGCCGGATTCCAGTTTGGCATCCATCGTGATCTTCGCGTTCAGCACCTTCGAAACGGGGCAGCCCGCCTTGGCCGCTTCCGCCGCTTCCTGAAACCTCGCCGCGTCGGCACCGGGGATCTTCGCACGCACGTCCAGATGGATGGTGGTGATGGTCAGGTTCTCCATCGTCAATGTAGCTTCGGTTGCAATCTCGTCCGGTCTCATCCCCCGCTCGCCCAACTGTGCAGAGAGCGCCATGCTGAAGCAGCCTGCATGTGCGGCGGCAATCAGTTCTTCAGGATTCGTGCCAGGATCGTTCTCGAACCGCGTTCGGAACGAGTACTTTGTGTCCTTCAATACGCCGCCAGGCGCCGTTAGGTTTCCGTTGCCGTCTTTCAATCCGCCTTTCCAGACCGCGTTAGCTTTCCTCTGCATCGATGTCCTCCGAACAGTGCTGTTGTACTCCGATTATGGTCGATACGGCTGATTTGATTCGGCGCAGCGCTGACCGGGTGCGCGAAAGCCGAATGACCCGTCGGAGCGAGCCCTGTGGCGTTCCATTTTGGAACTGCCGCACCACTCCCTCAGATGCTTGCGCCCGATCTGACCGTCCCTGTGACATACTATCGCATTCCGACATTACATCAGGACATGCTGCCCAGGTGAACGGCCAAGCTCCGCATCGCAGTGCTTGCACACCAGAAGTTCGGGTGGTGCCTCAGCCCTTCGTTTCTTGCGGCTTGCTGTGCTCTGTTACATCCTCTTTTCACGGCTCAGCAGATAAAGCAAAGGATGTTGGAGCTAAATTGAAGCACCAGCGAGTCCAAGTGAAACACCAACGATGTCACTTGTTTCACGATCGGCGGTTGCGTTGCTGTTCCCGATGTTTTCGTACAAAGTCGTCTCATTTTGAGATGATGTGCAAGCCCGTGCTCTCATTTTGCAAAATTCCTGTTTCAGCCATTCCCGTATGGGAGATAAACTTTCGCGCCTAAGCCTTTCGTGGTCTTTCGCGCAGCTTTAGACCGTAGTGCCTCAATTTCTGGAACCCATGTGGTTCCGAAGCAGCAGTAGAAAAATTCGAACTGAAGTCATTAATCAAGGAGATCTCCGTGAAAGCGACAGCTCACTCCCTCATTTTTGCCCTGATGGTAGCCGGTATCCTCGCAGCTGGCATGTACCCCTCTCAATCAGTTTCCGCATCGACGACCCCAGTTATGACTCTTAGCGAGGGGAGCGGACCGGCGCCACTGTGTCAGCCTGGAGATCCCAAGTGCAAACCCGGCCCGCTGTTCCCTTATCTGAAAGACACCAAAGTGGCTGAAGGCAGTGGACCCGCCCCCCTGTGCCAGCCTGGTGACCCGAAATGCAAACCTGGCCCCTTGTTCCCATATGGCAAGGATAAGGCGCCAGTCTTTGTAGCTGAAGGTAGCGGTCCCGCGCCGCTATGTCAGCCCGGGGACAAGAGCTGCAAGCCGGGCCCGTTGTTTCCGTACTAGGCGCTGAACCAAACGTAACGACACTACGCACGAAAGTAACGTTGCCGTCGACACAGACATCTTTACGGCTGCCAATGCTGTGATGTACTCTCCGCTTTGGCAGCCGTATGTCTGCGACGATACTCATGTACGGGGTCTGGGTTTTGCCGGTCATGGTACAGGCAGGACTCGCCGTGGTCATGATCCGCCGGAAGTTGCGTAAGGATTTTCCACTATTCTTCTCATACGTCATCTTCCAGCTTGCCAACTTCTGCATACAGTTCCCGCTCTATCACATTTCTTACGCCGGTTACTTCTACGTCTACTGGACAACCAGCATCATCAGCTGCTTGCTAGGCTTCGCGGTGATGCACGAGGTATTCACCCACATTTTCCGGCCATACGAGTCGCTCCGCGAACTCGCCATGGTTCTTTTCCGGTGGGCTGCTGTTGTGCTCGTACTGGTTGCCACCGTAATGGGTGCATCCGGCTCTCAGGCCGACATGCCTCGGCTACTGGGCACAATCCTGGCGCTGGAGCGCAGCGTTCGTGTCATGCAGTGCGGGATGGTCCTCTTCCTGTTGTTGTTCTCCTCGCATTTTGGCCTGACCTCGCGCCATCACGTCTTCGGCATTTCGCTTGGTTTCGGTGTTTTCGCCGCGGTCGATCTGATCGTTGCAACGCTGCGCGCCACGTTCGGCCAGGTTGCGCTCACACAGATGGCTCTGTTGAAGCCGGCGGCGTATGCCTGTGCGATCGTGATATGGACGTACTACTTGCGTACGCCTGAGCCCGAACGTACGAAAGTCGAGACGCGGCAGCAGGCGGAGCGTTGGAATTTCGCACTCGCCGATGCCGGTCGGCCGTTCCCGCAAGAAAGCTTCATGGCGGCAGTCGAGAGTGCTGTGGAGCGAGTCTTGACCAAGCGCGAGAACGAAACACCCCAACGCTGAGGGCGATCACAGGGAGCGAAACCTTCCTGAAAAAAAAGATCTGTTCTCCTCATCGTGCTGCATCTTTCCACAGGGTTCGTGTCATCTACTCACACAACAAGGAAGTAACACCAGGCGCTTCTGCTACGGGAGCAGCCATAGCTGTTAGGTTGTTCCGCCCAGGTATTTACCTTCCAACGTTGTTGCCCGCCTTGAATTTCCCTCTCACAAAATCCTCCGCGCCTGTGGTGTGTCCAGGCAGCTCTTAAATTGACGAGCTAGTACCCGCCTACTCATCAGCTAAATGCCTGATTGTACGGCTGCTTTTCAGGTGCTCTGATGTCGTCAAGCACGCCGGAAAACCTGGAGCACAGACATGGCGCAAGGTGGAACGCCGCCTCTCGTCCCCATGTGGCCGCAGCCGCATGTTCGGACCGAGAACCTGAACCCTTTCCCTTTCTTCCCCTTCAACCCGCACTGGGGAGAAAGTCTTCTGCTGCTCGAATTGGAGACGTTCTGTGTTCTCTTGCGGCTCGCGTGGGTATCGCCGCGTCCTGGTTTTCTCCCATCAGACGCCCAGGCGTTACAAAGGCTCCTCCAGCCGTACAGCGGGCGCGATATGGCACCCGTCAACGATCGAATCCTGGCGCACTTCACCACGCATCCGCGCACCGGGTTGCTGTATTTCCCTCCGCAGATGAAAGCGCTTGAACGCCTTATCGCAGGAGAGAACATGTATGCGCTGTTGTGGGATGACCGTTGCTGAACGGCAGCGATTGGGTACGGGATGACGCCGCGCCCAATCGCTATTTCGCAACGTTGGTGCTAGGAGGCGATCTTCACTCCCTCGTCCGTTCCGGAAACCGAAATCCGGTCCTTAATGCTGGAATAGAGATCTGCGGGAAGCATTAAGCGCGATACCAACTCAAGTTTCGAGCGATAAGGACGAAGCTCCACAATTCGCCGTGCCGTCAGATCATCGACGCCGATGGCGACCAACTGTTGGGAAGAGCAGTCGTTCAGGTCGATAACGCTCACGCTGATGGCTTCGACAGACGGCTCGTCGCGACGGAAGACGTCCTGTCCGCTCCGGAAGAGCACGTGGCCCTTCTCCCGCCCATGCCTGCGCAACTCTCGCGTCCGCTGCGCGACTCGTCCGTTGTAAACCGCCCGTATACCTAACCCGGCCAATACAGAAATGCCGATTCCCGCCAGGAATACAGCAAAATTCTTCTTCATTAAGCCTCCGCTCTGCTTTGGAATGTTGTAGAAGTTCGATGCACGCCGCTCTATCTCGTGCGTTCCAGGCGATCGGCGATGCTGGCGAAATGAACGCGGCAATCGTGTGCACGAAATTCAAGGCAGACTTCCGCTGAGTCTGAGTATCCGGGGCGAGCCAAAGCTATATCCGTCCGCACCAAGAAAAGCTTTCGGCAGAGGCTACATTGCCAGCACAGGACTGACCCGTTGAATACATACGCTGGTACCAAGCGCCGTTCCAGTTCGATTCGCTCGAGCATAGGCGTGGCCCATTATTGAAGCACTCTCAGAGGTACCGGTTTGAACATCTGCAGGATTGGATGTCAGCCTTTGGCGTATGTGGTTGCACCATGTACGTACGAATTGCAAGTGGCTAGAAAGAAGCAGTTCCGCGCTGCATTGCGCAGAAGCCCTCGTGCTGATCCGGGAACATTCGTTATGATGGCAGCACGAATTCAATCAGAGCAGTCGGATTCACACGATTAGGAAGCGGTGTTGGTTTATGAAGCTGTTCGGCCGGCTTGGATCGATCTACGAAATGCTCGGAGTCGCAATGCATCGAAACACTTTCGCTGTCATCCTTCTACTTCTTGCCTGCGCACTCTTGACCCAGGCTCAGACTGCCCCCGTCACACTCAACTCTCCGAATGGTGAAGTCGAATTCCGTCTCGACTCTGGGCCAGCGCCTACGGCTGCCGGCAGCGGCTTGCGCTACTCCGTTTTTTATCGCGGGAAGCCGGTTATCAAGGAATCGAGCCTCGGTCTCGACCTGCAAGGAGTGCCGCCTCTCGCCCTGGAACAGATCGAAGCCAAGAATGGCACAGTGAACGAGAGCTATACAGTTCCCGCTGGCAAGTCGAATCCAGTCCGTAATCACTACAACTGGATGCAGGTAGACTTCATGGCCAACCCGCGGGAGCGGCGTGTGGCAGTCGAGGTACGCGCATATGACGACGGCATTGCCTTTCGCTACGTGGTACCGAAGCAGATGTGGCTGACGAACGCCCGCATCAAGCGCGAACTCACACAGTTCACCTTCGCGAAGGACGCCGTTACCTACCCACTCGTCCTCCCCGGCTTCATCAGCTCATATGAAGAGGAATACCAGCGGCGCATGCTTACCGGGCTGCCCGCACGCTGGCTCGTCGCAATGCCATTGCTCGCCGAACTGCCGGGTACCGCATGGGTCGGCATCACCGAAGCGAACATCGACAACTACGCAGGCATGTACCTTCGCCACGAATCCGGGCTGACGCTGACCACTCAGCTTGCTCCGCGTCTTGACGATCCTGAAGTGGCCGTCATCGCTCCCGCTCCATTCGCAACCCCGTGGCGAGTGATCATGTTGGGCGATGAACCCGGGCGGCTGATCGAATCGAACATCGTGATCAACCTAAATCCTCCTTCACTCATTGCCGATACCTCCTGGATCAAGCCCGGCAAGACCTCCTGGGATTGGTGGTCCGGTTCCTATGCGGAGAACGTGCCGTTCAAGCCCGGCATGAACACCGAAACGCTCAAGCACTATATCGACTTCTCCGCAGACTCCGGTTTCCCATACGCGCTCATTGACGAGGGATGGGCGGCCCCGGTCGGCAAAGGCCGTCCGAGCGACTTGACGCGCTCAGCTCCAGCCGTCGATTTATCCGAACTGCTGCGCCATGCGAAGGCGAAAAACGTCCGACTTTGGCTCTGGGCGCACTGGAGTTCGGTGGACCAGCAGATGGATGTCGCCTTCCCTCTCTTTGAGAAATGGGGAGTAGCCGGCGTGAAGATCGACTTCATGGACCGTGATGATCAGAACATGGTTGGCTTCTACCGCCGTGTGCTCAAAAAAGCCGCAGAACATCACCTTATGATCAACTTTCACGGCGCGTTCAAACCTGACGGTGTGCGCCGAACCTATCCGAACGTTGTGACACGCGAAGGCGTGCTTGGACTGGAGTATTCCAAGTGGACCGGGCGCATCACTCCGGTACACAACTGCACTTTGCCCTTCACACGCATGCTTGCCGGCCCGCTCGACTACACTCCTGGCGGCTTTGGCAACGTCACCCGTGAAAACTTCGTTCCCCGCGAAACCCAGCCGATGGTCATGGGCACTCGGGCGCACCAACTCGCGATATACGTCGTGTTCGAAAGCCCGTTGCAGATGGTTACGGACTATCCGGAGCGCTATCGCGGCCAGCGCGAATTCGAATTCATCAAGAAGGTTCCGACGACTTGGGACGAAACCCGAGTCCTAGCCGGAAAGCCGATGGAGTTCATCACCATGGCTCGGCGCAGTGGCGAGGATTGGTTTCTTGGGGCAATGACGGATTGGAACCAGCGCGACATTGAAGTTCCATTAACGTTCCTCGCGCCCGGAAAATACGAAGCGGAAATCTACTCAGACGCCGCTGATGCCGACAAGCAACCCACACACACGACGATTGAACGTAGAGTGGTTCAACCCACGGACACGTTACGCCTTCACCTGGTCACGGGTGGCGGCGCCGCAATTCACCTGCGGCCAGTCACCACGAACTAGTCGAGTACGCGCAAGACAAAAAACCGGCGTGGAGATCGTATCCACGCCGGTTTCAAATTTCGGAACTGCGACATCCTGCGCTGCTTAGGTGCGACTGCACCGCCGAATCTACTTGCCCGGCGCTAACGCAGTCGAATTGCGCAACACCAGATTGGTCTCCAGCCTGTATTCAGTGCCTTCCGGTGCAGGTGTGTCGCGTTCGACGTCGTTTAGCAGTGCTTCAAAAGCGATCCTCGCAAGCTCGCTTTGCGACATTTGAACCGTCGTCAACGGGGGAACCACGAATTGCGCGAGGCGTATGTCGTCAAATCCAACTACCGACAGGTCCGACGGCAATCGTAAGTCGTTCTCAAATGCTGTGCGCATTACCCCGATCGCGGTCAAATCGTTCGAGCAGAGTACAGCCGTAGGACGAAGACGCATTTTGAAGAGCTTCTCGGCCGCCAACATCCCGCCCTCAACCGTGTGATCCCCTTGGGCCAGCAACTCGGGCGCGGCCTCAAGTCCGATTTCCTTCATCGACTGAATGAATGCTGACCTCCGGGCCATCGCCGATTTGAGGCCAGTCGGCCCGGTGATGAATGCAATTCTCTTGTGCCGAAGTGCCGCCAGGTGCTGAACCGCTTGCCGAATACCACGTAAGTAGTCGATTCTTATGTTGCTGACCCGGGGGCGTGCGGGTCCAACATCCACAAAAACGAGCGGGACGTTGCGGTCCGTCAGATGTTCAAGCACGGATTCTTCCATGCCGAACGTCATGATCGCGACACCCTCAACGCGTCGCTCGATCATTCGCCGAACAGAAAGCTCCATTCGCTTCGGATCATGCACGGTGGAGCTCAGCATGATCTCGTAGCCATACTGCACGGCTGTATTCTCGAAGACCTGCACGATTTCAGGGAAGAAAGGATTGGTGATTTCCGAGACAATGAGTCCAAAGATTCTGCTGCGACCGGACACCAGGGCTCGCGCCTGAGTATTGGGGACATACCCAAGCTCGTCGATCACCTTCCAGACTCGCTTTGCAAGCTTCGGATCGACAGTTGGAATGCGATTGACTGCCCGCGAAACAGTTGCGGTGGACACACCAGCACGTCTGGCAATTTCTTTGATGTCCATAACGTGCCAGCCTACCAGCACCGGCCACGGTGAGCAATCGATTACAAGGGCGTTCGAAGACCCCGAAGCGACGGTTGCTCGAATGGATCAGTGCCTTTTTCTCTCAAGCGCCTCTCTGAGTTTTCGATAGATAATCGCTTGCGCGCGAACCACCGCGGGCTCGCTATGAGCTTCATGCTCGGTGTCGAAAGGACCGAAAATCGCCTTAGCGCAATCGTAAGCCAGGGCGTCCAACGCGTCATCATTCAAACGTGCCACTCGTAGCCCTCCTTGTGCTGTTTTGGCGGTTTCCTCCACCGACCGCTGCAGCAGCAAAATGCACGTTTCATGCACCGCAATTGCGTGGTGCTTTGGTCTGGATACTGTATAAAATGCTCCAAACGCAGTCAAACGACACACGAATCCGGCCTTGCGCCGGTTGCGGTTCCTTTAGGAGCGAGCATGAGGCAAAGAATCATCGCGGCCCTTTTGGGTACTTCCCTACTATTCACGCTGTCCGTTGTCGCAGCCGACCAGAAACCACTCATCCAGGACTATGCCTCCGCCGTTATTAGCGCACCGGCGGATTTCTTGCGTGCCGATCCGTTCTACAAGAAATATGTCGATGCCGAAGGCATTGCCATACTCAGTTCCGAGAAAGTTCCCGACTCTGCTTTGCTTGTGGCTCGCGACATCGCTGTACACATGCTCGCAAACCGGCCTGACATTCGTGCCGCCATGGTCGCTGAACGCTGGCGCGTAGGGGTGATGGCACAGTCGGAATCGACTACCGACATCCCCGAGCATCGTAACCTGAAGAAGCCCGGCATCGAGCACGTCACGGCCATCGAGCGGGCACACTATGACCGCATCGCAAAACTAACGGACAAACAGTACTGGGATAAGCGTGCACGAGGACTCGGCGGCAACCCGACGACTTGCGCCGAGGAGAATCTGCTTGGCTACCCGGGAACCCGCTATTTCGGTGAGAACATCTTCGTCCACGAGTTCTCTCACGCTATTCACCAGGGCATCAGGCTTGCCGATCCGAAACTTGCTGCCGAGATCGATCAGGCTTACCGCGATGCCATGCAACTTGGCCTTTGGAAGAACTCGTATGGTGAGACCAACTCCTCGGAGTACTGGGCCGAGGGCACTCAGTTCTGGTTCCACTCAAACTACGAATATGTCGACGGGAACACGCGTATTAATACGCCCCTCGATCTCCTTCGTTACGACCCTAAGCTCTACGAGTTGCTGAGCCGGGTCTATCCGGATCATCGGATTCCGGCCGACGTGTATCACGGCAAGCAGATACCACCGCCACCCACCCACAAACCGGGCGCTATGAATGTCCTTCAGTAGCTAGACGCTGTGGCGGACTTGGTGCACAAAGGTAAATGACTCCGGGCTGACACGGACTGCTTCGAGTAATCCGTATCAGTCCGGTTAATTCGTTTTTAAGCTTTGATCTTGATCAGATAAACGCAACGACTTCCGCCGCGCAGTATCGATTCCTCGATCTCCGCTTCGACGGGCCTGCCGAGAATTCGCGAATAGGTTTCCTTTTGCCATCCCAGCGTGCATTCGCATTGATCTGCGGGGGGCCCGCTCTTCTGAACGAGTGGACAGGTGCACCTTTTCTGTCGATCGACGATCCGAATCGTGCCGGCTTGCTCGTCGTACTCGGCTTTCGCTACCCATCCGGACGGTTCCTGGACAGCTTTCAGGAATCCCTTGATGTCGCCCTTGAACTTATCCCACGTGACATCACGATACTGAATGGCACATTCACGCCCAAGCGCTTGCAGCAGTCGTTTCTTGGTAGCTTCGTCCAATTCCCTCCCAAGTACTTCGATAAACTTCGCGTATCGTAGGCGGGCCGAATCCAACTGAGACTGCAACCATTTGGGATCGGGTTCGGCAGACTGGGCTGCTGCAGTGGGGGTGATCGACACAAAAGCGGCCGAGCACACACCCGCGGCGCAGCAGGTTACGAACTGACGTCTCACGAGGTCGCTCATTGATTCTCCGGTTACGAGATCGTGTGGGCCCTATTTGGGAAAACGTATTCTTACGATAGCTCCAATCAGCCAACAAGAGAATAGGAAATTTCTGCAGAATGCGTATAATGTGCGCACACACAAGCAGAGCCCGTGAAGTAATCGTTTGCTCAGCGTGTGGCGGAGGAACCTGGGATGGCTTCAAATGAAGTGAGCCGCAGGCAGTTCATGGGCGCCGCAGCTGCGGCAGCCGGAGTCGCACTTATACCCGAGCAGGTCATGGCATTGCAGGATCCCGTACTCAACACAATTCAACGAAACGGGAAAACCATCTCGAACGAGAAAGTGCCTTGGAAACTCCGCCCGTTCCCCATGAAGCAGGTACGCCTGCTGGACGGCCCTTTCAAGCAGCACATGGAAGCGAATCGCCGGTATTTGCACGCACTCCCGACTGATCGCCTTGCGCACACATTCCGTATCACCGCCGGCCTGCCTAGTTCGGCTCAGCCCCTTGGCGGCTGGGAAAAGCCCGATTGCGAACTGCGAGGCCACTTCACCGGCGGGCACTATCTTTCCGGCGTAGCGCTCACCTATGCGAGCACTGGCGACGAAGATCTGAAGAAGAAGGGCGACGCGCTGATCGCCGAACTAGCCGCGTGTCAAAAGGCGCTGAAGACCGGATACCTGAGCGCCTTCCCGGAAGAGTTGTTCGACCGTCTCCGCGAAGGGCAGAAAGTCTGGGCACCTTTCTACACCCTGCACAAGATAATGGCCGGCACTCTCGACATGTTCGTCCACTGCGGAAACGAGCAGGCACTGGACGTGGTCGAGAAAATGGCCCTGTGGGTTGGGAAGTATACCGGCGGAAATTCCGATTCGCAGACCATGAGCTATGCTCACATGCAACGCGTGCTCGGCAACGAGTTCGGCGGCATGGCCGAGGTGATGGCGAACCTATATGCCGTCACAGGGAACGAGCGGTACATGCAGGTGGCGAAACGCTTCGACCACAAGCGCTTTTTCGATCCGCTTGCTGCGCATCGCGATGAACTGAAGGGGCTGCATGCCAATACCCAGATTCCCAAGGTGATCGCCGCAGCGCGCCAGTACGAACTAACGGGCGAGAAGCGCTACCGCGACATCTCCGAGTTCTTCTGGGACGCAGTCGTCGGCGAGCGCACATACTGCGTGGGCGGCACCAGCAACGAAGAGATGTGGAACACCGATCCAGGACAGTTGGCGAAAGAGCTGAGCGTTAACTCCACCGAATGCTGTTGCGCGCATAACATGATGAAATTGACGCGTCACCTGTTCGGCTGGTCGGCCGAGGCGCGCCTCATGGACTATTACGAGCGCGCAATGTTCAATCACCGGTTGGGAACCATTCCCCTCAACGAGGACGGCTCGTCGATCTACTACCTGCCACTCGTTTCGGGTTTCTTCAAGCCATACGGCGACCAGTTCAACTCTTTCTGGTGCTGCACCGGCACGGCGGTGGAAGAGTTCGGCAGGCTGAACGACACCATTTATTTCCACGACGATGATTCGCTTTACGTGAATCTCTACGCTGGTTCCGAACTCGAGTGGCCGGAGAAGGGCCTGCGCGTACGTCAGGAGACGTCATTCCCCGAACAGCAGACGACGACTTTGACTATTACGGCGAGGAATCCCGTGCAGGTTGCCATCAATCTCCGCATCCCGTACTGGGCCGTGGGCGGGAGCGTGAAGCTGAACGGAGCCGTGCTGCCTGCCTTCTCCAGTCCGACGAGCTACCTGAGCATCAACCGGGTTTGGAAGACGGGAGACAAGATCGAACTCAGCCTGCCCATGGCTCTGCACGTGGAACACATGCCAGACGACGAAAACGTGCAGGCCGTCATGTATGGACCGTTGGTGTTGGCCGGCACTTTCGGCCAGGTTAGCAAAGAAGAAGTGAAATTCGATGACCACGATGTGCACGTCCCCACGTTGCATCCCGTCCCGGACATCGTCGCCGACCCGAAGAGCCCCACCGCCTGGGTCGAACCGGACAGCAAGTCCCCATTGGGCTTCAAGGCTGTTGGACAGAAAGAAGCGTTCAGCCTAACTCCGCTATACAAAGTCAATCGCGAGCGTTATGCGGTCTACTGGAATGTAAAAACAACGAGCGTTTAATATCGTCTCTCCCCTGCTTGGGTGCCGTTTCGACGGCACCCGTTTTTTTTGGGGGGGCGGATAGCCGCTCGGGTCCTCGACTGAGCCGCGCAACAGCTTGTCACGCCAACTGCTCAGTTGCGTCCCAAAAAAAGACCCGGCCAGTGCTGCTTGCAGGCCGGGTCATCGAAGAGAGGCAACGAATCTTACTCTTTGGCGCTGATCTCAACCCAAGTCGTTGCGGCGCCAAGTGGCACCACGTAGGCCTGACGCTCCACTTTGAACGACTGGACCGGAGCGTACGTTAACCCATCCTTGGCTTTGGAGGGCCGTTCCACGCGCAGCCGCGCATTTGGAGTGAACTGATCCGCCGCGGAAAGCCCGATTCTGACCGCGCCTGTGCTTGCATCGACCTCGACCGCCTCGAACTTTCCAGCTTCAAGCGTCAGCCACAACCCGCTGCTTGCAACGTAAACGCGATTTCGGAACGAGTCTAGCGGCGTAACTTTGATATTGCCGCCATCGCTTGAGGTCAGATTGCCGCCGAACGCCAGCCACCCTAATTCAGGATGCCGGACCACATATGTCGCGGTATTGAATGCGTGCCCGAAGAAATTCGGTCCGTAGTCGCCAGTGAGCGGATCGAACTTCAGCATATCGGGGAACGAGTGGAAAGCTGCCGATGAGAAGCCTTCCTCATCGATGTTTGTGATCGCTCCCATAGTCCCGGCATAGCCGACTCGCAGCAGATACACATCTTCCGGATTATCGCGATAAGCATCGAGTACGGGGATCGCGTTGATACCGGATCCATAGTGGTGCAACTGCCTTTCGATCCGGCTGTACTTCCCGCCATAGAGGAAATCCCAGAAGCGGCGAGCGCTGCCGTTGTAGCCCCAGTGCGGAACGGTGGGCATGTAACCCAGCACGGCATTGAGTGTTACGTCCGCCTTTTCCTGATAGCCGAAATACTTAGTCCAGGCATAGACCTCTTCCTGACCTGTCGAGTCCCAGGGCATCTCGCTGCCAAACGGGTACGCTTCGGATTTCCAACGATCCGCCCGCTTGCGCATTTGGGCTTCCATGGCTTCGGCCTGCGTGTTCATGCCTTCTCTTTTGAGGTCATTGAGAATTTGCACGAACACGTCGCCCTCCATCTGCCCGAACTGCGTGTAGTAGGGGGCGAGCTTCATCATCGCCATCGTGGTCTCATAGGCATTGGTCAGGTACCAGTCCCACGTATGGTTTGTAACCAGTCCCTCGTAGTTCCGCGCAAGGCGATACATCACCCAATGTGCCGCGGCCACGTGCGGATAGTTGAACGACCGCCCAAGGTCGTTCGCGCCCTTCTTGTTCCAGCTGGTCCAGCTCTTCCAATTCAGGTCGCTACGGTAATAGTTCGGCGGCAGCTCATTCGGCTCATAATAAAAGAGGCTCTTCCGCACACCGTACTTCTGGGGCCCGTCACTGATTTGCAGATTTCCCCAAAGCGGGCCATCCACGAATTGCTGTAGCTTTTCGATCTCCTCTTTCTTTGGCTGACCGAACTGCTTCATGAAAGCCGCAAGCCACGATCCTGATCCGCCTTCGTCACCCAGACCCGCAATCCACACGCGGCTGTCTTGCGTGACGATTTCGTTGCGCTCACGGTCATAGCTCATCACCGAAGGGCTGCGATGGAACGGGTCCTTCGGATCGACGAACCACTGCTTGGTCGTGAGAAAGTTGCCCATATCCGCCACGGCCTGCGCAGCCGGCTTCATGACGAAGTAGTTGATCGACTGTGCCGTACCATCCGCATAGGTGACAACCAGGCGCGCGCGGCCCCAGCTCTTGCCTTTAAGCGTGTACTCTCTCCATCCATTCGGCTTCTGCGCGCCGTCACTGACCGTTATCGCGCCTGCAGGCTCAACAGCCATGGACTTGACCGGCTTTTCGTATTTCAGGAACAGTCGGCCATCGAGATCCATCGGCAGAATGTAGCCCGGCACTCCAACTGCGACCGGACGGTGATTCGCCGCGAGCGTGTCTTCTATCTTGCGAATGGAGGGTGACACCAGGAACTTAACGCCGTAGGTCTTCGACTGGCCCGGAGCCAGCGTCAGCATTGTCGGCGGATTCCAGGGCTGCGCCTTGCTCCACTCGTTCTCGGCGTAGGCTTGGCTGTGAACCATCCAATCGAAGAACCCTTCGAAGGTCATGCCGCGCGGCGTCGGATCGGTGAAGATCTGAGCCGGACCCGGATCGTTGCGTCGGCGCATTGGATTCAGGATCGGGTTATACGCCTCGAAAGGAGTCTTCCCATCTGGCACGACGAGCAACGCGGGGCCGTGGCCATTCAGGCGTGTTACCTGCAGGTATCCCGCATCCTCGCCAATATAGGGATCGTAGAACGAGCAAGCTTGGTGAGCCTGTTCCAGCGTGCGGTTGTTAATGACGTTATTGAATACCATCGGAATGCCCAGCGCACCGATCTGGACATTTTCGGAAGTCGCGTTCTTGAGGGTGAATCGCAGGACCAGCTTTCCGCCTTCAACGCCCCACGTTCGGCGGACCTGCAACGGGAAGTCGGCAGGCAGCGTTGGGGTAAGGTCGGCAGCAGCTAACACCTTGCCCGATGCAGCAACAGCCTTGATCGGCTTGCGGGCAAATGCTGTCGAGTAGCTCTTCCACTCCCCTGACGTTCCTTTTCTCAACCGCAGATCGAGATCGCCCAGGTGGTAGTAGCCGTCTTTCGAACGCTCAACCAGAATGTCGCCGGGCGTAAAGTCGAATCCGTTTGCCCCTTTCGGCTTCAGGGCAGCCACCGTTTGCGATGACCGCACCAGGCTCAGCGTGAACTCAGGCGTCTCGAAGTTCATCGTGCCCTGATCTAGCATCGGACCAGGCTTGGGTGGCTCTTTGGGTTTTCTGTCCTGCGCCGAAGCTAACTGCAACGCCATAAGCATGAAGAGACAAGACAGAAAAATTGCCGATACGGGCCGGAATGAACCCTTAATCATTTGCTTACCCTCTGTTGAACTCGAATGATGTCGATCTTCGTCGGCCAACTACTCATTTCGACTTCCGCCTTCCACGGATAGTCCCAACTGTTCGTCTTGACTAACGACAGCTTGCGGCCGTTCTGCATGACCTCGTACTGCGACCCGTCAGGGATGGAGAGCCAAAGGCCAGTGGAATGCTTGTCCTGAGTGCGATTCTCGAGCGTGAACGATAAGTTTCCGAGCTTCTGATCCGTGACAATCGCCTGCCCAGCGGCGAAACCATCGCGGTCCAGTTCAAGCTTCAGTGTCCGCGTTTGGGTGGCACCATGCTCGTCCGGAACCACCGCGGCAAAGCGCTGACGCAGGCCGTCCTTGGGAACGATCGCGAATTTGCCGCCTTCTTGTGAAAGTTCGCCGCCATACACGGTCCAGTCGAACAGTGGATCACGCGTGAGGATCGTAGAAGCCATGCGTAGCGCGCCACCGAAACCTAGATCGATTTCGCCGTCGTATCGCCACGCTCCGCGTGGAACCGTGTCGCCCATCCAAGCATAGCCCCATTTATCGGACATGTATTGCCAGCCCGCGGCGCCGTCGTTTTCCTTCCCGGGATACCAATAGCCGTAATTCGTATCCGGCCGACCCGTATTCATGAGAGCCCACGAACTCAGGTACGACGCATACCCCAGTTGTAGCCAGTCATGCGGCTGCGAGGCAAAGTTGAGGGCGTAGTCCAAAATCCCCCATCCCCCCATCGCGGCCATGTAACTCATTCCAGGATCGGAGCCCAACTGGTGGTACGACGGTTCGAGCCACCCGCGCACCGTCAGTCCCGCTGCCAGTTGCCGCTCCATGAAGTCACGCGAATCCTGCCGCTTCACAGAACGATGCGAGTGCCACTTTTTGTACTTGATATCCCACCAGAGGTTCTGGTCGGGCATCATGTCGTTTGTGGCCCCATATTTCGCCAGCGCATACGTCGATTCGAACGCGGTGCGATCGAAGGCGTATTCCGAGCGGAACGGATACTGATCGTCGTAGACGAAATACTTGACCTTTTTTTCCCACTCTGCCCGCAACCACGTCGCCCGCTCCGGGAAGCCCTCGCGATCAAGTTCGTCGGCGAGTTTGAGCACGATGAGTTCGTTATAGAGACCCCACTTATAGGTCTCGTAATAATCGGGCATGATCTCGTACGGATATGTGAAGAACGCGCGTGCCGTGTTGTAGGCCCGGTCAAGATATCCAGCAGCATCGAGATACTTCGACATGTGCGGATACTTCTTCGCTATCTCGTACATGTGGAAGTACAGCATCACGATGTGCGGATAGTCGTAAGACCGCCAGACGTGCATCTTGTCCAGGTTCGTGTTCGAAACCTTGGCCCGGCGCTGCGGATCGCGGTTCGTGTACCAGTCGGGAGTCCCATACACACCGTATGGATACGGTACTTCTTCGCCGGTGCGCTGCAGCTTTCCCCAGACGAAGTGCTGCAGGTAGTACTCGAGTCCTTCAATCTCCTTCTGATCCGGGAAGCTGACGTTCTTCGCGGCGACGTACGGAGCTTTGCTCAAGCCGGGATCATCGCAGGTCAGAACGTAAACCATGCGACCCTTGAAGATGTCCACATCGTCAAACGTGCGGACAGTCTTTGCCCTCATGTCATACGGAGCGAAGACCCCGTCCCACCACTTCGACGTATCTCGTATCTGCTGACGATTGATGATGAACGCACTCCGCTTCTTGATCAGCGTCTCGAGCGGTTCAGTAACGAAGTATTCGAGGTAGGTAGTCCTGCCGCCGTCATGGCGAATCGTCAACTTGTTCTCGCCGAGCTTCTGGAACTGCACCTCGTAGAGACGATATCCCGGCTGAGAGGCACCGAGATCCTTGATCTTCGTCTTGTCCGGAAATTCGGGCTCAACCACTTCGATCCGCGCTTTTGTATGCAGAGCAAATCGCGCCGTCAGGTCCTCAGGGATCGTCATGCCGGGCACAGCACGAACATCGAACAGACCTTCTCTATAAAGGATCGCCCGCAACTCGTCGTACGACTTGGCCCATTGAAAGCGAAAGCCGTAATGCAGGCTGCCGGTTTTGGTGCCTTTCGGACCAAGTTTTACCACTGTATGCGGTTGCCGCCAGGTTCCACGAATCTCAGCAGTACCAGTCGCGCCGGAATGCACGTAATCGACTGTCCCCTCGCGGCCAGCACGTGCGAAGTACTCGAGCTTGGTGCCGGGTCTGACAGTCACAACCAGAAACGGCGGCACGCCTGATGGGCGAACGAAATAAAGAAACGAGCCGTTCCCCGATATGAACTGATGACGAACGAAGCTGCGCTCAAAGATCTGCTTCGGCTCTTCGCCATAAGGAGGGATCTCGGGGATATTGATCCCGAGATCGCCCACCGTGACGGGAGAGCTACCACTTGCATCGATATCGATTGTCCAGTCGAGGATCTCACCCTCAGCCTTGAACGTCTGCACCACTTTGACCGGACTCGCAGGAGAAGAAAGCGTGTACATCACGCTGCCGCGCTCAGGCGAGGCTTGCATCGTGAAGCCTGCTTGCTTCAGTTCCTCCCACGCACCGCTTGAGGTCTGATAACGAATTGTCAAGCCCAGTGGGCGATCTTGCCTGGTTACCTGAGCGCCATGGGGATCATTCGGATTTGCGATTGCGGCAACACCACCATCGCTGTAAACAAATCGAAAACTGCCTTTCTGAATCGTGCCCGACTCGGCATACGCAAACCGATTCCAGAGGACGAAAAGACACACCAGAGCAAGCGCTACGAGCGCTCTCCGTTTCATGATCTCGATCGCCTTTCACCCGCAGTTCGGGTACACGAACGGGCCGAGTCGGCCGCGAAGCGATTTACGCTCCCGCGGCCGACGCCTTCGCTTGTTCTTCGAGAATTTCGGCTTGTATACGAATCAGTGCAGGCAATACGTCGCCGAACACCGAATCGGCTGGTTTGCCCAAGTCGAAGTACAGCCTGCGATACAGAGGATAGAGTTCGTTGTAGACCTTCTGCGCCGCCGGTTCGGGAGTATAGACGACATGCGACGGGCAGATCTTGTCCTGAGCCTCTTCGACCGTCTGGAACGTCCCAGCAGCAAGGAACGCAAACAACGCCGAGCCTAAACTTGTAACGCTGCTGCTCGGGACCAGTACTGGACGCCCAAGCACGTTCGCGTAAACCTGGTTCAGTACCGTGTTGTTCTGCGGGATGCCGCCACCGTTTATGACGCGCTTGATGTTCGCTCCGTATTCGGCCATGCGATCAAGAATCACTCGAGTGTGGAACGCTGTGCCTTCGATCGCCGCGAACAGTTCATCCTGTGCGGTGTGCTGCAAATTCCAGCCCAGCGTTACGCCGCGCAGATTCGGGTTAACCAGCACCGTGCGGTCACCGTTGTCCCAGCTCATGCGAAGGAGCCTGTCTGACCCGCGCGATATTTCTCAAGCCCTTTGCTGAGTTCCGAGATTGACTTGCCCGCGCGCTGCGCGATTGCGCTGAAGATGTCGCCAGTCGCAGAGAGTCCCGCCTCAATACCTGTGAACGCCGGGTGAACACTTCCCTTCACCACTCCGCAAACGCCAGGAACCAGGTTCGCCTCGCGAATGATGCCGATGATGCAGGTCGAAGTGCCGACGACGTTAACCATGTCGTCGATACGACACCCCGCTCCAATCGCGTCCCAGTGTGCGTCAAAAGCACCCACAGGCACGGGAATGCCAGCGCTTAGGCCCAACTTCTCCGCCCAGTACGGGCACAGCTTGCCGGCGAGGTGATCCGACGTTGCATACACGCCGTCCATCTTGGCGCGAACGCCTTTAAGCAGAGGGTCCACCTTAACCAGGAAATCCTCGGGCGGAAGTCCACCTAGCTCGGGATTCCAGAGCCATTTGTGCCCCATGGCGCAGACGCTGCGTATCACTTTCGCAGGATCGGTGATGCCGCACAATGTGGCGGCCACCATGTCGCAGTGCTCGAATGCGCTCGCAAACTTCTCTCTCTTTTCAGGGTTGTGGCGCAGCCAATGGAGCAGTTTCGAAAAGCCCCATTCGGAGGAGTAGACGCCACCACACCACTTGATCGCTTCCAATCCTTCGCGGTGTGCTAGTTCCGTGATCTCGGCAGCTTCACCCTTAGCACGATGGTCACACCACAGATAGTAGTCGTTCAGAGGCTGCATGCTGCAATCAACCGGGATCACGCTCGACCCGGTCGTGTCCAGAGCAATTGCCTCAACCTTATCGCCAGATACCCCGGCGCGCTCCAACGCGCTGCGGGTCGCGCTGGCGAGCGCGCGCATATGATCTTCGTGCGACTGAGTCGCGTGCTCCGGATCTTCGCGCTTGCGATGCAGCGGATATTCACATACGGCAGACTGCAAGACACCCTTCTCGCTGTCCACAAGCGTCACCCGGACGCTTAAAGTTCCAAAATCTACGCCAGCAACAATCGCCATCTGATCACCCACTCTCCCAACTTCGTCTAGTCCGCCATTTCTTGTGGGAAGGTTCTCCGTGCTTGGGGGAACACGGAGAACCCTTGCGACCCTTGCCAGGTTCTGCAAAGTCGCCATTTTGCCTACTTACTGGGGAA
>Ga0196970_1000856_pt1 | contig 27528 bp, 23 predicted proteins | sample S1v_513CmetaG_FD_148672 | JGI IMG/M metagenome (GOLD analysis project Ga0196970, IMG submission 148672) | Soil microbial communities from Anza Borrego desert, Southern California, United States - S1+v_5-13C | ecosystem: Environmental > Terrestrial > Soil > Desert | place: USA: California... | reverse complement strand
CGGTTCATCGCGCGTGGTGCGGCGCAGTGCAGGGATGCCCGTCTTTTCCGCAACGGCGACCCAGATTTCCGGCGTGAGGACGCCTTCCATGTCGAGAGTGACGATCGATTGTTTCACGGGCGCGAAGTCTTCCAAAAGCTGATCGAGGTGTCGAGCGCTGGCAGTCGCTTTGCGAAAGTTCAGCGGGACTGTTCTAGGTTTTGCGGTGTTTTGCCAGGAACCCGGCTTCGGATCCTGCGAGATCGGCGCGGCGTTGCTGCGCCAGAAGCTGGCCGTACACCCGCGCATCGCGCAGCATCATTTCCAATCGTTTCTGGAACACTTCGCTGACCACCCTGCCTTCCTTCAAATCATGTTCTGAGAACGACACGGCGTAAGGAAGCGTCCAGGCGTAGCACTGCCGCGCGACCGTCCGGAGTTGATCCACGACGGTGAGGCCCTTCTCGTGCGAGGCAACGACGGGCACGATCAACTTGCCCGCAAATTCATGCCAGAAATGGTCGAGGAAATTCTTAAGCGTGCTGCTGATGCTGCCGTGGTAATCGGGGGACCCGAGGATAAACAGATCAGCCCGATGCACCCGCGCCTGGAGGGCCTTGAAACCTGGCGCGGCATAGGCAGTGTCCGGGTTATAGAGCGGAAGTGGTTCGGCCTGGAGGTCGAGAACATCGACGGCACATCCGTTCGCCGTCAGTTCCTTCGCGATTTCATTGATGATGATTCGCGTCACGGATCGCGTCCTGGGGCTTCCTGCGACGGCGAGAACGTTTAGCTGCGAGTCGGGCATAATCGGATGCGGGAGGACGGAACGGCTACTGATGCCATCCAAACATCTTGAGGACGGTCACGAGGGAGTAGGCGACGAAGGCGCTCGCGGGGATGGTGAGCACCCAGGCCCACATGATTTGCTCCACGACCGTCAGTTTCAAAGCATTAAAGGCCTTGGCTGAACCGACCCCCATGATGGACGCGGTAATCGCATGGGTGGTGGAGACCGGCATGCCGAAATGTGCTGCGGTTGCAAGGACGGTTGCCCCAGTCGTTTCCGCGGCGAAGCCATGAACTGGTTGAAGTTTCACCATTTTATGACCCAGCGTCTTGATGATGCGCCAGCCGCCGGCGGCGGTTCCTGCGGCCATTGTCAGCGCGCAGATGACCTTGATCCACAAGGCGATCTCCACCGTCTTTCCCGGCGCTGGCGGAGGTGTGTACAGGAAAGACAGCCAGCCCGGCGCATTGTCCAGGCTCCCCGTTGCAGTCGCGCTGACGAGGGCGAGCGCGATGATTCCCATGGTTTTTTGGGCATCGTTCGTGCCATGGCTGAAGCCCATGTAACCGGCACTCAGCAACTGGAGTTTGCCGAAGGTACGGTTAACCGTAACGGGGCGCCAGTTCCTCAGCAGGACGTAAAGGATTGCCATCACAATGAAGCCAATTATGAATCCTGCAAACGGGGACAGAACCATGGGAATCACGATCTTCCAGAGCAGGCCCTTGCCCATCCACCAATGGTCCGCGTGAGGCTCGGACCAGATCAGCGCGGCCCAGTTATTGTCGGCTGCGGCAACGGCGGCGCCGCACAAGCCGCCGATCAGCGCGTGGCTGGAACTGGATGGCAGGCCGAACCACCATGTGATCAGGTTCCACACGATGCCGCCGATCAAGGCGCAGATGATCACGGCGGAAGAAAGTGTCACGATCTTTGAATCGACCAATCCCGAAGAGATCGTTTTCGCGACGGCGGTTCCCCAGAGGGCGCCCAGCAGGTTGGTCGAAGCGGCCAGAACCACGGCCTGTCGCGGGGTCAATACCTTGGTTGAAACGACAGTGGCAATGGAGTTCGCCGTGTCGTGGAAGCCATTGATGTATTCGAAGATCAGCGCTACCAGGATGACCGAAAGGACGAGCGTCATGGCAGCGTCAGGAATTCTTCAACGCGATGTGAGAAATGACGTTCCCCGCGTCGCGGCAGCGATCCACCACTTTTTCAAGAAGCTCATAAAGATCCTTGAGGACGATGACCTTGACGGCATCGTGGCGGCCGCTGAATAAATCCTTGAAAATGCCCATGATGGTATCGTCTGCTTCGCCTTCGATCTGCTGAAGCTTGCTGTTGAGCGCGCGAATCTCTTCGAGGTTCACACCGCGCGAGAGGCTCTTCACCATTTCGACGACGGTCACGGTGGCCTTGTCGAGGAGCGCGATTTGCGGCGAGAAATCCACACCTCGAACGTGTTGTGCTGCCAGAAGCGCCCGTTCCCCGAATTTTTCAACCGTCTTGGGAATCTTGTAGAGCGCATTGGACAGCGCCTCAATATCCTCGCGCTCGAGGGCGGTCACAAACGTCGTGTAAACTGCTTCCGTAATTTCTCGGGTGATTTGCTTGTCCTTGCGCCGGGCGACGGCGAATTCCTCCAAGGAAGCTGGCTGATCCAGCGAGGTGCTCAGTTTCATCAGCGTCTGGACGCTGTTGCGCGCTTCCTGGGCACTGGCTTCCAGAAGCCGGAAGAACATGTCTTCCTTTCCGAGCAATCGTTGCAGCGAAAACATAGCGCCGACGTTTTACACGGCATGCGACGGCATGGCACCAATAAAATTTTCCATGGGGTGCTGAGCAAAAAAAAGCGCGAAGGATCGCCTTCGCGCTCGTGAGTTAAAAGGAGGCTCGGTCTTTACCGCACGAGGCGGTAGAACATGCTTGTTTCGCTCGCCGGGATGGTCACCTGATTCTGCCCGTTCACAACGGTGGGAGCGGGGATGCCGTTCGTGGTCCAATTGGCGCCGGTTCCAAGCGCCGTCGTTCCCTGGAGCACTGCGCCGGCGCTTCCGCTAACGGGCCAGCGTATCTGGACGCTGTTTCCAACAAGGTTGATGGACAAGGAAGCTCCGGGGGAGACGATTGTATCCGGACCCGCTGCGATGTTGGCCGCGATTTGAGATTGCAACAGCGCGCCGTTGTAAACGCGGAATTCGGTGATCGAACCCGTGAAGCCCACATCCGGGTAGCTGGAACGCGCGAGCCATGCAGTTGTGAGCGCCGTCAGGTCAAATGTTGCATCGTAGCTGACACGGCCCAGCAGCGCGCCGTCGGTGAACAGCGAGAAGGTGCGGTTCAAGGCGTCGATGACCACCGCCACGTGATGCTGGCCGTTGGTCAGGCCGCTGCCATTGGCGCCGACGTTCACGCCGACTTCGTTGTTGAAGCCCGCTCGCGCCCAGCGGTATTGCTGGCGGTTTGCGCCTCCGCCTGCACCCCACGGGCTGTAGAAGAGATACTGTCCCGTCGTCGCGGATCCTTCGACGGTATCGTTGAGGTTGAACACCCAGTTGCCCTGGTCGGTGCCAACGGGCGCGTAAAAGCCAGGCGTGAACCAGGCTTCCAGCGTCACATTGCTCACTCCCGCAGGGATCAGTGTTTGGCCGAAATCGACCCATTGAACGTTCGGATCATTGCTGGGAATGGCTGTGTTCGCGAACGTGGCGGAGCCGGTCCCGGGCAGGGTCGTGTTGATCAGGGTGCCGTTTACATTCCCGACCAGGTCGGTGATTTCAGTGCCGGTGCCGTTGAAGCTGTAGCGATGCACGAGCGTCGCGGGTGAGGAACCCGGAGGTTGCACGACGTTCAACGTGAACTGGTTCGTGAATCCCGCATAGGTGCTGATGATTGTCGTTGTGCCGACATTGATCGGCGTGACCGCGCCCGCCGCGGTGATGGTGGCAATGTTTGTGTTTGCCGAGGTGAACGTGACATTCGTGAAGGCATTGACGTTGATGTTCGTAACGCTTCCGCCGAAGTTCGCCCGCAGCACTGCGTTGCTCGCTATTCCGCCTGCATAGAGGGTGTTCGTCAGGTCCAGTTGCAATGATACAGGTGACAGGACGCTAACCGTCGAGGTGGAAGACATGCCTTGGTAGGAAGCGACAAGGTTGGCAGTCCCAAAGGTTCGGGGCGTGAGAAGCCCCAGTGCGTTTACGGTGAAGATGTTCGTGTTTGCGCTCTGAAGCGTGACGCCGGAGAGGCCGGTGATATCGACATTTGTCACGTTCTGATAATTTCCCAGGAGCACTGCCTGCATGCCCAGGGGATTACCAATCAGCAGATTCGCAGGTTGCGCCTGGATCGACACCAGGTTGCCAGGTGAAACAGCGAGCGCATTGGGGCCTGCCTTGCGGCTCATCGCGATATCCACGTCGTTCATCACCCCCTCGTAAATGCGGAACTCGTTGATTCGACCGTTGAAGATCGGATCGTTCCATTGCGAGATGCCAATCCAGTTGTTGATGTCTTCGAGAAGCGCGAGTGCCCATGGGGCCTGACCGGACGCAACGGGAATTCCATTGTAATAAATGCGGGAGAAGTTGCTTTCGGGTGCGAGCACCACCGCAACGTGAACCTCCTGGTTGAGCGGGGGCTGGCTTGACTGTGGCCCCACCAGGTTGGGATTCTCAGCTGCACTGGAATCGGAGCGCGCGGCGACACGCACGCCCTGGTTGGCGGCGCTGCGGGGTGTCAGGAAGAAATATTCCAATCCGTTGCCGGCAACGTTCGGATCGGTCCCCTTGAGGCTGCTTCCGAAGTCAAAGATGCGCGTGTTGTTGGCCGCAGCGCGCCAGGTGAACCAGACCTCGACGGTAACGTTGGTCTTGCTGGAGATAATTCCATCGGGAAGGTCGATGTAGGGAGCAAACGTGTAGCTGCTCGCCCCCGGGAAATCGGCCTGGCCCGTGCCAAACGTGATGTTCGTTCCCGTCGGACCTGCGAAGACCGTGCCATGCATTCCGCCAACTGAATCGGTGACGGTGGTCGCGCCTGCGGTTTCATTGAAACTGTAACGGTGCTCCAGGGTCGCGACGCCTGTGGCGACAGTTACGGGAACGCTGTTGCTCATTCCACCCACCGCGGCCGTAATCGTTGCCGTGCCAGGCGCGAGCGCAACGAGCTGCCCGCCAGGCGTGATCCTGATCACATTGGTGGCGGACGAGGTCAGTGTCACGTCCGCGCCCGAAAGCTGAAGCCCGCCGAGATTTGCAAAACCGGCATTGATGACTGCATTTTGCGTGGCGCCGACAACCATGGAATTCTGCAACACCAGGCTGACCGATGTAACCGCGCCGGGGTTGTAATTCATTGTATCGGGTCCGCCGAGGAATGCGCTGGCATTCAGCTCCTGAAGTGTCAGCAGGCTGTTGTGAATTCGGAATTCATTGTAGCTGCCTCCCAGGAAAGGATCGTTCCAGTTGGCTCGTCCGAGCCAGACGTTCACGTCGCGAATACTGGAAAGAGGGATCGTCACCACACCGCTCGCAACCTCCTGGCCGCCGATGAACAGCCTGGCGCCGGACGGACCGTAAGTGACGGCAAAATGGGTTTCAACCCCGGATGGAAAAATGGTCGGCGAATTCAGGACAGGCGTTTCATTGTTGAAGCCAGGCAATGTGTCGCTGGCCGTGAAACGCGGGAGGAGCGTGCCGCCCGCCTGTGGTGTCAGGAAGAGATAGTTTCCTCCATCGCCCATTGTGAGGCTCCCGGTCGTGTCTTCCCCGACGCTGTTTGTGCCGAAGTCAAAGATGCGAGCCCAGGTTCCGCCGGCGGTCCAGGTGACCCAGCCTTCGATGGTGATATTCGTGAGCCCGGAGACGAGGCCGTTTGGAAGATCGACATATCCGCCATTCTCGGGCGTGCCGTCAGTGCCGAGATTCACCTGTGAGCCGTCCAGCGTCGCCGTGCCAGTGCCTTTCACGCGAAGGGTTCCATGCGCGGTCCCGACCGAATCCTGCACTGTTGAAGGGCCGGGATCGTTGAAAGAATATCGGTGGATGACAGCGCCCGACGCGGACATCGCAGCCAATGTTAAAAGCGTTAGCAGAAATTTGGAAAGATTTCGCATGTGGTCGTTCTTGGATGTTTTTGGGACGAGTGGTTAATACCTGTAGCGTCCTGACTCCAAACTCCTAGTGGGTTAAACACCCTAGGCTGTACGGGCCAGAAATATATCCGAGTTTTCCGCGGTGCCGGAACGAAGGATGCGTCGGGCGAAGACCGCCCTTTTAGTCGTTTTTCGCCCTGCTTGCGGTGAAGGTGCGGTGACTACAGTCCAAGGAAAACGGGCTTGAGATGCCGCTCGTAAAGGTTGCCCGTCACGTTCCTGGAAATGGTCTCGGAACACTGGCGCACGAGGTTCAAATACGTGTCCCCCTTTTTCGCGGCCACCTTGAATCCTACGTGTAACAGCTGGCGCACGTGCGGATTGAAGTGGGGCGATTTCTGGTCATGCCGCACGGATGCCGCGAAACGCGCGGCGTCCCAGCCCGCGATATCCTGCGGGGACGGCAACTTCGCGCGATCGATATCAATAACCGTCGCATAGGGGGCGCAGAGTTCGTCGATATGTTCGAGGGCCTGCGCATAGATGTTGCGTGCGAGCGCCAGTCCTTCCCCCCCCGCCTCGGCAAGCCCGATGATCTCCTCGAGCCACGTCGTTCCCGCGGTCTTCAGGTGGAGTCCGGCGTTGTGCCGTTTGATGGCGCGGTGAATGGGTCCGTAGATCGAAAACTTGTCGCTGCCTGAATGCACGCTCAGCTTCAGGCTGGCTGGCAGGCCGTACTTCTGGATCGCAAAACGAATCACGGACAGATCGTCGTTGAACTCTTTTTCAAATTGAGCCACGTCCCCGACGTAGTCGACGCCTTTATTGAACCTGCCTGTGAACTTGGGCGCGACCGTCTGAACCGGCACCTTTTCATCCGCAAGCGCAACGAGGATCACGAGCAGCTCAACGGGCGTTTGTGGTGAATCGGTTTCGTCCATTGAAACCTCGGTGATGAACTTGCCTTCCCCTTTCGCCTTCACGATGTGCCGGTAAATGACCGCGGCTTCCTGGACTGCGTAGAGAAATTTATTCGCGATGCGCTCGACTTCAGCGCGTGAGGCGTTGATACCGCCCTCAACCCCGGGTATGTCGACGCGACCCGCCAGTTCGGGGTGGCGATCCGCAAACGCTTTCACGGCATCAGCCTGTGCCGGTTTTCCGATTGAGTCAGCGACGTCAATCGTGAAGAAATCCGAGTGCGGGACGAAACGGTCAACGGTCTCGAGGCGAATGTGATCCGCATCAACGTGGTGCGGCTTTTTCCACCCGAGTTGCTGGACCGCGGCATCCGCAGCCGCCCGGACACTGGATGGTTCGGAGCCCACAATCATGTGCTCGCGGTTCGACTTGTTCCAGACGGGAATCACCTCGATTCCTTTTTCCGCGGCGAGCAAGCACGCGCGCAACTGGGCTTCCGCCTGTTGTGCAAAACGATCTCCGACCCCAATGGAATATTTCTCGATGGTGAGCATGTTGACGGGCGGCATTCTGCATGGCGCTGGGAGAGGGGTCAATCGCCAGAATCGTGAGATTAAGGCAGAAAGGTCTTCGATTTATGCACTCACGCAATCAATTGCCAGGACGGCAGCACATCGTCCCCGGGTTGCGCAGGCGCGCCCTTCAACCACTTGCGTTCAGCAAGAATTCCAATCATCGCCGCGTTGTCTGTGCACAAGCCGCCCGGTGCCAGCCTCAATCGCAGGTTCTCCCGCTGCGTCGCGGACGCCAGCCTCGCCCGCAGCGAGCGATTGCACGTGACGCCGCCTGAGGCCGTGACGCATCGCACGTTCAATCGCCTCGCCGCGCGCATCGTTTTCGCGACGAGCGTTTCCACGATGGCGGATTGAACGCTCGCACACAGATCGCGAATGGTTTGCGGCGAGTTGAGCAGGTCAGGGTTGTCCCGTATGAAATAGCGGAACGACGTCTTTAATCCGCTGAAACTGAAATCGTCATTCGCGTCGTGAATCAACGGTCGTGGAAAATCAAATGCATTCGGATTTCCATTCGCGGAGAGCCGATCGATCTCGGGCCCGGCAGGGTAGGGGAGGCCCATGAGCTTGCCGACCTTGTCGAAACATTCCCCTGCGGCATCGTCCAGTGTTGAACCGAGAAGGCGATGCTGCAGTTCGCTGACAACGTGGATCAACATGGTGTGCCCGCCGCTCACGATCAGCGACACGTTCGGTTCAAAGGAGCCGAAATCTGCCGCGGGAGGGTCGCCGACGATCCAGGGTGAATAGAGGTGCGCCTCGTGGTGATTGATCCCGAGGAACGGTTTGCGCAGGACGAACGCCATGCTTTGCGCCGCGCGAAATCCAACCATCAAAGCGCTCGGCAACCCTGGCCCTTGCGTGGCGGCAAATCCATCCAAGTCTGACGCGCGAACTCCAGCCTTTGCCAGCGCGGCATTTGTGATGGGAATGAGATTCCGCAGATGTTCACGCGCGGCGAGTTCGGGAACCACCCCGCCGTATTCAGCATGAAGCCCGATTTGAGAAGAGACCACGCTGGAAAGGACCCCGCCGTTTCGGATCACTGCGGCGCTCGTCTCGTCGCACGAGGTTTCGAACGCCAGCACAAGCATGAACTGAGGATGGAAAGAGGACCGCGATTAATTCCCCCGCGCCTGGGCCGCAGCCATTTTTGAGGGTCCGGTTTTTTGAGGACGGAGTTCGCCAAAGAGCAAAATTCCTTTCAAAAGATCCATCGCACGATCGAGCTGCGGGTCGCGCGCATTCAGCACCCGGTCCCGATCCGCGCCGTCCAGGCTTTCGACGCCGCCCTGCGTGCGTCGCAGCAGGATGTCGCGCTCCTCGTCCTCAGTAACGGGGACGATCACGTTGGGCGTGATGCCCACTTCATGAATGACCTTGTGACTGGGGGTGTAATATTTGGCAGTCGTCAAGCGGAGTGCCGAACCGTCATCGAGCGGGATGATGCTTTGAACGGAACCTTTGCCGAATGTTTTCTCTCCCAGGACGATCGCGCGGTTCAAGTCCTGCAGGCAGCCTGCCACAATTTCCGATGCGCTGGCGCTGCCGATATTGACGAGCACGACGATGGGCGTATGCGGAAGCTCATCGCCGCGTCCCTTGGCGGTGAACTTCTGGTTCGTGTAACGGCCTTCCGTCGAAACGACCAGCTGCCCGCGCGGCAGAAACTTCTCACACACTTCAACTGCCTGGTCGAGCAGCCCGCCGGGGTTCCACCGCAGATCAAGGATGAGGGCCTGCATGCCCTGCGCCTTCAGCTTCGCCAATGCAGCGGCGAGATCCTCGCTCGTTTTCTCCCCGAACTGAACGAGGCGCACATAGCCAATCTTGTTGTCGCCCAGCGGAAATTCCTTTCGCCCGTTGATGTCCTTGACCATGTCGACGTTGATGACGGCGCGCTTGAGGGTGTAGTCCTTGGTTTCGCCAGAGGACGGCCGCTGAATAGTGATTGTGACATCAGTGCCGGGTTCGCCGCGGAGGAATTTAACCGCGTCCTGGAGTGTCATGTTCTCCGTGGTTCTGCCCTGGATCCGGGTGATCCGATCGCCCGACAAAATTCCGGCCTTGAACCCGGGCGTGTCCTCAACAGGTGCGACCACAGTGATGAAATTATCCTTCATCGAAATGATAATTCCCAGGCCTCCAAACTGCCCCTGTGTGTCGCTCTGCAGTTCCTTGTATTTCGAAGGCTCCATGAATTCGCTGTGCGGATCGAGCCGATCGATCATTCCCTGCAGCGCGCCATACACCAGTTCCTGGTAGCTGATCTCCTCGCCATCCACGTAGTCCTTGCGGACTTTCTGCATCACCTCGGTGAACAGCTTGAGGTTGGGATACGGCGAATCTTTTTGAGCCGCCTCGGCGGAGCTGATGTAAAGCCGTGCGCCGATGAACAGGTTTGCCGCGAGAACGACCGCGACGATGCTGAAGACGAAACGCCGTTTCATAGAGTACTGCGGGAACAATACGGGCCGCGGCAACCGTTTGCAAACGCCGGTTTACCGGCGGAACAGGTTGGTAAATGCCGCATCGGTTCTGAGTCCTTGAAACCGGGGGTCCTTCTCCGCCTCCGCCTGCAGGTCATTCGCAGCGGGATTTTGTTGCCTGCGCTGGACGCTGAGTTCCAGCGCCCGCTTCAAGTCGGCCAATGCCTCGGTTCGCTTGTTCAAAGCGGCCTTTGTCGCCGCCAGATTGTACCACGCTTCAGGCTCATTGGGCGCCAGGGCGACCAGCCTCTGGAGCGCGGGTTCAAGCCGCTGAACGACGTTCAGCTCCGCGTAAATCCGGGCGACCTGAAAGACCATCGCCGCATCGGCCTGTGGATGGGCCACGATGCCGTCCAGCAACTGCATTGCGCGATCCGTCTGTTGCACGCTCCAGTATTTCTGTGCGAGTTCGAATGCCTTGACGAAGTTCGTCGGATTCGCGCTCACATCGCGTTCGAGTTGTGCGAAGTCAATCTGTGGCTGCGGCGGCGCGGCTGCGCGACTTGTGGACGAGCGGAGTTGTTCGACGAGGTTGCCAACCTGCCCGTTGTAGGGATCCAGCTTCTGGCAGGTCTCAGCCACGACGAGCGCGTCTTCCATGCGGCCGAGGTTCGCGAGCAATTGCACATAACGGAACACCGCCTCGGGGCTGTAAGGACAAAATGCGAAAGCCTGCTTGAAGGAGAACTCCGCCTCGCGGACGAGCCGCTGGCGTTCGGCGTCGCTCTTTGGCAGGTACTGGACGGGCGTCGGTGCGCCCGATGAAAAGCCGAGGCGCCACGCATAGATGCCGCCGATCGAACTTCGCAATTTCGAAAACGCCTTCTGCGCCTGATCATCGCGAACGAATTTGCGATCACCCTTGAAGCCCGCAAAGTTGCGCTTCATGTAGACCTTCTCGGCAAAGGCGCCGATGTCTTTGACAGGCGTGTCGTAATCAATCCAGTCGCCGATCAGGCGTGTCGAGTAGTCCTTCCAGAATTGGTGATCCCGCGCGATGATCTCCTCAGTCAGTTCGGGAATCGGCTGGCGGTTGATCTTCATGATGATGCCGAACGGCGTCAGGTGCGGGAACATCCAATCCAGCGGGAAGCTTTCTTCCACATAAAACTCGTTCGTCGGGTTTTTGTCGAAGATGACCTTTGTGAGCAAGCCATTGATCGCCATGACAGCGACCTGTCCTGAAACCTGGACGCGGTTGTCGACGATATTGATGTTTTCGCCCGGGCGAACCTGCCTTGGTTCGTTGGGGTATTGCTGGTCATGCATCAGACGGCGCTGGGCGTCTTCGATGTAAAGCTGGAAGCAGCGTTGTGAATCTTCAGGGGTGGGCGTGTAGATCTCGTTCGGCGGATACACACCTTCCTTGCGACGGCGTGCCTCCACGCGGGCGCCCCAGGCATTGAGTGGCCCATCCAGGACCCGGCCTGCGAGCCGGGCCAGCAGGTTGGTCTGATAATTGAAACGTCCTTCGCGGTCGCGCTCTTCCGGTCCGCGCAGCAGTTCCTGGAAGAAATAGGTGTCGTACTTATATTCGTCGCTTCGGAAGTAGTGCGCGCGGATGTACTGCAGGTACGTGCCGTCAGCGAGCGCGTTCTGCGTGATGATATAGACGTCACGACGATCGAAGACAGGATCCACCTCGGGCTTGCAGGAATTCGGGATGAAGCTGTCCGCAAAGATCATGTACGTCGGGGCAAACCGTCCGGGATCCGTGCCGCCAAACAGGATCGCGTGCCGATCCATCTCGGGGTAAACGAGTTTACCGCTGGCACCGGACGCGGCTTCCGTTCGCTCCTTCGCGTCGTAACTGAGCTGACCCGATTTGTCCTTGAACGGCGGGGTGAACATGTCATGGCCAAACCAGTAGCCGAACCAGTGTCCGCGCTGCTCATTTTCGAACCAATGCGTCATCACGGCGTAACTCGGCATCAGGGCCAGCACGGCAAGTGTTACCGCCATGGGCGCCCGTGTGCGCGAAGCGAAAACAGCAGCGAGGTAGACCAGGCATGCGACCACCAGCAGCAGGGCAGCGTAAATCGGAAGGCCATATTGATCCGGATTGAAGGCCTGAGGAATCGCAGCCAGCGCCTCCCGCATATTCGCCATTGCAGCCGGTTTTCCGACCAGTGTCCAACAGGAGAACACCAGCGAAATAAGGATGAAGAACAACGGTATGCCGAACGACAGCTGGCGATCCCGCTCGAGGCCCTTGTACCACAGGATCACAATGCACGTAAGCGCCGCCATCCAGCAGAGGATCTTGATGAAGCCAAACGCCGTCGCGGCATCAGGGCTGAGCGCCTCCTGCGCGTTCAGGGCGAGGGTGAAGGTTGTGAAATCCAGCGCGCACAAACCGCCCAGGATCGATACGTTGCGCAATGAGTTGTAATGAACCGACATGGAAGCCGCTGCCAGGCTGAGGCCGAAGCCTACAAACATCGCGACAAACACATGGGCGGACGTCAGGAATACCCGGTTCAGTTCAAGGGATTGACGGTCGGAGGAGAAGTTGAGCAGCCAGACCAGGAATGGTCCCACACAGATGAACAGCGCGACCATGCCGAGAATCCACACCCGCTCACGCCGCTTCAGCTTTCGGAAAAACAGGAAGACCACGAGCGCGATCAGGAGGTATAAAAACCCGAACTCGGTGCTCAGACCCTCAAAGAAACGCCAGAGCTGAAGCGAATACGTGGCGAAGAAGTTGCCGATCTGTTCGAACAGGGTGTCGCCCGCGCCACCCGTCGGATTGATCTTGTCATATTGCCCGCGTGTGAAGGCGTGGATGAATCCGTCCAAAGTCCGCGGATAGCCCCACTGCATCGGGGGATTCGTTGCTCCCGAGATTGGCATGAAAAGGTAGAATGCCATGCCGGCCGCCCAGCTCAGGCCCGAAGCAAGAACATGCCACCACTGTTTTCCCAGCGCCGCGGTCTGCCGGGCACAGCGGGCGAAGAAGAAGCCAGAGACAAGGATTGCGACCGCAATGAGAAACAACGTGCCGCTGGAATTAACCCGCGGGATGTAATTCGTAAGCCCGCCGAAAAAGAGCGCGATGAATCCGAGCGTGGCCAGCATCAGGCCGTCCCGGATAAACTCCGAGGATTTCTTCTGCGTGCGCACAACCAGCCAGATCCACAGTGCCGCCGAGGTGATCCCGATCAGGTTGTAGATCAGCTTCACCATCGTGTTGGTTTCCAGCATTGAGGGTCCCGCGAGCAACCCGAGCAACCAGATCAACGTGTTCCAAAAGAACATCTCCCGTCCGAGCTTCGGTTCCGCGAGCCACACGAGCACCTGGATTCCCATTGCAATGACGAGCAGGGACTGGTGGTTGTTGACACAGATGCCGTACCAGAAAAATGCATAATAGAGATAGCGATGCTGGTGAGGCGCGTATAGCCAGCGCATCAGGCACGCGATGACGCCCATGAGCGAAAGCACGCTGAGCGGGTACACTTCCACAATCACCGACTGGCTCCACATGTAACCGTTGAAGCCGATGAGCGCGCCCGCAACGAAGCCGGTCACAAGGCAGATCGCACCTTCAATGTTTCGCCTGATCGTGCGGAGATCGTCGATGCTTTCGATGAGCATGCTGCTGCCGCGCGAGACAACGAGGCCGAGCAGGCCTGCTGCAATGGCGCCCGAGAACGCCACGCCGAGCCCGACCCGCCAGGCGACATTTCCGATCGGAAGTAGAATGGCCCACAGATGCGTGTATAACGTCCAGACCGGGTAACCGGGAGGATGGGGGACGCCTGCGTAGTACGACGCGACAGCGAGTTCGCCGGAATCTTCCAGCGTCATTTCAGGGGCGAGCGTCAGGAAATATCCAGCGAAGACAACCAGGAAGGTGAGCCCAAAGGTGAGCCAGTCGATTCGTCTGAAAAGGGGTGGCAGCTTCGGGGGAACGACGGGAACTCCCGGCGTAGTGGCGGCGGTCGGCACCGCGTCGGAGGTCAGTTTAGGTTTTTCCATGCGTGTAAATCAGTTCGCCCGGCCTGGCAAAAATGAGCCAACACTAGAAGTGAAAGCGCCCGCGTTTGTCCAATCAAATCTATTTCCAAACGGAGCGTTCACATGCCCCACGTCGTAAGGGGGAATCGACGCTGCGCGCGATGGCTGATCCGTCGCAAACGGGTGCGCAGAGCTGACCAGGGGGTCCACTCCTTCACGCAGCACCAGGAATGTGAGCAGGCAGCACGCGGCAACGGGCGCCGCCCATTGCAGCATGCCCAACCGGGGCGATGGATTGGCGCTGCGCTGCCGAAAAATCCTGCGTTTAAGGTTTGGCGACGGGCGCCGCGGCTTCCAGGAAGCCAATTGCGTTTCCACTGGGTTCATCTCGTTCATAGTCCGCTTCCTTCAAACAGTTCCGCATTTTTTGAAGTCCATATCGATACCGGCCGGCGATCGTGTTGGGCGACGTTTCCAGCAATTCGCCGATTTCCTCAAACGTGTAGTGATGCCAGATCTTCAGCACAATGACTTCACGCTGCTCAACAGGCAATTCACGGAGGTGTCGCATTGCCGCCTCAGCCGCCGCGGTTTGGTCGGGCTGCTTCTCAAACCATCGATGCGATTCCAGTTCACGCGCCAGGCGCCGCCACATCGAGCGCCTGTAATTGAGGACGCGATTGCGGAACGTGCGAATGGCGTAGTGCCCAGGCTTGGAAGGCGCCACTGGACGTTCAAGCAACGTAATAAACGTTTCCTGCAGAACATCCTGGGCCTCGGCATGGCTCAAGCCGAGCGCGCGCCCATACAGCAGCAGTTCGGCGGCACGCGCTTCGTAAAGTCCTGCACTCCAATGTTCTGGCGCTTCTTCGCTCACGTTTTCACTGCATAGACACCGCCGAGCCGGGAATTGTATAAAGAAAGCGGGGACGAAGGAGAGGGGACAACGGGCGGGCTCGATCTTATTCAAACCCAAGCATCCGCCCGAGATGAAGCGTCGCGAAAGCAAATCCCCAGGCCAGGAGCCCCATGTAGATCCATTGGAACACAGGCCACTTCCATGAGTTGGTTTCGCGGCGAACAACGGCGACCGTGCTGACGCATTGCAGTGCGAACACGTAAAAGACCATGAGCGTCACCGCGGTCAAGGTCGTGTAAACCGGCGTGCCATCGGGCCGCTTCTGCTGCCGCAGGGTTTCCTCCAGCTTGGTTTCACCGCCTTCTGCGTCGGCCACGTTGTAAACCGTGGACATGGTGCTGACAAACACCTCGCGAGCAGCGAACGAGGCGACAAGGCCGATGCCGATCTTCCAGTCAAACCCGAGCGGCGCGATCAGCGGCTCAATCGCACGGCCCATCCGACCCGCAAAGCTGTTGCGCAACTGTTCTCCGGCGACTTCTCCCTGGATCGTTCCAGACACGTCCGGCACCTGCATTTCAGAGCCGCGTTCAGGCGCTTCGGCGGCCGCCCGCGGAATGTTCAGGGCGTGGCTGTTCACGCGCGGATACGTTGCAAGGAACCACAGAATGATATTGATTCCGAGAATGACCGTTCCCGCGCGGCGAAGGAAAATCTTGGATCGATCCCACATGTGCCGCAGCACGATTCGCAACAGCGGACGCTTGTAAGGCGGGAGTTCCATGATGAGCAAGGGCGTTTCACCCTTGAGCAGCGTCTTCTTGAAGATCCAGGCCATGAAGAGCGCAACGACGATTCCCAGGAGATACATCGAAAGCATCGTCAACCCTTGCATTCCGAGGAATCCAAACAGATTGAAGCTCCCGAAGCCGACGTTCACATCGTATCGGAGGTTCGCCACCACGCGATCCGGAATGCACGCGCCGATCAGGAGCGTATAGACAGGCAGCCGCGCGGAACAACTCATCAGCGGCGCCACAAGGATCGTCACCAACCGGTCCTTCTGGGATTCGATCGTGCGTGTCGCCATGATTCCCGGGATGGCACAGGCGAAGGAACTTAACATGGGTATGAAGCTCTTTCCGTGCAGTCCCACCTTGCTCATCAGGCGATCCATCAGGAACGCCGCCCTCGCCATATAACCTGTGTCTTCCAGGAATCCGATGAACAGGAACAACAGCAAAATCTGCGGCAGGAACACCACCACCGCGCCGACGCCGGCAATCACGCCGTCCACGAGCAGGCTGTTCAAGTCGCCCTCGGGGATCAGTTCTCCAACCCGGGTTCCAAGCCAGTCTACGACGGATTGCAGCGCATCCATCGGAATGCTGGCGAACGTGAAGATGCTCTGGAACATCGCGGCCATGATCGCCACGAAGATCACCGTGCCCCACACTTTGTGCGTGAGCACGCGATCCAGCTTGTCGCTGAACGTTTCTCCAGGCGGCGCAAGTTCGGCTGTGACGGCCATCTGGATTTCCGAAACAGCAGCATACCGGCCTTCGATTGCCTGGCTTCTCCAATCGATTGCCGCCTTCTCGAGGCGTCCGCGGCTCGCCTCAACCGCATCCAACACTTCTGGCGGGTAATGATTCGCGCTCGATGCGAGCGCCTTTTCATTGCTGAGGATCAGCAGCGCCTCGGCATGGGCTTGCGAGCGGCGCCCGGGAAACGCCGTGGACAGCACGCGGGAAATCTCCGCCACCTCATTCGCAAACTCCCGGGGCAATGCGCAAAAACGAACATCCGCCGTCGTGCCCGATGCGTTCGCTGCATTCTTCGCCAAAGCCGACAGAATCGTCTCGCGCAATGCCGTAATTCCATGGCCGGTGCTTGCAATAACCGGAACAACCGGCGTCCCCAAGGCCTGGGCAAGCTGGCTGGCTTCAATGCGCTGGCCGTTGGTTTCGGCCACATCAATCATGTTCAACGCCACCACCGTGGGATATCCCAGTTCGATCACCTGGGTGGCGTAATAAAGGTTCCGCTGCAGGTTTGAGGCGTCGACCACTACTACAATGGCGGCCGGGGCGGGAAGTTCGTCCAGGCGACCCAGCAGGACGTCGCGGGAAACCTGTTCGTCGAGGGACTGCGGGCTGAGGCTGTAAGTGCCGGGCAGGTCGAGAACCCGGATATCCGCGTGTGCGGGCGCATCGAGCAGCTTGCCCTCCTTGCGTTCAACAGTGACGCCGGCGTAATTGCCGACCTTGGCTCGAAGGCCGGTCAGCGCGTTGAAAAGGGTGGTCTTGCCGCAGTTGGGGTTGCCCGTCAGTACAACATAAGTCCCTGTGTGATTCTTGGACTCAACACTGTCGTGCTTGGCTGCCGCGGAATTCATTGCGAATTACGCGCTGGCTGCAAGGCGTACCAGGATCTGGTCCGCCTCGTGTTTTCGCAGGGTAAGATTATAGCCGCGAATCTTGATTTCGACGGGATCTCCGAGAGGTGCGAAGCGAACCAATTCGATCTTGGTGCCGACGAGCAGGCCCATTTCCATCAGGCGCGCCCGAGCCGGGGAGGGAACATGAATCTCGGCGACGGTTGCCGCCGCGCCGAGCGGGCAGGATGTGAGCGGTTGCAGTTCGGCCATGGATCAATCCGCCTCCAGTTGGCCCGGACGGGCTGGAAGAACGGCGTTACTTGGCCGCTGCGTTGAGGCGGACGGACAGGCGCGACTTTTTGCGGTCGGCGGTGCCCTTGTGCACCACGCCGGTCTTCGCAGCCTTGTCGAAAGCTGAAGCGACGCTGCGCAAAGCCTTGGCAGCGTCCTCTTTCTTGCCGGCGGTTACCAGGGCCAGGTAGTTCTTCTCCAGGGTGTGGAGGCGTGACTTGACGCGGCGGTTTTGCAGATTTTTCCGCGCGCTGCTCCGCATGCGGCGTTCGGCTGACTTGGTATTCGGCATAGATCGTAATTTAAATTTGAGCGCGAAACGGTAACTGACCTCGTTGCATTGTCAACGCTTACATGGATTGTGGAATTGAGGAAGGAATTGAAGGGCGTGTGATCGAACCGGTTGATTTTAAACTTCCCCTCTTCCGAGCTAAGCTGGGATGTAAACGGCTGGAACGCAAATTCAACAAAAGACTGGCGCAGAAAAAGCGTGGAGATAGTATCCCCCACCATGGCTGTACCTGTGATGCCAACCAAACGCATCTTGGTGGTCGATGACGAACCATTCGTCTGCGACGCCGTCAAGATGATGCTGACGTTTGATGGCCATGAGGTGAAGACGGCCAACAGCGGCAAGGAAGCGCTGGCTTCATTGGGCAAGGAAAAATTCGACTTGGTAATCACCGACTTTGCCATGCCCTTGATGAAGGGCGACGAGCTCGCGACGACGATCAAAAGCCAGTTTCCTGAACAGCCCGTGATCATGATCACTGCGTACGCCGAGATGCTTCAGTCTTCCGGGGTTCCCTTGTCTGGAGTCGATCGGCTGATCAGCAAACCGTTTCTGCTCGACGATTTGCGCGAGGCAATCGCACAGGTGCTTCTCCATCGCACCACGTAGGAGCGGGCCTGCGGCAGGTGCCGGCGCTTTGTGGTTGCGGAGCACATCCAATGCAGTCCCGGCAAGTTGAAGCGTTCACCCCGGCGCCCGTTTCCGTAGTTCTCCCATCTTCATTTTGCGTATAACGCCCCAATTGTGCGAAGGCGCGCCATCCTCTTAATCTGTCGCTGCAATCAGGACCGCGAGAGTATGGAAAATCAAACATCGGCAACCCCCCCAGCGGAGAGTATCGCTCCGAGCACCAAGCCCGCGGCGCCATCGTTGAGCCGCCAGTTGCTTCAATGCTTGATGCTCGTGCTTCTCAGCGCTGGCTCGTATCTCTTCATCAGCCACTTTTGTTTTCAGTCAGTGCAGGTCGTCGGTGTCAGCATGGTTCCCACCCTGCGTCCAGCCGATCAGTTAATCCTCGATCGCCTCACCTACCGCTTTCATGCGCCGAAACAAAACGACATTGTCGTGATCAAGGATCCCACCGATGGAGCGTTCGTCGTGAAACGCATCATTGGAATGCCGGGCGATTCCATCCTGTTCAAGAACGGGAAGGTTTTCGTAAACGGGGTGCAGTTGAAGGAACCCTACGTGTGGGCCGGACGGCCGACCCTGACCTATTCAGGCTTCCACGAGCAATTGATTGTCTGCGGACAGGATCAGTACTTCGTGCTTGGCGATAATCGGGAGAACAGTTTCGACAGCCGGATGTATGGTCCCGTTCGCCGGCAGAACATCCTCGGCGCAGTGCATCTCTAATCGGCCAGCTGCCTGCGCGAGCCGCGCCCTGCTGTTTTGGAAGCGTGGCGACACAGCAGGTACGTAAACCTGCGCTTCGAATCGGATCGGTTCTCGATCTTCCGCGGAACCCCCGCGCCGTGCATCCCCTCCATCAATTGTGTTGCCAGCGGATGCCCACCTGCTAAGGTCAAACCGTTATCGGGCTGAGACCAATCTTCAAGCCGGTTTGAATCGGAGTTCGTGGGGAAAAGGAAAAGTTATGCGGATTCTGATCCAGCAGAAAAACAGTGGCCTCTACTTTAAAGACGTCGGGGCCTGGACGAGGGATCCTGCTGATGCGATGGATTTCCTCAGTTCAACCGGCGCAATCGACTTCTGCGTCCTCAATAAAATCTCTCACGTGCAGCTGGTATTGAAGTTTGAGGAACAGCAATACGACATCGTCCTTCCGGTCCTCGGCCGCCTCGGAGACGAAAAGCGCGCCTCCGATGACACCCAGTCGGGCGCCTGATCATTACGATCGTTCCTTGCCTAACGACCCTCCGTGAATCATGCTGTCAACCATGAGTGCGAGTTCATTTGACGCCACAAGCCACGAACGTTTGGGGCTCCTGGGTCAGCGGGTGCTTTCCGGCGGATCTATCACGCGTGAAGAGGCGTTGTGGCTGTTCAATCTCGAGACTTCAGCCGACATCCTGGACCTGATTTCCTGGGCCAACCGCATCCGTGAACGATTCAAGGGAAACAAGATTCATCTCTGTTCCATCGTGAATGCCAAGGCCGGCGCCTGTTCCGAGAACTGCAGTTTCTGCGCGCAATCCGCGTTTTACCAAACCGGCTCGCCGCGCTACGGCTTCATCGATCCCGAACCTGTCCAGGAGGCCGCCGACGAAGCCAATCGCAACAGCGTCACTGCCGTTGGTTTGGTAGCTGCCTGGAAGGGGCTCAATGAGGGACCCCTTCTCGACGAGGTGTGCGACCGGATTCGCGAACTGAAGGCGGGCGGCAAGACCCGCCCTGACGCATCACTCGGAATCATCAAGGACCAGAAGGTCGCGAATCGGCTGAAGGAAGCGGGATTGGAATGCTACGGTCATAATCTGGAAAGCTCCCGGCGGTTCTTTCCGAAAACCTGCACCACGCATACTTACGACGATCGCCTGCAGACAATCCAGTTTCTTAAGAACGCCGGGATCAGCATCTGTTCGGGCGGGATCATCGGAATGGGCGAAACGCGTGAGGATCGATGCGATCTTGCTTTCTCGATCAAGGAAATTGGCGCGAGCGTGGTGCCGATCAACATTCTCAACCCGATCAAAGGCACGCCGTTCGAGAACAACGAACCGCTCTCTGTGATGGAGATTCTAAAGTCGATCGCGTGCTTCCGGTTCATCCTTCCGCGACGCGAGATCATGATCGCCGGGGGACGCACGGTGAACCTGCGCGAAGCCCAAAGCATGATCTTCATGGCGGGCGCGAGCGCGATGATGGTCGGCAATTATCTGACCACCCTGAATCAGCCTGTCGAGAAGGACATGCAGATGATCCGCGACCTGGGTTTGGATCCGAGCTGGGACAAGCACGGTTTCACTGACCAGGCGGAACACGAATGCGGGTGCAACGGAACTTCATGCGAAGCGGAACCGGCGATGGCGAAGTAGCGGGGCCCGGGCAGCGCCTCGGCAAGAACCTTGATCGGTACTGCGGCGATGTCATTGATGTCCGCCAGACGCTGGCAGAAATCATTTCCGCCGCCGACAAGCACGGATGGGAACGCGGGTCGTTTGCGACCACGGACGGTTTCGAATTATTGAGCCTGCATCGACCGGCGCGCTCAGACAGCCCAGCCACGCGGCGCATTTACCTCAGCGCGGGAATTCATGGAGACGAACCCGCGGGTCCGAGGGCGGCGCTGCGGTTGCTTCAGGAAGATCGCTGGCCCGAAAATGCGGAACTCTGGTTCTGCCCGTGCCTGAATCCGGTAGGGTTCACACTGAACTGTCGTGAAAACGCGCGAGGCCTTGATTTGAACCGCGCCTACCTGAATCCCTCGGCTGACGAAATCATTGCGCACATCAACTGGCTGGAGAGGCAGCCCGCCTTCGACCTCTGCCTTCTGCTGCATGAAGATTGGGAATCGAACGGCTTTTACCTCTACGAACAAAACCCGCTGGGCCAGCGTTCGCTCGCTGAACCCATGATCGATGCTGTGGAACGCGTTTGTCCGATTGATCCAAACGAGTTGATTGAGGGACGTCCGGCAAGCAGGGGAATCATCCGCCCGAATCTCGATCCCGATTCGCGCCCCGACTGGCCTGAGGCGTTTTATCTGATTCGACACAAGACGCGGCTGAGCTACACGCTCGAAGCGCCCTCAGATTTCGCGTTGCAGGTGAGGGAGCAGGCGCTGATCACGGCTGTTCATGCGGCGCTCAACACCTTCTGCGGTTTTTGAATTCCGCTCCGCGATGTGCGTTCGCTCCTATGCGAGCAAGGCGCAGTTCCGTTGGTTCATCCAGCTTTGGCCGAGTTCAAGAAGCGTCTTCGATTTCAACACGCGTTCGGCCATTGGGAACACAATGCGTTCTTCCTTGTCGAAGTGGCTGCGGCAGAGGACGACCGTGGTGAGCAGGAGGTGGCGTGCGTGCTTGAGGCTTTTCGACTCGTGAACAAGCGCGAGGTTCTGTTCGATGAGATCGTGTTCGTGATGAAAGATCGCGCAATGGCCGAGTTGCTCAAACGAGGGTTCGAGCGGCTTCATGAAGAGTTCGTCCTCCGTGTGCGAATGCGCCGACAGCATTGTTTCCATCAACGACGCCAGCACCTTCACCTCGGCCAGCGTCTTGAGCCGTGGCGCGATTTTTTCGATGTGATCAAACAGATTGTGGAACACCAGGTGTTCGGCCAGCAGTGCTTCTGTAATCTTCATTGGAATGACTGGTTGTTGCCGTCCAATACAGCGCATTCGACGGCCCGCGGCTAGTCGGGACTTGCCTTCCTTCAACCGAAAAGTGCCTGATCCCTATTGATAGTGCGGCGGCTTCTGGTTGTTTCCCTTGATCCGCTCGAGCTCCTGAACCTGCAACGTCTCAGACTGTCGCTGCACTTCCTTCTTCAACCGCGCAATGACTTTTCCGTGGTCAATCACAACTTGGTTTAATTGCTCGAGTTGATGTTCCAGGTGCGCGACGTGGGTTTCAAGCCGTTCCAGCCTTTCAGGTTCGTTCGGGTTCATTCGTAATATCAGGGAAGGCGCACGCGGAAAAACCGGTTGTCTGGCGGCGTTGCGGCGTTGGTGCGCAGGAACGTTCCGGCGGCATCAAAACGATTCGTGTGAATCAGCGCCCATTCGGCGGCTGAATTCCGCAGGTTTGTGGATGCGATCAAATGATAAGGCCCGCCGCCCCAGCCGCCCTGGCCGCTGAGCAACACGTGCGAATCCTGCCGGCTGATCCGAAGAAACGGGGGCATTGCCAATCCGCGTTCGAATGCCCCCAAATCGGGCGCAACTCCCGCAAAAACGAATCCAATATTCGTCCCGGCATTGACGAGGTCGCTCGATCCCAGGAGGTTTGCAAACGCAGTATTCGGCAAGACGCCGTTCGCCTGGCGCGGCTGCGTCAGGAGCGATTCATCGAAGCTCGCAAAATCGTTCGAGGCAATCGTCACGGGCAGGGTGAAATAGTTGAACGACACATCGTTGCTGCTGCCGAGATTCGCCACTTCCGTCGAGGCGCGGAATCCCAGGTTGTTTTTCATCAGGTGACCGTAACCGGGCACATCTGTTTCATTGTCGGCCAGGGTGGACAGCATGTTGTAATTCACGCTGTTGCGGAATGCAGTGTTGTGAAACCAGTTGAGGCCGCCCGTATGATGATTGGCGTAAAATCCGCTCACGCGGTTGCGCACCGCCAGGCAGAACTGCGTGACGTGCCGCGGCACCGGACTTGGGATTGCGCTGCCATTCCGCCCATAGCCGCCCGCCTTGAATCCGTGGCCGTCCCCGCCCGAACTCGTGAAGTTCGTGAAGTACCCGTTGTAGAACGCCCAGCAACGGTCGATCGTCACGGCCGCTCTCGCGCCAATCAGGTCGAATCCATCGTCGCTGTTGAACCACGCGCGGCATCCGCTGAACACGTTGCCGCTGCCGGACGCTGCCGATGGATGCGCGCCAAATCCGTCAACGTTCCCCATCGAAAGGCTGTCGAGACCGCGATTGTTATAGGCGTCGCAGTTCAGCACGAGATTACTTTGTCCTGACGTGAGATACCAACCCACGCCCATGCCGTCGCGCATGGCCAAATGTTCGAATCGATTTCGGTTTCCCCCCGCGACGCGGAAACATTCTGATTGCGTGTTGCCCGCCTCCCCCGCCCGAATCGTGACCTGCGCGCCCACAACGTCAAAGCCCTTGAAAACGCAATCGCTTGCCGTGACGAGGAACGCCGTCACTCGCCACCCGGGCGGCTTCACGGACGAGAAATCGAAGACGGGACGTTCGCCAGGAAAACCGAGATAATTGATTCCGTTCTTGTTGATCCTGTTGACGATTGCCCAGGGCGCATTCGTGGCGGTGACGTGGGTGTTGTTCAGGAAATAATTCCCGCCGCGAAGAAACACGGTGTCACCCGCGCTGGCGGCTGACTGCGCGCGCATCAACGTCAGGAAAGGCGCATTGCTGGAACCGTTGCTGGCATCCAGTCCGTTCGGCGCAACAAACCAGGTCGCTGCTCCGGCCGTGGCTGTTGCGAGCCAGAGAACCAGCGCGATCGATTGACGCGCCGTTCTGAGCGAGAGCTGGGTTATGAGCCGATGCACTGCTTCTGCACTCTAGCAGCCCCCGCTCGAAATGCCTTCTCGATTTTTCGCGCAAATCGCCGAGTGGCTTTTCAAAGTTGATTGCCGGGTGCGCCTCCGTGTTCACTGGACCTTCGATGGAGGCGTAAGATGGCGCGGGAATTCCCGGTCGCTGTAAAAAAACCGCGTTCCATTCACGGAACGCGGTCCTGATCGAAGAGGATTCCCGGGCGGGTGCTCTGAACCTGCTATCCGTTTTTCGAACGGCGCATCATGAACAGGCTCATCAGGCCGGCGCCAACCAGGGCGATCGAAGAAGGCTCCGGGATGGGAGCGGCGTAGATTGCGGCGACCGGATCGCGATCGCCCGCGGGCACGTTATTGCGGGCGCCAGTGGCTCCCGTTCCAAGGGACATAAACGCGCTCAACGCAGTCGAAGCGCGTTCCACAAGGAGGTTGCTCGCAAGGTCGTTGTTCAATATTTCGAGGCTGTACCAGTGGCCGGCAAGCAAGGACACCTGATCGGCGCCCGTAAAGGTGAGGGTCGTAATCTGGCCGCCCGCAGTCGTGTAGGAGAAATTCAGGTCGGCTGAAAAGAGGTCGACGCTCGTGTTGTCGATCGTGTAACGGGGATTCGTTTCTGAAACCGTCGTTCCGAGATCATACAGCGAAAGCGAGAAGTTGTTGCCGAGGATGCCTTGCGACTCGAATTTGATTTCGCCGAGATTGAATGCGCTGGTGGTCAGGAAGGCGATCCCAACAACGCCGCCGCCAGTGTTCCCTCCTTCGTAAACGTTGCCCTGTCCCGGTGTCGCAAGAGCGATCGCCGGAGTTCCAGACCACGCTGCGGAACTGGTGTTCATGCTGCCATCGACGGAATAGGCAACACCGGCCCATGCACTGGCAGTGATGGCGCAAAAGCTTCCGCATAACAGGACCTTGAGTGGAGTTTTCATAATCGTGTGCTTCGATAACAGTGTCTGAGTTTCAGTGTATTTCGGCTGTGAGGTTGGCAGAACGGTTTCCGCAACATCCATACGACGAACGTCGTAAGTGCGATAGCGGAGACCGAACATACAGCGCGGTTTGCTTTGCTTTGCCCGCCGCTCCGTCAGCCTTTCTTCTCGCGACCAGGTGTTTGATGACTTTGCTTTGGCTGGTTCCCTTTGCGGGCCCGCTGATGGTCATCGGCTCGCTGGGATTCGTTCCTGGTAAAGAGGGAGGACGGAAAAGAGGGGCGCGCCAACGGTGACATGCACGTCGCCCGGTGCTGCTCTCCAACAATCTTCACGTGGCCTGATCAGCATTGGCTGCAATCGGTGGACTACGTAAGATGTTCGACCGAGATGATGGAAACCTTTGATACACCCGCTCTGCTGCAGCATCCAGCGGCCGACCCTGGCAACTGGCTTCTCGATCCCGCTGTGACCTATCTCAATCACGGTGCGTTTGGAGCTTGTCCCAGGGTTGTCCTGGAATACCAGCAAGGGCTGAGACAACGGCTCGAACGCCAGCCGCTGCAATTCCTCGCGCGCGACCTCGAACCGATGTTGGATGCCGCTCGCAACACGCTGGCAAAATTCGTTGGAGCTGATCCAGCAAACCTCGTCTTTGTTCCCAACGCGACGACCGGCGTGAACACCATCCTGCGGTCGTTGGATTGGAAAAGCGGTGATGAGGTAATCGTGACGACGCAGGAATACAACGCGTGCCGCAACGCGCTGGATTTTGTCGCGCAACGTTTCGAACTAAATGTGATCGTTGTTCACATTCCATTCCCGCTGTCCGCAGGCGACGAACCTATCGCGGCGCTGCTGGAGAAGGTCACCGAGCGCACACGGCTGGTGTTGATTGATCATGTCACGAGCCAGACCGGAATGGTGCTGCCCGTTGAACGGATTGTTCGTGCAATGACAGAGCGGGGGATTGAGACACTGATCGATGGCGCGCATGCACCCGGAATGGTTCTGTTGAACCTGAAGGAACTCGGGGCCACGTATTACACCGGGAATTGCCACAAATGGCTCTGCGCTCCGCGCAGTGCCGCGTTTCTCCATGTGCTGCCGCATCGCCAGGCCGCCATCCGCCCGCTCACGATCAGCCACGGCGCGAATTCCCTGCGCAAAGATCGATCGCGCTTCCAGGTCGAGTTTGCGTGGATGGGCACATGGGATCCGACCGCGGCGCTCAGCGTGTCCGAGGCATTGCGGTTCATGGGCTCGCTTTTGCCTGGGGGTTGGGTTGAAATCAGGGCGCGAAACCGCGCGCTGGCGCTCGCGGCGCGCGAGCTCCTGTGCAACGCGCTCGAGGTTGCAGCCCCCTGTCCGCAAGAGATGATTGGTTCCCTGGCATCCATCCCATTGCCAGCGAGGTTCGCGCACGAAGAACCGGTGTTGCCTGTAAACGAGCATCCGCTGCAGATGCGTTTGCTCGAGAAGCACGGCATCGAGGTTCCAATCATGCCTTGGACTTCAGGTTCGCGCCTGATCCGTGTTTCAGCGCAACTGTATAACTCCTTGCCCCAATACGAGCGCCTCGCCGATGCACTGCTTTCGGATTCTGCGGGTTGAAGTGTCCATCGGGCATACGCCCCATGCCCCGTTTCGTCGTGGTCGAGTATATGGAAGGTAATGAAAGCGCTTCGCAAGAGCGTTCAGCAGGATGTGAAATTCTCCCGCCCCCTCGTTCTTCCCATTCGCGTTCGATGTGGTTCGCAGCAATGCCTGGCGTACCGCGATAAAACCGGGATGTGGATTGATTACGAGAACGGTGAGCCCATCTTCGAACGCGTTGAAGTCATCCGAAATTCGCCACATCGCGCGAGCGGCGACGCTAGTCCAATGTGAGCGAAACACGTTCGCCGCGGAATTCAACCGGCAGCGACCGGGCGTGGCCTGCGATTTCAACCGTGAACCGGCGTGCGGCGGGCGGCCTTCGTTTCATTCTTTGATCCGACTCGAGCGTGAGCCGGCGCTCCGCATCGTTCCATCGCATGGAAATCCATACAGCGCGCGGATCTGAATCATCACGGTATCCGAGACTCTCGCCGTCATCATCGTAGAGCACGAAACTGCCGTCCGCGCCGGGGTGCACGCGCAGCGTGGTGGGATCGGTGGCATGCTGGCCCGTGTGCTGGCGCACGGGATCCAGCGGAATGATTGCGCCTGCCCGGGCGTAGAGCGGCAGCGTGGCCAGGTCGACTGGCCGATCGATCCAACGTTTGCCTTCGACCTTCTCGCCAGTCCACCAATCGACCCACGCGCCCGCGGGGAGGTATATACGCCGCGATTGTGCGCCTGGTTCTGTCACGGGTGCCACGAGAAGGTCGCGTCCCCAGAGATACTCATTGCCGATCTTCACCGCTTCGGGATCTTCAGGATAATGCAACCACAACGCCCGCATCATGGGCATCCCGTGGTCGACCGCCTGGCGCGCGACGCTGTAATTGTACGGGAGGAGCCGATAGCGCAATTCCAGGAACTTGCGCGCGATCGGCTCGATGGATTCGTTGCGCAGTTCGCCGGGCGGGGGGTGCTGCGGAGGACGTGTGATGTTGCCCGTGAAGTCGGTTCGTTCGGCCGGGCCATGCTCAATCGGCCCGAAGCTTCCGGTGTTCCAGCCCCACGGCAGGCGCAGAAGCCACGTGCGGCCATGCGAACGGAATGACGGGCAGAACGCGGAGAACTGGAACCAGCGAATGTACAATTCACCTGTCAGTTCGCGCGAAGGATAGAAGCCGCCCGTGTCCGTGCCCCA
>Ga0196970_1000855_pt1 | contig 27544 bp, 25 predicted proteins | sample S1v_513CmetaG_FD_148672 | JGI IMG/M metagenome (GOLD analysis project Ga0196970, IMG submission 148672) | Soil microbial communities from Anza Borrego desert, Southern California, United States - S1+v_5-13C | ecosystem: Environmental > Terrestrial > Soil > Desert | place: USA: California... | reverse complement strand
GGCGGGGCGGCGCCGGCCGCCCCGTCCTCCCATCACGTGCGGGTCTTCGTCATGCCGGCCATGGCGTCGGCGCCGGCCGCCGTTCCGGTGCCCTGGCGGACCCGCAGGTTGTTCTGCACGTGGCTGACGCCGGACACCGATTCGGCCAGGTCCTCGGCGCGGCGGCGGGCGGCGCGGTGCTCGACGTGGCCGGTCAGCGTCACCTCGCCGCCGCTCACCGTCACCTCGATGTCGGAGGCGTCGACGTACGGGTCGTCGGTCAGGCGATCGCTGACGTCCTCGCGGATGCGGTCGTCGGAGCGGGCATACCCGCGCGGGCCGCGGCCGCGGTGGCTGCGTTCCTCGTCGCGGCGCCGCCGCCGCTCGGCGTCCTCGTCGCCGAACCAGGAGGCGACCTCGTCGCCCATGCGCTCCAGCCAGCCGCGTTCGCTGCCCTCGCGCATCCGGCGGGCGCGGTCGCGGCCGTAGTCCTGGCCGAACTCGCGGCGGACCTGCCGGGCGCGGTCCTCGCGCATGCGGTCGGCGTCGGTGCCGCCCCATTCATCCCGGCCGTAATCGCGGAAGCCGCGGCCTTGGCCGAAACCGCGGCCGATGTCGCGCCGCTCGCCGTAGTCACGGTCGCGTCCGTAATCTTCGCGCCCGCCGCCGCGGATCTGGAAGCCCTGGCGCTCGTAGTCGACGCCGCCACGGCTGGCGCCGCCGCCGTAGTCCTCCGGCCCGAAGCGGCCTTCCCACTCCTCGTCGCGGCCGTAGCGGCTGTACTGGTTCGGGTCGGTGTTGCGGTCACGGTAGACGTCCCGGTCCTCGCGGATCCAGTCCCCGTGCTCGCGCCCTTCCATGCCGCGGTCGCGGCCCAGCCAGCGCCCGCGTTCGGCTTTCCAGCGGCGGTCGTCGTCCATCTCAGGCTCCTCCCGGTTCTGCCATCCTGTCGGGCACAACACGGGCGGAGGGACGCCGTTCCCCGGATCAAGCGCGCGGGAAGGCGCGCACCCGCTCGATCTGCACGGCGCAGCGGTGGCCGAGGCGCAGGCCGATCTGCGCCAGCCGGTCGCGCGGCATCTCGGCCTCCAGGATCTGGCCGGCCAGCCCGACCTCGATCCGCGCCTGCGGGCCGACGGTGACGACGCCCAGCACGTTGCCCGGCCCCTCCGGGTCGGGCGACAGCGTCACGTCGTGCGGGCGGATGAAGGCGATGGCCGGCCCTTGCACCGGGTCGCCGGTCGCCACCCGCAGCGCCCCGCCGGCCAGCGCCGCGATGCCGCCGTCCACCACGCAGTCGATGCGGTTCACCTGGCCGAGGAATTCGTAGACGAAGGTGGAGGCCGGGTTGTCGTACACCTCGGCCGGGGTGCCGATCTGCTCGATCCGGCCCTGGCTCATCACCACGACGCGGTCGGCCAGCTCCAGCGCCTCCTCCTGGTCGTGGGTGACGAAGACCGAGGTGATGTGCATCTCGTCATGCAGGCCGCGCAGCCAGCGCCGCAGTTCCTTGCGCACCTTGGCGTCGAGCGCGCCGAACGGCTCGTCGAGCAGCAGCACCTTCGGCTCGATGGCCAGCGCGCGGGCCAGCGCCACGCGCTGCCGCTGCCCGCCGGACAGCTGCGCCGGGTAGCGGTCGGCGAAGGGTGCCAGCTGGACGAGGCGCAGCAGCTCCTCCACCCGGCGGCGGATCTCGGCGTTGGGCAGCCGCTCGCCGCGCGGGCGGACCTTCAGGCCGAAGGCGACGTTGTCCATCACCGTCATGTGGCGGAACAACGCGTAGTGCTGGAACACGAACCCCACGCCGCGCTCGCGCGGCTTCAGGCCCAGCGCCTCCTCGCCGTGCAGCTGGAGGGAGCCGGTGTCCGGCTGCTCCAGCCCGGCCATGATGCGCAGCAGCGTCGTCTTGCCCGACCCCGAGGGCCCGAGCAGCGCCAGCAGCTCGCCGGTGCGCACCTCGAGGTCGACCGTGTCCAGCGCCTGATAGTCGCCGAAGCGCTTGGAGATTCCCGAAAGCCGAAGGCCCATGAGCGTGTCCTATCCACCCCGCCGCGTCGCCGCCAGCTCGTGCCCGAACCGCCACTCCAGCACCGTCTTGGCCGCGAGCGTGACCAGGGCGAGAAGGGCCAGAACCGACGCGACCGCGAAGGCGGCGACGAAGTTGTATTCGTTATAGAGGATCTCGACGTGCAGCGGCATGGTGTTGGTCTCGCCCCGGATATGGCCGGACACGACCGACACCGCGCCGAATTCGCCCATCGCGCGGGCGTTGCACAGCAGCACGCCGTACAGCAGGCCCCACTTGATGTTGGGCAGCGTCACCCGCCAGAAGGTCTGCCAGCCGCTGGCGCCCAGCACGATGGCGGCCTCCTCCTCCTCCGTCCCCTGCTCCTGCATCAGCGGGATCAGTTCGCGCGCCACGAAGGGGAAGGTGACGAAGATGGTGGCCAGCACCAGCCCCGGCAGGGCGAAGATGATCTGGATGTCGTGCTCGCGCAGCCACGGCCCCAGCAGGCCGTTCAGCCCGAACAGCAGCACGTAGACCATGCCGGAGATCACCGGCGACACCGAGAACGGCAGGTCGATCAGGGTGATCAGCAGGTGCTTGCCGCGGAAGTCGAACTTGGCGATGCACCAGGAGGCGCAGACGCCGAACAGCAGGTTCAGCGGCACCGCGATGCCCGCGGTCATCAGCGTCAGCCGGATGGCCGACAGCGCGTCCTCCTCCTGCAGCGCGGTCCAGTAGGCGCCGACGCCGCGCCTCAGCGCCTCGACGAACACCACGGTCAGCGGCAGCAGCAGGAACAGCGCGAGGAAGGCCAGCGCCGCGGCGATCAGCGCCGCGCGCAGCCACACCGGCTCGACCAGCGTCGAGCGGGACGCCTGTCCATCACCGGGCATGACGCCTCCGCATCCAGGCCTGCAGCAGGTTGAGGATCAGCAGCATCGCGAAGGAGACGACCAGCATCAGCATGCCGACCGCGGCGGCCCCGGCGAAGTCGTACTGTTCCAGCTTGATGACGATCAGCAGGGGCGCGATCTCGGTGACGCCCGGCATGTTGCCGGCGATGAAGATGACCGAGCCGTACTCCCCCACCCCGCGGGCGAAGGCCAGCGCGAAGCCGGTCAGCAGCGCCGGCATCAGCGCCGGCAGGATGACGTGGCGGAAGGTCTGCCAGCGCGACGCGCCCAGGCAGGCCGCGGCCTCCTCCTCCTCCGGCGGCAGGTCCTGCAGCACCGGCTCCACCGTGCGCACCACGAAGGGCAGGCCGATGAAGGTCAGCGCGATGGCGATGCCCAGCGGCGTGAACGCCACCTTCATGCCGAACCAGTCCTTCAGCAGCGCGCCGACCCAGCCGTTCGGCGCGTACAGCGCGGTCAGCGCGATGCCGGCCACCGCGGTCGGCAGCGCGAAGGGCAGATCCACGAAGGCGTCGACGATCCGCTTGCCCGGGAAGCGGTAGCGCACCAGCACCCAGGCGACCAGCAGGCCGGCCACGGCGTTGACCGCCGCGGCGGCCAGCGACAGCCCGAAGCTGACCTTGAAGGCCGACAGCACGCGCTCGGTCGCCAGCGCACTCCACAGCCCGCCGAAGCCCAGCCCGGCGGCCTTGACCGCCAGCGCCGCCAGCGGCAGCAGCACGACGACGCTGAGGTACGTCACCGTGATGCCCAGCGTCAGCTTGAAGCCGGGGATGACGGTCGGACGCATCAGAAGCGTGCCCCCGCGGTGCAGGGGCACGGATTCGGCCAGGGAGACCGCCGACACGGCTCAGCGCGCTCCCGAGATCTGGTCGAAGATCCCGCCGTCCGAGAAATGCTGCTTCTGCGCCTCACGCCACCCCCCGAAGGCCTGATCGACGGTGACGAGCCTAACATTGGCGAAGCGGTTCGCATACTGGGCCCCGGCCAGTTCCGGATGGCGGGGGCGGTAGTAGTGCTTGGCGGCCAGTTCCTGGCCCTCGCGGGTGTAGAGGAACTGCAGGTAGGCCTCGGCCACCTTGCGGGTGCCCTTGCGGTCCACCACCGAATCGACCACGGCGACCGACGGCTCGGCCAGCACGGACAAGGACGGCGTGACGATCTCGAACTTGTCGGCGCCGAACTCCTGCAGCGACAGGTACGCCTCGTTTTCCCAGGCCAGCAGCACGTCGCCGATCTCGCGCTGGGTGAAGGTGACGGTGGAGCCGCGCGCCCCGCTGTCCAGCACCGGCACGTTCTTGAACAGCTTTCCGACGAACTCCCTGGCCTTGGCCTCGTCGCCGCCGTTCTTTTCGCGGGCGTAGGCCCAGGCGGCGAGGTAGTTCCAGCGCGCGCCGCCCGAGGTCTTCGGGTTCGGCGTTATGACCTGGACGCCCGGCTTGATCAGGTCGTCCCAGTCCTTGATCTGCTTGGGGTTGCCCTTGCGCACCAGGAACACGATGGTCGAGGTGTAGGGGGCGGAGTTGTCGGGCAGGCGCTTGATCCAGTCCTTGGCGACCAGCCCGGCGTCGGCGATGGCATCGACATCGTAGGCCAGCGCCAGCGTCACCACGTCGGCGGCCAGCCCGTCGATGACCGAGCGGGCCTGCTTGCCGGAGCCGCCGTGCGACTGCTTGACGGTCAGCTTCGCACCGGTCTCCGCCTGCCACTTCTTGGCGAACAGCTGGTTGAACTCGGTGTAGAATTCCCGGGTCGGGTCGTACGAGACGTTGAGGATCGGCTCGGACGTGGTGGCGGCGTGGGCGCCGAGGGCGGCCAGCGCAATGCCGGCGGCGGCCAGGAGCGGGCGGAAGCGAATCGACAGCATGCGCGTTTCCCTGAAATTGCGGATCGGGTAATCACACTTTCGGGTGTGTTGTACGCGGTTTTGTTTTTCTAGTCCCGTCGTGGAGAATGACCCAGGAATGGCGGCGTGGGAAGCCTCTTTTCGCGGACCATGGCGAGTTTCCTGGCGTGGGCAGGCAAAAGCCAGCCGACTCAAACACTTGAGGGGCGCTGGGGTATCGGGGGTTCTTTGGGGGAGGGTTAGGGTGGGGGCAAGCCCGTAGTCAGATGTCGAAGTTCGCCGGCAATTCGCCGACCGACTGCCGGTGCCGCAGCGCGTCGGCCAGCGTGCGGTTGTCCAGCACCGCGGCGGTGGCGTCGCGCACCTGGATCATCAGCCAGCGCGTCGAGCAGGTCGCCGGATCCTCGCAGTCCGTGCACGGCTTGAACGCGTTCTTGCTGGCGCAGGGAATCGGCGCGATGTGGCCGTCCATCAGGCGGATCACCTCGCCGAAGGTGATCTCCGACGGCGTGCGGGCGAGGCGGTAGCCGCCGCTCTTGCCGCGCTTGGCGAACAGCAGGCCGCTCTTGCGCAGCTCCACCAGGATCGCCTCGAGGAACTTGCGCGGGATGTTCTCGCGCTCGGCGATATCGGCGATCAGCACGAGGTCGTCGCCCGGCTGTTCGGCCAGCATGATCAGCGCGCGCAGCGCGTATTTGGCTTTCTGGGACAGCATTGCGGCGCCACCATGCGGCGGACGCCCCTTGCCGGTCAAGGACTTGCGGCGCCCCGCCCCGCGGCCGGGGCGCCGCGGCAGCGTCAGCCGATGCCCTCGGCCGCCAGCGCCTCGCGCACCGCCGGACGCTCGCCGACGCGGGCGACATAGGCGGCGACGTTCGGCCACCGGGCCAGGTCGAGGCCCATCGGCGCCGCCCAGCGCAGCACGGTGAAGGCGTAGGCGTCGGCGATGGTGAAGGAGTCGCCGGCCAGGAAGCGGTTGTCCGCGAGGCGCGCGTCGAGCACGCCGAACTTGGCGGCCAGCAGTTCCTTCAGCGTCGCCTTGAAGGCGTCCGGCGTGGTCGGGCGGAACAGCGGGCTGAAATTCTTGTGCAGCTCGGTGCCGACGAAGTTCAGCCACTCCAGCACGCGGTAGCGCTCCAGCGAGCCGTGCGCCGGGACGAGGCCCTTGGCCGGCGCCTTGTCGGCGACGTACTGCAGGATCACCGGCCCCTCGGTGAGGATGCCGCCCTCGTCGAGGCCGAGGGTGGGCACCTGCCCCTTGGGGTTGACGGCCAGGAAGTCGCCGCCGTCCCCGGTCTTCTTGGTGGCGAGGTCCACCTTGACGGGGTCGAACGGCAGCCCGGCCTCGCGCAGCACGATGTGCGACGCGAGCGAGCAGGCGCCGGGCTTCAGGTACAGCTTCATGAATGGAATCCCCTGGGATAGGCGTGGAGGTCCCAGGCTACCCCGCGGCGGCGCCGCGCGTTAAGGGGCCGCGTCCGCAACGGAGTGTTGCGCTCACGCTTACTCCCGCCGCCCCGTGTCGCGGCCGCCCGTCGCCGCGGGCTCGCTGATCGCCTCCATGGTCGCCTTCAGCACCGCCGGGTCGTAGGGCTTGTGCAGCAGGCGGCAGCCGGTGGCGGTGGCCTCCTTGATGCGCTCGGGCGCGGTGTCGCCGGTGACGATGATCGCCGGGATGTGCCGGCGCGCCTCGTTGCAGATGCGCGCCACCGCCTGCACGCCGTTGAACTCGCCGGGCAGGCGGAAGTCGCTGATGATCAGCCGCGGCATCGCCGCCGCTCCGGCCATGTGGGCGAAGGCGTCCTCGGCGGTGCCGGCCAGGGTGACGGTGTAGCCCCACACCTCCAGCAGCTGGCACAGCGCGGTTCCCTGGATGAGGTCGTCCTCGATCAGCAGGATGTGCTGAGCGTCCATCGGCTTCGGCCCCTCCTTGCGGGTCGCCAGATGCACCACGTTCGGTGCGGACACCGGGGCGACGCGCGGCAGCGTGATGGTGAAGGTCGACCCCTTGCCCGGCTGCGAGCGCAGATGCACCTCGCAGCCCAGCAGCCGCGCCGTCCGCCGCACGATGGCGAGCCCCAGGCCGAGGCCGTGGCGGCGGTCGCGCTCCGGGTTGCCGACCTGGACGAAGTCCTCGAACACCGCCTCCTGCATGTCCGGCGGGATGCCGATGCCGGTGTCCCACACCTCGATGGCCAGCGCCGGGCCGCGGCGCCGGCAGGCGACCAGCACCCGCCCGCCGTTCGGCGTGTAGCGCAGCGCGTTGGACAGCAGGTTGCGCAGGATGCGGCTGAGCAGCGTCGTGTCGCTGTCCACCACGTCGGCCGCCCCGGCGACGCGCAGGTCGATGCTGCGGCTCCTGGCCTCCTGCTCGAACTCGCGGGCCACCGCCGAGGCGACGTCGAGCGCCGGGAAGGTCGAGCGGTTGACCGGCACGATGCCGGCGTCCAGCGTCGACACGTCCAAGAGCGCGTGCAGCAGCGCCTCGCCCGCCGACATCGCCTCGCCCAGCGCGCCGACCATCTTGCGGCAGGCGGGGTCGGCCACCTTCTCGCTGAGCATGTGCTGGTAGAGGCGCATCGCCTGGAACGGCTGGCGCAGGTCGTGGCTGGCCGCCGCCAGGAAGCGCGTCTTGGAGGCCAGCGCGTGTTCCAGCTCGTCCTTGGCCTTGCGGATCTCCTGCTCGGCCAGCTTGGATGCGGTGACGTCGGTCAGCGAACCGGCCATGCGCAGCGGCTTGCCCGCCTCGTTGCGCACCGCCATGCCGCGCGCCAGCACCCAGCGCCAGCCGCCGTCCGCGTGGCGCAGCCGGTGCTCGATGGACAAGGTCGGCGACAGCCCGGCGATGTGCAGCGCGATGGCCGCGTGCACGTCCTCGCGGTCGTCCGGGTGGACGCGGCCGAACCACTCCTCCGGATCGGGCGGCAGGCCCGACCCAAGACCGGGGGCATGCCCGACGATCTCCTGCCAGCGCGCCGACAGGTAGATGCCGCCGCCGATCAGGTCCCAGTCCCACAGCCCGTCGTTGGCGCCGCGCGCGGCCAGCGCATAGCGCTCCTCGCTGGCGCGCAGCGCCTCCTCGGCGCGCGCCTTCTCCTCGCGGACCTGCCAGTCCTTGTATTCGCGCTCCAGCGCGGTGACCAGCCGGGCGAGGTTGGACTTCAGCACGAAGTCGCCGGCCCCCGCCTTCAGCAGCGACACCGCCGCCTCCTCGCCGACCATGCCTGAGACGACGATGAACGGGCAGCCGCAGCCCACGTCCTTGTACAGCGCCAAGGCACTCGCCGCGCCGAAGCCGGGGATGTTGACGTCGGAGATGATGACGTCCCAGCGCGTCTCGCGCAGGGCCTTCAGCATGTCCTCGGCGGTGTCGACGCGCTCCCAGGTGACCTCGTAGCCCTGCTTGCGGATGTGCCGGGCGATCAGCATCGCGTCGTCGTGGCTGTCGTCCACGATCAGGACGTTGAGGATCGGCGGCAGCGCGTGCATGGCGTCAACCCGGCGGCGGCTCGTTGAGGATCAGCCAGTAGAGGCCGAGTTGCCGCACCGCCTGGATGAACTCGGGGAAATCGACCGGCTTGCGGATGTAGCTGTTGGCGCCGAGCTGGTAGCCGTTGATCAGGTCCTGCTCCTCGCGCGACGAGGTCAGGATCACCACCGGCACCAGCCGGGTGCGCGGGTCGGTGCGGATGCGGCGCAGCACCTCGATGCCGTCGATCTTCGGCAGCTTGAGGTCGAGCAGCACGATGGACGGCGCGATCGCCTCGCGCCCGATGGCTTCGTCGCCGAACAGCCAGGACAGCGCCTCCGGCCCGTCGCGCGCCACCACCACCTCGTTCTGGATGTGGTTCTTCTTCAGCGCGCGCAACGTCAGCAGCTCGTCGTCGGGATTGTCCTCGACCAACAGGATCGGTTTCATGCTCATCGCTCTCCCCTCTACTGAAGAGTGAAGTAGAAGGTGGCCCCGCCGTCGACAACACCCTCCGCCCACACGCGGCCGCCGTGCTTGTGGACGATGCGCTGCACGGTGGCGAGGCCGACCCCGGTGCCGGGGAAGTCCTTCATGCCGTGCAGGCGCTGGAAGGCGCCGAACAGCTTGTCGACGTAAGCCATGTCAAATCCGGCGCCGTTGTCGCGCACGAAGAAGGCCGGCTGCCCCTCCTCGTCCGTGGTGGTGCCGAACTGGATCTGCGCGTGGTCCTTGCGGCTGGTGTACTTCCAGGCGTTGCCCAGCAGGTTCACCAGCACCGTGCGCACCAGGTGCGGGTCGGCGTCCGCCGTGAGGCCGGGGGCGATGGTCACCGCGACCTTGCGCTCCGGGTGCGCGGCGACGAGGTCGGCGACCACCGCCGTCGCCAGCGCGCTGAGGTCCACCGGCGCCCGCCGCACCTCGCCGCGGGACAGCCGCGACAGGTCGAGCAGGTCGTCGATCAGCTGCGCCATGCGCTGGCTGGCGTCGCCGATGCGCTTCAGGTAGTCCCGCCCCTCCTCGTCGAGGCACGCCGAGTAGTCTTCGGTCAGCACTTGGCTGAAGCCGGAGATCGAGCGCAGCGGCGCCCGCAAATCGTGCGAGACGGAATAGGAGAAGGCCTCCAGCTCGCGGTTGGCGTTCTCCAGCTGGGTGGCGCGGCGGCGCAGGTCGGTGTTGAGGCTGGTGATCGACTCTTCCGCCTCGCGCGCCTTGGTCACGTCGCGCAGGATGGCGGTGAACACGGTGCGCCCGCCCACCACGATGCGCGAGATCGACGCCTCCGCCGGGAACTCCTCGCCGTCCTTGCGGCGGCCGCGGATGACGCTGCGCTCGCCCATCTGGCGGGCCTGGACGGGGGAATGCTCGAACCGCTCCACCTGCCGGTTGTGGCCGGCGCGGGCGAAGGTCGGCAGCAGGATCTCCAGCGGCTGCCCCAGCGCCTCGGCCGCCGTGAACTGGAAGATGCGCTCGGCGCCCTGGTTGAACAGGATGATGCGCTGCGCCTGATCGACCGAAACCACGGCATCCGCCGCGATGGCCAGGATGCCCTCGAACAGCTCGCGCGAGGCCAGCAGTTCCTCGGTGGTGATGGTGCCGTCCGTATCCGGCATATCCCCTCCCTTTGTAGGGGCTGCGAATGCGAATGAGTCTAACGGATACGGACGGGGATTGGTACACAAATGCGGCAGAGCGTACCGTCAGCATCACTGACGGTACGCCCTTGCCGAACTCAGCGGTCCTTGCGCAGCGGCCCGTACTCGACCGGCACCCAGGCGTACATGCCGCCCTCGGACCGGACGTGGCCGATGCCGGGAAACGGCAGGTGGGCGCCGGCGACCCACAGGCTGTCGCGCGCCGCCTCGTCGAAGATCCGGCGGCGGGTGGCCAGCGCCTGCTCCTTGTTCACGTCGAACTCGATGACGACCTCGGGGCGGGCGAACTGGACGGCGTGGTTGTGCACGATGTCGCCCCAGGCCAGCAGGCTCTTGCCGCCCGAGCCGACCAGGAAGCCGGTGTGCCCCGGCGTGTGGCCGAAGGCGGCGACGGTCCTGATGCCCGGCACCGGCTCCTCGCCGGCCGCGAAGGTCTTGAAGCGGCCGGCGGCCTGGTAGGGCGCCACCGCGTCGCGTGCGATCTTGAAGAAGGGCTGCGCCTCGGCCGGCGCCTTGGCGGCGACCGCCTCGTCCAGCCAGAACGCCGCCTCCTCCCTGGCCGCCCACACCGTGGCGTTGGGGAACAGCGGCTTGCCGTCCATGCCCAGCAGGCCGCCGGCGTGGTCGCCGTGCAGGTGGGTCAGCAGCACGGTGTCGACCTGCGCGGGGTCGTAGCCGGCCGCACGGATGTTGGCGGCCATGCCGCCCAGCGTCGGGCCGAACACGCCGGCCGCACCCGTGTCGACCAGCACGAGGTTCTGGCCCGTGTGCACCAGGAAGGCGTTGACCGCCGTCTGCACGCCCGGAGTCGCGTCCTGGAACATGCGGGCGATCAGGCCCTGGATGTCGGCGGCGGCGATGCCCGTGAGGATCTTCGGGTCGAGGTCGACATAGCCGTCGTAGACCGCGGTGACCTCGAAGGCGCCCAGCGCCATGCGGTAGAAGCCCGGCACCTGGGTGCGCTGCTGCGCCGGGGGAGCCGCCAGCGCCGGCAGCGTCGCGGCCGCCGGAACCGCCACGGCCAGCGCGACCAGCGCCGAACGGGCAAGGGTGGAAAGGCGATGCACGATGCGGTTTCCTCTTGTTTTATGCGGCGGCGCATACGGCCGCGACCGCGCGCATGGTGCAACCCGTTCGGGCCGTGTGCAACCGCGAGGGCGCATTCGGTTGGTGAGGCGTTGTAATGGAAGGTGAGCAGAGTTTCCGCACCGGGCCCAGCTCCCGAACGTCACCGAACACAAGCCAGGACGCATGAGCGACAAGCCCCGCAGCAACCTCGTCCGCCTCTACCGCGCCATCTGGCACTTCGCCGCCGGCAGCCGGCATCTGGTGGTGGCGTTCTTCGCCCTGCTGTTCGGCGCCCAGCTGGCGCGACTCGCGGTGCCCTACTTCTTCGGCGCGGCGGTCAACGCGCTGCAGGATACCCGCGCCCAGGACGTGCGCGGCGCCACCGTCGCGCTGCTGCTGATGCTGGGCGCCGGGGTGCTGGGCTGGCTGCTGCACGGCCCCGGCCGGGTGGTCGAGCGCTTCGCCGCGCTGAAGATCCGCGAGCGCTTCTCCGACGCCGTCTACGCCAAGCTGATGCGCCTGCCCATGGGCTGGCACGAGGCGCACCACTCCGGCGAGACCATCCAGCGCATCGGCAAGGCCAACCTCGCCCTGTTCGCCTTCGCGCAGCACCAGTACACCTACCTGCAGAACGTCGTCGGCCTGTTCGGCCCCTTGATCGCGCTGTTCGTCATCTCGGCGCCGGTGGGCCTCGCCGCCGTCGCCGCCTACGCGGTGCTGGGCGCCATCGTGCTGCGCCTCGACCGCACCATGGCGCGGCTCATCAACGACGAGAACAGCGCGGAGCGCCGCTACAGCGCCGAGCTGGTGGACAGCCTGGGCAACGTCGGCACCGTGCTGACCCTGCGGCTGGAGGAGGCGACGCGCACCGCCATGGCGCACCGCCTGCACGCGGTCTTCGCGCCCTTGCGCCGCAACATCGTGGTCAACGAGACGAAGTGGCTGACCATCGAGCTGTTCGGCCAGATCCTGCGCGTCGCCCTGGTGGCGCTGTACGCGTGGCTGGAGTGGCGGTCGGCCGGCGTCATCATGGTCGGCACCGCGGTGATGGTCTACCAGTACTCGCAGCAGATCGGCGACGTGGTCGGCTCCTTCGCCAACCAGTGGCAGGACATCGTGCGCAACGGCACCGACCTGTCCGGTGCGGATGAGATCTTCGACGCCGCCGAGCGCCGCGGCTCCGGCGGCCACGTGCCGGAGGACTGGCGGGAGATCCGCGTCGACGGCCTGCGCTTCTACCACCCGAACCGCCGCCGCGCAGTGCCGACGCTGGACGACGTGACGATCACGCTCAAGCGCGGCGACCGCATCGCCCTGGTCGGCGAGAGCGGCTCCGGCAAAAGCTCGCTGATGCGGGTGCTCAGCGGCCTCTACGAGGCGAACGCCGTGCGCTTCCACGTCGACGGCGTGGTGCACCCGGAGCTGGCCGACCTGCGCTCCGTCACCACGCTGATCCCGCAGGACCCGGAGATCTTCGAGAACACCGTCGGCCACAACGTCACCATGGGCGTCGAGGTTTCGGAGGAGGAGGTGCGCCGCGCCTGCGACCTCGCCCGCCTGACGCCGATCGTCGAGGGCCTGCCGCATGGCCTGGACACCCCCATCGTCGAGCGCGGCGGCAACCTGTCCGGCGGCCAGAAGCAGCGTCTGGCCCTGGCGCGCGGCATCCTGGCCGCCCGCTCCAGCTCGATCATCATGCTGGACGAGCCGACCAGCAGCCTCGACCCCGCCACCGAGGCCGAGGTCTACGGCAACCTGCTGGCCGAGTTCCCCGAGGCGTGCGTGATCTCCTCGATCCACCGCCTGCACCTGCTGCCGCGCTTCGGCACCATCGTCTACATGGCCGACGGCCGGATCCTGGATCTCGGCACCCTGGACGAGCTGGTCGAGCGCCAGCCCCGCTTCCGCGAGCTGTGGGAGAAGGCGACGGCCGGCGGCAGCACGCGGGCGGCGTGAAGGGCGTCGAGCCTGCACCACGGCCTACGCAATAAAGCGACACCCTGCCCTGTTGATTGTGCGTGCGGAACTGCGCATCGTACCCGCCACCACGGTTCGATTTCGGAAAGGACACCGCGTGGATCCCGTCATCCGTCCGACGACTCCCTTCGACGGCCAGCGCCCCGGCACCTCGGGGCTGCGCAAGTCGGTGCAGACCTTCCAACAGCCCCGCTACCTGGAGAACTTCGTGCAGTCGATCTTCGACTGCGTGCAGGGCATCGCGGGGGCGACGCTGGTGCTCGGCGGGGACGGGCGCTACCACAACCGCACCGCCATCCAGACCATCGTGAGGATGGCCGCCGCCAACGGCGTGGCCCGCCTCGTGGTCGGCGCCGGCGGCATCCTGTCCACCCCCGCCGCGTCCTGCGTCATCCGCAAGCGCAAGGCCTTGGGCGGCATCATCCTGTCGGCCAGCCACAACCCCGGCGGCCCGGACGGCGACTTCGGCATCAAGTTCAACGCCGCCAACGGCGGCCCGGCGCCGGAAGCGCTGACCGAGGCCTTCTTCAAGCGCTCGAAGGACATTGCCGAGTACCGCACGCTCGACGTCCCCGACCTCGACCTCGACCGGCTCGGCGAGCGCACGCTGGGCAGCATGGTGGTGGAGGTGATCGACCCGGTCGCCGACTACGCCGAGCTGATGGACTCGCTGTTCGACATGGACGCGATCCGCGCCCTGTTCGCCTCGGGCTTCCGCATGGTGTTCGACGCCATGCACGCGGTCACCGGCCCCTACGCGGTGGAGATCCTGGAGCGCCGCCTCGGCGCCCCGGCCGGCACCGCCATCAACGCCGTGCCGCTGGAGGATTTCGGCGGCCACCACCCCGACCCCAACCTCGCCCACGCGGTGGACCTCGTCGCCGCGCTCAACGGGCCGGACGCGCCGGACTTCGGCGCCGCCTCGGACGGCGACGGCGACCGCAACATGATCCTCGGCCGTGGCGTCTTCGTGTCGCCCAGCGACAGCATCGCCGTGCTGGCCGCCAACGCCACGCACGTGCCGGCCTTCAAGGGCGGGCTGAAGGGTGTGGCGCGCTCCATGCCGACCAGCGGCGCCCTCGACCGCGTCGCCGACTCGCTGGGCATCCGCTGCTACGAGACGCCGACGGGCTGGAAGTTCTTCGGCACGCTGCTCGACGACGGCCGCATCAACCTGTGCGGCGAGGAGAGCTTCGGCACCGGCGCCGACCACGTGCGCGAGAAGGACGGCCTGTGGGCCGTGCTGATGTGGCTGAACGTGCTGGCCGCCCGCCGCCTCTCCGTGGCCGAGTTGATGGCCGAGCACTGGAGCACCTTCGGGCGCACCTACTACGGCCGCCACGACTACGAGGCCATCGAGCAGGCCGCCGCCGACCGCCTGATCGATGAATTGCGCGGCAGGCTGCCGGCGCTGGCCGGCACCAGCCTCGGCGGGCGCCGCGTCGCCGTGGCGGACGAGTTCGCCTACACCGACCCGGTGGACGGCAGCCGGTCCGAGCGGCAGGGCCTGCGGGTGTCGTTCGAGGACGGCTCGCGCATCGTCTACCGCCTGTCCGGCACCGGCACCGCCGGCGCCACGCTGCGCGTCTACTTCGAGCGCTACGAGCCGGTCGGCGGCGAGCACGGCCTGGACGCCCCGGTGGCGCTGGCCGAGCTGGCCGCCGTCGCCGCCGACCTCGCCGGCATCCAGCGGCACACCGGGCGGACGAAGCCGGACGTGGCGACGTAAGGGGCGTTCCCGCACCGGACCCCCACCCAACCCTCCCCCACTTCGCGGGGGAGGGCTTCAGTTCCTCCCCCCGCGAAGTGGGGGGAGGTTAGGAGGGGGGACCAGCGCGGACACCCCCCAAGTCCCATTTCTGTCCACCCCAAGGCCACAGCCTTGCCACACCTACCTCTTTCGATACGCCCCATCATGGTGGAAAGAGGAGGACCGCCACCATGGTCAAAGCCGCGGCAACCAGCATCACCGAACCCTTCGCACCGCTCGACGTGCACCAACTGCACGTCGCCGGCGTCCCCGAGGCGACCGAGCTGCTGAAGCGCGAGCGATTCGTCTTCGTCGGCGCGCCGAACCGCTGGCGCAAGGAGGTCAACGGCCGCATCACCCGCGCCGACATCCGCCGCGGCCAGGACGGGCGCTGCGTCGTCGTGCTCTTCCAGTGGCAGCAGCCGCAAACCCGTTGCGGACGCGCATCGAACTCAGTAGGATCTATGTCCTAGGCCGCGGCGGGATGAAACACCACGCCGCAGAGCGTTTCATGGTGTTTCATAGAGTATCACGCGGTCGGACGAATGATGGCGCTTCCCCGGATTTCCGCCCGCGAGGCGCGGCGCATCGCCCTGGCGGCGCAGGGCTTCGCCAGGCCCCGCCCGCCCGGCGCCATCGACCGCGGCCACCTGCGCCGGACGCTGGAGCGCACGCAGCTCCTGCAGATCGATTCGGTCAGCGCGGTGGTGCGCGCCCATTACCTGCCGCTGTTCTCCCGCCTCGGCCCCTACCCCGCCGCCTTGCTGGACGACGCGGCCTGGGGCCGCAAGCGGGTGCTGTTCGAGTATTGGGCGCACGAGGCCTCGCTGCTCCCCCTCGACCTGCACCCGCTGCTGCGCTGGCGCATGGCGCGCGCCGCGCGCGGCCAGGGGACCTACGGCCGCCTTGCCAAGCTCGCCGCCGAGCGGCCGGACTTCGTCGAATCGGCCTACGCCGTGGTGCGCGACCGCGGCCCGGTCGCCGCCTCGGACATCGACGGCAGCCGCGGCCAGGGCAGCTGGTGGGGCTGGAGCGACGCCAAGTGCGCGCTGGAGTACCTGTTCTGGGCCGGCCGCATCACCACCCACTCCCGCCGCGGCTTCGAGCGCCTCTACGACCTGCCCGAACGCGTGCTGCCCGACTCGGTCCTGAACGCGCCGACGCCCGATGAACCGGACGCCCACCGCGCCCTGCTGGCGCTCGCCGCCCGCGCCCACGGCATCGCCACCGCCGCCGACCTGCGCGACTACTTCCGCCTCGACGCCGACGACGCCCGGCCGCGCCTGCCCGAGCTGGTCGAGGCCGGCACCCTGATCCCGGTCGAGGTCGAGGGCTGGTCCCAGCCCGCCTACCTGCACCGTGACGCCCAGCGCCCGCGCCGAATCGACGCCACCGCCCTGCTCGCCCCCTTCGACCCGCTGGTGTGGGAGCGCGCGCGGGCCGAGCGCCTGTTCGGCTTCCGCTACCGCATCGAGATCTACACCCCGGCGGAGAAGCGGCAGTACGGCTATTACGTGCTGCCCTTCCTGCTCGGCGACCGCCCGGTCGCCCGCGTCGACCTGAAGGCGGAACGGGGATCCGGCACCCTGCACGTCCTGGGCGCCTTCGCCGAACCCGCCGCCCCGCCGCACACCGCCGAGGCCCTGGCCGACGAGCTGCGCCGCCTCGCCCACTGGCTGGGGTTGGAGCGGATCCGCCTCGGCGAGCGCGGCGATCTCGCATCCGCCTTGCGCGGCCTCGTGCACCGGGACACCATGGCGCCATGAAGATCGCCATCCTCGACGACTACCAGCGCATCGCGCGCACCCTCGCCGACTGGGACCGCCTGCCGCCGGGCAGCGAACTCCAGGTCTTCCACGAGCACATCGCGGAGCGCGAGCGGCTGGTGGCGACGCTGGAGCCCTTCGACGTCCTGGTCGTCATGCGGGAGCGCACGCCGTTCCCGGACGATCTGATCGCGCGACTGCCGAACCTGCGGCTGCTGGTGACCACCGGCATGCGCAACCTCGCCATCGACCTGGAGGCGTGCCGGGCGCGCGGCATCGCCGTGTGCGGCACCGCCATCGGCGGCACGCCCACCGCCGAGCTGGCCTGGGGCCTGATCCTGGCGCTGGCCAAGCGCATCCCGATGGAGGACCGCGCGCTGCGCGCCGGCGGGTGGCAGACCGGGCTGACCACCACGCTGACCGGCAAGCGGCTGGGCGTGGTGGGCTTGGGCAAGCTGGGCGCGCAGGTCGCCCGCGTCGGCCTCGCCTTCGGGATGGACGTGGTGGCGTGGAGCCAGAACCTCACCGACGAACGCGCGGCCGAGGCCGGCGTGACGCGGGTGGAGAAGCGGGAGCTGTTCGCCACGTCGGACGTGGTGACCCTGCACCTGGTGCTGGGCGAACGCAGCCGCGGCATCGTCGGCGCCGAGGAGATCGGCGCCATGAAGTCCACCGCGTGGTTCGTCAACACGGCGCGCGCCGGTCTGGTGGACGAGACGGCGCTGATCGAGGCCCTGGCCCGCCACCGGATCGCCGGCGCCGGCCTCGACGTGTTCTCGGTGGAACCGCTGCCGGCCGACCACCCGCTGCGCGCCCTCGACAACACGGTGCTGACCCCGCACCTGGGTTACGTCACGCAGGAGAACTACGCCGTGTTCTACCGCGAGGCGCTGGAGGACATCCTGGCCTGGGTGGAGGGGAGGCCGGTGAGGCTTTTGGCGTGAGACGCTTGCCCCCACCCCTGCCCCCTCCCCCTGCGAAGCGGGGGGAGGTCGGGAGGGGGGCAATACGCCGGCCGCTCAGTTCCCCGCCACCCCCGTCTCCTTGTAGAACGCCTGGATCAGCTCCTTGCCGACCCGCGAGGCCATGTCCTCGTGCACCGGCAGCATGGCCTTGCGCCACGCCTGCCGCTCGGCGTCGGTCAGGGTGTGGAACTCCGACTTGCCGGCGGCCTTCATCGCGGCGACGGCGTCGTCGTTCTCCTTCTGGGCGATCTGGTTGGCGTAGGCGGTGGCGTCCTTCATGGCGCCCTCGAGCTGGGTGCGGACGTCGGCCGGCAGGCCGTCCCAGAACTTCTTGTTCACGATGACCGCATAGCCGATGTAGCCGTGGTCGGACAGCGTGATGTTCTTCTGCACCTCATGGTGCTTCTGCGTGTACATGTTGGACGGCGTGTTCTCCGACCCGTCCACCACGCCGGTCTGCATGGCCTGATAGACCTCGGAGAACGCCATGACCTGCGGCAGCGAGCCCAGCGCCCGGAACTGCGCCTCCAGCACCTTGGAGGACTGGATGCGCATCTTCAGGCCCTTGAAGTCGTCGGGCGTCTTCAGTGGCCGGTTGGCGCTCATGATCTTGAAACCGTTGTCCCAGTAGGCCAGCCCGATGATCCCCTTGGGCTCCAGCTTCTTCAGCAGCCCCTGGCCGAGCGGCCCCTGCGTCACCTTGCTCAGCGTCTCCTTGCTGGGGAAGATGTAGGGCAGGTCGAAGACCTCGAACTCCTTCACCCCCAGCGGGCCGAACTTGGCCAGCGACGGGGCCAGCATCTGCACGGCGCCGAGCTGCAGCGCCTCCAGCTCCTCCTTGTCCTTGTAGAGCTGGCTGTTGGGGTAGACCTCGACCTTCACCTTGCCGCCGGTGCGCGCCTCGGCCAGCTCCTTGAACTTCTCGGCCCCCTTGCCCTTCGGCGTCTCGGTGGCGACGACGTGGCTGAACTTGATGACGATGGGCGCCTGCTGCGCCATCACCGGCGACGCGGCGAGGATGCCGACGGCACCCAGGATCGGCAGAACGAAACTCCGCATATCTCATTTCCTCCCTTTGGTTATGGTCGTCTTTTGGTCGTCGGCCGCGGCTCGGAAAGGCCGCGGTTCTCAGTTTTGGCCGGTCAGCAGGCCGCGGGCGATCACCTGCGCCTGGATCTCGGCGGCCCCTTCGAAGATGGAGAGAATCCGCGCGTCGCACAGGACCCGGCTGATGGGATACTCCACGGCATAACCGTTGCCGCCGTGGATCTGCACCGCCGCGTCGGCGTTGCTCCATGCCACGCGGGCGGCCAGCAGCTTGGCCATCCCCGCTTCGATGTCGCAGCGCCGCCCGGAGTCCTTCTCCCGTGCGGCGAAGTAGGAGAGCTGCCGGGCGATCATCGTCTCCGCCGCCATCCACGCCACCTTGCCGTGCACGCGCGGGAAGCTCAGGATCGGCTTGCCGAACTGCTGCCGCTCCGCGGCGTAGCGCACCCCAAGCTCCAGCGCGTTCTGCGCCACGCCCAGCGCCCGCGCCGCGGTCTGGATGCGCGCACTCTCGAAGGTCTCCATGAGCTGCTTGAAGCCCTGCCCCTCGACCCCGCCGAGCAGGCCGGACACCGGCACCACGAAGCCGTCGAAGCCGATCTCGTACTCCTTCATGCCGCGGTAGCCGAGCACGGCGATCTCCGTGCCGCTCATGCCCTCAGCCGGGAACGGATCGTCCTCGGTGCCGCGCGGCTTCTCGGCCAGCAGCATGGAGAGGCCGCGGTAGCCGTCGGTGTTGGGGTCGGTGCGCACCAGCAGCGTCATCACGTCAGACCGCGCGCCGTGCGTGATCCAGGTCTTGGCGCCGTAGATCCGGTACACGTCGCCGTCGCGCACCGCGCGGGTACGCAAGGACCCGAGATCGCTGCCGGTGTTCGGCTCGGTGAACACGGCGGTCGGCAGAATCACGCCCGACGCGATGGCCGGCAGCCAGCGCGTCTTCTGCTCCGGCGTGCCGGCCAGCCGGATCAGCTCCGCCGCGATCTCCGCCCGCGTGCCCAGCGACCCAACGCCCAGGTAGCCGCGGCTCAGCGCCTCGGAGACGATGCACATCGCCGTCTTGCCCAGGCCGAGGCCGCCGTACTCCTCCGGCACGGTCAGGCCGAAGACGCCCATCTCGGCCATGTGCTCCAGCAGCTCCAGCGGAATGAGCTGGTCGTTGCGATGCCACTCCTGGGCGAAGGGGGCGACCTCGGCGTCGGCGAAGCGGGCGAACTGATCGGCCATCATTGCCAGCGTCTCCTCCCCGTAGGCCGGCGCGCCGTAGTGCCCCTCCGCCGCAGCGTCGCCCAGCCGAAGCCGCGCCGCGCGAAGCATCCCCGGCTCGGCGATGCCGGCCAAGCCGGAATCCGCCACGAACCGCGCCACCGCCTCGGCCGGGATGCCGATGTCCTCGGGGCGGACGATCTCCACCTGACTCATCGGGATGCCGCCGGCGAGTTGGCCCAGGTACTCGGCGAACCCAAGATGGAGGATGGCGGTCTCGGTCGAACCCAGTCCGCCCTGCTCTTCGAGCCGTTCCGCCCAGCCCAGCAGCTGGCGCAGCGCCTCGACGTACGTGGCCTGCCATGCCAAGCCGTGCAGCGCGAACTGGTGCGCCTCCAGATCCTCCGGGGTGGGACGGCCGGTCGGCGCCACCAGGGCGCGCATGGCGCGGCGTCCTTCGGAGGCCAGGGCGTCGGCGGCGGCGAGCGCCGCACGGTAGTCGGCGAGAATCATCGGGACTCCTCCGGTCCGGCGACGATGCCGGCGTCATGCAGGCGGCCGATCTCGGCGCCGGACAGGCCGAGCCGTTCGGCGAGGATCTCGTCCGTGTGCTGGCCGAGCCGCGGCGCCGGGCGCACCGCGTCGCGCGGCACCGCGCCGAAGGCCAGCGGCACGCCTGGCATGTGCCAGCGCCCGACGCCGGGCTGCTCGACCTCCTGGAACAGCGGGTTGGCGGGGGAGCAGCGCGGATCCTCGGCGACCAGCTGGCCGAAGTCCTGGTACGGCCCCCACAGCACGCTGGTGCCGGCGAACGCCTGCCGCACCTCCTCCAGCGTCCGCGCCGCGAACCAGGGGGCGAGCACCGCGCCGATGGCCGCGCGCGCCTCGAACCGGCCACCCTCGGTGCCGAGATCGACGCCCATTAGCGGCCCGACCATGGCGAGCCGCTCGCTCAGCCCCGTCGCCGTGCCGATGGCCTTCCACTGCCGGTCGGAGATCGCGACCAGCATCACCCGCCGCCCGTCCCTGGTCGGGAAATCCCGCCCGAACGCGCCGTACAAATCGTTGCCCAGGGGTTGCCGCACCTTGCCGTTGACCTGCACGTCGGCGACGTAGCCCAGGTTGCCCACGCTCGCCAGCATCACGTCGGACAGCGCCAGCGTGACCTCCTGCCCCTTTCCGGTCCGCGCCCGCAGCCGCTCTGCCGCCAGCAGGCCGGTGCACAGGTACAGGCCGGCGGCGATGTCCCAGGCGGGCAGCACGTGGTTGACCGGCTTGCCTCCCTCCCCCGTCGCCATCGGAAAGCCGCTGGCGCAGTTGACGGTGTAGTCCACGGCACCGGTCCCGTCCGAGCTGCCCGTAAGGCGCAGCATGATCAGGTCGGCGCGCCTGGCCGACAGCGCCTCGTGGCTCATCCAGCCGCTGGCCGGCAGGTTGGTCAGCAGGATGCCGCCGCCGGGATCCGGCCGGGTGATCAGCGCGGCGGCGATCTCCCGCCCCTCCGGCGTGTTCAGCGCCAGGGTGATCGACTTCTTGCCCTTGTTCAGGCCGGTCCAGTACAGGCTGTCGCCGCTCGGCGCCAGCGGCCAGCGGCGGTGGTCGATGTTGCCGCCGATCGGGTCGATGCGGATCACCTCCGCCCCCAACTGCGCCAGCGTCATGCCGCCCAGCGGGGCCGCGATGAAGGCCGACACCTCCACCACGCGGAGGTCGGACAGAAGCGGGGTCATGCGGTCTCCTCGGCGACTCGCTGGCGCAGCTCCCAACCCAGCGGGCCGGCCAGCGTGTGGATGAACTCGACCACCACCCGCTCCAGCGCCTCGCTGGCCGGGGTGGGGACGCGGCCCTGCGGCCGGGCCAGCACCAGCGAGCGGCGGATCGCCGGCGTCACCGCCGCGGCGCTCAGCTCGCCGGATTCCAAAAGGCCGTGCACGGCGGAACGCGGCAGCAGCGTGCAGGCCTCGCCCACCCGCACCAGCTCGATCAGCGCGGAGAGCGCGTCCACCTCGATGACCGGCTCGCAGTCCAGGCCGTGCTCGGCGAACGCCTGCTCGACCAACAGGCGCAGGCGGTGCGGCCGGCCGGGCAGGATCAGGTCGTGCGCCGCCACCTCGGCCAGCGTGACGCCGTCCAGCGCCGCCAGCCGCCCGCCGGAGCCGACCAGCACCATCTCTTCCTCCAGCAGCGGCGCGGAGACGAGGCCATCCGTCGTCTTGGTGTCGTACAGCACGGCGAGGTCGAGGCGGCCCTGCACCAGCCACTCGTGGATCGTGGCGCTGAAGCCGTCCACCAGATGCAGCCTCACCTTGGGCGCCCGCTGCCGGAAGCGCACCGCCAAGCCCGGCAGCAGCACGCGGCCCAGCGATGACGGCACCCCGAAGCTGAGCGTCCCCGACGGCTCGGACTGGTAGGCGAGCACCGCATCGCGCGCCGCCCCCACCTCCTTCAGGACGATGCGGGCGTGGTCCATCAGCACCTGCCCGGCCGGTGTCGGCGTGACGCCCCAGCCGTGCCGGCGCAGCAGCGGCACGCCCAGCTCGTCCTCCAGCGCCTTGACCTGACGGGACAGCGCCGGCTGGGCCACGCGCAGCACGGAGGCGGCCCGCGACAGGCTCTGCATCTCCGCCACGTGCAGGAAATATCTCAGCTGCCGGAAGTCCATGCCGTTCCGTTATAGCTGTTATAATAACTATAGCGTTGACGAATATCGTAGTCGACCCAGTACTCTTTGCAAAGGTTTTTGGAGGCAACCGTGGCCACGACGAACGAAACCCACCCGGAGATCCGCGAGTCCGTCCGGCGCCTCTGCGCCGGCTTCCCCGGGGAGTACTGGCGCAAGCTGGACGCCGAGCGCGCCTACCCCACCGAGTTCGTGCGGGCGCTGACCGAAGCCGGGTTCCTCTCCGTGCTGATCCCCGAGGAGTACGGCGGCTCCGGCCTGGGCATCGACGCGGCCTCGGCGATCCTCGAGGAGATCCACCGCTCCGGCTGCAACGGCGGCGCCTGCCACGCGCAGATGTACACGATGGGCACGGTGCTGCGGCACGGCAGCGAGGCGCAGAAGCAGGCCTACCTGCCGGGCATCGCCTCCGGCGAGTTGCGCCTGCAGGCCTTCGGCGTCACCGAACCGACCAGCGGCACCGACACCACGCGCATCCGCACCTTCGCCCGGCGCGACGGCGACCACTACGTGGTCAATGGCCAGAAGGTGTGGATCAGCCGGACCGAGCACTCCGACCTGATGGTGCTGCTGGTGCGCACCACGCCGCGCGACCAGGTGAAGAAGCCGACCGACGGCATGAGCGTGCTGCTGGTGGACATCCGCGAGGCGCTGGGCAACGGCCTGACGATCCGGCCGATCCGCGCGATGATCAACCACGCCACCACCGAGCTGTTCTTCGACGACCTGCGGGTGCCCGCCGCCAACCTGATCGGCGAGGAGGGCAAGGGCTTCCACTACATCATCGACGGCATGAACGCGGAGCGCATCCTGATCGCCTCGGAGTGCATCGGCGACGCCCGCTTCTTCATCGACCGCGCCTCGGCCTACGCCACGCAGCGCGAGGTGTTCGGCCGGCCGATCGGCGCCAACCAGGGCGTCCAGTTCCCGATCGCCCGCAACTACGTCGAAACCGAGGCGGCGGCGCTGATGGTGCGCAAGGCCATCGAGCTGTTCGATTCCGGGCAGCCCTGCGGCACCGAGGCCAACATGGCGAAGCTGCTGGCCTCCGAGGCGTCGTGGCGCGCCGCCGACACCTGCCTGCAGACGCACGGCGGCTTCGGCTTCGCCGAGGAATACGACATCGAGCGCAAGTTCCGCGAAACGCGCCTCTACCAGATCGCGCCGATTTCCACCAACCTAATCCTCTCGCACGTGGCGACCCACGCGCTGAAGATGCCGAAGTCGTTCTGAGCCATGACGAATCCGTTGGAAGGCCTACTTGTCGTCGCCCTGGAGCAGGCCGTGGCCGCTCCCTATTGCACGTCGCGCCTCGCCGACGCGGGTGCGCGCGTCATCAAGATCGAGCGGCCGGAGGGCGACTTCGCGCGCGCCTACGACCACGTCGCGCACGGGGAGAGTGCGTATTTCGTCTGGCTCAACCGCGGCAAGGAATCCATCGTCCTCGACATCAAGGACGGGCAAGACGCCGCGCTGATGCACCGGATGATCGCGCACGCCGACGTGCTGGTGCAGAACCTCGCCCCCGGTGCCGCCGAGCGCGCCGGCTTCGGCTCGGAGGAACTGCGCAAACGCTACCCGCGCCTGATCACCTGCGACATCAGCGGCTACGGCGAGGACGGTCCGTACCGCGACATGAAGGCCTACGACCTGCTGATCCAGTGCGAAACCGGGCTGGCATCGATCACCGGCGCGCCGGAGCGGCCGGGGCGGGTCGGCGTGTCGGTGGCGGACATCGCCTGCGGCATGTACGCCCACGCCGGCATCCTCCAGGCCCTGTACGAGCGCGAGCGCACCGGCCAGGGCCAGGGCATCGCCGTGTCGCTGTTCGACGCCATCGCCGACTGGATGACCGTGCCGCTGCTGCACCAGGACTACGCCGGCAAGGCGCCGGAACGGGTCGGGCTCAACCACCCGTCCATCGCGCCGTACGGGGCCTTCACGCTGGCCGACGGCAACCAGGTGGTGATCTCCATCCAGAACGAGCGGGAGTGGGCGCGGCTGTGCGCCGACGTGCTGGGGCAGCCGGATCTCGCCACCGACCCGCGCTACGCCACCGGCCCGCTGCGGGTGGCGAACCGGCCGTCGCTGGACGCCGCGGTCGCCGCCGTCTTCGCCACCCTGGACCGCGCCGAGGCGCACGCGCGGCTGAGGCGCGGCGGCATCGCCTACGGCGACGTCAACAGCGTCGCCGACCTCTCGGCGCACAGCCAGTTGCGGCGCATCTCCACGGACACCCCGACCGGCCCGGTGGTCGGCGTGGCGCCGCCGGTGCGCCGGTGCGGCGCGGCGTTCCAGCCCCGCCCCATCCCGGCCATCGGCCAGCACTCGGACGCCCTGCGCAAGGAATTCGCCCCATGAGCTTCGAGACCTTGAAGGACTGGATCGGCCGCCAGGAGGAGCACCTGGACGTCGCCACCGTGGCGCCGCTCACCGGGCTGGCGCGCACGCTCGACCACGACGACCCGCCCTGGCGCGCCGGCGAGGTGCCGCCGCTCGGCCACTGGATGTACTTCCTGCCCCAGGCGCCGCAGCGCGAGATTGCCGAGGACGGCCACCCGCACCGCGGCGGCTTCCTGCCGCCGGTGCCGCTGCCGCGCCGGATGTGGGCGGGCGGCGAACTGCAATGGCATGGTCCCATCCGCGTCGGCGAGGCGATCCGCCGCCGCTCCACCATCGAGAGCGTCGAGCACAAGGCCGGACGCTCCGGCGACCTCGTCTTCGTCAAGGTGGTGCACGAGGTGCTGACCGAGCGCGGCCCGGCGGTGCGCGAGGTGCACGACATCGTCTACCGCGACCCGCCCAGGCCCGGCGAGGCCCCCGCCCCCGGCGAGCCGCCGAAGGAGGTCGCGGAGTGGGAACGCCCGGTGACCGGCGACCCGGTGCTGCTGTTCCGCTTCTCGGCGCTGACCTTCAACGGCCACCGCATCCACTACGACCGTAAATACTGCGAGGAGGTGGAGGGCTATCCCGGCCTGATCGTGCACGGGCCGCTGATGGCGACGCTGCTGGTCGACCTGTACCTGCGCAACAATCCCGGGGCGCGGGTGACCGGGTTCCGCTTCCGCGCCCGGCGGCCGGTGTTCGACGTGCACCCGTTCTCGGTCTGCGGCCGGCCGGCCGACGGCGGGGCGGAGCTGTGGGTGCGCGACCACCAGGGCTTCGTCGCGATGACCGCGACGCTGGACGCCGAATGACCGCGCCGCGCCGCTCCACCCACAAGGCGATGCTGGCCGAGGTGCTGGACCTCCGCGGCAAGGCGGTGGCCGACGTCGGCTGCGGCGACGGCGCCATGCTCCGCCATCTGACGCGCGAGGGAGCGACGGCGGTCGGCCTGGAGCCGAGCCCGGAGCAGTTGGCGCGCGCCCGCGCCGCTGCCCCCGTTGGAGGTGAGACGTACAAGGAGGGCCGCGGCGAGGCGCTGCCGTTCGCGGACGGCGCGCTGGACGCGGTGCTGTACTTCAACAGCTTCCACCACCTGCCGCTCGACGCCATGCGGCCGGCCCTGGCCGAGGCGGCGCGGGTGCTGCGCCCTGGCGGCGCGGTGGTGGCGGTGGAGCCGCTGGCGGAGGGCGCGTACTTCGCGGTTCTCAAGCCGGTCGAGGACGAGACGGCGGTGCGGGCGGCGGCGTACGAGGCGTTGCGGGAGCCGCCGGCCGGTCTGGTGCCGGAGTTGGAGACGGTGTACCTCAACACCGTGAGGTTCCGCGACTTTGCGCAGTTCATCGACAGCGTGGTGGCCGCCGATGCGTCGCGCCGCGAACGGCTACCCGCCGTGGAGGCGGCTATGCGCCGGCTGTTCGACGAGGGCGCCCGCGTCGAGGACGGCAAGGCGGCGTTCGACCAGCCGATGCGGCTGATGGTGTTGAGGAAGACGGCCTAACCGCGTATTGCCCCCACCCTAACCCTCCCCCGCTTCGCAGGGGAGGGAACTCCGCTGCCCTGCCCCCTCCCCTGCGAAGCGGGGGAGGGATGGGGTGGGGGCAAGGAGACAGACACGCGCCCAACAGGAGGAATCCCCCATGCCCCGCCGCTCCTGGCTGTTCACCCCGGCGACCATGCCCGAGCGCTTCGAGCGCGCCGCCGCGGTCGGTGCCGACGTGCTGATCCTCGACCTGGAGGACGCCGTCGCCCCCGACCGCAAGGACGAGGCGCGCCGCATCGCCCTGGAATTCCTAGCGAAGCCGAACGCCTGGGCGCACACCGCCCGCGCGCTCCGCATCAATTCCCCGACCACGTCCTACGGCCTGGAGGACCTGCTGGCGCTGATCCGCTCGGGCGCCAAACCGGACGCCGTCATCATCCCGAAGACCGAATCCGCGGACATCGTCCGCCTGATCGACGGCCATCTCGGTGGCGTTCCCCTGGTGCCGTTGATCGAATCCGCCCGCGGCGTCCAGAACGCGGCGGAGATCGCCGCATCCTCCCTACGCGTCGAGGCGCTGTTCTTCGGCGCGGCCGACCTCGCCGCCGATCTGGGCGCCGCGGTGGGATGGGAGCCGCTGCTCGCCGCCCGCTCGCGCGTGGTCAACGCCGCCGCCATGGCGCGCGTCGGCGTCATCGATTCGCCGTTCTTCGACCTGCACGACGCCGACGGCCTCCCCGAGGAGGTCCGCAAGGCGGTAGCCCTCGGCTTCACCGCCAAGGCGGCGATCCACCCGAACCAGGTGGCGCCGATCAACGCCGCGCTCACTCCCACCGCCGAGGCGGTCGCCGAGGCCCGCCTGATCCTCGCGGAGAACGCCAAGGGCGTGGGCGTGGTGAACGGCAAGATGATCGACGAGGCCATGGCCCGCAAGGCGCGCCGCATCCTCGCCGCGGCCGGCGAATCCTAAGGCCCGCCGTCGCGGACCTTCATCAGCCGGCCGCGCTCGGTGACCAGCACGGTGGCCAGCGCCGCCACGCCCAGCGCGGCGAAGCCGACGATCAGCGGCCGGACGGTGCCGTCGAAGGCATGCCCGATCGCCCAGCCGAAGAACGCCCCGGCCGCCGTGGTGTAGAAGCCGACGAAGGACGACCCCATGCCGGCGACGCGCCCCAGCGGCTCCATCGCCATGGCGTTGAAGTTCGGCGCGATCAGGCCGAAGCAGAAGAACACCACCGCCATGAAGACGCCGAGCAACAGCAGCGGCGGATGCTCCGGGAAGCCCAGCGCCGCCATCACCGCGCAGGCGGCGACGTGGACAAGCAGCGCCGCGTGCGAGACCCGCCGCA
>Ga0196970_1000854_pt1 | contig 27555 bp, 30 predicted proteins | sample S1v_513CmetaG_FD_148672 | JGI IMG/M metagenome (GOLD analysis project Ga0196970, IMG submission 148672) | Soil microbial communities from Anza Borrego desert, Southern California, United States - S1+v_5-13C | ecosystem: Environmental > Terrestrial > Soil > Desert | place: USA: California... | reverse complement strand
CCAGCGACTCGATCGTCACCAGCTCCAGCTCCTGCTGCTGCACTCCAGCTTCTCTCAACATGACCGCATAAAAGCACAAAGCCCTCGTAATTACGAGAGCTTTGTGAGTACCTTTGTCAGCAGTCTGTTGGGCGCTCTGGTGAGCGCCCATTTTGTTTTCCTTTGAGTGCCTGCTAGTACATGAATGGGCTAACCCGAACCCTCCTCGAAGGATTCAGCAGCTTTCGTTTGCGCCAAACTCGTGCGCTTCCCGCGGCATCGGAAGGGGAAACAAATCCAAAACGAGAGGCGTGCGAATGAACTTGGAGGGTGCGCGCAACGGAGGTGGCCGTGGGAGCAGGCGAGGGCGCCTGGCTGCGGCCGAACCTTGGGCCTCAGTGATCGCCGGCAGTGCGCTGGCCATCTACGGAGTGTCCCGGAAGTCCTTCCCCGGCAGCGCCTTGGCGGCTGTCGGCGGGTTGCTTATCTATCACGGAGCCACGGCCGAGCGCCGGCAGACCGCCGTTCGCGTGGAACGAACACTGACCATCCTGAAGCCAATCGGCGAGGTGTACCGCTTCTGGCGCAATTTTGAGAATTTGCCTCGGTTTATGACCCACCTGGAATCCGTCAAAGTGAGCGGCGACCGCTTCTCCGAGTGGACAGCCCGTGGCCCCATGGGCGCCAAGATCAGTTGGCACGCGGAGATTACTGACGAGCGCGAGAATCAATACATCGTCTGGCGCTCGCTCCCCGGTTCTGACATCGAAAATGTCGGCTCAGTACAGTTCCGTCAGGCTCCGGGGGATCGTGGCACGGAAGTGACCGTCTCCATCCAGTACAACCCACCGGCCGGCATAGTGGGCGATGCGCTTGCCCGCATGTTCGGCCGTGCTCCCGACCAGCAGGTGCGGGAAGACCTTCGCCATTTCAAGCAATTGATGGAGGCCGGCGAGATCCCGACGACGGAAGGCCAGCCTCATGGACGCCGCTCCATGCTCGGCAAGGCTGCCGCGGCGTGGGGACGCGAAGAGATCCCGCAACGCAGTCGCGAGCAAGCGGTTCCCAGGCAGGTTCCGGCTTAGCTGTGAGGATAGGAGCGCCACGGAGTTATTGGGTCACTTCCGTCTGGCGGGCGCGAGGGCTTTTGAGGTCACTTCGCTCCATTCACTCAGGATTCGTACGGAGAAATTCGATGAAAGCAGTTTGCTGGTTCGGAAAAAATGACATGCGGGTCGAGAACGTTCCCGACCCGAAGATTCTCAATCCGAGAGATGTGATCGTTCGCATCACTCGCACGGCGATATGCGGCTCCGATCTGCATCTGTATGGCGCCTTCATGCCCACAATGGAGCAAGGCGACATCGTCGGGCACGAGTTTATGGGCGAAGTGGTCGAGACTGGTTCGGAGGTCAGGAACCTGAAGGTCGGCGACCGGGTGGTTGTACCGTTCACCATCTGCTGCGGACAGTGTTGGCACTGCAAGCAGGGTCTGTGGTCCACGTGCGAGAACACGAACCCGAACGCCTGGATGGCCGAAGGCGTGTTCGGCTACACCACTGCCGGACTGTTCGGCTATTCACACATGACTGGCGGCTACGCCGGAGGGCAGGCGCAATATGCCCGCGTGCCTCACGCAGACGTGGGGTGCCTTAAGATCGAAAGCGACCTGCCGGACGACAAGGTCTTGTTCCTGTCCGACATCTTCCCGACGGGCTACCAGGCCGCCGAACAATGCAACATCAAGCCGGGTGATTGCGTTGCCATTTGGGGATGCGGGCCCGTGGGCCAGTTCGCCATCCGCAGCGCATGGTTGCTGGGTGCAAGTCGCGTGATCGCAATCGACCGCGTGCCCGAGCGCATCGCGTTAGCCCAGCGGGGCAAGGCTGAAACCATCAATTACGAAGAGGTCGATGACATAGTCGAAGCGCTGAAGCAGATGACCGGCGGCCGCGGCCCCGACGCTTGCATCGATTCGGTGGGCTTGGAAGCGGACGGTCACGACTTCCTCGCCATGATGGACAAGGCGAAATTCCGCATGGGCCTGCAGACAGATCGCCCAACGGTTTTGCGTCAATGTATCCAGGCGTGCCGCACAGGCGGAAAGGTGTCCATCCCGGGTGTCTACGGCGGCATGGTCGATGCCGTACCAATGGGAGCGGCCATGAACAAGGGCCTCACATTGGTGCTGGGCCAGACCCACATGATCAAGTACATGAAGCCGCTGCTTGGTCGCGTTGAACGCGGCGAGATTGATCCGTCAGAGATCATCAGTCACCGGACGCCTCTCGACGATGCGCCGGAGATGTACCGGGTCTTTCGCAACAAGGAAGACCACTGCATTAAGGTCGTGATGGATCCTTGGGCTGAACGCCGGGCAGCCTGACGTAGGAAAGGCCAAGATTATCGAACGACAACAATCACCAAAAATCAGCGGATGGTGATGTCAGAGTGACTCCGTTTACTGCTGACATCACCATGCGCCGCATCCGCTCAGGAAAAACTATGCCGCAGCCGAACAAGTTCGACGAACCGGGTTCACCCGGCGGAACTGAGCCCAAGAAACCGCTCGAATTCCCTCGTCGCGAAGAAAACGCTCATACGATCAACGTTTGGCGAGTCACGCTCTATACAGTGGCGGTGATTGTTGTTCTTGCTCTCTTAACCTGGTGGATCGTCCAGCCGAAGTGAAGAAGGCTGAGAGTCCTCATGTTGTTTGCTCATTCGACCTTCGATCATGGGGTGGCAGGGCAAACCATCGGTCCAACTCTTCCAACCTCGGGCCATCCCCACCATAAGTGTTAAAATCCAAAGTGCTTTCCCCGGCCGATACTTTCTTTCGTAGGACGTAGCTTTGGCACAGATGACGGTCAATGAACGCGATTCCATAACTTACGCCGATGCTGGCGTTGACATCGATACTGCCAACCGCACCAAGCAGCGCATCAAGTATCTCGCTCACAAGACGTTCACTAAGAACGTAATGAGTGAGATCGGCTCATTTGGTGGCATGTTCTCCATCGACAAGAAGAAGTACGAGGAACCGATTCTGGTCTCCAGCGTCGATGGCGTAGGCACCAAGCTAAAAGTTGCCTTCGAGATGAACTTGCACCACACGGTTGGCGCCGATCTGGTCAATCACTGCGTCAACGACATTGCCGTGCAGGGCGCCGCGCCGCTGTTCTTCATGGACTACTTCGCCGCGGGCAAACTCCTCCCCGAAATAGCAGAGAAAGTGGTTACGGGGATCGCGGATGCCTGCAAGCACAATGGGTGCGCCCTCATCGGCGGCGAAACGGCCGAGATGCCGGGCTTCTATCCGCCCGGAGAATACGATCTCGCCGGTTTCATCGTCGGCATCGTGGATAAGAAGAAAGTCGTCACGGGCAAGGACGTCCAGGTCGGCGACGTGCTTGTCGGCCTGCCCTCAAATGGTTTGCACACAAACGGCTACTCTCTGGCTCGCAAGCTGCTGTTCACTGTTGCCCGCTATTCGCCCGACACTTACGTCAACGAACTGAAAAGCAAAGTCGGCAACGAGTTAATGCGCACGCATAAAAGCTACTGGCCGGTGCTTAAGAAGCTCATCGAAGCCGAAGCCGTCAACGCCATGGCGCACATCACTGGCGGCGGCATCACCGAGAACCTCCCGCGCGTCCTGCCGAAGGGAGTCGGAGCCGTTGTCGATACGGCATCGTGGCCGACGCAGCCGATTTTCGATCACCTGCAGCAGCTTGGCAGCATTGAGAAAGACGAGATGATGCGCACCTTCAACATGGGTATCGGCATGGTCCTCGTTGTGTCGCCGAAGAAGTTCAAGAAGGTTATGGGCGTTCTCGAGAAGGCGGGCGAGAAAGCGTACACGATCGGACGCATCGTCAAGGGCGAACGGAAAGTCAGCTACGCGTAAGGATCAGGTCTTAGGGAGTAGGTCGTTAGGTCTGGGTATTGCGATACGTCTTTGACCTAACCCCTAAATACCTAACACCTAATACCATGATGAAGAACATCGGTATCCTGCTTTCCGGTCGCGGCTCGAACTTCGTCGCCATTGCAGATTCTATCGAGGGCAAGCGCATTCCGAACGCGCGCATCTCGGTCGTGATCTCAAATCGCGCCGATGCACCGGGCATTGAAGTCGCACGCCAGCGCGGTCTGCATGCGGTCGTCATTCCGTCCAAGGGCCGCGTTCGCGAAGAGCACGACGCCGATGTCGTAAAAGTCCTGAAGGAAAACTCTGTTGATCTCGTATGCCTGGCAGGCTATATGCGCTTGCTCTCGCCGGGCTTCATTCAGGCTTTTCCGCAGCGTATCCTGAACATCCATCCGTCGCTGCTGCCCGCTTTTCCGGGCCTGGATGCGCAGAAACAGGCGTTCGACTACGGCGTAAAGGTTAGCGGCTGCACCGTGCATTTCGTTGACGAGAACCTCGACCACGGTCCAATCGTTGTGCAGAAGGCGGTTCCTGTGTTCGATACAGACGACGACCACGCCCTGGCGGCACGCATTCTTGAGCAGGAACATATCTCCTACACCGAAGCCATCCGGATCGTGCTCGAAGGGAATTACGAAATTCAGGGTCGACGCGTCATCATGCACAACGAAACCGCCGCCACACGGGCGCGGTAGTCCCTACAAAAGCGACGCGCCCCGTTTCCACCTTGGTACTCCTTCGGCCAAAACTGTCGCATTACTGCGTCTGGTTTTGTAGTTTGACGGCTATGGAACTCGCCAGCGTGCGTGAACAGGTTCTTCAAGAATGTCAGAGGCCCGGCAATGTGCTGGGACCTTCGTTCTTCGATCAGCACGTAGCCGTTGTCGCCGACTACGGCGTGCAACTTGCCAAGTACCTCGGCGCAGAAGCAGAAGTCGTTACACTTGCCGCGTACCTTCACGATTTTTCCGCGATCCGCGACTTCACGACTTTGCCGCAGCACGCAGCGGTTAGCGCGGATATGGCTCGCGACATCCTCGTTGGCCACGGCTACAGTTCGGAACTCATCGACTCTGTCGTGCAAGCGGTCAAGACGCACTCGTCTCCGATTCAGATCGGCAGTGGATCTCTCGAGGAAGTGTGCCTGTCGAATGCAGATGCCATCGCGCAAATCGTGCGGCCGCAATATTGGTGTTACTTCGCCTTTGGCATTCGGCGGTTGAGCTTCGACGAAGGTAATAAGTGGTTGGCCGAACGCCTCAGCGCAAACTGGGCCAGCCTTATCGAGCCAGCTCGGGAACTCGCTCGTGAGGGGTACGGGAAGTTCAGATCATATTTTGATGGGCAGGCCTCGCCACGCAACTGAGAGTTGAATTGGTAGCGCCGCCGGACCGGCGGTTGTCGCGCGGGCGGCTCGTCCGCACTCCCGGAATTGGAGTACATACCTGCCTGAGTGAGCATGCGTGAAATGCGGTAGTGCAGACCTTACGCTGCGATGACGTCCCGTGGTTCAGGGCGCTTTTCGTCAGCAGGACGACGCCCCCATATTTCGATCAACGCATCTGCCAGCGCGAATACCACGGGGCCGATCACCAAGCCGGACGCACCGAAAACAGCGACGCCGCCGAGTACCGAGAAAAAGATGGCTAGTGTATGTAGTCGCAGGTCTTTGCCGACCAGAATGGGATACAGGAAATTGTCTGCTGTGCCGATGACGACGCCACCCCAAGCAACAAGTATGACCGCCTTGCCTGGATGTCCTGAGATGAGAAGGAACAGCGCAGCCGGTAGCCACACAACAAATGCGCCCAGCATGGGCACCAGCGCGAAAAGCGCCATCACCGCGCCCCACAACACCGGCACGGGCAGGCCAAGGAACCAGAACATCAGTCCGCCAAGCGCGCCCTGAAGCAACGCGATCAGGACTCTGCCGCGGAGGGAGGCATCGACCGTGTCCCGCACACGCTTGAACACCGCTTGGGTATCAGCGTCGGGGAGCGGAACGAGGCAGCGCAGCGCTTCCCGGAAGTGATCGAGATCCCGCAGCAGGAAGAAAGCCGTAAATAGCGCGATGGCGATCTGTGCAAGTCCTGCAAGGGAATTTATGAAAGCTGCCGGAACAGCCGAGCCGGCATTGCCGAACACAGCCTGTGCCTGCTCGCCTAAGTCCATGCGGCTTTGTAGCCAATCCACCGCTTTCGCCAGCTTAGGCTGGTTCATGATGGGAGCCAGTAGTTCCGCGCGGCTTTCGGGCGAGCTGAGCGCCCGCAAAAGCTCAGCCGCTTGAGACACAACCTGCTGTGTCAGCAGTGCCACAGGCACCACGAGCACCACCGTGATCACGACGACTACTATGCCTGCGCACACGCTGCGATTATGGATCTTGCGCTCCAACAGTCGATGTAGCGGGCGGGCGACAATCGCTAATGCAACGGCCCAGATAAGGGCGGGAAGAAATGGAAGCAGGATCTTGTAACAGAGATAAGCGACAACAGCCGTTGCCATCACCAAGCCGGCAAACGTCAGGTTCTCTCGGAACGACCGAGGTGGATTTGAGCTTACTGGACTGGAGCGCGGCATGGGATCGTGATTCGGATGCCCCTTGTCCATCGCAGGGTGCCCCTTTCCCGGGCAGTGCCGGTGAGCGGTAGCCTAGGCAGCAGAATGGCGAGTTCCGGTTCGGACTCGTGCGACTCGCCCAAGGTGAGCCAGTCTTCGCCAAACAACTCAAACAGGGTGCTGGGTGCGCACCGTTCCGTTCCCGCAAGCCAGAGAGTCGGCAAGGCAATACTTGTCGCAGCCCCAGCACACCCGCTCTGGGTGTTTTGGATGCAGGGGAACTTTCAACAGAGTCTCTCCTGGTAGGCAGGATGTGACAGACCGGGCACATTCGCCTTCATACGCCATAATTGGGTATACCTGAATGATGCTGCACCCGCGCACTTCGATTCACAGCCGCCCGGAAGCTGGTCCGCCCTCAACGTGTCAAAATAGCAGAATCTAGAGTTCTGCATGAAAGCACACACCGCACCGCCGAACGCCAAGCCACACCGTCTCCCCTCGCGGGAAATCATTCAAGTTGAACAGCGAGTGCCCTTGCTTAAGGGTATTCCGCTCAGTTTGCAGCACCTGTTCGCGATGTTCGGCGCGTCCGTGCTGGTGCCGATTTTGTTCAATCAGGCGGCGGGTACAACGGTCGTCGATCCGGCTCTCGTTTTGCTGATGAACGGTGTCGGCACTCTGATCTATACGTTCGTGTGCCGGGGCAAAGCGCCAGCGTTTCTGGGGTCAAGCTTTGCATTCATTGCGCCCACCATCACCTGCATTTCCATCGCAGCAACGCCGTTGGCGGGATATCAGCGTGCACTGGGCGGCTTTGTTGTAGCCGGTTTGATTTTCAGCATTGTTTCGCTGGTAATTCGTTTTGCCGGGAGCAAATGGCTCGACGTGCTGCTTCCGCCGGCAGCGATGGGCCCGATTGTCGCACTGATCGGACTGGAACTTGCGCCGGTGGCGACCAAGATGGCGTTCTACAACAATGGTGAAGCGTTCAGCGCCACGGCGACGTTGATTTCGCTCTTTACATTGCTGGTGGTCGTGATCGGTTCCATGGTTTTCCGAGGTTTTCTCGCGGCCATTCCCGTTCTTGTCGGAGTCATCGCCGGTTACGTCATGGCGATCATCATCAACGTCTGGGTTCCCGGGGTGATGGACTTCGCTCCATTACGCGGCGCCGGCATCTTCGCTGTCCCCCACTTCGTGATGCCAGTGTTCGATTGGGGAGCCATCCTGATCGTCATGCCGGCCGCTCTCGTGGTGATCTCGGAGCACATTGGACATCTCTTCGTAACCAGCAACATCGTTGAGCGCGACCTCTTGAAAGTCCCGGGCCTGCACAACTCGTTGCTGGGCGACGGTCTCTCGACCATGCTTTCCGGGTTCTGCGGTTCCTGTCCAACGACGACCTACGGCGAGAACATAGGCGTCATGGCACTCACGAAGGTGTACTCAGTGTGGGTGGTGGCTGGCGCGGGCCTCATCTCCGTTGTGATAGCGTTCTTCGGGCAGGTGAGCGGGGTGATCCGTACCATACCAATCCCGGTGATTGGCGGCATCAGCATGATGCTGTTCGGTGTCATCGCGGCATCGGGTCTCCGAATGTTAATCGAAGCCAAAGTTGACTACTCCAAAAGTAGAAACCTTCTTCTATCTGCGATTGTCTTCGTTGTCGGAATCTCCGGCGTCTCACTGAAGATCGGACAAACCCAGTTCCGCGGCATGGTGCTGGCAACAGTAATTGGCATCGTCCTAAGCCTGCTGTTCTATGTCCTTGACAAGTTCGGATGGACAGCGGAGGAAACACCGTTAGCGGCGGGAGAGTAGAGGATCAACCATCGAGTCGTCGGGTCATTGACTCATCGGATTTGCTTGTTCTCTAAGTGTCATCTCAACCACATCCTGAGTTGATCCTGAGCGCGTTTGACTGTCGCCTGAGAGACGCGGTAGCATCTTTCGGTCAGAAAGCGATTCTACGATGCGAATCTCTGCTTAAACCCGCCGCCTAGCTTTGCTCGACTGTTGCGTTCGGATACCGGACGTACACCGAAGAGCGCTGCAACGATTCTCGACATCTCAAGGAAACGTCTGTCCCCTGCCTCGTGCTGCGGACCGGAGTCTTGCATGGGTTCTTACGCACTCGAAGTCCACGATCTTGTGAAAACGTACCAGTCGCGAACCGGAATAGTTCGCGCCGTTAATGGAATGAGCTTCAACGTAGCTACGGGCAGCATTTTCGGACTGTTGGGCCCGAACGGTGCCGGGAAAACCACCCTGCTTCGCATGTTGACCACTCTGACGCAGCCGACCAGCGGCACGGCACGCCTGCTCGGATTTGACGTTGTGAAGCGCCCGCTGGAAGTGCGCCGGCGGATCGCGTCCGTCATACAGGAGACCGCCGTTGACCTGCTGTTGAGCGTGCGCGACAACCTGCTCACGTTCGCGCGATTTCACACCCTTGATGGCGTCACCGCGCGGGAGCGCGCCGACGAAGTCATGGAACGCTTTCAGATAACGGGGGAGGCCGACCGCAAAGTGCAGGATTTAAGCGGCGGTTACCGGCGCCGCGTTCAAGTCGCGAAAACCTTCATGGTGCGCACGCCGGTGCTCTTTCTGGACGAGTTCTCAACCGGCATGGACCCGATCCTGAAACGGTCGGTCATGACGCAGCTCCGCGAAGAAGCGCGGGCTGGACGGACGATCGTCCTGACGACTCAGATCCTGAGCGAAGCTGAGGAACTCTGCGATGACATTCTGATCATCAACAAAGGACGGCAAGTTGCGCGAGGCGATCTGAACGCTCTCAAGCTGCTATCACAAGGTGTGTACGAGGTCTCGATCACCTTCGACCACATGCCGGAGGGCATCGAGGCCGAACTGGCGACACTGCCCACGCTGCGCACCCATAAAGAAAACAGCACGCTAGAGGTCGCGCTGAAGGCCCCGGAGGGCGAAGTGTTTCAGGCCGTCGCGGCTTTGGCGCGCGACCGGCGCGTGCTGCGCCTTGAGGTGAACGGAGCCAGCCTCGAAGACATATTCATCGAGTTGACCCAGAACGAGGTGCCTGCATGAGTCCAATCGGTGCCATGCTTTATCGCGAGGCGAAGATTCGCGCCACCAACCTGATCTTCATCTTCTGGGATGTGATCAACCCGCTGGCATACATGCTGGTGTTCGGCGTGGGAGTTAACGCCGCGATGGGTTCGCCGTTTGCCTCCGGCGAGGTGGATTACAACGCCTTCTTTCTTGCGAGCGTCCTCGCCATGGCAAGCTTCGGGATCGCGTCCAATACGTCGTGGTCGTTTTTTCTCGACCGCGACAACGGCATTTTTTTCGAGATGCTGACTTACCCGCTCAGCCGTTCGGCATACATGCTGGGTAAAGTCATCTTCACTGTGCTTGTGAGCGTTGTTCAGACAGCCCTCACGCTGATCCTTGCCGCCACGCTGTTTCGCATACGCCTGCAACCGGCGCTCATACCGCTGGTGTTTCTGGCAATGATCGTAGGGACCGCGGGGTGGTTTTTCTTTTACTCCATCTTCGCCCTGCGTACTCGGCGAAATGACATCTTCAACACTGTGACGTCGATCCTCTATTTCGTGTTCCTGTTCGCAAGCTCGCTATTTTATCCGCTGGAACCATTGCCGAAGTGGTTCCAGACTGCGGCGCTGGTGAACCCGATCACATGGCAGATCGACCTCATGCGGTACGCGACGATCGGCATCGGGAGTGCGCGGACGGTTGTGATCGAATCCATCGCTTTTCTGGTATTCGGGCTGGCGTCATTCATCTATGCAGCTCGATGCCTTCAGAAGCAGGAGTAGGAGGCCGCATTCGGGTCAGGAGTGATTCCGCGGAAACGGCTTCTTTATAATGTTGTATTCCCATGAACTTTCCTGACGTTCAGCAACAACTCGACTACCTCCTGAAGGGCGCGGCCGAAGTCATCTCGGTCGGCGAACTGACTGAAAAGCTTAAGAAGTCAAAAGAAGCAGGCAAGCCGCTGCGAATCAAGGCCGGCTTTGATCCGACCGCGCCCGACCTGCATCTTGGCCACACTGTCCTGCTGCGCAAGATGAAGCACTTCCAGGACCTCGGCCATACGGTGATCTTCGTTATCGGAGACTTCACCGGCATGATTGGCGATCCGACCGGCCGCAACGTCACGCGCCCGCCACTTACCCGCGAGCAGATCGAGCAAAATGCCGAAACCTACAAGACGCAGGTTTTCAAAATCCTCGACCCGCATAAGACCGAAGTTGTCTTCAATGGGGACTGGCTGCGTCCGCTTGGTGCCGAAGGGTTCATTCGTCTCGCCGCCAAGTACACGGTTTCGCAGATGCTCGAGCGCGAGGACTTCCACAACCGCTTCCAGACGGAAAAGCCGATCGCCATTCACGAACTGCTCTACCCGCTGGCGCAGGGTTACGACTCCGTGGCGCTCGAAGCTGACGTGGAGATGGGCGGCACCGACCAGAAGTTCAACCTGCTGGTAGGCCGCGAACTCCAGCGCTCGTACGGGCAGGCTCCGCAGGTCGTCTTCACCATGCCGATTCTTGAAGGCCTGGACGGCGTGCAGAAGATGTCGAAGTCGTTAGGCAACTACATCGGCGTAACCGATGTCCCGCTGGATATGTACGGCAAGATGATGTCGATCAGCGACGACCTGATGTGGCGCTACTACACGCTGCTGACTGATGTTTCGCAGGCAGAAATCGAGCAGATGAAGGACGACGCCGCACAGGGTCGCGCACACCCCATGGCGCTGAAGAAAGCGCTGGCGCTCCGCATCGTCAAGGACTTCCACGGCGAGCAGCCTGCAGAGCACGCCGCCGAAGACTGGGCGCGGCAATTCCAGAAAAGGGAAGAACCGGACGAGATCGAGCATATAACCGTGTCGTATACCGACATTGCCGCGAAAACTGCTGACGGCCACGCTATCAAGCTCGACAAGTTGTTGCTCAAAGCTGGGCTCGCTGATTCCGGCAGTGATGGGTTGCGCAAAGTTAAATCGAAGGCGGTTCGTATTGACGGCGAAGTTAAAGCGGAACCGGTGCTGTCAGTTTCCGTCCCGTCGGAATTTACGTTACGCGTTGGCCGCCTGATGAAAAAAGTCTTACTCGCCTAATCAGCCGCGCAGGTTCGGAACGCAGAAGCAGACTGTTCCAGAAGTCTCTCTCTGCGTTCCTTCGCGCACTGCCTTTCCGGGCAGCGCTGCCCAATGTTCACGCAGAGAATACAAGAAGCGGATCGTATTTGTTTCCCCTTGAAACTTTAAGCTCGACACTGGACACTTTCCTCGCATGCGCGCCGCTGCCATTCTTGGGCCGAACGCAAGACCTGAGGACGTCCGTTCGTTCAACCGACCTGATTTAGGCGTTCTCATCACGCAGGCGCACGCTCCGCAACCCGACGCCGACGCGGTGTTGATCGTGGGCGGCGACGGTACGATTCACCGACATCTACATAAGTTGATCGAAATGCGCGTGCCGCTGTTACCAGTCCCGGGCGGCAGCGCAAACGACTTCGCACGCGCAGTAGGTCTTCGCAAACGGAGCGACGCGATCAACGCCTGGGAGAAGTTTTGCCGTGGCGGCGGGAACGTCCGCGAACTTGACGTGGGCGTGATTACGCCTGTGTCGGGCGACACTCAAATCGCGGCGTCTGAGGCTCGGAACTCGACCTACTTCTGCAATATCGGTGGTGCCGGCCTGGACGCCAATACCAACCGCCGTGTGAACGGATGGCCCCGCTGGGTGCGTGCGCATGGAGGTTACGTCGTGGCAGCATTGCAGGAGATCGCGAACTGGCGTCCAGCACACATGCGAGTGTGGGTTCCCGATACCTCAGGCAAATGGCGCGAATGCATCAGCGAGCCAGCGACATTCGTGGCCTTCGCCAACTCTCCTGCATACGGCGACGGCATGAAAATCGCTCCGCGCGCGAAACTCGATGATGGTCTGCTCGACGTGTGCTTCGTACGGCGGGCGAGCAAGGGCAAGATCCTGACGTTCTTCCCAACTGTCTTTTTCGGCGCACACCTGCGCCTGCCCGAAGTTGAGTATTTCCAGGTACCGGCCCTGCGCCTCGAAACCGAACGCCCGATGAATGTCTATGCTGATGGTGAGTACGTATGCAAGACGCCAGTGGAGGTTAGGGTGGTTCGATGCAGTCTTCGAGTGATCTACGACGCCGAGTGATCTACGACGCCCCTCCCTACCTTCACTGACTCCACCGGACGAAAGTTATCGGTGGCCATGCTAAACTCGCCCTCTTATGGACCTGAACAATCCAGACGTTCCGCCCAGCACACCGGGTTCTCCCAACGCCGGGCCTGCCGGTCAGGAGCCCGCTGTTACACCTTCTGGTGCGCCACAGCCGCCAGCAGCAGCCGGTCCGCAAGGGCCCGCCGTGCCGCCCCATACCGCGCAACCAAACGTTCCGTCGCAGCCAATCTTCAACCCGCCGCCGTACGGGGCGGGGCCACGGCAGTACGGAGGGTTTCCGCCACCTCCGCCGCCTTCACGCGCTTCGCGTACGTGGCTGTGGGTGGTGATCGGCGGGGGCGCATTCTTCCTGTTCGTCTTGGCGGTGTTCACGCTCGTGTACATGAGCATGCGAACGGATCGCCAGGGGCAGTTCGCCACTTTCGGTGACAAGATTGGCGTGGTGGATGTGGATGGCGTCATCCTGTCTGCCAGCGAGACCGTCAAGCAGCTCAAGAAGTTTGGCGATGACAGCTCGATCAAAGCCATCATAATTCACGTGAACAGCCCGGGAGGCGGTGCTGCGGCTTCCGAAGAGATCTATCGCGAAGTCCGACGCATTCGGGACGAGAAGAAGAAGACCATCGTTACCTCCGTCGAGACGGTTGGCGCAAGCGGTGCGTATTACATCGCCGCCGGGTCGAACAAGATTTATGCCAACGAGGCCAGCGCCGTCGGGTCCATCGGCGTGATCGCCGAGTGGTACAACTACTCCGACCTTCTGAAGTGGGCCAAGCTGAAAAACGTCGTTATTAAAACGGGCGAGATGAAGGACGTTGGCAATCCTGCTCGCGAGATGACGCCCGCTGAACGCGAGTATCTGCAACACCTCGTCAACAACATGAAAGACCAGTTTGTGAGAGCGGTGGCCGATGGCCGTGGCAGAAAGTTCGAAGAAATCAACGCCATCGCCGACGGGCGCGTTTGGAGCGGTCAGCAGGCCCGCGACCTCAAGCTAATTGACGAGATCGGCGGCTTCCAGAAATGCGTTCAGGATACGGCCAGATCCGTAGGAATCAGCGGAGAACCGGTACTGGTCCGCGCTGAACCAGACAAGCGTACGCTTGCCGACTTGCTGTTCGGCGACATCAGCGACATCATCCCCACGCAAGCGAAGATGATGGATTCGCACGTCGGCTTCTACTATCTCTGGAAATAGTAGCGTCAGCAGTCAGTGCTCAAGTACAGCGATCGCAGTCCTAAGTAGGGTGCCGCACCCTTCCCCGGCGGGGGAGGGTGCGTTTCACTAGCACGTTGCTAACGGCCAACCGCTATTCTTTCCCTCTCACCGCCCGAATCACCGATTCCATGTCCCGCAGATAACGGTCGAACGCCTGCCGCCCCGAGGGTGTCAGCTTGTACTCGGTTTTCGGCAGTCGTCCTTCGAAAAACTTGGAACAAGACAGGTATCCGGCTTCCTCAAGCTTGCGTGCGTGGACGCTCAAGTTGCCGTCCGTGGTCTTCAAAAGTCGTCTGAGATAGGTGAAACTCAGCCCGTCATTCGCCGAGAGCGCGCTGACGATCCCAAGTCTCATTCTTTCGTGAATGAGAAGGTCGAATTCCGGAATGGAAATTGCGTACGGACGCTCACGGCGGGATGATCGCTTGCGAGGAGCGGCGTTCGGAGCTCGATTCGATTTGTATCCTGCTCTGGCCATCGCTTTGTGCCTGCGCTCAAATTAGTGGGTGTCCGTATCCTCGTCAAGCTCTTTGTATCGCAAAGTACATGCCTCTCCTTTGTGAGGCGCGTCACAGAGCAGACGTGCCACTGGGCAATCCGCTGATTACCAACGAGATACGCAGGCTGCGGATATGCAACTATGTCGTACTTCCGGCCTCTGTTTGGAATATGATGTTGCCGTCAAATCAGTGATCCGGGATCGGACGTTCGTGGATCCTCAGGGGAGGGCGCCGATGTTCGAAGAGGAACTCAAACTCGAAAAAGAGTCCAAAGCACTTTCTTTCAGCAGTCCATTTCTTTACATCTTCCTGATCATCATCCTTGTTGTGGGTGGCGTGGCTTACTGGATGGTCTCTCAGAACAGGGACGTCACGCCTGATCAGGCCAAGATAGTTCTCGAAAACGCTCTTAAGGCAAGAGGTCCGGCCACCGTGCATTTCCACTTGGGTGCGGTGAAGGCCAGCGTGGATGAGAAGCCGCGCGACCCGCATTACAAGCTCCTGGAAAAAGCCGGCTTTGTAAAGCTTGGGAGCGGTAAAGACGGCGCCGTGCTGGTGAACCTGACTCCGCTTGGCGAAGGCACCTTTGCCAAACTGCCCGAGTTCCAGAAAGCTAAGAACCCGGATGGCACCGACGCTGTGATGGTGCCGCTCGCCACCCGCGAGCTAGCCGAAATCACGAAGGTGGAAATGACGGGTGTCAATACCGCCCGCGTCGAGTACGTATGGAAGTGGAAACCGAACAAGGTCGGCGAAGTCTTCGACGCAACGGGAGCCACGGTCAAGGGCTTCAGCCAGTGGGACCGCGCAACGCTGATCAAGAACTACGGCGTTGACTTCTACCGCGAACCGCAGAAGGGCTCCGTGAACCTGGTGCGGTCGGAAAAAGGCTGGAAGATCGGCGAAGCAGAATAGATCACCGAAGAGTCCAACGAGAGGGGCGGGAGGCCGTCCCTCTCTTTTTGTTTTTACGTCATGTTACGTTACGCGCCGCTCGCCTCGAATTCAGGCGACACATGCTTCCCACACCCGACGGCGAGATTTGTGTCTGCTTCCCAAATCGGGAAGCACAGCCGGAACAAAAGGTGTACTATTCTGTCGCTTGTTCGTGAGCATTCGCTCACACTCAGGTTCGTCTCCCCCGTGTCCCTTCTTGCGAAGGAGGTCGACGATGATACATGCCGAACTGGGGGATGCTGCCATCGCGGTTCAATTCCGCGGTGCTGGCAAGCCACTTCTGCTAATTCACGGAACTGTTCTCGCCGACGGATTGCTTCCTCTTGCCGAAGCCTTGAGATCCCGGCGTGAGCACCTGATCCTTCGCTACCATCGCCGCGGTTACGGTCGCAGTTCGCGCATGTCGGTTCCGTGGAGCGTGGAGCAGCACGCCAAGGACGCGGCGCGATTGCTGGAGCACCTCGCGCTACAAAAAGCAGATGTGGTTGGGTACTCCGCGGGCGCTGCCGTTGCTCTCCAAATGGCGCTCGACTTTCCGCGCATGACCGGCGCGGTCGTCCTGATCGAACCGTGGTTCTCAGCGCAGGCGCCGCAATTCCAAGCCTTCGAAAGCAAGCTGGCTGCAATCCAGGGCATCTACGAGTACGGCGACACAGCCGCGGCCATGCAGGAATACCTGACGTTCTTCTGCGGTCCAGACTATCGAAACGTGCTCGATAATGTGTTTTCGCCTCGTTGGCTCGAGATGGCCAACCGCGACGCACATACGATCTTCGTAAACGAGCTCTCGGCGCTGCGTTTGTGGCGTCTGGATCGAGGCATTGCCGAGCGCCTTACGACACCTCTGCTGCTGGTTCGAGGCAGTCGCACGTCGCCATACCAGGCCGAAGTACATGCGGAACTCGCCGAATGGCTGCCGGAGGCCGAAACGGTTGTTGTTCCCGACGCCGGACATCTGGTGCCGACTGAGCGGCCAGCAGCACTGGCCCGTTCAATAGCACGGTTCCTCGTGCGTAACCCGTTGCACATCGCCGCATCCGCTGGCTGACGAGACGGTACAATAGTCGGGTGATGGACCTGGGAAAGGTGCTCATCGGCCTCGGCGTGCTGCTGGTCGTTGCCGGCTTGGTCGTGATCGTCGCAGGCCGGCTTAACCTGCCGATCGGTCGCTTGCCCGGCGACATTGTGTATCGGGGCAAGAACACGACTGTTTACTTCCCGATCGTCACTTCCATCATCCTCAGCATCCTGCTGTCACTGGTGTTGTGGCTGTTCAGCAGGAGATGAGGCTTCGCAGCGTCGCCAGTCTCGCGAAAGTTCCCAAATCGCCAGCACTCTTCGTTTACACTGCGTGCGATGTCGTCTCCGGACCAACTCGGGTTCACGTTCCAACCGCCTCAGCGCCGCGTCTGGACGGTGCGCGAACTCGTGTCGGATGTCCGCACGCATTTGGAGCGGCAGTATGCGGACCTTTGGGTACAAGGCGAGATCTCGAACTATCGTCCGGCTGAATCCGGTCATTTGTACTTCACCCTGAAAGAGGATGGAGCGCAGATCCAGATCGTCATGTTCCGGTCTCAGGCGCGACTGTTGCGGTTCCGTCCGGAGAACGGGTTGCAGGTTATCGCGCGCGGGCGAGTGACGATCTACGAAGATCGCGGCCAGTTGCAGATGCTGGCCGAATACCTGGAACCGAAAGGCGCGGGCGCGCTTCAGGTTGCGTTCGAGCAGTTGAAGGCGAAACTCGCGGCTGAAGGGCTGTTTGAGCAGTCGCGCAAGAAGCCGATTCCGGCGTTGCCGCGTCGCATCGGTTTGGTGACTTCGCCTCGCGGCGCCGCGGTGCAGGACATCTTGAACATTCTTCGTCGCCGGCACAAGAACGTGAACGTGCTGATTTATCCGGCGCAAGTGCAGGGCGAAGGTGCATCGTCGGAAGTGAGCGCCGGAGTGCGTTATTTCAATCGGGCGAAAAATGTTGATGTGGTGATCGTCGCTCGCGGTGGAGGCTCGATCGAAGATCTAGCGGCATTCAATGAGGAGGGTTTGGCTCGAACGGTTGCGGCATCGGCGATTCCGGTGATCTCGGCCGTGGGACACGAGACGGACTTCACGATCTGCGATTTTGTTGCCGACATGCGCGCGCCGACGCCATCGGCTGCGGCTGAACTGGTGATCCGGTCGAAGCAGAGTCTCGAGGATGGCTTGGGCAACCTGCGCCAGCGACTTGCCCGTGCGATGCGGTATCAGCTCTTGGATGCGCGAAATGCTGTGACGGAACTGACGCGTCACCGTGCATTCGCGCGAACCACGGACCTGATTCATCGTCGCCAGCAGCGCGTCGATGAGCTGACGTACCGTATGCGAATGGCAGTCGGAATGTCGATTCAGCGCTATCGTCAGCGCCTGGAGAGCGACACTGCGCGACTGCACTACCACGATATCCGGCGCTCGATCGGAGACAGCCGGCGCGTGCTTGATGGCCAGACCGCGACCCTGACGGTTGCGGTTAGGAACATGTTCCTGCACCGGCGGCACCAGCTTGAGCGCCTGGCCGGACGGCTCGAAGCACTTTCGCCGGTCGCGATCCTCGAGCGAGGCTATGCGCTTGTGTTCGACGAGCGCGGCGTGCTGGTGAAACACTCCGCACAGGTGCGGCCCGGCGACGACGTTACCGCACGCCTAGCGCACGGCACGATCACGGCGACCGTGAAAGACCGACAGTAATCGGGCCATGGACTCATCGGGCCATCGGGCGATCGTGCGACCGTATATCTGAGTACCCCCCTAGTCTTGGAAAAACCGCTGTTTACGCGGGGTGCCGCGAGGGGGATATCTCAAATTCCTGCAAACAAACAGGTTAGATTCTGATTGGCTTTGTCTCCGAGTGTCCTGATGCTTCCGCACGATACGAGCTACTCTCCAGAGTAGCAGGATTACAGGATGGAACCCGACAACGTGCGGGGAAGAATATCTCGTGCGCTTTCATGAAGCTGCGGAGATATGCACAAGCGAGGAGGGTTGACGAAGCTCACAGCTGCTCTGGATAGGTGGTGAGAAGCGCTGATATCGCCAACATCGTGGAACTCTGCCGTGATTCGGCGTAAAGTGCTGAACCGTGGAAATAGTTATCTTTCGCCATAGCAGTCTGCCGGGTTGGCTAAAAGCATTTTGGCTGTGCTGTTCTCCGCTGGCATTGGCATTTGCGGCTCGCGTTCTATGGGAAAAAACCGTGTGGACGTGGACTCGCGGCCCACAGGCGGTCGGCTTTAGCCTGCTTCACATCCACCCGGGTTTTGCCATCATCGGCGTGTTGTGCTGCCTGGGATTATTTGCGTGGCTAGTGGTCGCCTTTCCTTTTCTCATTGCACGTAGAAAGAATATCCGCGCAACCGACCTGATGATGGTCAGCTCTGCGGTGTTCGTCGCAGCAGCCATCATGATTCCCGACACGTTATTTGCGTAAGCAGTCCTTTCAAGCGGCAGCTGTCAAAGTATCGGCTGAGAGTACCTGCGATAGCCGTGTAGGCTCGACGGATGAACGAGGTCAAATGATTCGGTCAAGACACGGATGCTGGCTGCTATTCATAGCCGTTCAGGCCATGGGGAACAGGCGTTGTATAAAGCTATCAATGACCAGAGCCATCATGCCACTCTTTCAGTCGTTGATAACAGCGATACCGTTCAGTTCGGGCGTTCTGACTGCCCCACTGGTTGCGCAGCCGGAAGTGGTCATAACACACTAGATCGATCTGATTTGTCCCTTGCAGGCGGGGCTAACAAACAACTTCCGGGCGAAATCATCGCACACGAAGCGCTGGAGGCCTACATTTCCACTCTTGGAAATGTTCCATATGGGATTGCGCACGGATGGGCGAATCAGTACTTCGGTGACGCTGTGCATGGCTCTGGGGAGAACCACACGTACGGATCAGGAGGAATGCATCACTACACCCTAGATTGGACTTTTCAGCGCCTAGGCGTGACGGTCCAGACGAAAGTGATCGTGACGCGTCAACCGCCGCAAACAGTTCCGCAGGTCTATACACCGGTCTCAGGTTAGCGCATGCGAAAGAAAAATTTTGGAGTGGGCTGCTAACGACTCTGCTCATCTCGGTGATCGCGCACCTTTCGATGGGGAGCTGCCAAATGAAGATCGCAACGACCATTCTCCTTCTCATTGTTACTTCGCCTCTGTTTGCACAAACCGAAGCGGTGGAATTAACGGTCGTGCACACGAATACGCTTACGGGAGGGGATTTCGATCACCATTTGACGGCCATCTTCCCGAAGGGGGAGGAGCCGCACACGGGCGAATCCAGGAAAATCAGGCTATATCCGCGTCCAGTTCCATTCGAACTTCGAGGCGTTCAGGGGAAGCTCACTTGGTTTTCGTATACGAATCCCCCAGAAGACAGCAGCGTTATCTACACGGAGGCGGATCAGCCCACGTTCGGTTCGTTTCTGCTACGGGACCATCTCTACGTTTGCTCGTGGCGTTCGATTCAATCCTCTGTGCCGGTGATGAATGCGCTTCTTTCTTCAGTCACCTCCGAGCCCCTGACGGAGCCTGAAGTGCGTTCAATCGCTCTCCTTTTTGCGAAGTGTTCCGACACTCTGCAAATCTTCGGCGATGAAAAGCCTTCATTCTCTTCGGCGGAGGCGCAGAAGCAGATGGAGAAAATCGCTACCCCAGTTGTCAGCGAGCTCCGTGACGGAAACATATGTGTGGTGGTTTTATTCATGGGCACCACAGCGCACCCTCCCCTAAAGGGGGAAGGGTGCGGCACCCCATCTGTGGTGAGGTGCGAAACGGTGCGCCACCCGCCCTGCGGGGCCCAGGTCTGCGTGAAACCCGAACTGACTCGATAAGAACAGCGAATCAACGAAGGGCCGGAGCGGATCCGGCCCGATGCGATTTTCAGAGATGGGACGGGGCGAACATGTCTTCTCACTCTGGTTGGTCAGGGTGCTTCAACCAGATGAGAGAGCCGTCTGACTGGCGCTGGGCGAAAAACCGAGCCTGCGTTGTATGAGGAGATGTCCATGGCCAGGGGTATCGGTATTGTGCTTTGATGAGGATGTCGCCTCCAACTACGAATGGTCCGTCAGTCACGGTGCTGCACGCGTTCGGCACGGGTACGGTATCGCCTGCACGCAGCTTGGAAACATGCATTCCATCTATAGCCGCGATTCTATTTCCCCGTATTAGGGTTCCGTTTGACATTCTTAGTTCTGTAATTACGCATTCGACGTCTATGGCGTGTGCGGGGAAGCGCCCGGTGTTGGACAGCAAGAACGCTGTAGAGAACGGTTGAGAAGCGTCAGGATTACCGCGCGCTTCGATCTGTACGTTGGGCAGAGCATCAACGATGAACCCCACAGCGCTCGGAAGCCCAATAATTACGAGAATTGCCGCCACGAGCTTTCCGATACACTGGAGCCAGCGCCGGACGTTCCATTCGGAACCGTTGTTTTTCTTTGCGGCTCGCGCTTTCCTTCGTCGCGCAGCTCGTGCCTGAGTCGCCATAAGTTTCGACGCGAAATGATCTCGCCTTCACGATGAAAATTCAAATCGATTCTATTTGACCTGGCAATTCACATGCGCGGCAACGTCAGCGAAATCCCCCTTTTTTGTGTCTGAATGAAAACTGCCCAAACTGAACACGAGATTTCACGCACCCGCCGTACTCTCCGGTTGCAACAGAGGTCCTAACTCTACTGACGAAAGGAGAGTGGGGATGCCAGAGCAAGGCGAGCGGGCTCCGGGCTGGGAAGCGAGGCCCGGCACGGAGACGAAAAGGGGCGGCAGTGGAATCTTAGCTGGTGCGCGGGACTCTGGTGCATGGGGGCGGGAGTTTTTGCTCTGGCTGCAACAGCTTCCAACACTAACCAAAACGTTGTGAATGCTGCGTCAACAGTGATGATGGTCGGAATTGGCCTTGTTGTCGCCGCAATCGCAACGCACGTTGCGCTCTGCCGTTGCCCTGTTTGCGACAACTTCATCAACAATAGCGAACGTTGCCGATCCTGTGGCGCAACACTTCGGTAGGTGTCGAGAAATCCGCCTGTCCCTCATAGTCCCGACTCGGGACGCAAGCCCCTCGCGTCAGCTAGCTGCCGAGCGGCTCAACTCGCGCACGAACTGCCTCACGTAGAACGCACACGCCTTGAACTTGTCTGAGAAGTGATACTCCATTCCATCAGGGTATAGACCCACCTTCCAATCGCTGCCGCCTACTGCTTCACGCAAGTACCACGCAGGAGTGGAACGTGTGTTCAACGACTCCATGACCCACGATTCGACCAGTTCGGGATGGCTTCTTAGATAGTCCTCGATGCTGTCCTGGCTAATGGGATCGGCTTCGGAATACGCTGACCGATGCAGCAAGGCGACCATCGACACATCACCTTCACGCGCAAAGTCCTGCGCCAATCGACAAAGTGCAGACACTGTTTCGTCCCGCTCCATCCTTATCCCGTCGCTATTTTGGAGTAAACCGCGGCACTCCAGTATGCCGCAACGGCGCGTTTGTTGACGGTAGATCGCCATTTCACTCGGTATCTTGTTTTCGAGAAAGTAGAAGGTGTGGTGCAGATCGAGTCGCAGTGGATGGCGAGTCGGCGCGAGCGCACTGGAGTTGTGCTCCGCTCGCGAAATGCCCCACTCAAGCCAAAACCGGGCTTGAATGGGCCACCTCAGCATTGTCCGGGCCACCCGTCCACCAGAAGGCTTGAAAGGGGCACCATCGTGACGAGGGTTGTGGAGCTAACAGCCGTTGTGCCGGCCACCCGCCAATCCATATAGTGACAGTGACTTATATGAAACTCAGCCGCTGGTTTCCGGTTACACATTGGTTGTGGGCGCGTCGTGCAGTTGTTGCGTACGTAGTCCTTGCGACGGCCCTGCTGGGAGCTGCTGTCTACAAAGCTCCTGAACTGGCCTATCTGTGCAATGACTGGTTGAACCGCGAGAAGGCGTGGCGAACTGAGCGGTGGGAACTCATTAGTATTGCAGGCGAGAAAGCTAAGGACTGCGGTTACATTCGATTTGGAGGAAAGCCAGAAAAGGCAAATAGCTGTGCCTTCGAGTCGCTCGCTGCACGACAGCCGTTCTATGTCGGATATGACGTGCAGGGCAAGGATTCACACCTGATTGTTGGCCTCGCGCTGGACAGTTCGGGTCAACTGTACAGTGCGTTATTCGATAGTCAGGGTGGGGAAACATTGGGCCTGAAACCGCCAGAAAGGGTGGTGGGTCAGGTTTACATAAAGCCCTGTGCTCATGCGCCCGAAGTCACTCCTCGCGGGTATCTGTCTTGCGAGTGGCCGAAAGGCTGGTGAAGCGCGCGAACTACCCGCTCAAGCCAAAATAGCAGAGAAAGGGAGTCCTGCTCACGAGCGATAGCAGAGCTGATGCACGCTGATTACAACATATCCAACGCTTCGTCGGAGTGAGGCTTGCGTCCGTCTGGAATCGATGGTTTTCTGATGCGTGGTGAACCAGAGTTGGCGATTAGCGCTGTAGAACGGAAAATACCCACCCTAAGCGCGAAACCGGCGGTTAGGATGGGGCACCCGGCGGGTAGGCTGGACGAATCTCAGAGATGCTCTGGATAGTCGTGTCGGAGGCGTCCTGGAGTGTGCGGCGGCTTCCAACATGACGAGGGACAAGTACATGGCTCTATCAGACTTTCGATGTACCACCCGGTTCCGCGTGCCGTTCTGCGATATAGACATGCTCGGTCATGCCAACCACGCGTCGTACGTCGTGTGGGCGGAAACTGCCCGGTGCTTGTACTTCGATGAGGTTCTCGGCGAGTCGTTGACGGGGCAGTGCGGCATCATTCTGGCTCATCTTGAGATGGACTACGAGAAGCCACTCGACTACCGTGAAGAGGCGGCAGTGGGTGCCGAATTGGGCGGATGGGACGCAAGTCGTTCGACTTCGTCTATGAGATTTGGAGCGAGACCCGGCAGGCACGGGCCGCGCACGGCATCAGTACGATGGTTGCGTTTGATTATGACCGCAAGACCTCGATACTCATCCCGGAGCGGTGGCGAGAGGTGGTTTGTGCATACGAGTTGGTTGCTCCGAGCGTGACGTGACGATTACGAGTGCGTGTTAACTCTGGCCAACCGACACGGGCTCTGTTAGGCTTCTCCGCTCATCGCTAATTCAAGTTTTGGCAGTTCCAACGCTGTGCGGAGATAAACATGTCGAAGCGCATTGCCGTTGTTGTCTGTCTGTTCTTCTCATTCATCCTCGCCACTACATCGTTGGCGCAAGATACGCCTCAGAACGTCCAACAGGACCGGGCGCGCGCGCTGGAGTTGTACGACCAGAACAACTTCAAGGAGGCGCTGCCGCTGTTGGAGCGCCTGGCCGTGCAACTTCCAAAGGACGTTGTCGTGCAGGAGCGGTTGGGGATGGCAATCGTGGCCAACGCTGCCCAGATAGCCGACCCGGAAGAGCGGAAGCGCGAGCGCGTGCGTGCGCGCAAGGTCCTGCTTTATGCGAAGGAGTTGGGAGACGACAGCAATCTACTGAAGGTGCTGCTCGATGGCATTCCGGAAGATGGGGCGTCGCCGACGTTCTCCGATAACAAAGAGGTTGACCAGATCATGCGCCAGGCGGAAGCCGCTTTCGTCAGGGGCGACATGAAGAGCGCGATCGAGGGTTACACGAAAGCCATTGTGCTCGATCCCAACTTGTACTATGCAGCGCTCTTCGCTGGGGACGCCTATTACAAGCAGAAGATGCCGGGCAGTGCAGGTGAATGGTATGCGCGCGCCGTTCAGATCAATCCGAACGTCGAGACAGCGTACCGGTACTGGGGCAATGCCCTGATGAGCCAGGGCAAGATGGACGAAGCGCGATCGAAATTCATCGAGGCTATCGTCGCGGATCCGTATCGGAGGGCGAGTTGGATTGGGCTTCAACAGTGGGCCGACCGCAACGGGGTCAAGCCAGCGCATCCGGAGATCAGGCAGCAAAGTTCGTTCTCCGAAAAGAGCCCAACGGAGATGAACATCATTCTGAACGCGGATGCGCTCAAGAAGAAGGACGGCAGCAACGCCTGGATGTTTTATGGCATTTCGCGCGCGGCGTGGCATGGAGAGCGGTTTAAGAAGGAATTCCCGAACGAGAAACAGTATCGCCACACGCTGCGGGAGGAAGTTGCTTCTCTCAAGATGGTTGCCGACATGGTGGCCGAAGACGTGAAGAACAAGAAGTTGAAGCTAAAAAAGGTGGAGCCCGGTCTGGCTACGCTCATGAAGTTGAACGAAGCAGGCTTGCTGGAAGCGTACGTGTTGCTTTCGCGCCCGGATCAGGGGATCGCAGAGGATTATGCGGCGTATCGGGAACAGAACCGCGACAAGCTGCGGCAATACCTGGATGAGTTCGTGGCGCCGAAGACGCCGAAGCAGTAGGCAGTGAAGCCCGCGTGTGCGTCGAACAAGAGGAACATTGGCTCCGAAGGGACCAGTAATGAAAGTCGTTGGACGTCTGAGAATGAAACGGACAATCGTTCTTGGTGGGATTGTTGCGGCATTGTCAGTCGGCACGATTCGGGTTGATGCCGGCCGTGCGGTCCCGTCTGGCGGCTCAGTAGAGGTCGCGCCGCGCACCGCTCCTGAGGACGATTGTACGTTGGGGGAAGTAGCCCCAATTTTGAATGATGGAGCTGGAACTACTGTCGAGCGACTGAGAAGGAGCCCCCGGCAACTGATCGAGCGCACTCTCCTCGCGCCAGGCTTGAGGGTGGAAGTGGCTCAAGGTGGATGCGCGCATTACGGCGTGCAAATCACATTTACGGACGAGCGAAAGTCTGCGGGTCGCCGACCGCCCGACCGCCTACTTTCGGAAGCACTAAAGCTGTTGACAGCCTTGAAGCGGAGAACCGAGTCATCAGCGGTGAATGCGACGGTAGAGATTCTGACTGCACACCAGCGTGAAGCCTATGAGGATGGAGGCGTCTTACAGGATCGAGAATTTCCGGACGTGACCGTGTACGTTTCGATGCGCGATGGCGAGAACGGCCGTAAGGTGGAGGTCACGTACTCGCTGGTGCTGTAATCGGAGCGTAACAAGACTCGCGGGGGATTGCTCGCCGGTGTTGCCAACTCTGCTCGCCGCGATATGCGCTGAACTCTGCGATTGCATCCTGCGCACTCTGCTCAGTCTGCGTTTTCGAAAGCTCTTGCATCTAAACGGCAGTTCTGAGGGAGATGACATGGGAAAGTTCATCGCCGGCGTGATATTTGCAGTAGTTGTGATTGCGGTGGGGCTGTGGATCTATTTGCGTTACGGCTATGTGAACCTGGCGGCTGACGCGCCAATGCCGCGGATTGAGAAATTCTATGTCCGCGGCATGGTGGACGCATGGGCGGAGCGTAATGCGCCCAAGGTGAACAATCCGGTGCAGGCTACAGAGGCTAACTTGGCTGATGGGGCCAGACTTTACAAGGAGAACTGTGCGGTGTGCCACGGTTCGCCGGAGATGCCGGTGGCCGGGCTCGGGCGCGGACTCTCTCCGCAAGCACCGCAGTTTCTGGATCACTCACCTGCGCACATGGATGAGCGGGTGATCTTTCACATCACGAAGCACGGCGTCAGTCGGTCGGGCATGCCGGCGTGGGGCGAGTTGCTCAATGATCAACAAATCTGGACGCTGACGGCATTCATGAAGAGCATGGAAAAGCTGCCGCCCGCAGTGGAAGCCGAATGGAAGAAGCCGAGCCAGGCGATGCCGGGTTCGGCAGAAGCCGGTGCACAGAAGAAGCCTGCTGGAACCGAAAGTCCCGAAGTGAAAAAGCAAAGTGGGCACGACGACCACGATCATGAGCACTAACTTCCCGGCGAGAAGTGTCATCAGCCGATGCCGGGAATAGCGCCGTTCCAAATCAAAGTCGAAAATTCGCATTTTGAGACACGTGTCACCTGGGATGTGGCACGTTGTAGTTGTATTTGACCGGGCAAGGTCCAGCGGGTACGATTTGTGTTCCGGGTTAGGCCAGCAGGATGTTGCTCCAGCGCGAGCGGTGCGGGTCTAGTACGCCGTGTGTCGTGGCCCAGAGTCATCTTTACATGGGCCAAAGCAGGCAAGTACACTTTGAACTTACCGCAAAAAGTCAGTAGGAGGCGCCACTGAGATGGCTTCTGTCGAGGATAAAGTTAAGCAGATTATTGTCGAGCAACTGGGCGTAGACGAAGGCGAAGTCACGCCGAATGCTTCGTTTGTGGATGATCTCGGGGCGGACAGTCTCGACACAGTCGAACTCGTCATGGCCTTTGAAGAGGCGTTTGATCTTGAGATTCCGGATGAGGACGCCGAGAAGATCAAGACCGTGCAGGACGCGGTAGATTACATCGACAAGAACGCAAAGGTGGGCAAGTAGCCCTTTCGGCCGCGGAACAGTGAATTCGACCAGCCGCGCCCCCCGGCGCGGCTTTGCTGAGAAAGCCAGTGACTAGTGGTAAGTGGCCAGTGGCTAGTCACTAAATGCAAGAACCGTCGCAAGCAGCCGGTCTAATACCCGCCACTCGCCACTAAAACACTTTTCAATGTAGTCCTGAGGAGACAGATGGCATCGGTTCAAGACAAAGTAAAGCAGATCATCGTGGAACAGCTGGGTGTGGACGAAGGGGAAGTCACGCCCAACGCATCATTCGTTGACGATCTCGGGGCCGACTCGCTGGATACAGTGGAGTTGGTCATGGCCTTCGAAGAGGCGTTTGACCTCGAGATCCCGGATGAGGATGCCGAGAAGATCAAGACCGTGAAAGACGCCACAGACTACATCGAGCAGCACGCGAAGGGGAAATAATTGGCGCGTCGGGTCGTTATCACCGGAATAGGCCTCATTTGCGGTGTCGGAAATACGACGGAAGAGGTCTGGCGAAACCTGCTGGCGGGTAAGAGCGGGGTCGGCCCGATCACGCATTTCGACGCCTCACAGTTCAATTCCCAAATCGCGGCCGAAGTGAAGAACTTCGACCCGATCAACTGGATTGAGAAGAAAGAAATTAAGAAGATGGGACGCTTCATCCACCTTGCGATTGCCGCGGCGGATGAAGCGATGAAGTGCTCGGGGCTGGAAGTTGCGCCGCAGAACGCGACCAGGGTGGGCGTCCACATTGGTAGCGGCATCGGCGGCTTCGACGTAATTGAGCGCGAGCAC
>Ga0196970_1000853_pt1 | contig 27563 bp, 26 predicted proteins | sample S1v_513CmetaG_FD_148672 | JGI IMG/M metagenome (GOLD analysis project Ga0196970, IMG submission 148672) | Soil microbial communities from Anza Borrego desert, Southern California, United States - S1+v_5-13C | ecosystem: Environmental > Terrestrial > Soil > Desert | place: USA: California... | reverse complement strand
CCCTCGACTATGTCGCCAACGAGCCGAATTTCTGGATCCACGCCTGACGCGCGCCTCCCAAAATGGGCAAAGTCGAGCTTAGGACTTGGTTAACGATCATAAACCATACATTCGAACCTTAGACGGCCACTCTTTCCGTCGCCCTCGGAAACGGGAACGCACCATGCCCCTGCACACCGCCGCCCTCGGCCAGCCCGCGCCGCTCCAGACGATGCCGCTTCCGGTTCCGGCCCTGCGCCCGGCCGCTCGTCCGGCGATCCGGACGCGGACGCGCCCGCCGGCATCCGGCCCGGTGGTGGTGATCAGCGACGACATCTTCCCGCTCGGCGCCGAGACCGTGGCGCTGGAAAAGGATGAGGTCCTGTTCTACGAGGGCGATGAGGCCCGCAGCGTCTACCGTGTGGTCGAGGGGATGGTGCGGATCAGCATCATGCTGGCGGACGGTCGCCGCCACATCGTCGATTTCCTGCAGCCCGGCGACATGGTCGGGCTGAGCGCCGGCGAGGAGTACGCCCACACCGCCGAGGCGGTGGGCGCGGCCAAGCTGGTGCGCATGCCGCGCTCGCGCCTGGAGGCGGCGATGGACCAGCGCCCGGCGCTGGCGCGCAAGCTGCTCACCCGCATGCAGGCCGACCTGGTCGCGGCGCACGAGCGCCTGCTGCTGCTCGGCCGCAAGAGCGTGGCGGAGCGGCTGGCCTCGCTGCTGCTTCTGCTGCGCGACCGCCAGCCGGAAGCGGCCGGCGAAGCGCCGCAGCGGGTGGCGCTGCCGATGGGACGGACGGACATCGCCGACTACCTCGGCCTGACCATCGAAACGGTGTCGCGCACCTTCACCAAGCTGCGCTCCAGCGGCCTGATCCGGCTGGTCGACACCTACACGGTGGAGATCCTCGATCCCGAACGCCTGGACGAGATCGCCGCGGGGCGGTGAGCGCTGGTCCCGGATCCTGGAATCCGCGTGACGACCACCGTTCCCGAATTCGGAGAACGGGCTTTACAGCCCCGGCCAAACCGGGCACAGGGAGCGCCCGAGCCGCCTTCCACCCGGTGATGCCGTGGACGCCGTCGCCCTGCCCTTCCAGGATCCAGCCGCCGCCTTCCGCCGCTTCGCGGCGCGGCCCTACGCCATGCTGCTGGACAGCGCCGCCGACGCGGGCGGCCGCGGCCGCTATTCCACCATCGCCGTCGATCCGGCGCACGTGATCGAGGCGAGCGGCGCCGGCGCCTTCGCGGCGCTGGAGCGCGAACTGGCCGCCCGCCACGGCGGTTCCGGCTGCGCCGTGGGGTTCCTCGGCTACGAGCTGGCGCAAGGATTGGAACGGCTGCCGGCACGGCACGGCAACCCGGGGGGCCTGCCCGACATGGTGGTCGGCCTCTACGACACCGTCGCCGTCTTCGACCATCACGAGCGCCGCGCCTGGGCTGCCGGCCCCGACGCCGGCGCGCTCGCCCGCCGGCTCGCCGAACCGCCGCCGCCCGCCGAGCCGGTGACCGCCACCGCGTCGTGGACGCCCGACCTCGACCGAGACACCTGCATGGCGCGGGTCCGGCGGGTGATCGACTACATCTTCGCCGGCGACATCTTCCAGGCCAACTTCACCCAGCGCTTCACCGCCCCCCGCCCGGCGGGGGTCAGCGCCTATGCGCTGTACGAGCGGCTGCGCGCGCTCAGCCCGGCGCCGTTCGCGGCGTTCCTCAACTGCGGCCCGGCCCTGCAGATCGCCAGCGCCTCGCCCGAGCGCTTCCTGCGCCTGTCGGCCGACGGCCGCGTCGAGACCCGCCCGATCAAGGGCACCCGCCCGCGCCACGCCGACCCCGCCGCGGACCGCGCCGCGGCCGAGGACCTGCTGGCCAGCGTCAAGGACCGCGCCGAGAACCTGATGATCGTCGACCTCATGCGCAACGATCTGGCGCGGGTGTCGGAGGTCGGCTCGGTCAAGGTGCCGGAACTGGCCGGGCTGGAGAGCTTCGCCTCCGTCCACCACCTCGTCTCCGAGGTGACGGCGCGGCTGCGGCCGGGCCTTGGGCCGGTGGACCTGCTGCGCGCGGCCTTCCCCGGCGGCTCGGTCACCGGCGCGCCGAAGGTCCGCGCCATGGAGATCATCGACGAGTTGGAGGCCTCGCGCCGCGGCGCCTATTGCGGCAGCGTGGTGCGCATCGGCTACGACGGGTCGATGGACAGCAGCATCGTGATCCGCACCCTCACCATCACGCCGGACACGGTGGTCGCCCAGGCCGGCGGCGGCATCGTCGCCGATTCCGACCCGGCGGCGGAATGGGAGGAGATGCTGGTCAAGATCCGGCCGCTGCTGGCCGTGCTGGGAGGGCGCATCGCATGATCGAGGTCTGGCTGAACGGCATCATCGTCCCGGAGCACGAGGCCCGCATCGCCCCGGACGACCGTGGCCTTCTGCTCGGCGACGGGCTGTTCGAGACGCTGCGCGTGAGCGGCGGCCGTCCGCTGCGCCTGGACCGCCACCTCGCCCGGCTGCGCGCCGGGGCGGAAATCCTCGGCCTGCCCGTGCCGCTCGACGACGCCGAATTCGCCGCCGCCATGGCGGCGCTGCTGGCGCGGCGCGGCCTGTCCGAGGCGTCGTTGCGCCTGACGCTGACCCGCGGCCCCGCCCCGCGCGGCCTGCTGCCGCCGGCCGAGCCGACGCCGACGATGTTGCTCACCGCCGCTCCCCTGCCGCCGCCGCTGCCGCCGGCCCACGTGGTGGTGGCGCAGCGCACCCGGCGCAACGAGCACTCGCCGCTCTCCCGCATCAAGTCGCTGAGCTACCTGGACAGCGTTCTGGCGCGTCAGGAGGCGGCGCGGCGCGGCGCCGACGACGCGCTGCTGCTCAACACCGCCGGGCGGGTGGCCGAGGCCTCGGCCGCCAACCTGTTCCTGTTGCTGGACGGCACCCTGGTGACGCCGCCGGTGGCCGAGGGCGCCCTGCCCGGCGTCCTGCGCGCCGCGGTGCTGGACGCCTTTCCCGTGGCCGAGCGGCCGGTGACGGTCGAGGATCTGCACCGCGCCGAGGAGGCCTTCCTGACCAGCAGCCTCGGCGTCCGGCCGGTGATCGCCATCGACGGGCGGCCGGTCGGCAATGGCCGGCCGGGGGTGCGCTCGGCCGAGATCGCGGCGGCAGTCGGTTGAATTGCAAGCCCCTCTCCCTTGAGGGAGAGGGGCTTTTCACTCCTACCGCCCCTTCCCTTCGGACATATTCCGCGGCCCCCAACTGATTGATACACTAACAATCAGTCACTACGCGCACAACGATAATCACAGCGCTAATTCGTTGTTTTATGTCTATTGACATTGTGATTTGCGCAATGCCAGCCTGTTTAACACGCAATCAAGGGGAGGACAGCGCCATGCACCGTGCCAGGACCCGTTTCCGCACCGCCCTCGCGGCACTCGCCGCCGTGGCCGGGGTGGCGTTCTCCGGGCCGGCGGCGGCGGAGGGCACGCTGCGCATCGCCGAGCAGTTCGGCATCGGCTACCTGCCGCTGCACGTCATGCGGCACCAGCAGCTCATCGAGAAGCACGGCAAGGCCCAGGGCCTGGACATCAAGGTGGAATGGGCGCAGCTCTCCAGCGGGGCGGCGATGAACGACGCGCTGCTGTCGGACAGCATCGACATGGCCTCGGGCGGCGTCGGGCCGCTGCTGACCATCTGGGACCGCACCAAGGGCAACGCCAACGTCAAGGCGATCGGCGCGCTCAACAGCATGCCGCTGTTCCTCACCACCAACAACCCGAACGTCAAGTCGATCAAGGACTTCACCGACAAGGACAAGATCGCCCTGCCGGCGGTGAAGGTGTCGGTGCAGGCGCGCACGCTGCAGATGGCGGCCGAGCAGGCCTTCGGCGAGGGCAAGTTCGACGTGCTCGACAAGGTCACCGTGTCGCTGCCGCACCCCGACGCCACCACCGCGCTGCTGTCCGGTGCGACCGAGATCACCGGCCACCTGTCCAGCCCGCCGTTCCAGTACCAGCAGCTGGAGAACCCGAAGATCCGCAAGGTGCTCAGCTCCTACGACGTGCTGGGCGGGCCGCACACCTTCAACCTGATCTGGGCCAAAGAAGCTTTCAAGGCGAAGAACCCCAAGACCTACGCCGCCTTCCTGGCCGCGCTGAAGGAGTCGATGGACCTCATCAACAAGGACCACTCCCTCGCCGCCACCGCCTATCTGGCGATCAACAGGGGCGACCTGGACAAGGGTTTCGTCGAGAAGATCCTGAAGGACCCCGACATCCAGTTCGGCGTGGCGCCGAAGAACATGGGCAAGTACGCCACGTTCATGAACAAGGTCGGCGCCATCAAGAACAAGCCGGCCACGTGGAAGGACTATTTCTTCGAGGACGTGCACGGCGAGACCGGGAGCTGAGCGGATGCGCATCCTCGGCCGCAGCATCCTTCCCGAGGCGGGGCTGTCCACCAGCGTCGTCTCGGCCGCCCTGCCCCGCCCGCTGCTCGACGTGTCGGGCGTCACGCTCCAGTACAAGACGCGCCAGCACCTCGTCACCGCGACGTGGCGCGTCGATTTCCAGGTCTTCCAGGCGGAGCGCTTCGTGCTGCTGGGGCCGTCGGGCTGCGGCAAGTCCTCGCTGCTGAAGGCGGTCGGCGGCTTCCTGGCGCCGGTGGAGGGCAGCATCCGCCTGAACGGCCAGACGGTGACCGCGCCGGGGCCGGAGCGCATGATGGTGTTCCAGGAGTTCGACCAGCTGCCGCCCTGGAAGACCGTCAAGCAGAACGTCATGTTCCCGCTGCTGGCCAGCGGCAAGCTCTGCCGCCGGGAGGCCGAGGAGAAGGCGCTGGACTGCATCGCCAAGGTCAACCTCGCCAAGTTCGCCGACGCCTACCCGCACATGCTGTCCGGCGGCATGAAGCAGCGCGTCGCCATCGCCCGCGCCATGGCCATGGAGCCGGACATCCTGCTGATGGACGAGCCCTTCGCGGCGCTCGACGCGCTGACCCGGCGCAAGATGCAGGAGGAGCTGCTGCAACTGTGGGACGACGTGCGCTTCACCGTGCTGTTCGTCACCCACTCCATCGAGGAGGCGCTGATCGTCGGCACCCGCATCCTGGTGCTGTCCCCGCACCCCGGGCAGGCCAAGGCGGAGATCAACTGCCACGGCTACGACCACCTCGCGGTCGGCAGCCCGGAATTCCAGGACTGTGCGACCCGCATCCACACCATGCTGTTCGCCGACCGCGTCGAGGACGAGAGCGTTGTTTCTCCTGGAGCCCGCCATGGGTGACGCGATCCTCCGCCGAGAACCGCCCGTCCGCCCGGAATACGAGCGCGTCGTCACCAACGCCGGCGTCATCGGCGACGTCGCCCGCCCGCTGTCGCCCTGGGAGCGCATCGCCAACGTCACCGCGCTGCGCCGCCTGATGGTGCTGGCGCTGGTCGCGGCGGTGTGGGAGGGCGTGGCCCTGTGGCAGAACAACCCGCTGATGTTCCCCACCTTCTCCGCCACCGTCGCGGCGTTCTGGGAGGCCGTGGCGCGCGAGGACCTGCTGTCCATGGCGGGGCTGTCCATCGCCACGCTGCTCAAGGGCTACGTCATCGGCATCGCGCTGGCGGTGGTGCTGACGACGCTGGCGGTCACCACGCGCATCGGCGACGACATCCTGTCGACGCTGACCGCCATGTTCAACCCGCTGCCGGCCATCGCGCTGCTGCCCATCGCCATGCTGTGGTTCGGGCTGGGCGGGGCGAGCCTGACCTTCGTGCTGGTGCACGCGGTGCTGTGGCCGGTGGCGCTGAACACGCACTCCGGCTTCACCTCGGTGTCGGACACGCTGCGCATGGCCGGGCGGAACTATGGGCTCAAGGGGATGCGCTACGTGGTGCAGATCCTGATCCCGGCGGCGTTCCCCTCGATCCTCACGGGGCTGAAGGTCGGCTGGGCCTTCGCGTGGCGCACGCTGATCGCGGCGGAGCTGGTGTTCGGCGTGTCCTCGGGCAAGGGCGGCCTGGGCTGGTTCATCTTCCAGAACCGCAACGAGCTGTACATCGACAAGGTCTTCGCCGGCCTCATCACCGTCATCCTGATCGGCCTGATCGTCGAGAACGTCGCCTTCCGCTGGCTGGAGGCGCACACGATCCGCAAATGGGGCATGGTGCGCTGATGGCGGAGCTGGTGGTCGACGTCTGGCGCGGCGCGGGATTCGAGACCTTCCGCGTGCCGTTCCTGGAAAGCCAGACGGTGTTGGACGCGGTGACGTACATCCAGCGGCACCTCGACCCGACGCTGTCCTACCGCTTCGCCTGCCGCGTCGGTATGTGCGGGTCGTGCGCCATGACGGTGAACGGCGTGCCGCGCTGGACCTGCCGCACGCACGTCTCCAAGGTGGCGAAGAACGGAAGGCTGGAGATCCGGCCGCTGCGCAACCTGCCGGTCATCAAGGACTTGGCCGTGGACATGGCCGGCTTCTTCGACAAGTGGCAGGAGGCGGGCGGGCGCTTCGTCCCAACGCAGCCCGGCGCACAGGAGTTCGCCCGCGTCGATCCCGAGAGCCCCGAGCGCCGGCAGGCCAGCGCGGGGATCGAGTGCATCGGCTGCGGCGTCTGCTATTCCGCCTGCGACGTGGTGGCGGCCAATCCGGACTATCTCGGCCCGGCGGCGCTCAACCGCGCCTGGACGCTGGTCAACGACGCGCGCGACGGTGACCGGGTCGGGCACCTCGCGGCGGTCGCCGACGACGCCGGCTGCCACGCCTGCCACAGCCAGGGCAGCTGCGCCCGGCACTGCCCGAACCACCTGAACCCGACGGGGGCGATCGCTGGCTTGAAGCGGGAGCTCTTTCGCGCCGTGCTGAAGGGAGAGCTGTGATGGGGCTGGAAGACTGCCCCGCCCAGAACCCTCTCCCGCCTCGCGCGCCCGCGGAGCGGGCGCTGCCGGCGTCAGGCGGCTCGGAGAGCCGCCGAGAGCCCCGGGAGAGGGTGGCCGCGAAGCGGCCGGGTGAGGGTGCGCGCAAGGATCCTCGCACCACCCCTCACCCTCCCGCCGCTCTGCGGCGGGCCCCTCCCTCTCCCGGGGCGGGAGAGGGAAAGAGGCGCCACCTCGAACTGCGGCTGTTCCTCGCCCAGCGTGTCAGCGCCATGGTCCTCGCTCCCTTGGTCCTTCTGCACCTCGGTGTCATCCTCTACGCCGTGCGCGGGGGCTTGAGCGCCACGGAGATCCTCAGCCGCACCAAGGGCAGCGTGGTGTGGGGCGGCCTGTACACACTGTTCGTGCTGGCGGTGGCGGTGCACGGCGCCATCGGCCTGCGCGCCGTCCTGCGGGAGTGGACCCGGCACCCCCGCCTCGCCGACGCCGCGGCCCTGCTGTTCGGTGCCCTGGCGCTGGTCCTGGGATTCCGCGCCGTGCTGGTGCTGACATGAGGGCGCACCGCAACCATCCGGCCTGGTGGGCCTTCCTCGCGCACCGGCTGTCCGGCCTCGCACTGGCGCTGTTCCTGCCGGCGCATTTCCTGGTGCTGGCGACGGCGGTCGAGGAGGCCTCCTTCGACGCCTTCGTCGCCTGGACCGACCGACCGCTGGTCAAGCTGGCCGAGGCCGTGCTCGTCGGCCTGCTGGCGCTGCACATGGCCGGCGGCCTGCGCCTGCTGGCGCTGGAGTTCCTGCCCTGGAGCGACGCCCAGAAGACCCGCATCGCGCTGGCCTTCGGCGCCGGGTTCGCGGCCGTCCTGCTCACCCTGCTGATGGCCGGCCCATGACGAGCGTGGAGCGCATCGACACCGACATCCTGATCCTCGGCAGCGGCGGCGCCGGACTGTTCGCGGCGCTGCACGCGCACAAGGCCAACCCCGACCTGCGCATCGCGATCGCGGTCAAGGGCCTGCTCGGCAAGTGCGGCTGCACCCGCATGGTGCAGGGCGGCTACAACGTGGCGCTGAACCCCAGGGACAGCCTCGAACGCCACTTCATGGACACCGTCGAGGGCGGCAAGTGGCTGAACGACCAGGAGCTGGCCTGGACCCTGGTGGTCAAGGCGGTCGAGCGCATCCACGAGCTGGAGAACGATCTCGGCTGCTTCTTCGACCGCAACCCGGACGGCACGCTGCACCAGAAGGCCTTCGCCGGCCAGACCTTCGACCGCACGGTGCACAAGGGCTCGCTGACCGGCATCGAGATCATCAACCGCCTCGCCGAGCAGGTGTGGGCGCGCGGCATCGCCCGGCTGGAGGAGCACCGCGCGCTTGAACTCATCCCGGCGAAGGACGGTTCCCGCCTCGCCGGCGTGCTGATGGTGGACATGCGCACCGGCGACTTCCGGCTCGTCCGGGCCAAGGCGGTGCTGCTGGCGACCGGCGGCGGGCCGTCCATGTACCTCTACCACACGCCGTCCGGCGACAAGACCTGCGACGGCATGGCGATGGCCCTGCGCGCCGGCCTGCCGCTGCGCGACCTGGAGATGGTGCAGTTCCACCCGACCGGCCTCGTCGCCGGGTCGCAGACGCGCATCACCGGCACCATCATCGAGGAGGGTTTGCGCGGGGCCGGCGGCCACCTGCTGGACGGCGACGGCAACCGCTTCATGCACAGGCACGACCCGCGCGGCGAGCGCGCCACCCGCGACATCGTCAGCCGCGGCATGTTCGAGGAGATGCGCAAGGGGAAGACCGGCCCGAACGGCGGCCTCTACATCACCATGCGCCACCTCGACTCCGCCATGGTGCGGCGCGAATTCAAGGGCATGGTCGACCGCTGCCGCGACGTCGGCTTCGACCTCGTGTCGGGTCTGGTCGAGGTGGTGCCCACCGCGCACTACATGATGGGCGGCGTGCCTTTCCGCACCGACACGTCCACGGAGATGCCCGCCCTGTTCGCGGCCGGCGAGGACACCGGCGGCGTGCATGGCGCCAACCGCCTGGGCGGCAACGGCGTGGCGAACTCCACGGTGTTCGGCGGCATCGCCGGCGACGCGATGGCCGCCTGGGTGCCGCGCGAGGGCACGTTCGCCGACCCCGACCAGGGCGTCGTCGACGCCGCGCTGGAGCGCACGCTGCGCCCGTTCTCCCGGCCGGCCGGCGACCTGAACGGCCTGCGCGAGCGGCTGTACCGCGTGATGTGGGACGACGTCGGCATCGTCCGCGACGCCGGGGGCCTGATCCGCGCCGCCCGCGCCCTGGAGGAGCTGGGAGCGGAACTGGACGCCACGGGTATCCCCGACAGCTCCCGCACGTTCAACCTGACGTGGCACGACTGGCTGAACCTGCACAGCCAGACCCTGGTCAGCCGCGCCATCACCGCCGCCGCACTCGCCCGCGAGGATTCCCGCGGCGCCCACTTCCGCGCCGACTTCCCGGAGACCGGCGACCTGCACACCTCCGCCAACACCTTCGTCCGCCTGGACGGCGACCGCATCGCCGTGACCACGCAGCCCGTCGCCTTCACCCGCGTGCGGCCGGGCGAGACGCTGATCGAGGACTGACCCATGCCGATCCCGATATCCGTGGTGGAGGAGACCGGCGTCGAACTGATGCGCCGCGCCGCCATCGAGATCCCCGACGACTACCGCGCCGGCATCAAGGACATGATGGCGAGCGAGGAGGACGAGTTGAGCCGCTTCGTCCTCCAGGCCATGGTCGAGAACTGGGAGGTCGCCGAGCAGGACCGCCGCGCCATGTGCGCGGATACCGGCCTGCCGCGCTATTACGTCAAGGCCGGCAACGAGGCGCGCGTCGAGGGCGGCTTCGTCGCCCTGGAACGCGCTCTGCGCCGCGCCACCGCCACCGCGACGCACGCCATCCCGCTGCGCCCGAACCGCGTCCACCCGCTCTCGCGCAAGGACCACAACAACAACGTCGGCATCCTGGCGCCGGAGATCGAATACAGCTTCGAGCCGGACGCCGACTGGATCGACGTCACCACCGTGCACAAGGGCGGTCTGTTCGGCACCGACTACCGCATGCTGTTCCCCGGCGACGGCATCGACGGGATCAAGCGCTTCTTCCTCGACGTGATGGTGCAGTTCGGCCGCCGCGGGCTCGCCTGCCAGCCGGCCATCGTCGGCATCGGGCTCGGCGGCTCCAAGGACACCTGCATGGTGATCGGCAAGCAGGCCGCCTGCCTGCGCACCGTCGGCGACCGCCACCCCGACCCGCAGGTGGCCGCGCTGGAGCAGGAATTGAAGGACCTCGGCAACAGCATCGGCATGGGGCCGATGGGCTTCGTGGGCAAGTCCATGGTCGTCGATTGCCACGTCGAGGTCGCCTACACCCACACCGGCGGCATGCCGATGAGCGTGCACAGCTTCTGCCTGTCGTCGCGCCGGGCGGTGGCGCGCATTTACGCCGACGGCCGGGTCGAGCACCGCACCGACCCGCAGTGGTTCACCGACCACCACCGCCGGGAGGGCGTGGAATGAAGGAAGTCCGCCTCACCGTCCCGGTCCGCCCGGAAGACCTGAAGGGCCTGGAGGTCGGCACCGTCGTCTACCTGGACGGCGTGCTCTACACCGGCCGCGAGGGCCTCTACAAACGCATCCTCGACGAGGGGCACGCACCGCCGGTCGACCTCGCGTTCCTCTCCAACGCCAACTTCCATTGCTCCCCCGCCGCGAGCGTGGCCGGGGACGGCACCGTCACCATGGGCGCGGTCACGGCGACCGCCAGCTTCCGCTTCTCGCACTGGCTGCAGCGCTGGTTCGACGTGTCGCAAGCCAAGCTCATCATCGGCAAGGGCGGCATGAGCGAGGAGGACTACCGCGCCCACTTCGTCCCGCATGGCGCGGTGTACCTGACGACGGTCGGCTACGGCACGGGCGCCCTGCTCGGCCGCGGCATCAGGCGGGTGCGCGCGGTGCACTGGCTGGAGGAACTCGGCATCGCCCAGGCCATGTGGGTGCTGGAGGTCGAACGCTTCGGCCCGTTCCTGGTGGAAAGCGACCTGCAGGGCAACAGCCTCTTCGAGCGCATGGGCAAGCGGGTCGACGCCAACCTCGACAAGCTCTACGAGGGCCTGAAGCAGCCGGCGCTGCGCCGCTACGGCGAAACGACCTCACGCGGCGACGAAGTCATCTGAACGACCAACCCGGGAGACCCCACCGTGCGTTTCGACGCCAACCTGACCACCGAGCGCCCGACCTTCGTCACGCACCTGGAGTGCTCCTACACCGGCGAGCGCACCGAGGCCGACCGGGTGCACAACCTCTCCGCCGCCGGCAAGCCGCTGCTGGTGCGCTACGACCTCGACGGCGTGCGCAACGCGCTGAGAAAGGACGAGCTGGCCCGGCGCCCGCAGGACCTCTGGCGCTACCGCGAGCTGCTGCCCGTGCGCCGGGTGCAGGACATCGTCAGCCTCGGCGAGGCGGTCACGCCGCTCGTCCCCCTGCCCCGCCTCGCGGCGAAGCTCGGCGCGTCGGAGCTGCTGGTGAAGGACGAGGGGCGGCTGCCCACCGGCTCGTTCAAGGCGCGCGGGCTGGTGATGGCGGTGTCCATGGCGAAGGCGCTGGGCATCACGCACATGGCGATGCCGACCAACGGCAACGCCGGCGCGGCGCTCGCCGCCTACGCCAGCCGCTGCGGCATCCGGACGACGATCTTCTGCCCGGAGGACACGCCGGAGGTGAACGTCTCCGAGATCGAGCTGCAGGGCGCCACGGTGTACCGGGTCAACGGCCTGATCGACGACTGCGGCAAGATCGTCGGCCAGGGCAAGGCGGAGGCCGGCTGGTTCGACACCTCCACCCTCAAGGAGCCCTACCGCATCGAAGGCAAGAAGACCATGGGCCTGGAGCTGGCCGAACAGCTCGGCTGGGAAGTGCCGGACGTGATCTTCTACCCGACCGGCGGCGGCACCGGCCTGATCGGCATGTGGAAGGCCTTCGCCGAGCTGGAGGCCATCGGCTTCATCGGGTCGAAGCGCCCGCGCATGGTGGCGGTGCAGGCCGCCGGCTGCGCGCCGATGGTCCGCGCCTGGGAACGCGGCGAGGAGCACGCGCCGCGCTGGGAGGACGCGCACACCATCGCGTCGGGCATCCGCGTGCCGCAGGCCGTGGGCGACTTCCTGATCCTGCGCGCCGTGCGCGAGAGCGGCGGCTTCGCCGTGGCGGTGCCGGACGACGCCATCCAGGCGGCGCTGAACGAGGCGGCGCGCGAGGAGGGTTTCCTGCTCTGCCCGGAGGGGGCGGCGACCTACGCGGCATACAAGCTGGCGCTGGCGGATGGCCGGGTGGCGAAGACCGACCGCGCGGTGCTGTTCAACTGCGCCACGGGGCTGAAGTACCCGCTGCCGCCGGTGCGCCGGACGCTGGACCGGACAAAGCCCATCGATTTCAAGGCATTGTGAGTTCCTGAGCGGGCCCCCTCCTAACCTCCCCCACTTCGCAGGGGGAGGAACTCCGCCGCCAGCTTCAGAAGCCCTCCCCCGCTCTCAGCGGATCCGGAGGATCCGCTTGCCGCGTCAGGCGGATCGAAGATCCGCCGAGAGCGAAGTGGGGGAGGGTTTGGGTGGGGGCCCAGCGCCCGAACTACTCCATCACCCGATTCCGCAGCACCCCATCCTCCAGGAACAGCCGCACCGTCTCCGCCGCGTTCCTTCGCATCTCCACGCCGGCCTCGTCCGAGTGGAAGGCGTTGTGCGGCGTGATGACCAGCCGCCCGGCCAGCCACTCCTCCCGCCCCCGCCATGCGTCCAGCAGCGGGTGCGGCTGCGGCGGCTCGCTCGGCAGCACGTCGAGCCCGGCCGCCGCCAGCCGGCCGCTCCGCAGCGCCGCCTCCAGCCCGTCGAGCCCGGCCAGCAGGTCGCCGCGCGCCGTGTTCACCAGGATCGCGCCGGGCTTGAAGCGGTCCAGCCGCGCCGCGTCGATCATGCCGCGGGTCTCGCCGCTGGCCGGGCAATGGAAGGTGACGATGTCGGCCTGCCCCAGCAGGTCGTCCAGGTGCCGCACCCGCGTGTAGCCGACCGCCTTCTCGTGCCCGGCCGGCTGGTAGGGATCGTGTCCGAGGATGCGGTAGCCGAACGGCTTCAGCCGGTTGACCACCGCCGTGCCGATCCGCCCCACCCCGACCACGCCCACCGTCGCCGCCGACGACCGGCGCAACGGCGACAGCGTGTTGGTCTGCCAGCGCGTCGTGTACCCCCGTGCCCGCGAGTCATGCTCCCACAAGCGGCGCTGCAGCGACAGGATCAGCGCCAGCGCGTGGTCGGCGACCTCCTCGGTGCCGTAGTCGGGGTTGTTGGCGAAGGGGATGCCGGCGGCCGTCAGCGCCGCCACGTCCACCTTGTCGTACCCCACGCCGAACCGCACCACCAGCCGGCAACGCGTCAGGTGCGCGATGCTGCGCGCCGTCACCGGCACGCCCCACACCATCAGCGCGTCGAGCCGGGCGAGGCGCGCCGGATCCAGATCCTCCTCGCGCCTGACGTCCAGATAGTCCAGTTCCACCTCCGACCCCAACGCCGCCGCCTCCAGGTCGAGCGGCGGCATCATGTGGTCGGTCACACCCACGACCCAGCGCGCCATGCGTTCCTCCTTATATTCGTGCACCAATTGTTGCCCCGTTCCGCAAAACCGGCAACACTGAGAAAAATACGGGAGGGTATGGTCATGCTGATGTCCGCCGCGGACTACCGGGAATCGCTGCGCCGCTACGCCCCGCGGGTGTTCGTCGACGGCCGCGCGGTGGAGAGCGTGGCGGACGAGCCGAGCCTCGCGCCCGGCGTCAACGCCGTCGGCATCACCTACGACTTCGCGCTGCGGCCGGAGCACGCGGCGCTGATGACGGCGCGCCAGGGCACGTCCGGCAAAACCGTCAACCGCATGCTGCACATCGACGAAACCACCACCGACCTGCTGTACAAGCTGGAGGCGGTGCGGCTGGTCTGCCGCGAGTCCGGCTGCGCCCAGCGCTACCTGTCGCACGACGCGCTGAACGGCCTGTTCCAGGCGACCCGGCGCACCGACGCCACGCACGGCACCGACTACCACCAGCGCTTCCTGGCCTACCTGCACCGGGTGCAGGATGAGGACCTGACGCTCGGCATCGCCATGACCGACGCCAAGGGCGACCGCTCCAAGCGCCCCGGCGCCCAGGTCAACCCCGACGTCTACGTGCACATCTCCGAGCGCCGGCCGGACGGCATCGTCATCCGCGGCACCAAGGCCATCGTCACCGGCGCCCCCTACATGCACGAGTTCCTGGTGATGCCCTGCCGCACCATGACGCCGGAGGACGCGGACTTCGCCGTCTGCTGCGCGGTGCCGGTGGACGCGCCGGGCGTCACCATCGTCGCCCGGCCGGCCGGGCGCCCCGGCGAGGCGGCGGCGAAGTTCTCCGGCCGCTACGGCCAGTCCACCGGCGTGGTGGTGTTCGATGACGTGTTCGTGCCGTGGGAGCACGTGTTCCTGGCCGGCGAGACCGAGGAAGGCGGCTTCCTCACCACCAGCTACGCCACCCACCACCGGCACTCCTGCATCGGCGCGCGGGCCGGCTTCGGCGACCTGCTGATCGGCGCCGGCGCGCTGATGATCGAGGCGAACGGCCTCGACCCCGACCGGCACGGCCACATCCGCGACGCCATGGTGGACCTCATCAAGATCGTGGAGGGATTCTTCGCCTGCGGCGTGGCGGCGTCGGTGTACGGGATGAAGGACCCGGCCGGCTCGATCATGCCGGACGCGGTGTTCTCCAACATCGGCAAGCTGCTGCTGGCCACGCAGATCTACGACATGCACCGGCTGGCGCACTACGTGTCGGGCGGGCTTGTCGTTGCGCTGCCCGGCCCGGACGAGGACCACAACCCGGAGACGGCGGCGTCCCTCGCCGCGGTGCTCGCCGGGCGGCCCGACATCCCGGCGGCGCAGCGGCTGGAAGTGGCGCGGCTGGTCGAGGACCTGACGGCGTCCAACCAGGGCGGCTGGTACTCGATGATCTCGCTGCACGGCGGCGGCTCGCCGGAGGCGATGAAGCGCGAGATCTGGCGCAACTACCCGGTGATGGAGAAGGTCGAACTGGTCGAACGCCTGCTGGAGCGTGGCGTGGCGGACGAGGGCCAGCGGCTGTCGAAGCAGCCGGGGCGCTGCTGCACGACGGGGTGCGAGGTGCCGGAGATCGGCAAGGCGGCGGAGTAGCGGGGGCCATGCACCCATCCGATCCGTGACATTTTATCGGTATTAACCATAAAGGATTCCCGCCATCGGCCGAAGGTGCTAGGCAGGGGGTGCACTCCGTTCGTCAGAGGCTCCCATGTCCGACCAGCCGACCGCCCCCCGCCTGCTTTGCCGCTGCTGCGGCCTGCCGGTGCTGCGCGGCCAGCCGCACTGGGCCGGCGACCGTGAGGGGCATCCGTGGCATTACGAGTGCGCGGAGAAGGCCGGCCTCACCATCCCCTGGCGGCCGCGCGCCCCGGATGAGCCGCACCCGGTCGGGCGGGACTTCCAGCCCGTATCGGCCGGGCGCTAGGCCGCGCTCGGCCGGTATGCCGGTGCCGACGCACGTCAGATGTCCATCCCGAGGTTCATGTAGTCGGCCGCGTCGCCCAGGCTCTGGTCCATGTCGACGCCGGGCACCATGCCGGAACACCAGCCGACGATGCGCGCCGGCACGCCGGCCACGGTTGCGCAGGGCGGCACGCTCTTCAGCACCACGCTGCCCGCCCCCACCTTGGCGCGCGCGCCGATCTCGATGTTGCCCAGCACCTTGGCGCCGGCCGACAGCAGCACGCCGTCGCGCACCTTGGGGTGGCGGTCGCCGTGCTCCTTGCCGGTGCCGCCCAGCGTGACGTTCTGCAGGATCGAGACGTCGTTGCCGATCACCGCGGTCTCGCCGACCACCACGCCGGTGCCGTGGTCGATGAAGACGCCGCGCCCGACCGGCACCGCCGGGTGGATGTCCACGGCGTAGACTTCCGACACCCGGTTCTGCAGGTAATGGGCCAGCGCATGCCGCCCGTCGTTCCACAGCCAGTGCGCCACCCGGTGCCATTGCAGCGCGTGGAAACCCTTGAAGTGCAGGAAGGGAGTCAGCCAGCCGTCGGCCGCCGGGTCGCGGGCGACGATGGCGGCGAGGTCGGCGAACGCCGCCTCGAGGATGCGCGGATCGCCGCGCAGCGCGGAATCGACCAGTTCGCCCAGCTGTTCGCGCCCGACGTCCGGCCCGGCCAGACGGCGCGCCAGACAGGCCGACAGCGCCGCGTCCGGCCCGCGGTGCGCCAGCACCGCCGATTCCATCACGCCGCGCAGCATCGTCTCGCCCGCCGCCGCTTCCGCGGCCTCGGCGCGCAGCCGGTCCCAGGCTTCCGCCTCGGTGGTCGTCGTGATCAGCCCATCCATGCCGCAAAACCCGCGTCCGTCGGTCCGAGCGGCGCATCATGGCGCAAAGCTGGGCAGACGAACAGATGCATCCGCGCGAGCCACCCGTGCGCTAGACGCCGCCCCGTCCCGCCGCCCAGCGCTCCAGCGCCTCCGCCGCCATGGGCCGGGCGATGGCGTAGCCCTGCGCCTCGGGGCAGCCGCAGCGGCGCAGCGCCTCCAGCACGTCGCCCGTCTCCACCCCCTCGGCCACCGCGCGGGTGCCGAGGTTGCGGGCGAGCGACACCATGGTCTGCACCACGATGGCGTCGGCCGGGTCGGTCAGCATGCGGCGCACGAAGCTCTGGTCGATCTTCAGCGAGGCGATCGGCGGCAGCCGGCGCAGCGTCGCGAAGGAGGAATAGCCGGTGCCGAAATCGTCGATGGCGATCTCCACCCCCAGCGCCGAGATCCGGCCGAGCACCGTCAGCGCCCGCTCCGGGTCGGCCATCATGGCGGTCTCGGTGATCTCCAGCTCCAGCAGGCGCGGCGGCAGGCCGTGCCGCTCCAGCGTGGCGCGCACCTGGTCGGGCAGCGACTCGTCGATCAGGTTGCGGGCCGACAGGTTGACGGCGATCCGCCACGCCCGCCCGGCCGCCCGCCACGCCACCGCCCGCGCCACCGCGGCGTCCAGCACCCACGCCGTCATGGCGTGGATGAGGTCGCTCATCTCCGCCATCGGCACGAACTCGCCCGGCGGGATCAGGCCGAAGTGCGGGTGCTGCCAGCGCACCAGCGCCTCGGCGCCGATCGCCGCGCCGTCCTCCACCCGCAGGATCGGCTGGTAGTGCAGCAGCAGCTGGCCGTTGCGGATCGCGTCGCCCAGGTCGGCCATCAGCGCGAGGCGCGAGGCGCTGTGCGTGTCGGCCTGGACCATGTAGTGCGACCAGCCGGTCTGCTTGCGCTTGGCCACGTACATCGCCACGTCGGCGCAGCGCAGCAGGGTGGAGGAATCGCGGCCGTCCTGCGGGTAGGCGGCGATGCCGATGCTCGCCCCGACGTCCAGGCGCATGCCCTCCAGCGTGAAGGGCCGGCGCAGCGCGGTGAGGAACTCCTGCGCCCAGCCCCTGGCCTCCTCCGGCCCGGCGCCGGGCAGGACGACCGCGAACTCGTCGCCGCCCAGGCGCGCCGCGAAGCCGTCGCGGTCGGCGACCACCTCGACCAGACGGGCCGAAACCATGCGCAGCAGCTCGTCCCCCACGTGGTGGCCGAGCGTGTCGTTGACCTCCTTGAAGCGGTCGAGGTCGATCAGCAGCAGCGCGAAGCCGCGTTGCCCCTCCTGCGCGTCGGCGATGCGCTGCCGCGCCTCCTCGTGCAGGCGCTTGCGGTTCGGCATGCCGGTCAGCGAGTCGTGATGCGCCAGGAACTCCACCATCGCCAGGTGGGCCTTGCGCTCGGTGATGTCCTTGAACTGCACCAGCCAGCAGGAGCGCCCGTCGATCAGCACCTCCGCCGAGGAGCCGAGCACCGTCACCACCTCGCCGCCCCTGGTGCGGAAGTCCACCTCGTGGTTGCGCAGCTGGCCGCGCTGGCGCATCACCGCCACGGTCTCGGCGCGCTGGCGCGGGTCGGCCCACAGGCCGATCTCCACCGTGCTGCGGCCCAGGACCTCGTCGCGCTCATAGCCGAAGGCGGTCGCGAAGCTGAGGTTGACGTCGAGGATGCGGCCGGTCTCGATCTCCGCCACGATCATCGGGTCGGGGCTGATGGCGAACAGCTGGGCGAACTTCTGCTCCGACTGGAGCATGCGGCTCTCCATCGCCCTGCGCGTCGAGACGTCGCGGGCGATGACGATGCGGAAGCCATCCTCGCCGGTCATCACGGGGGCGAGCGTCACCTCCGCCTCCACCAGCGTGCCGTCGGCACGCCGGTAGGTCCATTCGATCTGCTGGCGCTGCCCGGCCTGCACCAGCCGGCCCACCGCCGCCGCCGCCTGCAGCGACCGCCGCCCGTCGGGCTGGAACTCCGGCGACAGCTCGCCGGAGATGTGGCGGCCGACGATCTCCGCGGCCGGGCAGCGGAACAGCTCGCTGGCCGCGGGGTTGCAGTCCAGAACGACGCCCCGCGCGTCGACCACCAGGATCGCGTCGCCCGCCGCCTCCACAAGGCGGCGCCCCAGTTCGGCACGATCGATCGGCAGCGCATCGTCCATCACGGCCGCCCGGCAGGAAGTAGAGCAAGCATCGCCAACACCGGAACCCTCGGGGCCAGCACCTTAGCCCCGCGAGGGTTAACGAGCGGTAGCGTCGGCTGCGCCGCTGCCGCCGGGACACGGGCGGGTCCCGGCGGGGACAGGGCGGTCAGGCCCGCCGCCGCGCCGGCGCCCCGGCGCCGGACACGTCGATGGGCGCGCGGCCGCGGGTCAGGCGCTCGAAGGCGATGGCGAAGGCCGGCTGGTCGCGGTCCCGTTCGTCGAAGCGCACGTGCGTCGCCTCGCCATCCCGCTGCACCACCGTGAAGCCGAGCCGCACCCCGGCGTCGGCCAGCACCAGCGTTCCCGTGGCGCCGGCGGCGGCGGCGACGACGCGGAGCATCGCCCCGCCGCGCGACAGGTTGCCGATCACCGCGCCCTGCTCCCGCCCGCCCAGCGCGACGGCGCACGGCGCCTCGACCGCGAAGCGCGGGTCGCCGCGCCGGTCGGCGTCGCTGGTCGAGGTGCGCACCACGCGGACCAGCACGGTGCGCAGCCGCTCGATGCTCTGCGCCACGTCGTCGCTGGCGCCGCCGACGTGGCTGGCTTGCCGGCCGGTCAGGTCGGCCTCGGTCGACACCTCGGCGATGCGGACGGCGACCTCCTGCGCGGCGTTGGTGGTCTCGACGACGCTGCGGGTGATCTCCTGCGTCGCCGCCGCCTGCTCCTCCATGGCCGCGGCGATGGCGGCGGTGATGCGGTCGATCTCGGCGATGGTCGAGCCGATGGCCGCCACCGCCTCCACGGCCGAGGTGGTCGCCTCCTGCACCTCGCCGATCTGGCGTGTGATCTCGTCGGTCGAGCGGGCGGTCTGGTTGGCGAGGTTCTTCACCTCCTGCGCCACCACCGCGAAGCCTTTGCCGGCCTCCCCCGCCCGCGCCGCCTCGATGGTGGCGTTGAGGGCCCTCGGCGCGGCGCCGCTGTTCGGCGCTCTCCTGGACCGAGTAGGCGAGCTTCGCCTTCATCGCCCGCAGCAACGCGGTGATGCGGGCGAACTCCGGCACGCGGGCGCTCTCGATGACGTAGGCGAAGTTGCCGGCGGCGATGGCGTCGAAGTGCGCCTCCAGGCGCCGCAGCGGGGTGCGGATGGTGGCCAGCAGCAGCAGGCAGGCCCCGATGGCGCCAAGCACGCCCAGCGCGTTGACGATCACCGCGACGACGAGGTGAAGCCGGTAGCTCTCCTCGGCCGCGCCGAACGCCTGCCCGGCGACGCGGACCTGCAGGGCGGCCAGCTCGCCGGCCAGCGCCACGGCGCCGTCGGACAGGGGAACCAGCGTCTCCCTGAGATGCCGCTCGGCGCCGGCCGCGTCGGCGGCGCGCAGCAGCCGCAGCGCCGGCCCGAACGCCTCGGCGTCGAGCTTGGCGCGCAGGCCGGCGAAACGCTCCGCCAGGGCGGCCTGCTCCGGCGTGTGGGCCGTCGCCATGAGGCGATCCCAGACACCGGCGATCCGGCTGCCATTGTCCGCCACCACGGACGCGCGCGCCTCCAGCGCCGAGGCCGGAGCCCCCGACCGCGCCTCCAGCACGCCGAGGGCCACCTGCTGCACGCTGTTGCGCAGCCGCTCCTGGATCTCGCCGAGCTGCTCCGCCGGCACCGTCCGGTCACGGTAGACGGTGCGCAGCGCGGCTTCGGTGTCGAGCATGCCGGCAAGCAGGATCCACGACACCGCGACCATGGCGCAGACCAGCAGCACGAACGCCGCGATCATCCGGCCGGTGACGCTGGCCGCCGCCCTCGACAGCCGAGCCGCGGCGCCGGTGCGCACGACCTGTCCGTCCTCGAGCCCGTAGCCGGCGCCCTTGCCCGTGCGGATCGCCTCGTAGATCCGCTCGGCGGCGGCAACGTCCTCGCGCGACGGCTTCGAGCGGATCGAGACGTAGCCGGTGATCCGCCCGTCCTCGGTCCACGGCGTGACGTTGGCGCGGACCCAGTAATGGTCGCCGTTCTTCGCCCGGTTCTTCACCAGCCCTTCCCAGGGGCGGCCCGCCTTGATGGTCGCCCACAGGTTGGCGAACGCCTCCTTGGGCATGTGGGGATGGCGCACGAGGTTGTGCGGCGATCCCAGCAGTTCCTCCTCGGAGAAGCCGCTGATGTCGGTGAACGCTTGGTTGACGAAGCTGATGCGGCCGCCGGTGTCGGTTCTCGACACCAGCAGGGTACCGTCCTGCATCTCCACTTCGCGGTTGGTGACCGGCCCGTTGTCTCGCATGGCGCCCTTCCCTCTCCGACGCCCGCCGGTGTTCGCTCATCCGGTTTCGGGCGATTGGCCTATATCCGTCGGCATGTACGAACGGCCGATCCTTTTGGATTGAAGCGAATTTGCGTCAATCTGCGACAAGGCGGCCATGCGGCGGACCGGATGCCTCTCAATGTGTGCAAAGCGAAGCAAATGTGGGATACTCGAACCATTGCGGGGCGGCCCAGGACGACCGTGAGATGCGCACCCCCCTCGCCACTCTCCGGCTTTCACAGCGGGCGATCGTCCTGGCGGTCACCGCGGGGGTGGTCGCGACGACGCTGCTGGTCAACGTCTACACGCTGCACCGCGCCGTCGAGATCCAGATCGACAGCGCCCGCACCGAGCTGCTGAGCCAGATGCGTCTGCTCTCCCTCGCCCACCAGCGCTGGCTGGACGAGGTGGAGGGCGTGCTGACCTCCTTCGCCACGGTGGCGGACGAGCTGGCGACAAACACGCCGCTGTGCGCGCGGTCCTTCGCCGAGGCGGTGCGGCGCATCGACAGCATCGACACGCTGATCCTGGCCACGCCGGCCGGCGACGCCGTGTGCGCGGCGCAGCCGTTCGCCAACCCGGTGAGCTTCGCCGACCGCCCCTATTTCAGGACCGCGCTGGAGACGCGCGGTTTCGCGACCGGCATGCTGATCGTCGGGCGGGTCAGCGGCAAGCGGGTGGTGCCGGCCGCCTTGCCGGTGTTCGGCCGGCGCGGCGAGGTGCGCTGGGTCCTGATCGGCGGCCGCGAGATGGACTGGCTGGACCGCCTGATCGCCGAGCAGCGGGCGATCTCCAGCTTCCGGCTGACGCTGATCGATGGCGACGGAACCGTGATGGCCCGCGGGGACGGCGGGCACCGCGACCGGCCGATGCCGGAAACGGCGGCGCGCGAGCGCATCCTGGCGAGCCGCGCCCCGCCGGTCGGCGTGTTCGAGGCGCCGGGCGAGGACGGCACGCCGCACGTCTTCGCCTACGCCCGGCTCAGCAAGAGCGGCGGGCTGACCGCGGTGATGAGCCGGCCGCGCGCCGACGCGCTGAGCGCGGTCAACGACTTCGCGCTGACCAGCTACCTGCAGATCGGGCTGAGCGCGCTGGCGCTAATCGTCAGCCTGTGGTTCGTGCTCGGCCGGCTGATCCTGCGGCCGCTGAAGGCGCTGACCGAGGGGATGCTCCGCGTCACCGCCGGCGACCTGTCCTGGACGGGCTACCGCGGCCCGGTGCGGGAGATGTCGGACATCTCCGCCGGCGTCCAGATCATGCTGGAGCGCCTGTCCGAGGCGAACCGGATGCTGCGCGAGCAGGCGGAGACCGACACGCTGATGGGCATCGCCAACCGCCGCCGCTTCATGGCCGAGGCGGAGCGGGAATGGCTGCGCGCCGTCCGCACCGGCAAGCCGTTCGCCCTGCTGATGGCCGACGTCGACCACTTCAAGGACTACAACGACACCTACGGCCACCCGGCCGGCGACGCCTGCCTGCGCCGGATCGCCGAGATCGCGCGGCAGGCGTGCGCCCGGCCGGGCGACCTTGTCGGCCGCTACGGCGGCGAGGAGATCGCCGTGCTGCTGCCGGAAACCGACCGCGCCGGCGCCGCCATCGTCGCCGAGAAGCTGCGCGCCGCCGTCGCCGCCGACAGCATGCCGCACGCCGCCTCCGACGCGGCCCCCTGCGTGACGATCAGCATCGGCGTCGCCGCCATCCATCCGGGGCCCGGGCGAACCGTGGACGGGCTGATCGACGCCGCCGACCGGGCGCTCTACCGCGCCAAGAAGGCCGGCCGCAACCGCATCGGCGTCGATGAGCCGGAACTCGCCCGCGACGACGCGTGATCCGCTCACGCGCTTGTGTACCCGACGTGATTCGCGCCGTTGCGCCGCCGCGGTTAGGGTGATGACGTTGATCGGTCGGTGTGGAGACGGTGGATGTTGCTCAGGTTCCCCAAGGCGTTGCAGGCCCGCGAGGACGAGGTCACGCCACGCCCGCTGTTCCTGTCGCGCCGCTCGCTGATGGCCGGCGGCGCCGCGGCGGCGCTGTTCCCGGACGCGGCGGCGGCGGCCTTCCAGGCCCCGACCACCGTGCGGCCGCAGGACGCCAAGCTGGACGAGGTGACGCCGAAGAAGTCGGCCACCACCTACAACAACTTCTACGAATTCGGCGTCGCCAAGACCGACCCGGCCGAGGCCGCCGGCGCCATGCGCACCCGCCCGTGGGAGGTCGTGGTCGAGGGCGAGGTCGCCAAGCCCATGACCTTCGGCATCGAGGACCTGCTGACGTTGCCGCTGGAGGAGCGGATCTACCGCCTGCGCTGCGTCGAGGCGTGGTCGATGGTGATCCCCTGGATCGGGTTCCCGCTGGCCGAGCTGCTGAAGCGGGTGGAGCCCACCGGCGCGGCCCGCTACGTCGCCTTCCAGACGCTGCACGCCCCCGACCAGATGCCGGTGCTGCGCACCGGATTCATGGAGTGGCCCTACGTCGAGGGCCTGCGCCTGGACGAGGCGATGCACCCGCTGGCCATCCTGGCTGTGGGCATGTACGGCGACCTGATGCCGAACCAGAACGGCGCGCCGGTGCGGCTGGTGGTACCGTGGAAGTACGGCTTCAAGTCGATCAAGTCGATCGTCCGCATCCGCCTGACCCGCGACCAGCCGCCGACCACCTGGAACCGCATGCAGGCGCAGGAGTACGGCTTCTACGCCAACGTGAACCCGGACGTCGACCACCCGCGCTGGAGCCAGGCGACCGAGCGCCGCGTCGGCGACTTCCTGCGCCGCAAGACGCTGCCCTTCAACGGCTACGCCGAGGAGGTCGCGCCGCTGTACGCCGGCATGGACCTGAAGGCGAACTTCTGAGATGCGGCGCTGGGTCGAGAGACGGCTGGCCTCGCGCCGGGCCAAGCCGGCGGTGTTCGCGCTGGCGCTGCTGCCGCTGGCGTGGATGGCGTGGCTGGCGCTGTCCGGCGGGCTGGGGGCGGAGCCGGTCGCCGGCGCGGTGCGGGAAACCGGGGTGTGGGGGTTGCGATTCCTGCTGCTGGCGCTGGCGGTCACGCCGCTGCGCCGGTTGACCGGGCTGTCGGGGCTGGCGCGGTTCCGGCGGATGATCGGGCTGTTCGCCTTCTTCTACGCCGCGCTGCACCTGTCCACCTACGTCGGCATCGACCAGTTCTTCGATTGGGCCGCGGTGTGGAAGGACATCGTCAAGCGCCCCTACATCACCATGGGCATGGGCGCCTTCCTGATCCTGTCGGTGCTGGCGGCGACCTCGACCGACGCCATGGTCCGCCGCCTCGGCGGGCGGCGCTGGCGGGCGCTGCACAAGGCGGTGTTCGCCGCCGGTGCGGCGGGCTGCCTGCACTACGTCATGCTGGTGAAGGGGTGGCAGACGGCGCCGCTGGTCTACGCCGCGGTGTTCCTCGCCCTGGTCGGCGCGCGGTGGCTGCCGCGCGTGGCGTTCCAAGTCACGGCAACAAAAAAGGCCCAGCCGCAAAGCTGAGCCCGTTCCGTTGTCTTGCCCACCTCGGAGGAGGTGGCGTCCCCACGGGGATTCGAACCCCGGTTGCCGCCGTGAGAGGGCGGTGTCCTAGGCCTCTAGACGATGGGGACGTCGTTCGGCGTGGGCGGTTATGTACCGATCCGCCGAACCGAGTTCAAGCTCTTTTTACGCCGATGCCGCAGTTTTTACGAATTCGTCCACCGCCCACGCCGGCGTGTCGAACGCCGTCACCAGACGCAGCAGCGAGCCCTCCCAGCGGTGGAAGCGGAAGCCGGCCGTCTCCAGCGCGCCGATGGCGCCTTCCGGCAGGCGGACGAACACCTCGTTGGCCTCGACCGGGAAGGCGATCTCCGCCCCCGGCACGGTCGCCAGCCCGGCCGCCAGACGGTCGGCCATGGCGTTGGCGTGCCGCGCCAGCCGCAGCCAGAGGCCGCCGGCCAGCCATGCCTCCAGCTGCGCCGAGACGAAGCGCATCTTCGACAGCAGGTGGCCGCCGCGCTTGCGCAGGAAGCCCAAATCGTCGGCCAGCGCCGGATTGAACACCACCACCGCCTCGGCCGCGAAGCAGCCGCCCTTGGTGGCCCCCAGCGACAGCACGTCCACCCCGGCCTTCCAGGTCAGCTCGGCCGGCGTGCAGCCCAGCCGCGCCACCGCGTTGGCGAATCGGGCACCATCCATGTGCACGGTCAGCCCGGCGCGGTGCGCCACGTCGGCGAGGTTCGCGATCTCGTCCGGGCGGTAGACGGTGCCGGCCTCGGTGGCCTGCGACAGGCTGAGCGCCGCCGGCTGCACCCGGTGCACCACGCCGATCCCCGCCCCGGCCAGCGCCGAGTCGACCGCCGCCGACGTCAGCTTGCCCGACTCGCCCTTCAGCCCGACCAGCTTGGCGCCGCCGGTGTACAGTTCCGGCGCGCCGCACTCGTCGACGTTGATGTGCGCCTCCTCGTGGCAGTAGATCGCGCCGAACGGCGGAGTCGCCGCGGCGAGCGCCAGGGAGTTGGCGGCGGTGCCGGTGGCAACCGGGAACACCGCCACCTCGGTCTCGAACAGCGCCGCGACCTGCGCCTTCAGCCGTTCGGTCCAGTCGTCGGCGCCGTAGGAGGCGGCGGTGCCGCGGGCGGCGAGCGCCAGGGCGTCCATCACCTCCGGCGCGCAGCCGGCCACGTTGTCGCTGCGGAAATCGTATCCGGTCATTGGATGGCCTTCCCGGTGGTCACCGCCGGGCTGACGCCGCCGGTGCGCGGATCGAGGATATAGAGCGTGTCGGCCCCGTCGGGCACCGTCACCTTGAACACCACGCGGGCGCCGGCCGGCACCAGGTCGCCGATGCGCGCCCCGGCGGGCAGGCCCAGCGCCGCGACTCCGCCGGCGACCGGCGGGATCGGGCGCTCCTCCGGCGCCTCGCGCGCCGGTTCCGACGCGTGGCGGGAGAAGCGTTTGACCACCTCGACGCCCAGATAGGCGTAGCCGGCCAGGATGAACACGCCCATGATGATCAGGGCCGCCTTGAGAACGCGCACGGTTCCGGTCCACTCTCAGAAAATCATGCAGAACGACGAACGACCCGACACCGGCGGACGGCTGCACACCGTCGCCGTTCCCGACACCGCCGCGGGCGAGCGCCTGGACAAGGTTCTGGCCGCGAACATCGACGGCCTGTCGCGCTCGCGCGTGCAGGCTTTGCTGGAGCAGGGCCATGTCCGCCTCGACGGCCGGACCATAGCGGACCCCTCGCAGAGGGTCAAACCCGGCCAAACTTTCGACGTTTTCCTCCCCGAGGCTGAGCCCGCGATCCCCGAGGCGCAGGACATCCCGCTGCAGGTGGTCTACGAGGACGAGGACGTGCTGGTGCTCGACAAACCCGCCGGACTGGTGGTTCACCCCGCCGCCGGCAATCCGGACAACACGCTGGTCAACGCGCTGCTGGCGCATTGCGGCGACAGCCTGTCGGGAATCGGCGGCGTCAAGCGCCCCGGCATCGTGCACCGACTCGACAAGGACACCAGCGGCCTGATGGTCGTCGCCAAGAACGACCGCGCCCACCACGCGCTGACCGAGCAGTTCTCCGGCCGCAGCCTCAGCCGCACCTACCAGGCGCTGGTCTGGGGCGTGCCCTCGCCCAGGCAGGGCCGCATCGAGGGCAACATCGGCCGCGACCCGCACGACCGCAAGAAGATGGCGGTGGTCGCCGGCGGCAAGACCGCCGCCACCCGCTACACGGTGCTGAAATCCTTCCACGGCGGCGCAGCGCTGGTGGAGTGCACGCTGGAGACCGGCCGCACCCACCAGATCCGCGTGCACATGACGCATATCGGCCATCCGCTGGTGGGCGATCCGCTGTACGGCCGCGGCCGGGCCACCCGTTCGCGTGGATCGAAGGCGTCCCCTTTGCCGGAACCCCTGCGCGGCGCCCTTGTTGGCTTTCCCAGGCAAGCCCTGCACGCGGTCGGCCTCACCTTCGCGCACCCGCGCACGGGCGAGCGCCTGAGCTTTTCCGCCGATCTGCCGGAGGATCTGCGGGCTCTGATCCGGACTTTAGAATGACTAAAATGTGGCTATGACCCTGTTCCGGCGCAGGGTATCGTTTGCCGAGGCGTTGTTTGAAGTGGCGGCATCGCCGCGGCGTGGCATACTTGGTCCAAATCGGTCTGGCGCTCGTAAGAAGGCCTTGGGAAGAGACCGAAGAGAGGGTTCGACATGGCGGCAGTTCCCAGCGTCCCGGTGATCAGCGCGGAAAGCAACCTCTCGCGCTATCTGCAGGAAATCCGCAAGTTTCCGATGTTGGCGCCCGAGGAGGAGTACATGCTCGCCAAGCGCTGGCAGGAGCATGAGGACTCCAAGGCGGCGCACAAGCTGGTCACCAGCCATCTGCGCTTGGTGGCGAAGATCGCCATGGGCTACCGCGGCTATGGCCTGCCGCTGTCCGAGCTGATCTCGGAAGGCAACGTCGGCATGATGCAGGCGGTCAAGCGCTTCGACCCCGACCGCGGCTTCCGGCTGGCCACCTACGCGATGTGGTGGATCCGCGCCGCAATCCAGGAATACATCCTGCACTCCTGGTCGCTGGTGAAGATGGGCACCACGGCCGCGCAGAAGAAGCTGTTCTTCAACCTGCGCAAGCTGAAGGGCCAGATGCAGGCCATCGAGGAAGGCGACCTCAGCCCCGAGCAGGTGAAGCAGATCGCCACCAAGCTGGAAGTGCCCGAGCAGGACGTGGTCAACATGAACCGCCGTCTGGCGGCACCCGACCACTCGCTGAACGCGCCGCTGCGCGCCGAAAGCGAGGGCGAGTGGCAGGACTGGCTGGTGGACGAGACCTCCAACCAGGAGATCACGCTGGCCGAGCAGGAGGAGT